>Ga0315276_10006391_pt1 | contig 10863 bp, 3 predicted proteins | sample YL17G05_0_MG_FD_204542 | JGI IMG/M metagenome (GOLD analysis project Ga0315276, IMG submission 204542) | Sediment microbial communities from Yellowstone Lake, YNP, Wyoming, USA - YL17G05_0 | ecosystem: Environmental > Aquatic > Freshwater > Lake > Sediment | place: USA: Wyoming | collected... | reverse complement strand
GGCGAAAGGGACCTGCGTGAAGACCTGGTTCACGGTCGGCCTTGCCCTGGCCCTGGCCACGTGGGCGGTCCGAGCGGCGGCGGCCGAGACGCCGCTCGAACTGCTCGCGGCCGGCTTCTGGGGCACGGCCGAGGACGACGACATTCAAGGCGCGGCCCAGGCGCCCGACGGCACGGTCTACGTCGTGGGCAACATCGGCGCGGCCGCGACGAACCTGCCCGGCGGCGTTGCCCCCACGGTGCTGGGCGAGCGTGTGGCCGAGCCCAAGTGCGGGCGCGGCTTCGTCGCCCACTTCTCCGCCGACCTTGGCAAGTTGCTGCATTACGCCGAATTGGCCGAAGGCATCGCCATCTTCACGACCGCCCAAGTGAGCGCCGGCGGCGTCTACGTCAGCGGCTACGCGTCGGAGGGCCTCGAGCCGCTGCTCGCGGGCAAGTCCGGCCTGATGACGAAGTACCCCCTCGCCGCCGAGGCCCGGCTCATGAAAGAGGGGAAGATGCTCGAGGCCAATGGCCTGACGGACAAGGACCCCATCGCGGGCCGGCCCGGGCTGGGCCGCTACGGCGCGCCGTTCGTGCTCCGCCTCACGCCGGACCTCAAGACCGTGACTGCCGGCACGTACCTCGAAGGCTGGCAGCAGGTCTGGGACAAGTACCGCTGCAAGACTATCCGGCCCCACGCCACGTTCCCGCCCGACTACTTCTGGCAGCCGACGGCGCTCGCGCTCCTGGGGTCCGGCGACCTGGTCGTGTGTCACGACGGCGGCTACTTCCGGATGCTCACGGACAAGGACCGCGAGGTCGCGGGCGATAACGGCGACCTCCTGAAGCGCCTGGCGTTCTACGACTGCTCCGACTGGGTCAGCCGCCTCTCGCCGGACCTCTCGAATCGCATCTGGCGGCAGGCGATCCAGACGCCCGCCGTCGACGTCGAGACGGCCAAGCGCGTGAAGGGCGGCTGGCCGCTGCCGCACTACAGCAGCCCCCGGACGCACCGGATGCGCCTGGACCGCCAGGAGAACATCTACCTGTGCGGATGGTCGGCCTCGTACACGGCCAAGGAACCGTGGTGGTCGCCGTACGTGTGGAGGCTCCGTGCCGCCGACGGGGGACTCGTCTGGAAGGCGTATGAATTCGACCCCATGTCGGGCCCGGACAACCGGATGAACGGTCAGGTCGCCGACACCGCCATCGCGACCCTCGCCCTCGACGGCGACGGCAACCTCCTGGCGAGCCTGTTTGCCGACGGCGGCAACACGGTCATCGGCTGGAGCCCGAAGGCGGAACTGGGCCGGCCGTTCGAGGGCCAGGTCAAGGGCTCGGCCCCAGGCATCAAACTCGTGCATTGGTGGGGCACGATCCACCGCGTCAACGCGCAGACTCGCGAGGGGATGGGCGGGGCGCGGTTCGCCGGCAACAACCAGGGCGTTGCGGGGCCCGGGTGGGCCGTGGACCTGGCGTCCATGCCCGGCAACCAGGTCCTGGCCGTCGGGCGCTGCAACTTCGAGTTCCCCTGGACCGAGAACGCCTGGCACCGCGGGGACCCGGAGGAGAACCCCACGGGCTTCGTACGCGTGTACAGCACCGACTTCGAGCTTCTCTTCAGCACGGCGCTGCCGGGGGTGATCCCGTTTGAGATTGTGCCCCTGTCGGACAACCGCTACCTTATCGTCGGCCAGGCACGGAACCCTACGGCCCCCGTGGCCGGCGCCCTGTTCAACAAGTCGCGCGGCAAGGCTGACGGATTCCTCTGCCTCGTGCAGGCCGCACCGACGGCCGCAGGAAGATAGGCGAACGCGGTTTGCCCATCACGTTTCCTGGTCGGGGAGGACACCCATGCACACACGATCCCTTGCTCTGCTAACGGCCCTGGCCGGAACGTTGGCGGCGCTGTCCGACGCCGAGGGCGCCCCGTTCTCGGGTCGCCTCGAACTGACCCTCGACGGCGCGGTCGTGCAGTTCAGGGACGGCAAGGCGGGTGAGCCGAAACACCTGGACGTCTACGCCGAGTGCCGCGAGGACCAGTGGCGGGACGTCTGGGCGGAGTCGGACGAGTTCAATCGCGGCATGCACCTGGGAGAGATCGTCGAAGCCGATGTCGCGCCGGACCGGCTGCGCCTGAAGATGAGCCTCGCCCTTGCCTCGGACAACTGGATCAAGGGCGGCCCGGCCGCCTACGAGGTCGACGTGAAGCGCGACCCGAAGTCGGACATGCTGGAGGGCACGTTCTCCGGCGTGTTCACGAGCCCCTTCGGCCCGTTCGAGGCCAAGGGCAAGGCAACGGGCCGCCTTCTGCCACCGGCGCCGATGGCGCCCGGCTTCGAACCGGTCAAGCCGGGCGAACACCCGCGGCTGCTGATGCGCAAGAGCCAGGTCGCGGCGCTGCGAGAGAAGGCCAAGACGCCGTTCGGCAAGGGGCTGATGGAGTTGCTACAGAAGTCCGACGACCCCGTCGCCCTCGGTCTCCTCTACCAGCTCACCGGCGAGAAGTCCTACGCCGAGCGTGCCAAGACCGCCACGGTCAAGGTGATGGACAACCGCGACGGCGGGCCGTTCGCGCTCGGCCGCTTCTGGGGATACCGCACCAGCGTCGTCGGCGCGGCCTACGACCTCTGCTACGACGCCTGGGAACCGGAGTTCCGCGAGAAGGTCGAGAACTACCTCGACTGGATCCTCTACAAATGCCTCTTCCGCCAGCATCGCGTAGGGACGGTGAACTGGCAGCCCGGCAGCAACTACACGGTCGTGATCCATGCGGGCAACGGGATGGCCGCCCTGGCGCTCTGGGGCGAGAAAGGCCCCGCGCCGGTCGAGCCCCTGCCGTTGCGGGGCGAAGCGCTGCGGATCGGACCGCCCACCGACTTCGCGCCCGCCGCCGGCGTGCCGGTCGTGAAACTCGACCCCGGCCACTTCCCCACGGAGTGGCTCTGGATCGGCCCGTTCGAACAACAAGTGCTCCAGCACGAGCATCCGTTCTACGATTACCGGCAGCCGGTGGACTGCCTCGCCGCCATGGGGGGCATGGAGAAGGCCCGCCCGGCGCCCGGCCAGAAGGTCGCGTTCAAGAATCAGACGCTCCAGTGGAGACCGCTGACCCAGGCGGCCAACCCGGACATCTTTGCGGGCGAGAACCAGCATGCCGGCAAGACGATCCTCAAGTGCTACAAACTCACGAACCGCGAGAACACGCACCTGTTCTTCTACACGGTGCTTGAGAACGACAAGCCCGGCTGGTATCAGTTCGACGGCAACTTCTACGAGGGCAAGTGCTTCATCGCGGGCGAGCGCATCCTGCACGGCGAGATCGTCTACCTGGAGAAGGGGCGATTTCCGCTCCTGGTGCCGGTCGTCATGGCCGACGCGGAATACTCGTGCTTCTTCCAGTTCAACGAATCGTCCGAGGAGAAGGCCAAGGTGTTCTACGCGGATCCGGCCCGCGCGGCGGCCTACGACAAGGCCAAACGCCGGTACGAGGTAGAACTGGCACGTTGGAAGGCCGCCGGCGGCGCGAACCTCGCGTGGCTGGACCACGCGGACCGGCTCCGGCACTGGAACTACCTGAACCTGCGCCAGGGCATGGGCGACGGTGGCTTCCAGGGCGAGGGCGAAGGCTACACGCTCGAGTGCCACCACGTCATCCACGACTACGCGTGCGGCTACCAGAACATGTTCGGCCGCAGCGTGACCGGCCTGGACGACATCAGCCACTTTGCGGCGCGCTACGTCGCGACCGGCATCTGGACGCCGCAGGATGGCGGTTCGCGCGAGCGGTGCATCAGCCAGAGTTTCGGCGGGCACGGCGGCGGCACTATGCCGGCCCGTTACCTGGCGCGGTCCATCGCGCTTTGTCCAGAAGCGTGGCGGCCGGCGCTCCTCTGGCACTGGCTCAAGCAACTCGGCACGAGCGCCGACGAGGTGCGGACGGAGGCCGGGGCGAGGAAGGCGTTCTCCGGCGACGAGTTCCACGAGGGCCTCGCGCTGGCCGAGGCGTTCCTGAACTTCCCCCTCGACGTGAAGCCTGCCGCCCCCGATGCCATCTTGCCGCACGTGTGGGAGGCGAAGACGCGCGGCTTCTACGCCTTCCGGAACAACTGGTCGGACGGCCCGGCCAGCATCGTGGCGCAGGCCTACGCTAAGGCCGGGCAAGCGTGCGGTTGGAGTCAGGCCGAGGCCGGGGGCTTCCAGATCTACGGCCTCGGCCACGCCTGGGCGTGGAAGGACAACGACGCCGCCGGCAAGGAGGGCAGCCGCTGGCTCGACAACGTGGTGATGCTGCCCGACGATCCGATCGACGCCTGGGCGCACGGCGAGGTGATGTGCTTCGAGGGAGACCCGAAGACGGGCACCGGCAGCGTCACGTTTGACTTGGGGAACGTCTACCGCTGCATTCGCCAGGTCGGCGAAGGCAAGGCCGCGCGGCGCAAGCGGTTCGACGGCGGCATCCGCGGCGTGCGGGCGTTTGCGGCCGACTATAGCGGCAAGGCCGGCACGCCGGGCCTTTTCGCGGTGGCGGACCGCATCAGCGGCGGGAAGCGCAAGGTCTGGATGTGGCAACTGCCGCGCGAAGGGCGCGATGGCCCCGACTGGACGCTGGACGTGCAGGGCAACTCGTTTACGCTCGTGTACAAGGACGCCTCGTTCAGGGCCACGTTCGTCTCTCCGGAGAACGTGAAGATCGCGCAGGTCAAGGGCCGCATGAAGGCCCACGAGTTGAGCGGCGTGGCCGACGTCGACGTGAGCGCCATCCATGCCACGGGCGAGGACCCGACGGACGGGGATTTCCTGGTGGTGATGACGGTCCAGAAGGGCGCGCCGCCTGCGGTGAGGACCGACGGCGCCAAGGCCCGCGTCGGCGGACGGACCGTGGCCTTCGACGGCAAGAAGATCACGATCGAGTGACAGGCGTGCGGCGGGTGCCGCATGGCTGGAGGAGGGCGCGACATGACGCGGCGGCTGGTGCTGGCGGCGGTGCTGCTCGGCATCCTCAGCGCCGCCGGCCGGGCCCAGGTGTACCAGTACGCGGTGCCCGCCCAGGACGCAGGCGGCAAGGAGATCACCGCTTACCTGTGGGTGCCGCCGGAGGCAGACCGCCTGCGGGGCACGATCGTGGGCGGTCAGACGCTGATGGAGCCCGCGTTCGCGGCCGACCCCTCCATCCGCCAGGCGTGCGCGGCGGAGGGGCTGGCGATCGTCTACTTCTCGCCCGCGCTGGACGCCGTGTTCGACTACAAGGCGAAGGACTCGCCCGCGCGGCTCCAGAAGGCGCTCGACGACTTGGCCGAGGTGTCGGGCTATCGCGAGTTGGCCGCCGCGCCGCTCTTCCCGTTCGGACACTCGGTCAGCTCCATCTTTGCCTCGCGCGTCGTCTGCTGGAACCCGGGGCGGTGCTTCGGCGCGCTGGCGTTCAAGGGGGGGCTGAGCGTTACGCCCGACGACCCGGCGGCGACGATCGCGGGCGTGCCCATCCTGGTTATCAAGGGCCAGTTCGAGGAGTTCGGCCCCGGGCCGAGCGGGACCTTGCGCGACTTTGAGGACCGCGAGACGGCGTGGAAGGGGATGCGGGAGATCCTGCTCGGCCTTCGCGCGAAGGACGACCGGAACCTCATCGCGTACCTCGTGGAGCCGGGGGCGTCGCACTTCGCGTGGTCCCAGCGCCTGGCGCCCTATGCGGCCGCGTTCATCCGCGCGGCGGCGCGGCAGCGCATCCCCGACTGGCCCCTGGACGCGAAGGAACCGGTCACGTGCCGCGAGGTCGATCCGGCCGCGGGCGCGCTCACGAGTGGCGACATCGGCAAGGAAACGCTGGCCGCACGCTACGGTGAGTTCAAGGGCGACAAGGCCAAGGCGTTCTGGCACTTGAGCGTCGAACTGGCGAAGATGGCCGACGCCCTCCACGCGGACCTCTTCGCCAAGCGGCCGCAGTTCGTGACGTTTGCCGACCCGAAGAGCGGCAAGCCCATCTTCGTCGGGCACGACCTGCGCCTGCGGCTCGGGCCCAACTGGGTCGGGCCCGACACGTTCCGGGTGGCCGGCACGTTTCTCGACAAGGCCCCGGACAAGTACCCGAAGGTCGAAGGGCCGGTAGGCCACGCCGCGGGCGCGGTCCGCTTCCGCGTGTTCGGCGGGACGGTCGAACAGACGGGGCCGGACACGTTCCGCGTCAGCCCGGACGGCCGCGGCCGCCTGCGGGCCGAAATCCTCGCCTTTCACCCCGGCGACGCCACCTATCGCTACGCCGAGCAGCAGGGCCGCGTGAACCTGCCGGAGCGACTCACGCAGGGCAAGCCGCAGACGATCACCTTCCCGCCGGTCGGCCGTCTCAAGGCGGGGGGCGGGCCGGTGCGGCTCCAGGCCACGAGCGACTCGGGCCTGCCGGTGCGCTATTGGGTGGAGAGCGGCCCGGCGACGGTTGACGGAGATACGCTCAGACTCGCGGAACGGCCCCGCCGGGCGAAGCTGCCGGTGAAGGTCACGGTCGTGGCGTACCAGTACGGCAGCGCCGTGGAGCCGTTTGTCCAGAGTGCCGAGCCGGTCCGGCAAGTGGTCCTTGTGGACCAGTAACACAGGAGGCCGACGCCATGAGATCCCGGATTCCGGTCTGGCTGCTGCTGGTGCCCGCGATTCTCTCGGGCGGGCCGGCGGGCCGCGCCGAAGAGGATGCGATCCTCGGCACGGTGATCGACGGCGTCGAGATCAACCTGTGGATCCCGGCCGGCGTGAAGGTCCTTCGCGGCGCTTTCGTGGACCCGGCCAATGCCAAGGTCGGGAACGACGCGGAAGACGCGTCGGCCAACGTCTGGGAAGAGACTTGCCGCAACCTCGACTGCGGCCACGCCGGGATGATCCTCCAGAATATGAACCGCGGGAACCGGCCGACCATCCTTCAGAAGGCGCTGGCGGCGGCGCTCAAGGAGTTTGCCGCCAAGAGCGGGCATCCGGAGATCGAGCACGTGCCGCTCGCCTTCTCCGGGATGTCGAAGGGCGGCGGCTGGTCGGTCTCGACGGCGTTCCGGATGCCGGAGCGGGCGGTCGCCTACGCGAACGTTGTGGGCTGGGTCGCCGACTCGAAAGGGACCGACGCGCAGCTTCAGGTTCCCGGCCTCTTCATCATCGGCAGCGTGCCGGACGACTTCAAGATGCTCGATGCCATCCCGAAGGACTACGACCCCGGGCGCCAGCGCGGCGCGCCCTGGACGCTGGCCCTTCAGTGGGGCGCGGCCCATGACTGGAACAACGCCAGTGCCCTCGTTCTGCCCTACCTGGACGCGATGTTCCGCGCCCGCCTGCCCGCGGGAGCCCGCGCGACCGGGGGGCCGGTGACCCTCAAGGCGGTGCGCCTTGAGGACGGCTGGCTCGGCGACCGGGCTACCTGGGACAGCCAGTCGGCCACGATTGCCCCCTGGGCCGAGTACAAGGGCGACAAGGCCTCTGCCGTGTGGCTGCCGAACCGGGCGATCGCCTTCCTGTGGCGGGCCTTCGAGTCGAAAGACCCGCCGGTGCGGATCGGCGCGGCCACGGCAGACGGCAAGATCGGGCTCCCCGAGGGCAAGAAGCGCCGCATGGTGGTCGAGGCGGGCGCCACGGTGGTGCTTGAGGCTGTGGTGAACGCAGGGACCGACGTGCGAAAGGTCCGGTTCTACGCGGGCGACCAGGTTCTCGGCGAGGTCGCGCAGGCCCCGTGGAAGACGGAATGGAAGAATGCCGCGCCCGGTCCGCACGGGGTCTTTGCCATGTGGGAATCGGGCTCGGGCAAGCAGGGCGTCTCGAACCCGGCGCTGGTCGTCGTGCGGAAGCCTGCGGCCGAGGCGCCGCGGGCGGAGTCTTCGCGCGAGACTGCCGACTCGGTCAGCACGGCTTTCCGCGCGGCCGAGCACCCGTTCATCCTGTGGACCCGCGACGAGGCGGCCGCCATTCGCAAGAGGGTCGAGACCGAGCCGTGGGCCAAGGTGAAGTACGAGGAGATGCTGAAGGAACAGGGCCTCGGCCAGACGTTCCGCAACCTGTTCCGCGACACCGTCATGGGCGACGACAGCGTCGTCGAAGCCGAGAAGAAATACCTCCTGAAACTGGTCGGCAAGCACCCCAAGGACTTCCTCGGTGACACGGGCGGCGGGCGCCACTACGACCAGTATCTGGATGTGCTGCGCTACGACGCCCTCTACGACCGCCTCACGGCGGAGGAACGCCGGGCGCTGGAAGACACCTTCCGCGTCTTCATCAACCATCACCTCCACGAGGAAACGCTCACGTTCACGCGGACCAGTTGGCTGCCGAACATGCAGTGGCCCCGGCCGATGACGGCCCACCTCATGGCCCTGGCCCTGCGCGATGAGAAACTCATCCGCGAGGTCTTCAACTCAAAGGGGGGCTGGAAGTACTACTTCGACGACTACCTCGCCGACGGCCAGTTCTACTTCGAGGAGTTCGGCAAGCAGTACTCGATGATCGGCGAGATGCTCCTCTGGTGCAGGGGCCTGGAGCGGCTCGGCCTCGGCGAACTCGGCTACGGCTACACCGGCAAGGGCGGGGCCACCATGCGGCGGCACCTGGAGAGCATCGTCAGCCTCGGCTACCCGCGCGTCGACCTGCCCGGCGGGCGGGCGCATTATCCCAAGGTGACGATGGGCGACGCGAAGGGGGCGCGCCTGAAGGGGACGCCGCCCTACGTCTTCCAGCACGCCATCGTGGACGGGGTGCTCCCGAACGGCGACGGCGGCGAGACGTTCTGGATCGCCGCCAACATGAACGGGCGCGACCACGAGAACACGAAGGTCGACAAGATGCTCACGCCGCACTGGTTCGAGATCGCCCACGCCCGCTGGCCCGACGCGGGGTTCGACTACTTCCTCGCCCAGATGCGCGGGGCCGGCGAGGACCGCTACGTGCCGTCGCTCTTCTGGGGCGTCTTGCCGATCGACCCGGCCAAGGTGAAGCCGCCCGCGGTGCCCTCGTACGTGGCGCGCGAGCGAGGCTTCGCCCTGCTGCGGGCCGAGGAGCGGCCGGAGCGGTACTGGGAAGGCGACGCGCCGGCCGTCGCGCTCCAACTCGCGACGTACTACGTCCACTATGCCCACGACGTCTTCTCGCTCCTGGGCCTCTATGCGTTCAACCGCCCGATCTACCTGAACCGGCAGGTCTCCAACGGCTACGGCGGCGGCTGTCCGTGGACCGACAGCACGCGCGGGCACGCGGGCGTGATGGTCGATAACCTCCAGTGGATGCTCGACGAAGCGCACCCGGAACGCGACCATCCACACTGGCCGAACCCCATCGGCGAGGTGCCCACCCGCAGCGCCTTCGACGGGCTCGTCAAGTTCGTTGCGGCCCGGGCCGTGCCCGTCGGCGGCCGCGTCACGCTCGACAACCGCCAGCCGCTGGCCGTAAGCACGCTTAGTCTGGATGTTCGCCGCGAGGAGCCGGAGGTCTGGCCGGGCGTCGACATGACACGGGCCCTCTTCCTCACGCGCGAGTACCTCTTCGACGTCTACCAACTCACCAGCAAGACGCCGCGCGTCTACCAGTGGCACGTCCACGCCCTCGGCCAGGCCCAAGTCGATGCGGCGTGGAAGCCCACGACGGAACTTGTCGACAAGCTCTACGACCTCTCGAACCGCCAGGTGGCCAAGCGCCTCCAGGACCCCATCGAGCACGATCGCTACCAACTGGGCGACGTGCACCGTCTTGACGCGGGCGATCAGCCGTGGTCGTTCACGGCGGTCCAGACGTGTGCGCTGGAGGACCCCGCCCAGAGCGTCCTCGGACGGGCCTGGTACGACCGGAAGATCGGCGTCCGCGTCACGATGCTCGGGGCTCCGGAGACGCGCGTGTTCGAAGGCAAGTCTCCCGAGAGCCGGCGGGCCCCCGGGCGCGAAGGCAACAAGGGCGACCCGTCGGCGCTCCCGAACGAGGTGGGCGGCGTGACGCTTATGGTCGAGCGCTGCGCGCCCGCGACCGTGTTCGTCGCGCTTCACGAGCCGTTCAAGGACGGCCGCCCGAGGATCGAGTCCTTCCGTCGCATCCAGCAGACGGACGAAGGGGTGGCCGTGGCGGTCGTCGGCGAAGCCGGCTCGGGCATCGACGACCGCCTGCTCCTGCGATTCTGGGAGAAGTATGACCAGCCGTTGACGCTCGAAGGTGGCGACGAGAGTTTCACCTTTGCCGACCATGCGCATGTGCGCCTCGGCGCCGACAAGGTGGAGGCGTCCGGCGATCTGAGGGCGATGCGGCTGAAGGTGGCTGGTCGCCCCAGGCTCTTGCTGAACGGCCAGGAGGAGCGGGTTGCCATCGAGGGCGGCCACATGGTCTTCGGACCCCGTCCATGAACGTGCCGCGCCGGCATCGCTCGCCCCGCGTGGGCGTCGGCAGCGCAGATCAATGGCGACGCGATTGCGCCGTGGCTGACTTCAGCGGCTTTGGCACAAGCATGGGCTCTTGGTGAAGGGAGAGGTCCAGCGGTGGCGGGGGCCGGGGGAGAGCCCCCGCCACCCCTGGACGCGGCCGGTGGGCTCCGGTGGGCTGCTTGACCGAAGGCCGGGTGGCCGTTTTCGGCGTGGGACAGGTCTTGTTGAAGCCCCAGGCGCAGGTACAATCACGGTCAAGCGTCCGCGGTGGTCGCAGGCGAGAGGTCACCCGGGGAATCCCGAACGAACGAGGAGCCAACCGATGAGACGGAACCTAGCCAGGATCATCCTTCTCGCCGCCTTGGCAGCGTTGGCGCATCCGGCGCTTGCCCAACCGGCCGTCCCAAGCCGCCCAGCGAAACAGGCCGGCAAGAGCCCGGCCAAAGTCTTCATCCTTGCCGGCCAGTCGAATATGCAAGGCCAGGGCGTCACGGGCATCAACGACGAATTCCGCGGACAGAAAG
>Ga0315276_10006390_pt1 | contig 10864 bp, 4 predicted proteins | sample YL17G05_0_MG_FD_204542 | JGI IMG/M metagenome (GOLD analysis project Ga0315276, IMG submission 204542) | Sediment microbial communities from Yellowstone Lake, YNP, Wyoming, USA - YL17G05_0 | ecosystem: Environmental > Aquatic > Freshwater > Lake > Sediment | place: USA: Wyoming | collected... | reverse complement strand
CTCGACCCCCCAACCCTGGACCACACACCCCCCCCCCCCCCGATGCACTGCTCTCTCCATCCCTTTTTTTTTTTTTTTTTTTTTTTCTCTCTCTCTCACCGTGAACACCGCCTGCGTCGTCGCCTCCAGCCCCGGCGGCGCCAGGCGGGCGCACTGGGCGGTGCCCGCCGCCCAGGCGCACCCAAAGGTGATGCCGTGGAGGGCCTCCACGGGGAGGACCGCCCAGGGCGTGCCCAGCAGGGGCAGCGCCCAGTACGCGCTCAGCCTGGCCAGGAACGCGACGTACACCAGGCGCAGCACGGCCTTCGTCCCGATGGCGGCCAGCAGGCGGCCCGCGAAAAAGAAGACGGGCGCTTCGACGATGCAGGTGACGGTCAGCGTCAGGCCCATCAGCGTCGGCGGCGCCCCCAGAGACTCCAAAAAGACAAAGAGCCAGGAGTCGATCGTCCCCATCGCAAAGCCAAAGACTGCGCACGTCGCGAAGAAGGGGGCCGCGCCCGGGGTGGCCAGGATGCGGGCGAGCTTGGCGGGGACGGGCAGGGCGGCGGCGGCCGCGGCTTCGGCGGCGGCGGCGGCGTGGTCGGTGGGAGGGGACGGCGGCTGCGGCGGGCGGCTGTCCAGCAGCAGCGGGCGGGCGAGCGGGTTGCCGCCGCCCTCCGCGTCCTCCCCCAGGGCCGCCTCCTCCGCGGACGCCTTGCGGGCGGCGGCCTTGCGGACGAGCAGGGCGTCCGAATCGTAGGCCTGCAGCTCCGGCGCGATGGCCAGGGGCAGGGAGGTGGAGAGGTGGGCGGAGACGGCGTCCGCGTCGGGCGTGGCGGAGGCCGGGCAGGCGGCCGCGGGCAGCGGGGCCGCGGGCGGCCTGGGCGGCCTGGGCTGCCGGCCCGCCGCTGCCAACCCCGCCGGCGGCGGCGTCGCCCGGCCGCTGCGCTCCGCCCGGGCCGCATCGGCCGCGGCCGCGGCTGCCCGTCGCCGCGCCGCCCGCTGCGCCCGGGCGCCCGCGTGGGTGGAGGAGAGCGCGGAGACGGGGAGCAAGGCTGTGAGGACGACGCCCGCCCCCCACGCCCCGCAGTTGGCGGCGAACGCCGCCTTCAGCCCGTACCGGGCCACGATCCAGCCGCCCACCGGCGAGAAAAGGCCCCACCCGACCGCGCCCCACACCCGGGTCCGCCCGTACGCGCCCTCATCCTCGCCCGCGGCCATGGTGGAGGCATCGACGATAATGTTGACGGGCGCGCCGACAGCTTCCATCGCCAGCACCAGGGCCAGCGTGGGGCCGTAGCCAGACACCGCGGTCAGCCCGTACCGGATGAAGGGGATGGCGGCGTAGGTGAGGAGGAGGATGGTGGCGTGGGCCTGGGTGGCGTCGGCCAGGAGGGCCCAGAGGTTGCCTTCAGAGTGGGGGATGGGGGGAAGGAGGAAGGTTGAGGACGCGCCGCTTTGGGGAGTCGTGCGCTTCTTTGTCTCTCCTCGTCCGCGTGCCGGCTGCCATCTCCCTCCACTTCCCACCCAAGGCATGTTGCCTGGTCAGCCCTCCACACGGTGCCGCATCGAGCGCGCCACCCCACGCGCCCACCCCCTCCCCTCCCGCACCTGCGACCGCGCTTGTCCAGGGCCGCAATGCCATGAGCGAGCCGACCTGGGTCTGGGACAGGCCGGCCGGGCCCAGGAAGAACAGGTTCATGAAAGGGATGAGCATGGCCTGGGCCGAATACGTCCACAGGTACCAGGCCTTGGCCGCCAGCAGGCCCCGGGCGGTGGCCCGGGCTTCAGCCGCCGCCGCCGCGTCGTCGGCATTGCTTTGCGCGGCCGCGGCTGCGGACAGGGTTGGTGTGGCTGGTGGTGGCGGCGGCGTGGACGCGCCCGCCACCCCATTGGCCCGGCCATTGGTCTGGGCACTGGGTGGAGGAGGGGCCATGTGCGTGTGCGCGTGAGGCGCGCGCACGCGGCTCCCCGGAAGTGAAGCGTTGAGTTTTTTTCTTCACCTCGACTTCTTGTTCTCCACCACCATGCCATCACCCCATTTTCCTCTCACGCCCCACGGCTGGACCCCCGGTGCCCGCCCCCCCGCGGGTGGTGGTGCTGCGGGTGCTGCGGATACCGGCCCCTACCCCCTCCCCCATCCCCACGTCCGCTCATCCCACTCATGGACGGCGGCGGCGGCAGGGCGGACACTTCTGTGCCGGCGGACCCAGGGCGGCCGCGCGCGCGCGCGGCCGCCGCCGCGGCCGCCCACCCCGCCACGGCGGCGGCACCCCCCCCACCCCCACCCCCCCCGTGGGGGGGACGGTGCTGGTAGTGGTGAGGCGGAGGGTGGTAAGGCTGGGCGGACGGCACGCCCGCCGCAGCCGCCCGGGGTGGCGAGTGGGGCGGGCTCAGGCCGCACACCCCGCCACCTCCATTTTCGTTCTCGCCGCCCATCAGCAGGGTGGACAGGCCCGGGCTGCCCCGGGCTGCGTGGCCACCGCCGCCACCACCACCACCCACCCGTCCACTCGCTCGATACGCTGGGCGGTCCAGGTGGATGGGGCGGGTGGGTGGGGCGCCGGTGGCGTCACCAGGCGCACCCCCCCCCACCCCCCCCCACCCCGACGCCCTCCACTGCCTCCCACACGAGCTGGGCGAGGGGCGGCCCCGGGTTGGCGCCCGCCTCCTTCAGCCTGGCCCGCAGGCCCTCGCCCACCGCCATTGCCGCCCGGCACCCGTCCACCGCCCGCCGGGCTTGCGTGGCCTTGGCCCCGTACTTGGAGCGCAGTTCGGCCACTTCGGCGGCGGCCGCGTCCCGGGCCGCGCCCGCGTCGGCCACCCGTTGACGCGCCCGCACCAGCGACGCCTGCATGCGTTCCAGTTTGGAAACTGCCGCCGCGTGGATGGACCGGCACTGGTCCACGCATTCGGCCTTGAAGGACGCGGCCGAGGCCGAGGCGGCGACGCGGAGCTGCTCCGAGTGAAAGGCCAGGGCGGCGGACGCAGCCGCGACGACGGCGGGCGGGGACAGGCCGGCCAGGGCCAACCCCACCTCGGCGGGGGGCTGGGGGTTGCCGACGTCCACCCGCTTGCAGGAGACGCGGGTGAGCGGGTAGTTGCAGACGTGGCATTGGCCGTCCCGGTCGGCCAGGACGGAGGCGCAGGTCTCGCCTGAGAGGAGGAGGGGAGAGGAAAAAAAGTGAGCGCGCGCGCGGGAGGGGAAAGGAAAGGGAGTGATTCCCTCTCCTCTCCCTCTTTCCTCTCGACCCTTACAGAATAGGTGGTGGCAGGGGGTGGCAACCGCGACGCCCAGCTCGGCGTGGCACTTGTTGCACGTGGCGGGCGGGGCTTCGATGAGGGCGGGCGGGAGAGGGGCCATGGTCGGAGAAGGAGGAAGCAGAAAAAGGGCGAGGTTTTGTGTTTTTGAGGGAATGAACGAGGTCGGGTGGACCTCGTTGGGGAGGCAGGGTGTTGTAAAGGGCGCGTGGGACGGCGAGATTGGTGGAGAAAAAGAAGGAGGGCGGTGGCGTGTGCGTGAGAGGCTTAGATACACGCGCACGGCAGGTTTTGCTTGTGAGCTGTTGTTGTTGCTCTTCGTGCTTCACGCCCGCTCACTCGCTTCTCCTATTCTCACACACACGCACGCACGCTCCTAGTCTCCCTACCACACCCCCCCACCGTTCGGCGTGGTCACCCACCCGCCATCCTGCCCACCACCCGCCGCCACGTGCGCGGCGACCGCCCCGACCGCCGCGGCGGCGGCCATGTACTTTCGGGCCGCGCCCGTCACCCGGGCTGCCTCGCCCGCCGCCCAGTGCGCCCAGGCCCCCCGCCCCGCCCCGGCTGCGCCCTGTGCTTGCTGCGCCAGCTGCTCCTCCCGGGGCAGGCGCACCGTCGACAGGAGCGCGCGCGCGACCCGCCCCTCCACTGCGCGCGCCACCTTGTGTGGGGTGGTCAGCCCGGCGGAGTGCAGGGCCCGGGCGGCGGGGGCGGCCAGGCCGGGGATGGCGGCGAGCAGGGGCAGCAGCTCCGGGCGGCCCCCCCCCGCGGCCGCCCGGTCGGCCAGGCGACCCAGGGGCACGGCCGCCAGGGCCCACCCGGCCCCGCCCGCGACGGCCGCCCCCATCGCCAAGCGCTGGGCCACGTCGTCCCTTAGCCGCTGCAGGTCGCCGGGCGTGATGGGCGGGGGTGGGGGCGGGGGGGCGCCAGGGGCGTCAGCAGGAGCAACGCCCGCCGCCACGGGCGCGGTCTCCCCGCCACCGCCTTGCGTGGGGGGCCCCCACCGGCGCGCGATGGCTCCTGCCCCCACCTCATCCATCAGGTCCGCCGCCGCGCACGCGGTCAGGAAGCGCGCGTGCCGGGCGTCCGTGGCCGGGTCCTCCAGCCCGAGCCGGGCCTTGGCGTCGGCGTGGGCGGCGGTGATGCCGAGCACCGCCGCCGCCGCAGCGGTGGGCGGGGCCAGGCGGCCCAGCCGCCGCCCCCACGCCCGCCAGTCCCGGATGGCGAGCGCCGGCCTGCCTCCCGCCGCCGACCCGTCGGGCAGGACCCCGAACACGAGGGCCACCGGCGAGTCCAACGGAATGCCCCGCCCCAGCGTGTCGGCCAGGGCGTCAAACAGGGCCTCCCCCGCCCGGGCGGGCAGGCCGGCCGCGTGGACGGCCCGCCCCTTTTGGGTGGTGGCCCAGGTGACGGGTTGTGGTGGTGGTGGTGCAGTCGCCGCTGTCACGTCAGCTGTGGTGGCAGGCGCCGCCGCCGGGGCGCTGCTACTGTATGACAGGAGGCGGCGGGCGCGCAGGGAGGCCAGGGCGTCCTTGGCCGCGACCCCCAGCGCGCCCAGGCCCCCACCGGGCGGCAGCTGGGCCGCCGCGAGCGTCGACCCGAGCAGGGCGCCCAGGTCGGCCGGGCTGCCTGCCAGCCCGCCCGCGACCGCCTCCAGGAACAGGCGCTCCAGGGGCGGGTCGGCCAGGTGGGTTGGGTTGGGCGGCGGGGGCTGGGCGGCGGCGCTGCCGTCCGGCGGCGGGCCCCGGCGTGGCGGCAGGGGCACGAGCTGGGAGGACACGGCCGGGAGTGGGGCGGTCGCCAGGGCCGCCGCCGCTGCCCGCTCGGCCGGGCGGGCCATCAGAAAGGCCTCGCCCCTGGCGGCCAGCCCCGCCCGCCCCGCCCGCCCCACCATTTGCAGGTATTGGGCCCGCGGCAGGGGGTGCCCCCCACCCCCCGTGACTGATCGGATGATGACGCGGGCGGCGGGGAGGTTGACGCCCGCGGCCAGAGTCGAGGTCGCGGCCAGCGCCAACACCCGCCCGCCCCGAAAGGCGGCCTCCACGCAGCCCCGCTCCTCGGCGGTCAGGCCGGCGTGGTGGAAGGCGACGCCGGCGGCCAGGGACGCCAGGAGGGCGGGGTCCGCGGTGCCGCCCGTCGCCGTGGTCAGGTCGGCCACGGCGGCCGCCCAGCCGGCCGCCTCGGCGGGTGAGGGAAAGGGCGCCGCCCGCGCGCCGCCCACCAGCGCCGGCAGGTGCGCCCCTAGGAGCGCCGCCGTCGCGGCCGCGCCCGCCCGGGAGGCGCAGAAGTTGTGGGGGGGCACCCCCTGGGCGCCCGCCTCGGCCACCCGGGGCGCTACGCGGTCTGTAACCCGGAACGGGGCGGTGGGGGCGCCCGGCGCCCCCCCCCCCCCCAAAATGCTGCGGCTGGGCTCGGGTGCGAGGCCGTGGGGCGTGACGGGGAAGACATGCCCACCCACACACGCGGCCTCGCTCAGAGGCGTCGCCCGGGTATCAGTCAGGAACAAGCGCGCGCGCAGCCAGGTGCAGATGGAGGGCAGGCCCGCCATGGTGGCGCTCATCGCGACGACCTGCAGGCCCGGGGACGCGCGGTGGTGGTCGGGTGACAGGCCGCTGCCGAACGCCGCGCTCGCCGCCGCCTCCACCGCGGTCGGGCGCGCGAAGCGGAGCTTGGACAGGAGGACCTCCAGGACCGCCCCGCGGCCGGGGTCCGCGAGCATGTGCGCTTCGTCGACGACAACGGCCACCAACTCGCCCAGGCGGCCGCTCTTTGCCAGGGCGTCCACGCACGCGTTGGCCTTCTCGATGGTCAGGACGGCGACCGCCTCGCCCCTCGCGGAGAGGGGCGTGGCCGAGGATCCCGACCCGCCTGCGTAGCCACGCACGCCCAGGCCGATCGGCGCCAGGACGGTAGCCAGGTGGGCAGCCTTCTCCACCACGAGCGCGGCGTACGGGAGGATCACCATCGCTTTCTTCCAGGCAGGATGATGAGGGGTGGTCGGAGGTGGGGCGCCCGCGGTCGCCAGCAGCCGCCGCAGGAGCAGGACCTCGGCGACCAGTGATTTGCCACCGGACGTCGGGGCGGCCACCACGAGGGACGCCCCGTCCGCGCCGCACGCCAGGGCGGCGGCCTGCCAGGGGTAGAGAGAGGCGACGCCCGCGTGGTGGTAGGCAGCGACGACGGCGGGCGGGAGGCCCCAGGCGGAGAGGGCCAGCGCGGGCGTGCCGCTCCCACCACTCTTCTCCCCTTCCCGTGGCCTTTTGAGTGAAAGTGCAGAATTATTTCCCGTGCCCGCCCCTCCTCGCGCATCGACAGCCACCTTGAAGCGGGGCGGTGACGGGGCAGATTGGTCCACCAATCGGACGCATGCCGCGCCAGCCAAGTGCGGAGCAATAGGTGGGCGCCCGGGTGTGGGGTCGGGCTTGCAGGCGGCGGGGCGCTCCATGGCTGAGATCGCGTGCGCGTGTGCGTAGCCTAGGAGGGGGTTGACGAGGGGCGCGTGTGTGCGCGTCCCCCCGGGTCCCAAGCCCGCGAACGCGAAAAAAGAACTCTGTAAAAACAGCGCGCTGCGCGTGAATTTGCCGTCGCCGAGAAAGCCGTCGGCTTTTCTCACTTTTTTTTTTTTCGCCGTCCACACCCGCACAGGCGCGGCCTTTATTAAACCTGAAGTGTCTAGTCCGCTCGTCCAGACACCTGAGCTCCCGAATCCGCAGCGCAGCGGGGCTCCAAAAGATGTCGCCCCGCAAGCGCGGGCGCGCGGAAGCCAATGCTTCCGTGGCGGCCGCACCGTCCCAACCTACACCCTCTCCTCCTCTCCCATTCCGCCTGCCCTCCGCCCAGCTCGCCGCCCTCACCGCCTGGCTGCCCACCGCCGGCATCACCGTCAACGCCGACGCCATCAGGCTCACCGCCTCCACCGCGGGCGGCATCGCCGTCTTCGCGGTGGCCGACCTGGCGCCGGGCACGCGGCTGGGCACCATCCCCAAGTCGGCCGTCCTCTCATGCCGGAGCGCCGCCGTGGCTGGCGTGCTCACAGCCTCCCGCCTGGGCGGGGGGCTTGGCCTGGCCGTCGCGGTCGCGGCCGAGCTGGCCGCCGGCCCCGCCAGCCCCTGGGGCGGGTACCTGGCGTCCCTCCCCACGCCCTGCGAGGGCTTGCCCGTGGCCTGGCCGCCGGCCGCCCTGGCCGCGGCGGCCGGGTCGGACCTCCCCGCTCGGGCGGCCGCGGACGCGGTCGCCGTGGAGGAAGATTATGAGGAGCACGTCGCGCCCTTGGTCCCGGCCCTCGTGGACGCGCTCGTCGGGGCGTACGGCGGTAGAGGAGGCCCCTCCACCCTGCCCACTCGCTCCGCCCTCGCATCCGCCCTCGGCCTGCCGTCCTTTTGGGCGGCCACCACCTGGGTTGCGTCCCGCTCCTTCGGCGTGGACGCGCTCCACGGGCGAGGGATGGTCCCGCTCGCCGACGCCTTCAACCACAAGGCCGCGGTGGTGGAAGTCGGCGGGGAGTGGGCGGTGGAGCGGGTGTGCTTCGCCCAGAGCGAGGATGAGGATGAGGATGAAGGAGAGGGAGAGGGAGAGGGAGAGGGAGAGGGAGAGGGAGAGGAGGGGGAGGAGGAAGGGTCGCCCTCGCCCTCCTCCTCCACTGATGGCGAGGAGGGAGAGGACGCTGGAGACGCCCGCAGCGGCGATCCGTCACAAAACCCCTGGGCCCGCCTCGCCGCCCCGCCCCGGACCGACGGCCTGCACTTGGAACTGGCCATCTGCGGCAGCACTGCGCTGCTGCCACGTGCCAAGCACGCCCTTCACCCCCCCCCTACCACCACCATTCCGACCCTCGAATGCCGGGCGGCGTCGCTCATTGCGGCCGGGTGTGAGGTCCACAACACGTATGGCGAGCACGGGGCGGCCGAACTGGCGGCCCGGTACGGCTTCGCGCTGGCAGCGCCCTGCCCGGGGCCCTTTGATGCGGTGGGGCTGCGGGTGAGCGACTTGTTGGCCGCCGCTAGGGCCGCCCTCCCCTCCGCCCGCGCCCTGCGGGCCCGGACGCGCTTGCTGGCCTCCACCGACTTGCTAGACGGAGAGGAACCGCTGGAAGTGTGTGTGGGCGGTGTGGTAGGGGCGGGCCTGCGGGTGGTGCTGCGCGTGCTGGGCGCGACCGAAAAGGAAATGAGCGGCTGGGGCCGGGTGGAGGACGCGCTCTCGGCCTCCTCCACTGCCCCGGTGGGCCCCCTCGCTTTGAGCGGGGCCGCCACCGCCGACCCGCCCTTGACCCCCGCCGCCGCCCGGGTCCTGACTAGGGCGGTGGCTGCGCGGCTAGGGGAATACGGCGAGAAGGAGTGCGAGGACGGGGTGAGGCGCGCCGAGGCGGGCGTCGCGGCCGCCGCGGATGTGCTGGAAAAGGCTGCCGCGGCCGCGGGCAACCACACTTCCTCCCTGGCCCGCGCAGGCGAAGCGATGCGCGCCGCCCGTGCCCTCCTCACAGCCCGTATTGTCGTGCGGGCGGAGAAGGCGGTGCTGAGGCAGGCGGTGGCAGGGGCGGCGCGGGTCTGTTGAGTCTCAACAGCAAAAAGGTCTGTCCCATCACATCACCACTGTGCATTTCACAACATGCATTTCACGCCCCACTCCCACCACTCCCCGTTGTTTTAAACCGCGCCGCCCCCACCCTCTCACCCCACACCATCCCCTCATTGCGCGTCCGGTTCACCAGGTCCGGGTGGGTCAGCGTCAGCTCGGGCGCGCCAAACAGGATGGCGTCCACGGCCTCCGCGCCCAGGGCGACGGAGTGGTCCTGGTTGCCGACCTCGTACTTCCAGGACCCAAACCGCCCCCGGCTCCACACGCTGTGCTCCTTCAGGAAGGGCAGGGCCTTGGCGAGGGCGGCATCCCGGGAGGTCGAGGGCGTCGGGTACCCCCGCTCCAGGCGGCGGTGGTAAATGGAGACGACGGGCGTGTCGGGCGTGATGAGGTGCGTCGCCAGCGCGCCCGCGAGCGTGTCTTTGACCACAGCCGGCCAGGTGGACCCGGCGAGGGGCACGGGGCTCGAGTCGACGGGCTTGTGGGCGGCCGACTCCGACACCTCGAACATGAGGGACCAGTAGGGGCCGCCGGGCGGCGATGCTGACGTGTCAGCACCACCGCCGGAAGGGGCGCCCTCGCCACCATCCCCGCGGCACAGCGTCGGCAGGCAGGCCTCGCCCCCGGGACAGTTCTCCGCGCTGTAATTTGAGAACACCGTCGCCCGGTAGAACGGGCAGTCGCCCTCCGGGAAGTAGAGCCAGCACTTGGTCGGGTGGGGGCAGGGCCCCCGGAAGCCGAGGCCGATGATGTGCGTGGAGGAATAGACGAGGCCGGTGGCCAGGTCGGGCCGGCCCACGAGGCCCAGCGTCAGGTCCAGGGGCGCGGTCGTCAGCAGCGCCCCATACCGCACGCCCGCGCCGCAGGCGAGGGTGGCGGTCTTGGACGCCAGATCCAGGGCGACCACCCGCATGCCGGGGCCGTACCGCTGGCGGGCGGCGGGGACGCAGCGGGCCGCGACGCCCGCCCAGATCGCGCCCGTCCCGCCGCGCTTTGGGAAGCGGAAGACAGCGTTCGGCCCCCATCCCGCGTCCTCCACGCCGCCGACCGTGTTGGCGACGGCCTTGCGCACGTCCACCGTCGCGACCCGCTCCCCGAGCCAGCCGCACTGCATGGACGACGGCGGGCAGGCCCACACCTTGAAGTTGTACGGCCGCATGAACAGGTCGGCGATGCCGGGGCCAAACGCGCGCTGGATCCATTCCTCAAAGTCGGCCGGCGGCGGCGCGGTCGACGGCCGGGCCGCGGCCGCGACGGCCGCGTCCGCCAGCCCGGCCAGGCAGGCCGCCCGGTCCGGGACCGGCAGGGCGGCCAGGTTGTTCTGGAAGGGGTAGGCCACCCAGGTCCCGGCCACCCACACGTACGAGACGCGCTGCAACTCGTTCCAGGCGCCCCCCGCCCCGCTGCCGCCCCCGCCCAGGCCGGCGTTGATGAGCCCGTCGAAGAACTTGTAGTGCGAGAAGATGACATGGCCGCCCATGTCGAAGGCGAAGCCTTCGGGGGTGGTGTCGGTGCAGGCCAGGCCGCCGGCGGAGGGGGCCTAGAAGGAAACGGGGTGGAGAACGGGGCGAGAGGTTTGGAGAGCGCAGGTGGGGGATCGGGGGTCTAAGCGCCGCGCGCTCTTTTCATCTCTCCGTCCTCTCCTTTCACACACCTCATCGATCAGCAGCCAGTCCTCCAGACCGTGCTGGCCCAGGCGGGCGGCCGCGCCTAGGCCCGTGGGCCCGGCGCCGACGACGAGGACGGACACCTGTTTTGAGAGAGAGAGAGAGAGGAGAAAAGCGTGGGAGCGCGCGCGGGGGGGGAGCGCGAGCGAGCCATCGGCGCTTGTTGCTCCCTCCCATCTCCTTCTCCCTCCTCACCTCGCTGGGCAGGTCATCCGGGGGCGTGGAGGGGCCTGGGCACATCGCGTGGTGTGATTCACGCGCACAGAGAAGCGCGCGTGATTCGTTTGTGTGCGAGAGAAAAACGAACAAGCCGCTGCTTTCTTCGTTTCTGAACCCTTGTCTCTCTATTCACATCAGCACCTCTCCCAACTTGCGCACCG
>Ga0315276_10006389_pt1 | contig 10865 bp, 9 predicted proteins | sample YL17G05_0_MG_FD_204542 | JGI IMG/M metagenome (GOLD analysis project Ga0315276, IMG submission 204542) | Sediment microbial communities from Yellowstone Lake, YNP, Wyoming, USA - YL17G05_0 | ecosystem: Environmental > Aquatic > Freshwater > Lake > Sediment | place: USA: Wyoming | collected... | reverse complement strand
ATAGTCCATGGTGGCGTACCCGTGGCTGATGCCCTTGATCTGGTCGTAGAAGTCGTACACGATCTCGGCCAAAGGGGCCTTGTACTCCATGATGACGCGGGTGGGATTGAGGTAGTCGGTCTTGATGAGCTTGCATCGCCGGACCTCTGTCAGCTTCATGACCCCGCCTATGCAGTCCGTGGGCGTGATGACCTCCAGCCGGACAAAGGGCTCTCTCAACTCCTCTACCCTGGACAGGTCCGGTAGCTCGCTGGGCGAGTCGATCCGCTTGACGGAGCCGTCCTTGAGCAGGATCTCGTAGCTGACGGTCGGTGCGGTCTGGACCACGTCCACGTCGCTCTCGCGTTCGAGTCGTTCCTGTACGATCTCCATGTGTAACAGGCCCAGGAATCCGCACCGGAACCCGAAACCTAGGGCAGGGGAGTTCTGGGGCGCAAAGGAGAAACTGGCGTCATTGAGGGTGAGCTTCTCGAACGCAGCCCTCAGTTTCGGAAAGTCCGTCTGGTTGCCCGGGTAGAAATCCGAGAAGACCATCTGCATGGGCCGCTTGTACCCCTTGATGGGGCTATCGGCCGGATGGGTGTCGTCGGTGATCGTATCGCCTACCGTGACGTCGCCGAGGTTGCGGATGTTGGCGATGACATACCCTACCTCGCCGGTGCCGAGATCGTCGACGGGTGTCATGTCCGCCCTGAACTTGCCCAGCTCCGTGACTTGGTAGGTGCGGTCCGTTCCCATGAACCGGATCTTCTGTCTGATCTTCAAAGAGCCTGAAAAGACCCGCACGTAACAGATCACGCCGCGGTATTCGTCGGACAGGCTGTCAAAGATCAAGGCCCTGGTTGGCTCGTCCGTCCGGTCCTGTGGAGGCGGCAGCAAGCGGCACACGCCGTCCAGCAGTTCCTTGACGCCAAGGCCGGTCTTGGCACTGATGTGGAAACACTGGCCCTTGCTGATCCCGAACACGTGGTCCATCTCCTCGGCCACGAGTTCGGGCTGGGCGGCCGGCAGGTCCACCTTGTTGATCACACCCACGATCTCACAGCCGGTCTCTGTCGCCAGGTAGGCGTTGGCCACGGTCTGGGCCTGAACGCCTTGGGTGGCGTCGACCACCAGGATGGCCCCCTCGCAGGCAGCCAAGGCCCTCGATACCTCGTAGTGGAAGTCCACGTGCCCGGGCGTGTCGATCAGGTTGAGCATGTACCTCTGGCCGTTGTAGTCATAGTCCATTGTGACGGCCGATGCCTTGATGGTGATACCGCGTTCGCGCTCGAGGTCCATGCTGTCGAGGAACTGGTCTTTGGCCTGGCGAGCCGTGATCGTGCCGGTCAGCTCCAGCATGCGATCGGCCAGCGTGCTCTTGCCGTGGTCGATATGGGCGATGATCGAGAAGTTCCTGATGAATTTGGTGTCCATATCGGGTATTTATCCTAACCAGGACGAACCGGCGAAAAAAGACATCGGTTCTGAATAAAAAATTTCAGTTGGGCACACTTTGAATAGTCCAATCCTGTCGTACTGACTCTATATCCGTAAAGTCGCATAGCACCGAGTCGGCAATGGGCAGGGCCTCGTCCGTCAGTCGGACCCGGTCCGCATCGATCCCAATCAGGCCCAGGCCTTGGTGAAGACGGATCGGTTCCGCAAACACGTCCATGGCGTCGCAGCCAGTCTCCTCTGCGAACCGTTCGAGGTCGATACCGTCGCGCATCCTGAGGTTCAGTACTGCCGTCTCGCACAGGCGGTCAAGTCCGGTAGGGACCACGATCTCAACGACCGGATCGAAACCGCTTTCTATGTCGGTGATGTATCGGGCAATGTCGGCCACGTTAGTCGTCCTTCGACCCTTCCAATACGAGGCGGCCGAAGGTCCGATCCCGATAAAAGGCCGGTTCAGCCAGTATCCGATGTTGTGCTGGCAGGCGAAACCCGGCCTGGCGAAGTTCGAGACCTCGTAGTGATCAAATCCGGCCTCTTGCAGGGTCTGGATCGTCAACTGATACATGTCGCGGTCCATCTCCTCATTGACGACTTGCAATCGACCTTCCTGGCGGGACTTATCCAGGGGGGTCCCTTGTTCAAAGCTAAGGCTGTAGGCGGAGACGTGCTGCACCTCCAGGGCAATAGCGGATTCAAGGCATGATCGCCAGGACTCGATCGTTGAACCCGGGATGGCGAAGATCAGGTCGATCCCGACGTTGTCGAAGCCCCCGGCCTTTGCCTGCCCCACTGCCTGGCCGATCTGCTTGACGTTATGACATCGGCCCAGTAGTTCCAATTCATGGGGATGGAAAGACTGGACGCCTATGGAGACGCGATTGACGCCTGCCTCTCGCAATCGCCCCAACAGCCCGTGGCCGGTCTGGCTCGGATTGCATTCGACGGTAAACTCCTCGATCCGCGGGTATCTGGCTGCGATCGTGCGGACCAGGTCGACCAGGAGATCCTGCGGCAAGGCCGTTGGGCTGCCGCCACCGATGTACGCCGTACGTATGGACTCGACTTGTCGGTGGAGGTCCAGCTCTCTCAGCAGGGCGCGGACCAATCGCTGCGGGTCGTGAGGGCCTATCGGCTCCGAGTAGAACCCGCAGTATCGGCACTTGGCCTGGCAGAAGGGGACGTGCACATACAGGCCGACGGGCTGGGTATGGCGTTGTGTGCCGCGGCAGGTCACAGGATTCGATCCTTGACTTGCACCAGGTTCGTCAGGAACTGGTCGTTGCTGGGGAACCGCCCCAGTAATTTGAACAGGGCCTCGATGGCCTCCTTGTGCCTGTAGTTCGAGAGGACCCGACGGAGGGTGGCCAGGCCCTGCATCTGTTGGGGGCTATAGAGCTTCATCTCTTTGCGGGTCCCGCTGGCCGGGATATCGATGGCCGGAAAGACCCGGGCCTCGGCTATGGAGCGGTCCAGGACGAGCTCGCTGTTGCCGGTGCCCTTGAATTCCTCAAAGATCAGTTGATCCATGCGCGAGCCGGTGTCGACCAGACACGTGGCGACAATGGTCACCGAGCCGGCGTTTTCGGCGTTGCGGGCCAGCCCGAACAACCGCCGCGGGACCTCCAGGACGCCTGCCTCCAGGCCGCCGCTCATAGTAGGCCGGGAGCCACCGTGGCCGCGTGTCCGGTTGTTGAAGGCCCGACCGATCCGGGTGAGGCTGTCGATCATGAGGACGATGTGGCGGCCGCACTCCAATTCTGTCTGCACGTGCGCGAGCACCAGCTCCGCCAGATCCACGTGCTCATCGGCGGTGTGATCGCTCGTGCTGGCCAAGATCTCCACGCCCAGGACTTCGCGCCGGAAGTTCGTGACCTCTTCAGGCCGCTCGTCGATCAACAGCACGATGATCCGCACGTCGGGGCTGTCCTGGTGGATGGCCCTGGCCATCTGTTCCAGCAGGACGGTCTTGCCGGCCCGCGGCGGCGAGACGATCAACTGCCGCGTGCCCTTGCCGATCGGGGCGATCAGGTCCACAATCCGCATGCTCCGTTCGCCGCAAGCCCCGAGGTTAAACCGTTTGTTGGGGTCGATGGCGACCAGGTCGTTGAATCGTGGGCGGGCGTAGAACTGTTCGGGCGCGAGCCCACCAAACGAATCGATGGTGACCAGGCGGTGCCTGCCGCCTTTTCGCTCCACCTGGCCGGTGACTGCTGCACCCTCCACCAGGCGGAATTGCGCAACCAGGGATGGGTGGACCGTTATTTCTCTGGGCGCAGGCCTGAAGGAATGCTGGGCCGTGCGCACCACAAAGGTCTTGTGTCCGGTCAGTTTTAGGACTCCACTAACGACTTCTATCATAGAGAATACCACCGGGAATGGCCATTGGGAATCTGGGCAAACTCGGAAACCCACTTACTATTATGTGTACCTGGCCGCAAGTTGGCAAGGGGTTTCTACAAAAGGCACAATTCGCTCGTGTGTGATTGCCACTACCCATTGGCTAGAAGGATAGCCTCAGCAGGCCGGGCTTTCCAAAGGAAATAAGGGGGCAGACAGACGGGAATGGGCCAGCGAGGGAGCCTATATGGAGGCCGGGCTGTTCGTTGCTTGTGGGCCACAATCCGCCCCCAGAAGTAAGAAGCAAGAGGCAAGATGGTTCTGCTGTTCGCTGATAGCTGAGAGCCGACAGCGGATGGCGAGAACCTGTATGGGTGGCCCCTCTGCCTTCGGCTACTGGGTAGCAGCCAGCCCTCCAAGAATTTCGGAGGATTTGTGTTGATCTGGCCCTGGCGGCCCAGCATAATACTGATGCTGGATCATGACCCGATAGACAACCGAGGGATCAATGGGTTCCTACTGCGATCGGCTGCGAAGCTCATGGGTCTGTGTTGTCGGCGAAAAAGGTTCTCGACGTGCTTCAGCTCGCCTCCGAGCCTTTTCCACCTCCGGCCTTGACCACGGTCTTCTCGCTCGATCTCGTCACAAAACAGGTTTTGAGAGAGGTTCTTAAGAGCCACGCTGTCCACGCGGCATCGAGATCTTCCTCGGTCAGGGACCGCAGGTCCGGATCGTCCTCGGTGAGGAATTCGTCGCGCAGCTCGATCACGGCCATCCATAGATGTTCATAGTCGTTCCTGCACCTGACACGCTGGCAAATCCGTTGAGTAGCGATCCATCCAGATGATCCATGCCTGATCCTCGCCGGTCCATCGACATCTCACTGCCTGGAGGATGGGAGAACTGGTGGGCCACGCGATGCCTTCATGATGGCCCCGGTGGTTCACCCACTGTCGTTATCCCTGCATCGCAAGGCCGCGACGAGATAACTCCTGATAGATCGCCATGCACGCCCGCACATCCGCCTGGGCATCATGGGCGCTTGCCAACGGGCGACGGAAGAAGTGGCAGTACGCCTCCTCAAGCGTTGGCCACTTGTATCGGCCCCGGTATCCGGGCAGGCGGACAACGTCCGTGCAGGCAAGCATGGTGCAGAACGTCTTGGGCCAGCGGGGCCGTCGTCCGAGCCGAACGTATTCCGAGTCGAGCAGTAACCGGTCAAACTTGACGTTGTGCGCCACGGCAAGCTCGGCCTTAGCCAGCAACTCGTCAAAGGAGGCGACGGCCTGGACAATCGGCACGCCTTCTGCCCTCGCCCGCTCCATGGAGATGCCGTGCACGCGCCGTGCATCCGGGTGGATCTTCCAGCCCTCGGGCCGGATCAGCATTGCTAAAGATCGCTCGGCCCTGCCGTCGGCCAGCACCGCTGCCAACTGAACGACGTGCGGCTGATCCCGGCCGGGAGGCGAGTCGTAGTCCGGGAGGTTTGTCGTTTCCGTATCGAAGAATAGGACGGCCATCGTCTCCCCGGCTCACTGAGGCTCCTGTGTGAACACACCGTGCGAATAGCTGGCCCGGTCCTGGTCGTTGGTGATCTGGGCCTGGTAGAGCCACGCCGTCCACGCGGCGTCGAGTTCTTCCTCGGTCAGAGACCGCAGGTCCAGGTCGTCCTCGCTGAGGAATTCGTCGCGCAGCTCGATCACGGCCACCCTCCTGGCACGACAAAGGGAAGCAAGGTCTCCGCCCGCCGAACCATTAACCGATGGGCCTCTGGCAGGTCCAGTCCATCCATCTGCCTTGAGAGGTCCGGCCAGTCCGCAGCCCAGGGCTTTGAGGCCTCCATGTACTTTGCCAGTCGCTCCTCGTTGGCTCGGATCAACTGGCGGCGTTCTGCATCTAGGACTGCCTCCAGGGCCTCACGTCCCTGCCCTATGGCCACGAGAGCCGGACGCTTCCCGACCAGACGTCGCACACGATCCGGGTGCTGTTCAGCCAGTCGGATGAGGTCTCGGGCGCTTCGTGAGCAGAGGATCTGGTCGTCCAGATCCGACATCCCACGGGCCAGCTCTCCGATCACAGCGTAGTCTTTCTCACGGTTGGTCTTCTTCATATCCACCAGGTCCCTTGCCCCAAGGAATGGGACCTCCTGCCCTTCTGCGTTCCGCCAAATCCGCTGAAGTGATTCCTCATCGAGCCGCGGCGGCCGCGTGACGAAGTCGGTACGAATCCGCAGACCTTGCCACTGGAACTCCAGGTGCGCACTCCATCCCCCGGCGAGCCACCGCACGTCCAGGGGCGCACCGAAGCGATATCGAGCCCCATACCCCTCGAGGACGGAGAGCACGTGCTCCATGCTCTGCGGGTCTTCCCGCGAGATCCAGTCTCCATCCTTGCTCAAGATCGCCAACCGATGGAGGACCACCGCCTGGCCACCCGCGAGGATCGCACGCACACGGCCGCTGTTGAACTTCCGAGTCAACTCCAGATAGATGTTCATGGGCGTTCCTGAACCGACCACCCCGGTATAGAGACCGTGGCCTGGTAGTTTGAACTGTTGTACAAGGGATTCCTTTGGGGCTTGTAGAGCCGTCCCGGCTTGGGATTGTCATCCTGCGTGTACACCCAGATCTCGTGCGAATCCCAGACCACTACCTCGTCCCTGCAGTCGCCCGTGATGTCCAGGACCGCGTTGCACATGTCCGGGTGGCCGTCGTCCGGAAAGGCCGCTACCCTGCGTCCCCAGCCGTCGAACAGGCCGCCTTCGTCCACGTTGGCGTTGAGCACGTAGAACTCCTCGGATCGTCCGGTCCAGTTGATCGGCAGGCACATGCTGCCAAACTGGGTGGGCTCGAAACTGTGGTAGATCCGACCGTCGGCGTCAAAGTAGTGGATGATCCCCTGATTGCGCCAGAAGTTGACGGTCACGGTCTCCAGGCCCGGCAGGTCGTCTCTGAAATTGGCGACAGCCGGATTCTGCACGTGGCCTATGTAGTGGTGCTTGACGATCCGGCCCTGCATATCTGCAAAGAAGATCCCCTCGTCACTGGCCGCGCACAGGAGCCTTGGATCTGATGCCGGCTGGAATCGGAGGATTGCGACGCCGTCCGCATGGTCCTTTAGTTGACTGTCCAGGCTCCAGAGGACCTTTCCATCGTCGTCGAACATGGTGTAACCCATCATGAGCTCATCCCTGCCGTCTGCATCCACGTCAAAGGCGCAGGGATAGTGCCCTGTGTTGCATTCGGCCCGCCACAACCGTTCCAACCTGTCGTTGAAGGCCCACACATAGCGGTAGCGGTCCTTGAGGATGATGTCGCTTTCATGGCCCGTGCCGCGGAGATCGCAGAAGAAGAGGCAGTCCCCCAGGATGCGGGGGAAGATATTGTACTGGCCCTTATACGGTCTGCCGCCCGGTGTATCGGGCGTCGGGGTCTTGTACTTGGTCTGTCCCGTGGCCCCGTCTGCAACGATCAGCTCACAGTTCCTGCAATAGATCACCTCGTTCCTGCCGTCTCGGTCCAGGTCATGGATCTGAAAGGCCACGTCGTTGGTCAGGCGGTCCTTCCATGGATCGGGGCTGCCGATCTGCCACAACCGTCTGCCTTCAAGGGTCATGGCCGTCAGGCAACTCAATTCGCTGTTTCGATCGTTAGGACCGTGGTGCAGGACCTGGCCGATGAGCACATCCGACACGGCGTCGTTGTCCAGGTCCCCGAACCGCAGGTTCCGGCCCACGCCGAATCCATCGGTCCGGATCTTCTTCCATACCACAGGCCTGGGATTCGCGGCCTGGAGGGTCTGTTCGAGCTTGTCTACGGCCGCCCTCTTGGCCCTGTACCTGATCCCCCCCTCGGGTGTCGTTGTCACCTTGACATCCGTAAACCACGTAGGTGCATCAGCGGTCAGTCCGATCTTGCCCGATGGATAGGTGGAATCCACGGCCTCAAGGCGGACTTGGTCGTTCATCTGGGCTAGGATCGTATTGCCTTTCACTGCGATTGCCGCTGTCAAGCAGTCCCCCGGCTGCCATTGAAGGTCCGCCTGTGCCAGGATCTTCTCAAAGGGCAGGTGAAATCCTGTGCCATGATTGACCATCTTCAGGACTGCCTTGTCGCCCACTACGCCGAAGAAGTAATAGCAGCGATCGTTTTGATAGCGAAAGGCGATCCCGCTTGGGCGGTCCTTTGACTGGGGCCTGAATCGGGCCTGCAGGCGATAGTCTTCCCAGAGGCCGTCTCCGGTAATGAGCATGGGATGGGCATAGGTCAGGTCATTCTTGCCGGATTGGCAGAGCCACCGCTGGCGGTCGATCTCGCGGATACTCCACCAGCCCAGGTCATTGGATACCGCCCAGTTGCATCGTGGGGCTGCCTCCGGCAGGTAGTGATACTCCGTGTGTGCCCCCACGTCCGTACTCAATGGGCCCCTTCTGATCCCCTTGAGATCATCCTGGAAGAGCAGGACCTCTTTGTTGAACGGTGCACACGATGATCCTGCAACACAGGCCAGGATCGCCAGTTTAATGATTCTCTGTTCCATGCGCGTAGATCCTAATCAGAAGAGCCGACGGCTGTCGAGCAGGAGCGTCACAGGTCCATCATTGATACTGGACACGTGCATGTGCTCACGGAACATACCCGTCTGGACCTGAATGCCATGGGATGTGATGAGGTCCCTGACCTGTCCATAGAGTTGCTGGGCAAGGCCGGGGTCTGCTGCCTGGTCGAACCCGGGCCTGCGGCCCTTGCGGCAGTCCCCGCACACGGTAAACTGGCTGACCAGCAGGACCTGCCCGCCTACATCCTGGACGCTCCGATTCATCTTGCCGGCCTCATCCTCAAAGCATCGCAGACCCACGAGCTTATCCGCGACGTACTGGACGTCTTGGGTCGAGTCACCCTCCGCTACGCCCAGGTAGACCAGCAGGCCCGGTCCGATCCGGCCTGGGACCGAGTCGCCTACCCTGACCTGTGCCTCCAAAACGCGTTGTACCACCGCCCGCATCCCTGCCTACCACCGTTTCTTCCACCACAGCAGCCCGAGCAGGATAGAGGGCAGGAGGGCAAGGACCATGATCAGCCAGAAGCTGTGGGGTGCATCGTGCGCCAGGGGAATCTGGACGTTCATGGAGAAAATGCTAACCACCAGGGTAGGCATCATGATGGCGATGGTCAAGATGGTCAGGGCCTTGATGCGGATGTTGAGGTTGTTGCTGATGATCGAGGCCCTGGCGTCCATGAGGCTGGACAAGACCTGGGAGTAGATCTCGGCCTGGCCGCGGCACTGGTTGTTCTCGATCATGATGTCATCCAGCAGCTCCATGTTCTCCTGGTTGAAGCCGATCTTGGCTGCGTTGATCTTGAGCTTGTCGATGAGAATCCCATTGGTGTGGATAGCGTTGAGGTAGTAGACCAGGCTCTTCTCCAGGGTAAAGAGGTTCAGCAGGTACTTGTTTTCCATGGAGGCGTTGATCTGCTGCTCCAGTTCGTTGGAGATGGCGTTGATACCCCGGATGTGCTCCACAAAGTGCGAGATGGCCCTGTGGATTAGACGTAGGAGCACGTCGTGTACGGACTGGATCTTCACAAAGGGCTTGCCCTCGAACAGGGGCGCCTCCTCGGCCACCACGATCACGAGCTTATCCTTGAACATGAACACGCCTGCGGAAAACACCTTGAATAGTAGGCTGTCCTCTGCGGAGTACCGCTTGGGCCGTTTGAAGATCAGGGCGAAGTGATCGGGCTCGAACTCCAGGCGGCTCAGCTCATCGGGGTCCAGGGAGGAATGCAAGGTGTGCTCGTCGATCTTCAGTTGGTCGATCAGGTACCTTCGCTCGGCCTCATCCGGCGCGACGTACACGTGGACGATCGCATCGCCGTTGCCGGTCTCCACCAGTTTTCCGTCACTAATCCGCAACTGCTTGAGCATCGGCCTGCCCTATCTGACCTCGATTCCAAACTCATGCTGAACGATTGCCCATCAGGACTTGGTGCACCAGATTACAGAACAACCGGTGGGCTGTTAAGAGATTTTTCCACAGAACCATCGTATTATCGTATTGTCTGCGGAGAACCTCGGCACAGGCAGAGCGTCACGTAACACGGTCCTTGGTGATCTCCCTCACCAGGACCGTGGCGTAGCAGCCAGGGGGCAGATCGAACCGAAGCTCCAGAAAATCTCCCAGGTCGTCCCGACCCGATGAGATCGAGGTGTTCCTTGGCCGAAATCGCAGGGGCCGCCTCTCGCCCTTGGCCAGCTCCTTCGCCAGACGCTTGAAGCTCCCTATCAGGGCCTTGGCGTCCTCCAAGAGGGGGTTCTCAATCTCTCCGGCAGGCCCGGTCAATTCGGTCATGCGGCGGCCGAAGATGGGGCCGGTTGGGCTGATCTCCCAGGCGTCGCAGCGGGGCTGCTCGACTGGGGGCTCTTCCACCCTGAAGCATGCGCCGTTGGCGTGGAGGTAGGCCATGTCGCCCAGGAGCAGTTGGTCGATTCGCGGCATGCGGGCCGCCAGCACGTCATTGAAGATCGCCGATTGGTAGGCGGAGACGAATAACCGCTTGGTGCCCATGTCCACGGCCAGGAACGCCCGCTTGCGGTTGCCGGTGGCTATCAATGCCTTCAAGGCCCGTCGCTGTTCGCAATAGCTCCTTGGCCAGGCAAGCCAGGCCCGTTCGTAATCACCTTTCTCGTAGGACTGCCTGGCCGACAGGATTACGGGATTCTCATTGCCGGTGGGCCTGCCCAGGAATGCGTCCAGAAACTCTTCCATCTGGCCGGCCACTATGGCGCGGCCCAGCAGGTGACCGTCGTTGCGGTTGCCGAACCGCTGAGGCCCAAAGAAATTCGGCGAGCCCTTTTGCACCAGGATCGACAGGACCTGTTCAGCCCGACTGATCGCCTGCCGCATCGGGACGGTAAAGTCACGGATACGGATCTTGAACCTGTTGGCCTCCAGGTGGCCCAGATGGATCTTGTTGGTGTGCCGGGCAACCTGTAAGATCTTGACGTAGGGAATATCCAGACCCAACAGGATGTCCGTATCGGTGTGCTCCACCGAGATCCACTGCCTCGTCACGGCCTTGGCGTCC
>Ga0315276_10006388_pt1 | contig 10865 bp, 11 predicted proteins | sample YL17G05_0_MG_FD_204542 | JGI IMG/M metagenome (GOLD analysis project Ga0315276, IMG submission 204542) | Sediment microbial communities from Yellowstone Lake, YNP, Wyoming, USA - YL17G05_0 | ecosystem: Environmental > Aquatic > Freshwater > Lake > Sediment | place: USA: Wyoming | collected... | reverse complement strand
CCTCGTAGGCCTGGGCCGTGGGGCAGTGGTTGGCGCTGAAGACCACGACGAGGCATTCATGGGACGCGAAATCCTTCAGGCCCCACGCTTTGTCGTCGACCCCCGTCAAGCTGAAATCAGGGGCCTTCGCTCCGAGGACCAAGGTCGGCGGGTCGGGGCGCTCGGCCGGGACCGCCGGCGCCGCCGGGCACAAGGCGAATACGGTTGTCAGGGCCATCAAGGTTCGCATCATCGGTTCTTCTCCCGTTCTTTCGGGCCGGCCGCCCAGAGGATGGCGCCCTCGACGTGGGCGACAAAGATCGGGTCGGCGTAGCTTTCGACGGTATGGCCCATGGCCGTCTGGAAGGCCCGGCCGCCATCGTATTCATGACACCAGACCAGGGGGTGGTCGCCCATCCTCTGCTTGATCCCGGGGAACCATTGGTTGTCGTCCACATCGTAGGAGGATTCGTCGATGGAGGCCAGCACCCGGACCTTCCCCCGGGGGTTCCTGTCGAAGGAATACCACTCGTCCTCCCGTGTCCACGCATTCGGCATCGCCGTCGGGATCGAAGGGTGGTCCCGGTCCTCGACGACGAGACGGCCCTTCTGGTCGGGCGGGTGGCCGATGAACTTCGCACCGACGAGGTCGACGAACCAGGGCCAGTCCGTCTCCGTGATGGTGGCCGAATGGACGCCGACGAATCCCTTGCCGGAACGGATGAACCGGGCGAAGGCTTTCTCCTGGGCGGCGTCGAGGACGTCTCCTGTGGTCATCAGCCAGACCGTGACGTCGAACCTCGCCAGGGCCGCGTCGGAAAATGCGGCGGGGTCCTCCGTGCAGGTGATGCCCCAGCCGTTCCTCTCGGCCATCGTCTTCAGGCAGGTGATGCCGGCCGGGATCGAATCGTGCCGGAATCCCGTCGTCCTGGAAAAGACCAGGACGTTCATCGGGACCGCGTAGGAGGACAGCCCGCCAACGGTCAGGAGGATCGCCAGGATGGGTGTCATGCCCTTTACGATACACCAACCTCCGGGCGTCCGACAAGGCCGTTTCGGCGGGCCGGGTCCTGGTTCGCTGAGGGGACACGCTTACGGGGCGCCGACGGCCGGCGCGCGCCTAGATGAGGAACTTCCCGTTACGGGCGATCTCCTTCCCATTGGCGCGGATCGTGACCTTGTCGACCAGGGCGTCGTAATGGTGCTTGCTCTTGTTCGTGCCGATCCCATAAGAATCGCCGATGGCGAAATGGACCGTCCCGAATGCCTTCTCGGCCTCGAGCATGTTGGCCGAGATGCGGGCGCCCCGGTTCGTCCCGACCCCGAATTCGCCGATGATCCGGCCGGTCGGGTCGGCGCCGATATTCTTGAGGACGGCGTCCATCCCCCGGCCGCTCCACTTGACGAGCTTGCCCTTCTTGAATTCCATGACGCCGCGGCCGAGGTATTCGTCGATGAGGCTGATGACGAGCCTGCCGGTGAAGGTGCCCTCGACAGGGCAGGTGTAGCATTCCCCGGCGGGCAGGTTCCCGTGATCGCCCTTGCGTGAGATATCGCCATTGTCGTTGTCCCATCGGCGGCCCGCGACGCTGAACGCGATGTGAGTACCGGCCGCGTTCTCGATGACGACTTCGCCGGCGTCCTTGAGGGCGCGGATGACCTTCTTCGTGAAGAGGTTCATCTCTCCGAAGTCGACGTTGACGAGCCGCTCCATCATGTCCCGGGTGATCCCCGGCATCATGCAGATCCGGCCGTGCTTCCGGCCCTCGGCGACCATGAAGCTCCGGAAGGGCTTCTCGGCGCTCCGCGCGTCGAGCATGTAGACGAGGACCTTGGCCCGCTTTGCGAGCTCCTTGAAGAGCCGGGTCGGCCCGGCGATCGGCCGCAGGGTCTCGGTCATCAGGTAGGTCGTCGTCTCGGCGCCCGCCTGCTTCGCCCAGTAAGCCATGGCCTCGGCGATCTCGAGCTTCTGCTTGTCGGTGACGAGCAGGAAGCTCTCGCCGGCCCGGACCTTGAGAGATTGGTTGACCGCCCGCCCGGCGGCCTGATAGAGCTTGATCATGGATATTGTTTCCTCCCCGCTATTCCGCCCCGGCGAACCTGTTCAGGACGTCCGTGTTGATCTTGAGGAAGAGGTCGTAGTCGATCTTGACTTTCCGGTTGTCCCGGGCCTTGACCAGGTAGGACTGGAGGAACTTGTTCTTCTGGGTTTCGAGGAGGCTCGCCTTCTCGGCGTCCCGGGTCTTGTCGAAATCGGCCCGGACGACCTCTTTGCGCTCGAGGACGCGGACCAGGGCGTACCCGCTATCGACCTCGACCGGGCGGCTCGCTTCCCGGAGGGGCAGGCTGAACACCAGTTCGTTGACCTCCGCATTCTCCCCGACGAGGCTGATGTATTGCTCGCGCTTGTGGGCTTCGACGCTCTTGAACTGGAGGCCGTTCTTGCCGGCGGCCTCCTCCCAACCGTCCCGGAGCTCGGCCCGGACCCCGTTCAGCTTCTCCAGGGCCTTCTCCCGCTTCTTGACGTCCAGGATGTCCTGGGCGATACGGTCCCGGACCTCTTCCAGCTTGGCGGGTCTCTCCGGCTCGACCTTGAGGAGCTGGGCGAGGGCGACACCCGTGTAGGTGTAGATCGGGGCCGAGACCTCTTTGTCCTTCAGCGTGAAGAGCGTCTGGCTGACGGACCCGGACGGGTCGAAGTCCTCGAGGGCGTCCCCCTGCTTGAGGGGCGCGGAGGTCTTGACCTTGAGGCCTTCCTTCTGGGAGGCGACGTCCAGGCTCTTTTGCTTCCTGGCGGCCTTCTCGATCCGGGCGGCCTTTGCGGCGGCCAGCTCGCGGGCCTTCTGGTCCTCCAGGCTCCCCTTGACGATGGCCCGGACGTCGTCGAGCGGCCGGGTGACCTCGGCGGTCTTTTCGGTCACCTTGAGGACCGTCGCGCCCCCCTCGATCTCGACGACACCGGACACGCGGCCGGCCTCGAGCTTCCGGATCTCCTCGGTCTCCCGGGCCGACAATGAGGCCCAGGCCGAAACGCCCCAGTCCCCCCCGTCCCTGGCCTTGTCGTCCTTGGAATGCTTCCGGGCCAGCTCCGCGAAGTCCGCGCCCGCATCGGCCTTCTTCCGGACGTCCTCGGCCTCGGCCAGGACGGCTGCCTTGTCGGTCGTGGAGAAGGGCAGCCAGACGCGGCTGACCTTGATCTTTTCAGGGTCCCGGAACTGGGAGATATTGTCCCGGTAGTAGGTCTCGATCTCGGCCGGGTCGATCTTGACCTCCTTCTTGAGATCGTCGGTCTTGAAGAAGATGAAATCGGCCGTCCGGCTCTCGGGGATCCGGTAGCGGGCCTTGTCCCTCTCGAAGAAGGCCTGGACCGCGGCGGCGTCCGGCTGTTCGGTGATCTCCATCTTGCCCGTCTCGGCGACGAGGACCTCGATCTTGGCCGACTCGTTCTGCTTCCTGTAATTCGCCCAGACCTCTTCGTCCGAGACCGCGACCCCGGCCGTGAGGACCTGGGCGACCTTGGTGACGGCGATCTCTTTCTTCAGGCCGTTCTCGAACTCGGCCAGCGGGATGCGGTTCCAGTCCAGGACCTGTTTGTATTCTTCGAAACCGATGAAGCGGCCGTCCTTCTGGAAGACGGGATAGGAAACGATGCGGTCCCGGACCTCCTCATCGGTGGCCCCGAGCTTCATGTCGCGGGCGACCTGGAGGAGGAGGGTCTGCTCGACGATCTGCTGGAGGACCTGCTGGGGGACGTTGAGCTGCTGGATGAGGCCCCGGTCGAGTTGGGTGTACTCCCGCTTCATGGCTTCGAGCCGCTGCCGAAGGCTCTGGAAGTACATGTCCGAGGATATCCGCTCGCGGCCGATCGTCGCGAGCGTGCCGGCCTTGCCGGTCTCGCCGAGCCGCCCGGCGCCGCCCCAGATGGCGAAGATGGCGATGATGAAGGTCGCGATGATGATCCACAGCGTGGGTTTGAGGGCCTTGACGTTCTTCCGCATCGTTTTAAGCATGGTGTCACTTCTCCTTTTCGAACAGGGGCCGCAGGCGTTCGTAGGTCGTGTCGAGGTCTTCGGTCATGGTCCTGGTCCCGCTGACCAGGGGCAGGAAGTTGGAATCGCCCGTCCAGCGGGGGACGACGTGGAGATGGTAGTGTTCGGTCACCCCGGCCCCGGCGCTCCGGCCGAGGTTCATCCCGGCGTTGAAGCCGTTGGGGCGGTAGCGGGCCCGGAGGACCCGGATGGCCAGCTGCATCAGCCCGGCCAGCTCGGCGGCCTCGGCCGGGGTCGCCCGTTCGAAAGCGGCCGTATGGCGGTACGGGGCGATCATCAGGTGCCCCGGAGTGTACGGGTACTTGTTGAGGAGGATGAAATGCGAGGCCCCCCGGTGGAGGATGTGCGCCTCCCGGTCCGACCGGAGCTTCAGGCCCGCGCATAGGACGCAGCCCTTCGCCCGCCCGGCCGTCCGGATGTAGCGTTCCCGCCAGGGGGTCGTGATGTACCGTGTCACTTGTTGATCAGCTCCTTGAGGAGCTTGCTCGGCTTGAAGTAGAGGACCTTCTTCGGCGGGACCTTGACCGGTTCCCCCGTCCGGGGGTTCCGGCCGGAGCGGGACGTCCGCTTCCGGAAGCGGAAGCTCCCGAAGCCCCGGATCTCGATCTCCTCGCCCTTGAGGATGGCCTCTTTGATCATGTCGAAGAACAGGTTGACCCCCTCTTCGGCCTCCTGCTTGGGAATGCTCATTTCCTGCGAGATCTTGTTGATAAGGTCGGCTTTGATCATCTCACTCCTCCTTCTTGCTGACTTTCTTAGGAGAATGGATCTTGGCGAGTTGATCCTTCATCAGTTCCCCCAGAGTCATTCCGTGGTCCTGGGATTCCATGTATTTCTGGAAATCGGCCCTCTGCATGTCGAACTGGGCCTGCTTGAAGCTCAGGGAGATCTTCTTGGCCTTGGGGTTCATCTTGATGATCTTGGCGTTCCGCTCGTCGCCGACGGCGAAGGCCTCCGAGGGCTTCTCGATCTTCTTCTCGTCGAGCTCGGAGGTGAAGACGACGCCCTCGATGCCGGGCATGATCTCGACGAAGACGCCGAAATCCGTGAGCCGGACGATCTTGACCTTGAGGATGTCGCCCATCTTCTGGCGGCCGAAGAAGTCCTCCCAGATGTCGCCCCCGAGCTGCTTGATGCCGAGGGAGACCTTCTGCTTCTCGACGTCGATGTTCAGGATGATGACCTCGGCCTCGTCGCCGACCTTGAGCTTCTCCGACGGATGCTTGATCTTCTCCCAGCTGATGTCGGAGATGTGGATGAGGCCTTCGATCCCCTTCTCGACCTCGAGGAAGGCTCCGAAGTCCGTGATGCTCGTCACGGTCCCCTTGACCCGGCTCCCGACGCCGTACTTCTGCTTGAAGACCTCCAGAGGGTGGGGCATGGCCTGCTTGAGGCCGAGCGAGATCCGCTTCGAGGTCGGGTTGATCTCGAGGATCGTGACGACCACCTCCTGGCCCGGGGTGAGGACCTTCTTGGGATGAACGAGCTTGCGGGACCAGCTCAGGTCCGAGATGTGGACGAGCCCCTCGACGCCTTTTTCGAGTTCGACGAAGGCGCCGAAGTCGGTCAGGCTGACGACCCGGCCGGTGATCCTCTGTCCGGCCAGGTACCTCTGGTCGAGGTCGACCCAGGGGTCGGGCGTGAACTGCTTGAATCCAAGGGAGATCCGTTCGTCCTTCTCGTTGAAGTCGAGGATGACGACTTCGACCTCCTGGCCCGCCTGGAACAGCTCCGACGGGTGCGCGACCTTCCCCCAGCTCATGTCGGAGACGTGGAGCAGGCCCTCCACTCCGCCGATATCCACGAACGCCCCGAAGCTGGTCAGCGACTTGACCTGGCCCTTGACCTTCTGTCCCTGGACGATGTGGCTGAAGACGCGCCGGCGCTTCTTCTCCCGCTCGTCCTGGAGGAAGAGCCTCCGGGAGACGACGGCGTTCTCGGTCTTGCGGTCGAACTTCATGACCTTGAACTTAAAGCTTTGCCCGACGAGGGCGTCGGGGTCCTTGATAGCCTTGATGTCGGCGTGGGACTCCGGCAGGAACGCCTCGATGCCCACATCGACCAGAAAGCCGCTCTTGGAGCGCTCCTTGACGATGCCGGTGACCCAGCCGTTGTGGGTGAAAGCCTTTTCCAGGTTGTCCAGGGCCCGGAAGGCGTCCGCCCTCTTCTTGGAGAGGATCATGTAGCCGTCCTTGCGGTCCGTCCTCTCGAGCGTCGCGTCGACCTCGTCGCCGGGCTGGAGGTCCTCGATCTCATGTTCCCGGAAGTCCTCGAGAGGGATCACGCCCTCCGTCTTGAACCCGATGTCCACGAGGACGTGGGTTGGCGTCTTCTTGATGACCCGGCCCTTGACGAGCTTGCCCTGGGTGATCTCCGTCGTGCTGAATTGATAGCGGTCCAGCAGGTCCGCGTAATCCTCCTGGGACATCCTTTCGTTGGTCTCGGGGTGCTTGGTTGCGTCTGTCATTGGACTCTCTTCTCCCTTTGGTTTTTATGTTCGATGCGTGTTTCGATCTTCGCCACGGCTTCCCGGAGGACTTCCGGCGGGGTCGACGCCCCCCCGGAGATCCCGATGGACTTTGCTCCCCGGAGCATCGCCGGCCGGATCCCGGCCGCGTCCTCGACGAAATAGGTCCGGGGCAGGATCCGCTTTGAGACCCCGAAGAGCTTCGCGGTGTTGGAACTTGCCTTCCCCCCCACGATGAACATGACGTCCACCCGGGCCGCCAGCTCCGCCGTCGCCCGCTGGCGCGTCCTGGCCGAGCGGCAGATGGTGTTGTGGACGGCGAGCTCTCCCGTCCGCTCGACGAGGGCCGCCACGACGCGCCCGAACAGGCCTTCATCCTGGGTGGACTGGGCGAGCACGGCCCGTGCCTTAAGCCAGGGGAGGGCCCGGGCCTCGGCCTCGTCTTCGACAAGGACGACGCGACCCCGGCCGTAGCCGAGGAGGCCCCGGACCTCAGGGTGCCCGGCGTTCCCGAAGAGGACGACCTCCCGGTTCGTCCGCGACAGGCCGGCGACGAGCTCCTGGATCCCCTTGACGATGGGGCAGGTCGCGTCCACGACCTCGGCCTTCCTCCGGAGGAGGCGCCGCCGGTCCTCCGGCGGGACCCCGTGGCTGCGGATGATGACCGTCCCCCCGTGGACGTCCCCCGGCGAGGCGACCGAACGCACGCCCCGCCGTTCGAGGTCGGCGATCACTCGTGGGTTGTGGATGAGGTCCCCGAGCGTCATGACGGGACCGCCTCCCGCGCCGCGCGCCCGCCGGACGATTTTCAATGCTCTCTGGACCCCGTAACAGAGTCCCGTGTTCTCGGCGATGATGATTTCCATACCTCAGTGCATTTAAGAATAGTGTTTTATACTATACGAGAAGATCCCCTGTGTCAACTCTAAGTGTAGGTGGAATCTGAACTTAGAGGCTACGGCTCGGACGTCTTGTCTTCCTGGAGGATCCTGGCGATCTCCTCCTCCGACGGGAGCTCCTCGAGGCTGTTGAGGCCGAAATACTGGAGGAACTTGTCCGAGGTCCGGTAGACAAGCGGGTTGCCCGGGGCCTTTTTCCGGCCGACGATCCGGATGAGCTTCTTCTCGAGGAGCGTTTTCAGCGTCCCCGTTGAGTCCACGCCGCGCAGGGCCGAGATCTCGGCCTGGGTGATGTCGGGATTGTAGGCGATCGTGCACAAGGACTCCAGGGCGGCCGAGGAAAGCCTGTTCTTGCGCTCGATCTGGAGGAGACGCCGGACCCAGCGGTCGTTGTCCGGCCGCGTGGCGAACACATAGCCGCCGCCGACCTGGATGATCCGGACCCCGCCGGGGCGGGTCTCCGCGCCGGCGACGAGCCCGTCGACGGCGGCCTGGATGTCCTCGGCGGAGGCGCCTTCGAGGACGCTCTTCATCCGGTCGACGGTCAGCGGGTCCTGGGAGATGAAGATCAGGGCTTCAATGATCCCCGGAAGGTTCTCGATCACGGGGGCGGCGGGTGCGGGTTCATTCATGGGGGTGCGTCCTGCGGGGGTCCTTGCGGAGCTGGACCCGGATGGTCTTGAAGATCCCGTCCTGGACGGCATGGACGGTCCGCGATTTGATGAGCTCGAGGAGGCCGAAGAACGCCACGAGGGCCTCTTCGACCGAATCCTGGCGCTCGAAGTATTCCAGGAAATCGAGGGGGCCCCGGGTCTCGAGGATCGCGACGATCTCCTTCATCTTGTCCTCGAGCGAGACGTCCTTGCCCATGATGACCTTGAAGTCCCGGGCGGCCCGCCTCTTCATGATGACGAAGAAGGACTCTGCGAGGTCGAACAGCGAGACCTCCGTGAAGTCCAGGTCCTCCTCGCCCGGCAGGGGCGGGAGGAAGTTGCGCTTCCATTGGCGGAGCTGGTCGTCCTCCCGCTCCCGGAGGAGCGAGCAGGCGGCCTTGACCTTCTGGAACTCGATGAGCCGGTTGACGAGCGTCCGCCGGGGATCCTCCGCCTCGGCCAGGTCCCTTTCGCGGGGCAGGAGCATCTGGGACTTGATGTAGATGAGGAGGGCGGCGACGAACAGGAACTCGGCCTCCCGGTCGAGGTTGATCTGCCCCTTGCGGTCGAGGTACTCCAGATAGTCCCGGGTGATCGCGGCGATGGGGATGTCGTGGATGTCGATCTTCTTCTTCCGGATGAGAAAGAGGAGAAGATCGAGGGGGCCCTCGAAGATCTCGAGCCTGACCTGGTAGCCTTCCGACGTCTCGGGCGCGCTCATGGGGGCTTCGGTTCCGGGGGGCACGGCTAGAATCCGATGGCGGACCGGACGTCCTCCATGGTCTTCCGGGCGGTCCGGGCGGCCTTGGCGTTGCCCGCTTCGAGGATGTCCCGGACCCGGCCGGGCTCCGCCTCGAGCATCTTCCGCTTCTCCCAGTACGGGGTCAGGAATTCGACGAGGCTGTCGATGACGACCTTCTTGCATTCGAGACAGCCGACGGTCGCCGCCCGGCAGCCGGCGGCCATGGCGTCCCTTGCGGCGGCGGCCACGAAGGCCTTATGCAGGGTGAAGACGGGGCAGTCGTTCGGTTCTCCGGGGTCCGAGCGCCGCTTCCGTCGCGTGTCGGTCACCATCGGGAGGATCTTCGCGCGGATGACCTCGGCCGTGTCCTTGAGGTAGATGGCGTTCCCGTAGGACTTGCTCATCTTCCGGCCGTCCGTCCCGGCGAGCTTGGGGACCTCGGTGAGGAGCATCTTCGGCTCGGGGAAGACCGGCCCGTAGAGCCGGTTGAATCGTCGGGCGATCTCCCGGGCGAGCTCCAGATGGTAGGCTTGGTCCTCGCCGACGGGGACGGCCGCGGCTTTGTAGATGAGGATGTCCGCCGTCTGGAGGAGAGGGTATCCCAGGAAGCCATAAGTGTTGAGCTCCTTGTCGGCGAGCTCCTGCTGTTGTTCCTTGAATGTCGGGACGCGCTCCAGCCAGGGGAGGGGGGTGATCATCGAAAGGATGAGGTGGAGCTCGGCGTGCTCCTTGACCGCGGACTGGACGAAGAGGACGCATCGCTCGGGGTCGAGGCCCAGGCTGAGGAGGTCGCAGGCGACCTCAAAGACGGTGCCCCGGATGTCCTTCGGGTCCGCGTACTCCGAGCTCAGGGCGTGCCAGTCGACGATGGAAAAATAGCAGTCGTGCGTCTCCTGGAGCCGGACCCAGTTCCGGAGGGCGCCGACATAGTTGCCGAGGTGGGCGGCTCCGGTGGGCCGGATGCCGCTGAGGACGATCTCCCTGGCGTTCGCGTTCATGTTAGAAGAAGATCAGCGTAAAGATGAAAAGTTGAAGGGGCCGGATGATGATGTCCAGAAAGCCCAGGTAGATCAGGACGAGGACGATGATGAACCCGAAGGGGCGGATGCGGTCGTACCTCCGGGCGGCCTCGTCCGAAAGGAGCCCCGAGAGCACCCCGCTCCCGTCGAGGGGCGGGATGGGGATGAGATTGAAGACGGCCAGGTAGGTGTTGACCAGGACGGCGTAGAACAGGATGAGGGCCAGGCCCTGGAGGGGGAAGAAGCCGCGGGCGAATCCCTGCTTGTAGACCAGGAAGCTCCTCAGGAAGCCGGTCAGGCCCGGGCTCAGGACCTTGAGGAGGAGGATCGAGACCAGGGCGACGGCGGCGGCCGTCAGGTTGGCGGCCGGTCCGGCCAGCGATATCCACAGGTTATCTCGGCGGGGATTCTTTAGATTGTAAGGGTTGACGATGACGGGCTTGGCCCAGCCGAACGCGGGGGCGCCGGCCAGGACGAGGAGTAACGGGAGGAGCACCGTCCCGACAGGGTCGATGTGGGCGATGGGGTTGAGAGAGATGCGCCCCATCCCCATGGCCGTGGGGTCGCCCATCCGGTTCGCGGCCCAGGCGTGCGACGCCTCATGAATGGTGATGGCGAAAAGCAGGACGAACAGGCTGAAGACGATCGACAAAGCATCCATGATGAACCGCCGCTATTTATAACATATCGCGGCGGCCCTGTCCATCGCCCGCAACCCATCATGCGATCGCCTACTCAGGACTCGGGGACATCCCTCCGGAAGACGCGGATTTTCCCCGGCGAGGAAAATCCGCTCGGGTTTCGGGTTCGCTCTCCCCGTCCCGCGGACGGGGAACCGTGCCCGCCACACCTCTGCCGGCGACGCGGTCCTTCTCAGAGCCCCCTTCTCTATTGAGAGAAGGGGTTGGGGATGAGAAGAAACATGGTCAGAGTCTTGGGCGCGTCGCCGTGCCTCCGGGATATCCCCTCCGACCTCTGTCGGTGACACGGACCTTCTCCGAGTCCCCCTTGAAATCCTCGAGGGGGTTGGGGGAGTTAAGAAATACAAAGATCCCGG
>Ga0315276_10006387_pt1 | contig 10867 bp, 9 predicted proteins | sample YL17G05_0_MG_FD_204542 | JGI IMG/M metagenome (GOLD analysis project Ga0315276, IMG submission 204542) | Sediment microbial communities from Yellowstone Lake, YNP, Wyoming, USA - YL17G05_0 | ecosystem: Environmental > Aquatic > Freshwater > Lake > Sediment | place: USA: Wyoming | collected... | reverse complement strand
ACTCGCTCAAAAGGTAAAAAAAAATTGGAGCTATTATGATCTTGAGAATATCGACACCTTGAATCGGATAAGTTCCGATCCAAACTTTTTTTTCTCCCAAAATAAATCTAATTTAATTCTTGATGAGGCACAGATTTATCCCGACCTTTTTAAAACTCTTAGAGGAGTAATCGATGAGGATCGAAAAAAAATGGGGAGATTTATTCTTACCGGCTCAAGCAGTCCCGAGCTTCTAAAAAATATTTCGGAAACCCTCCCAGGAAGAATCGCTGTTATTGAACTTGGTACATTTAAATTTAACGAGTGGGAGGAAAAAGAATTAAGTCCCTTTTATAAGCTTTTTGATAAAGGAACTCCAAGTGACCTAATTGGGAGCAATTATAAAATTGAAAACAATAAAATTTTGAACTTCTGGTTCAAAGGTAGCTTTCCTGACCCTTCACTTATGGAATCGGATAATCAACGTTCTATTTGGATGGATAATTATATCTCCGGCTATATTAACAGGGACATTAAAAATCTATTTCCCAGACTTGATTCAACCAAATTTCAAAGATTTTTATTAATGCTTTTTAAACTTTCGGGAACAATTATTAATAAAAGGGAATTGTCTCAATTAATTGAGGTGAGTGAACCTTCAATAAAAGATTATTTAGATATTATTCATGGAACTTTCATATGGAGAAAAATTCCTCCATTTGAATACAACATAAAAAAATTAATCACCAAGATGCCAAAAGGCCATGTTAGAGATAGTGGATTACTTCATCACGCTCTAAAACTAACGTCCCTAAAAAGCTTAATTGAAAATCCCATCGTGGGAAAATCTTTTGAATCTTTTGTTATCGAGGAAATTTTAAAGGGAATCGAATCTACAATGATTTCCAATTGGACCTATCATTTCTATAGAACTAAAAGCAAAATAGAAATTGATCTTATCCTTCATGGTCCATTTGGGATTATTCCCATTGAGATTAAATTTGGAATGAGAATTGATCAAAGGAAACTTTCGAATTTAAAAACCTTTATTAAGGAGCATGATCTACCTTATGGAATATTGATTAATAATAACTCAAAAGTTGAATGGATTTCTGATAAGGTTTTGCAAATCCCAGTGGGCTTCCTATAGAACCTTATCAAAGGTATAAAAAGCTGCTTCTATATTGGTCTTTTTTAAGTAGGCCGATCCAATTGCTTCGCAGAAATCCATCAATTTTTCTTTTTCTATTAAATTTACAGTGCATCCCCCAAATCCTGCTCCGGTCATTCTAGCGCCTAAAACATAGGATTCTTTTTGAGCAAGGGAAACTAAGGTATCTAGGGCCTCGTTGGTAACTTCGTAATCATTTTTTAGAGATTTGTGGGATTCATTCATCAATTGGCCAAAGGTTTTAAAATCTTTAGCTTTTAACGCGATCGCGCCTTTTTTTACTCGCTCATTTTCAGAAACTACATGGCGGGCACGTTTTAAAAGAATCGGATCCGTTATTTTCTCTAGATCTAAGACATCGACTAAATATTTTTCAGAAAAAAACTCTAGGGCCTTTTCACATTGTTCCCGTCTCAAATTAAATTCTGAGCCGGCAAGTTTTCGAGGAAAGTTGGTATTAGCAATCACAAAAATATATTGATCGCTTTCAATGGGGACTTGTTCAAAGGAAAGATCCTTACAATTTAAAACCAAAGCATGATTTGGGATTCCTACGGAAGAAGCGAACTGATCCATTATTCCGCAGGCAACCCCTACTCCAATATTTTCGGCCCTCTGGCAAAGCTTAGCGATTTCTACATCGGATAAGTTTAAGGAAAATAAATCGCGAAGAGCCTTTGCGGTAACCACTTCTATTGAAGCAGAACTTGAAAGACCTGCACCTTGGGGAAGATCTCCGGAAAAAAAAGCATCAAATCCTCCGGGAATTTCGCCGATTTGATCTAAAACAGACTTTGGATAGCGTACCCAGGAATCATCTCCGGTATAATCATCGGTAAAAAAATTAGTTTCATTGTCTGATCTTTTTCTAATTAAAAGATGGGTTCCCATGGAAAGCGGTGCTGGCATAACCAGGCCACCGTTATAATCTAAGTGTTCGCCAATTAGGTTAACTCTTCCTGGCGCAAAAAATTTGTGAACTTTTTCTCCAGGTAAAAAAGATAATAAGGTATCAAGCCTTTTGTTTATATCGATCAAGTAAAACTGCTCCTAGTAAGATAATTCCCCGAACTACATATTGATAAAATGGTTCAATATTTAAAAGGTTCATGGCATTTTGCACGGTTCCCATAATTAAAACACCAACGATTACTCCTGAGATCGAGCCAATTCCTCCAGTAAGCGAAACTCCCCCGAGAACACAGGCCGAAATAACTTCAAGGGCAAATCCTTGAGAGGTGGCCGGCTGTCCTGAGGTCATTCTGGAAGCAAGGACAATTCCTGCGAAGGCGGCCATTAAACCTTGGAGGGCAAAAATAGTGATCAATCTTTTATCGACATTGATTCCTGCCAACCTTGAAGCCTCCTGATTTCCTCCAATGGCCAAAGTATCACGGCCATAGATGGTTTTATTAAGCAGAAAACCAAAGATCATAAAGCAAAGGGCCGTTATCCAAATAGGAGTTGGTATTCCAAGCATTTGAGAATTGCCCAAAAGAAAGAATTTTTCATCCAAAATACCGACGGCCTTTCCATCGGAAAATATATAACCAAGCCCTCTTACAATTTGCATGGTGGCCAAGGTGGTGATTAAAGCATTTATTTTAAATTTAGCAATTACTACTCCATTAAAAATCCCAACCAGTAGTCCTACTAAAAGACCTGCGCCAATACCTAGCATTACCGAGCCAGTGGCATTGATCACTACGGCCGCAAGAACTCCCGAACAAGCAATTAGGGATTCAATAGAAAGATCAAAGTGGCCTGCGGCAAGGGTAAAAAGCATGGTGGTGGCAACCATTCCCACCATGGAAACCTAAAGGGCCAGGCCTTTCATATTAATAAGAGAAAAAAAGTTGGGAACGAAAATGGAAACGCCTATAAAGAGAATTAAAAAGACAATCCACATTCCGGCATCATTAATTATTTTTTTCATTTTACTCTCCCAGGAAAGGCCATCTTAATTACCGAAGCCTCGGTGGCATCAGCTCTCATTACTTCCCCTGCTATTTTTCCATCACGCATAACTAAAATTCGATCGGATACCCCTAAAACCTCAACGAGATCGCCGGAGACAAAAATTACTCCGACCCCTTTTGCGGCCAAGTCATAAATCAGGGAATATATTTCGGATTTGGCCCCAACATCGATTCCCCTAGTGGGCTCATCCAAAAGCATTACCTTTAAGGATTCTTCATTCCATCTACCAAATAATATTTTTTGCTGATTTCCACCGCTTAGGTTGGAAATTATCTGCCTGATGGAAGGAGTTTTAATTTTAAATTTTTTAACCACTTCCTTGGCATTAATTCTTTCTTTTAGGTTATTGATTAAAAGACCTTTCTTTAAGCGCTCGATGATATTGATATTTTCAGAAACCGAGGCCGAAGGAATAATCCCCTCTTTTTTGCGGTCTTCGGATAAATACATAATTCCTGCAGAAATGGCATCATAAGGGTTCTTTATTTGGATTTTTTTTCCCTCTAGAGTTAATTCTCCGAATTCTTTTGGATAGGCGCCATAAATTAATTTTAAACTTTCAGTACGCCCAGAACCAACAAGACCATAAACTCCTAGGACCTCACCCTTTTTAAGATTTAGGGAAAAATCGATGCCCATCCCTTTTAGATGATCCACTTTTAGCAAGATTCCATCTAGGGTTCTTGGTACATAGGGATAAATATTTTTAATCTCTCGCCCTACCATTTTGGTAATCAGATCCGATTGGGTAAGGTTTTTCATATCCCGGATGGTCTCTATATGCTTACCATCTCTTAAAATAGTTACGGCATCACAAAGAGATAGGATTTCCTCCATTCTATGCGATACATATAAAATAGCATGACCATTTTTTTTAAGTTCTCGTATCACCCGAAAAAGATTTTCCACTTCTTTTTCAGATAAAGAAGATGTGGGTTCATCAAAGGCAATAATTTTAGATCCTCGAGATAGTGCCTTACCAATTTCTAGCATCTGCTTTTTGGCGATGGAGAGATTTCCGGTTTTTTCCCTTGGATCTAATTTTTCTCCCAGTCGCTCTAGTAAAACCTTGGCATCTTTGTTCATTTTTTGGAAATCAACTATTCCCAACTTCTTTGGCATATGTCCTAGAAAAAGATTTTCTGCGATACTCATTTCATCAACTAGGTTTAATTCCTGATAAATAATGCTTATACCGTGGGTAAAGGCATCTTCGGTATTTTGAAAAGCAACCCCTTGGCCATTGATTTCAAGAGAGCCCTTATTGGGAATATTTACGCCGGATAGAACTTTTAAGAGGGTTGATTTTCCCGCTCCATTTTCACCTACGAGGGCGTGAATAGAACCTTCGGCCACCTCAAAAGATAAATTCTCTAAGGCCAAAACCCCGGGAAAGGATTTAGTTATATTTTTGAACTTAAGATAGCTCACCGAATACCTTGTTCCTTAAGGACTGATAAAAAGTTATCCCTAGTGATTAAAACGCCCGTGGTCCTGGTGTCTTTTTTAGGTTCCACGCCTTCTTTAACCCATTTATAAAGCATCTCGGTGGTAGAATATCCATGCTCCTTGGCAGATAAAAGAATGCTGGCATAAAGACCTGTGACATTTTTCTTTTCAAATTCCACTACGGCTTCAGAACCATTTATTCCTATTCCAATCATATTTTCCGCTTTAAAGCCTCTCCCCTCCATGGCCCTAACTGCACCAAGAACGGCATTGTCATTAAGGCCGGCAATCAGCCATTTTTTTACTTTAGCTTTTTGAGTTAAAAGAATATTTACGGCATCGAAAGCTCCGGGAATATCGGAAGTCTTTTGGGCAATTTTATAAACTTTGTCCTGAGGAAAACCTGAAGCTAGTAGGGACTCTATGGCTCCTTCAGTTCTCTCTCTTCCTGTTTCCATCTCGTCAAAAGTTACGATGGCCGCACCTACTTCATCCATTTTCCAATTTCTTTTTTTCATTTCAGCGTAAAGATTTGTTCCTACCGATTTTCCAATCTCTCTGGCAGAGATTCCTAGATAAGGTACTTCGGTCATGGCCGATCCATCAGCACCGATAAATTGATCATCAACGGAGATCATTTTAAGGCCGGCGCTTTCAGCTTTCATTTTTATGGCCGGGCCAAGTCGTACATCTGGGGTGCAGATCACAAATCCGGAGGCGCCATTAGCTGCAAGATTATCGATGGCCGATAAAACTTTTTCACCATCGGTGGCGGCGATTTTAATTAATTCAAATCCGTATTTTTTGGATGCCTCTTCTGCAAATTTCCATTCAAGCTGAAACCAAGGTTCATCTGGTTGCTTTACAATAAAACCAAGTTTTAAGGTGGTTGGCGCCTTGGAACAAGAAAAGATAAGCACTAATGAAAGTAGAATTTTCAGCACAATAAGCTCCTTTGAAATAAGGCCTTAAAGTGCCGAAAATTCCATAGAATATCAAGAATTTAATTAACGACGATAATTGCGTTCAACTTGTGGTCTTCCACAACTCCCCATAGGGCCAATTTGGCTCCTGCAGGCCCTTATTGCCTTTTGGCAAGCTTCTCTTGGAGTTCGCGCTTGTCGTCTGATGACCGATCTACCGCCTCTGGTGAAAACTGGGACTTTGCATGTGACCTGATTAACGCGACGACCGTTAATAACATCCCAATCGTCATACCCGCCATCATCATGTCCCCCACGGTTATAGTCGCCATCAAAATCCCCATCACCAAATCCTCCACGGCCAAAACCGCCATCGAAATCCCCATTATCATCGTCATAACCACCACCATCATCATAAAATCCTCCTTCTTCTCTATCGATTTCAAAGCAAACCATATTGGTCTCCTGCTCACAGGTTAGCTTTGCTTTTTGACACGCCTCATCTGCAGTGTATCCTGTATCCCTAAAATGCTGACTGCGATGATTACCAACGGTACAAGATGCACCTCCATCATCGTAATGGTTCGCGAATGCTGAAAAACTTAGTAGAGTTAAAAATAGAAATTTCATAATTGCTCCTTTTGCAAAAGTTGTTCCCTGCTTAGATATAAGCAAGAGAGATGCCAACTATTTGGAGTCATTATGATACTTAGGCGTTTTGAAAATTAAAAAAGGTGCCTTTTGCTACAAGAAGCTCTGCGCTAGTTCCTTGTTCAATAAGCTTTCCATTTTCTAAAACAAATATCTGATCGCATTGCTTTATGGTTTCGATGCGGTGGGCAATAATTAAAGTTGTGATTCCCTGCATTTGAGAAAAAATGGCCTTATGAATAATATCTTCGCACTCTTGGTCAATATTGGCCGTGGCCTCATCTAAAATTAAAATGGACGGAGTTTTTAGAAATACTCGAGTTAGAGAAATTAGCTGTCTCTCTCCTGAAGAAAGATTTGATCCTCCATCGAGCACTTCAAAGTCTAGACTAATTTCATTTTTTGCCATGATTCTAGCTAGACCACTTTTTTGGCAGGCGGAATTAATCTGCTCCAAAGTTATCTCTTCTTTTAAGGTGAGGTTATCCCTTAAGCTTCCTCTAAATAACAAAACATCTTGGGAAACTAGGCCGATTTGGGTTCGCAGGTGTTCCCTTTTGATGGATTCTATATCGATGCCGTCAAATTTTATTTTTCCCGATTGAAAAGGATAAAGCCGGCATAAAAGCGATACCACTGAGGTTTTTCCCGATCCGGTTCGCCCTACTAAACCAATTTTTTCGCCGGGGGAAATATTAAAGCTGATATTTTTTAGGACTAACTCATTTTCTGAATAGGCCAGCGAGACATTTTCAAAAGCAATTGCGCCTTTTAAGTTGGGTGTAAGAAGGCCATCAGGCCCAATCGTGGAATTTTCCGTTTCGGTTTGCAAAAAACTTACTACTCGTTCGGTATAACTAAAAGATTGTTGGATCACTAAAATCTCTCTAGAGAGGTTCATCAGGGGAGAAATAAATCTTTCACAGGTACGCATAAAGGCAATAAATATTCCTATTTCCATGGAACCCTTAAGAACGGCACTACCTCCGAAATAGACCAGGCCAAATAAAGGAGTGTAGATTAAAAAAGAAATAATGGGTTGGGTCCAAGAGTATAAAAAGTTGGCATTAAGCGTGGCCTCCTTATTGGCATTAATTGATTCTCTATATTTTTCCCTGGACCAAGATTCTAGTCCAAAGACTCTAATCACCTCGATCCCATCTAAGAATTCCGAAAGACGGGAATTGGTTGCACTTGAGGTTATGGCCATATCCCGAGTAACCTTTCTTACCATTCCCCGGGTAAAATAAATAAATAGGATTCCAGGAAACAATGACATGATTAAAAAGGTGGCCAGTTTAGGATCAAGAGACATCATGGCCAAAAAAGATGCCACGATCAAAAAAATGGCCTGTAATACCTTGCCCATGGAACCGGTGAAAAATTCTTCTATTCCTTCCACATCATGGGTAAGCCTAGTAATAATTCTTCCCCGAGGTTGCCGGTCAAAAAAACTTTGAGGCAGTTTTTGTAAATGGGCAAAAAGTTTTTTTCTAATTTCTAAAATAACCAAGGAGGAATTCTTAGAAATGGTTTTTCTGCCGAAATAAGAAAAACAAATGGCCAAAAATTCAAAGCCTAAAATAACCGCCGCAAAAAAATAAGCATCGCTTCTATTTCCTTCGGTTAGTTTTGTTACCAAGTTTCCGGTATACCGGGAAGATAGAATATAAAAAGCGCTCGATAAAAAAATAAGCACCAAGGAAAAAGAATAGGGCAGAATCTGGGCCTTAGCGAATTTAAGCAAAAGATAAGTGGATTTCAAATCGCTTACCGCGAATTTTTTAATATCTTGATCATCAGATTTTAAATAATTACTCATAGATTAATTATCTTATGGCAATATTTTAGGGTGGATGCCCTATGGGCCACCCAAATAAGGGTGGTCTGTGCCAGTTCTTTATCAATGTTTTTTAATATTTTTTCTTCGGTCACCGTATCTACGGCCGACAAACAGTCATCAAGCAGTAAAAAATCCGGTTTTTTGGCCAGTGCTCTGGCCAGTGTTAACCTTTGTTTTTGGCCGCCGGATAAATTGATTCCCCATTCTCCAAGATCGGTATCAAGGCCTGCCTTAAACTGGGCCACATCTTCTTTTAGATCGGCCATTTCAAGGAAATGCCAAATCTCTTCATCGGTTAAGTTTTGGTCCATGGAGATATTTTGCCTAAGGGGACCGGAAAATAAAAAGGGTCTTTGGGGCACTACGGTTATTCCTTTTCTTAATTCGCTATGTGGGTAATGGGAAAAATCTTTTCCATAAAATTTAATTTCGCCTTTATGGGCCCTTTCAAAACCGCAAAGCAGTTTTACCAAGGTGCTCTTGCCGGATCCAATTGGCCCTCTTATTCCTAATCTTTCACCTCTTCTTAGGCTTAGATTTAAATCCCGGATAATATCTTTGTCTTTTTCATGGCCAAAACTTAGATTTTTTACCTCTAAAAGCATTTCATTTTTTAAAACATTATTTCCCGAGGTGATAAGCGAGCTATCTTGCCTCTGGGAGTAAACGGAATTTAATCGTCTAAGGGAGGTAAGGCCTTTTCTCCACTCTGAAATAATAAATCCAAATTCCCCCAAAGGATCTTGAATTAGGACAATAAGTCCCTGCATGGCCACAAAATCACCCACGCTCATCTGTCCTTTTAGGGTTAGCCCGATTCCCAAAACAAAAAGGATTAGATAGGAGAAAAAAGAAGCTCCCCCCATAACGGGAATATATAAAAGGGAAACAAAAATGGCCTTTAATCTTTTTAACCGATATTCATCGGCCGAGGTGGTTAGTCGTCTGGCCCACACTTCTCCAGTTTGAGTAATCTTTTGCAGCCTTATGCTGGCAACAGATTGCACCACTAGATCATCAAAACTAGAAAGTGCATCCTGGGCCACTTCATAGTTTTGCATCTCTTTGGCATTTAATTTTTTCATAATAAGCGGCAATAAAAGCATAACCCCTAAAGTGGCCGCAGTTAGGGTTATATTGATGGCAATCATGGCCCAAAGGCAAAATATAACCAGAAATAAAAGATCGATAATAGCAATAATGGTCATCCCAAAGATAAGTCTGGCCGAGCCTACATCGGAGTTGGAGTTATTCATCAGAACGCCTTTGGAAAAGCCCTTCTCTAAATCTGAGAATTTAAAATAAAGGACATGCTCCCAAATCTTTTTGCGCAAAAAACTGGCACTGTAGTGGGTCTGCCTACCAAGGGTGATTCTCCATCCATATCTTCCAAGCGTCAGAAAAACCCTGGTGACAACTAGTAATATAAAGAGGTTTAAAAATACCGTTTTTTGGTCCCCTACAAAGAAGGGGACTTTATTTCCAGAAAAGAAATCTATAAGCCAACCATACATTCGGGTGGTTAAAACCTGGCAAATATTGGTGAGGATGACCGTGAAAACCCCTATGGTGTAAATGCCCCATCTTTTCTTTAGGAAATCGGCCCAAATTTTAAGAGAATCAGACATCAAAAAATAACGTGACACGCAAGGCAAATTAAGTCAATGAACATCACTCCGATTCATTAACTTTTTAAGCTTTTGTCGAACTAATGTCCGTCTTTGCTTGGAGGGAATTTTATCCGACCATTCAAAGGCCAACTTAAAATTAAAATCTTTTGGCAACTCTATCTCTGGAAGAGATTGAAATAGAAGGGTTTTTGCTGGTGATATATAAAAAAAATCAAGAATGGCCTTTTCAGGTGTGGCCATGGGAAAATTATCTTTTCCATAAAGTTTATATCCAAAGAAAAAATCAGGAATTAGGCTATGAATACTTAACACCCCTATTGGTGTTTTAATTTTTTTTGTTCGGTCCAAAGAAACGGCATATATTACCGAGGGAATTTGGGAAATCATGCCATGATAATAAAGTGCGGATTGAAGGGATATATAAGAAAATTTTGGATAGGTGAGAAAAGAAGGAAGAAGAAAAGGATTTATTTTTTCTGAAAAGGCATATTTTCCCTTAGATAACTTAATAATTAATTTTTCCTTTGTCAGTCTGGTAAGAATTTGACTTCCATGAAGTTTATTAATTTTTAATCCAAGGGATACATCGCTGGTTTGAAAAAGAGGAAGATTTAAATCTTTAATTTTTTTATAGGCTTCTATTAGTCTCATTTGGAATCCAGATATTTTAAAACTTGCGAGACTATTTTTTTCCAAATTTCTTCTGATTCATATTGATCCATAAATGTTGGCTCTAAATAGGCCACAACCTGGGATTTATAATCTTTATAACCTAGGGACATGACATTTTCTTGGGCCTTTTCTAGATGTTCCGAGGATAGATTTAATGCAGGTTTTATTCCTAACGTCATCAGATGATATAAATCAAAGATATCCCTTGCCTGAGTTTCCATCCTCCCAATCAAGGCCATTATCTTTTGAGAAAAAGCTGCTTCACCGTTATAATGGGTAACCATGGTAAAAAGGGGAAAATTGAATTTTGATGTATAGATTTCAGGAAATCTTTCGTAAATGATTCCCTTTTCCATCCCTCTGCGTGAAAACTCTATTTTGGTATTACATCGTAAACTTCCTTCTTTTTCCAAAAGTGTGAATTTCCATCTTTGGGTTGTCTCGGTTTGTTTGGGGGCTGAATGGTCTTCCAAAAGAAGACCAACTGAATTTAAACTTCTTTTAAAATTTTCAGAATCAATCAGGCCTTCAACCTTTTTTTTGAGGGTTGCTGGTGCAACCGTTTTAA
>Ga0315276_10006385_pt1 | contig 10868 bp, 5 predicted proteins | sample YL17G05_0_MG_FD_204542 | JGI IMG/M metagenome (GOLD analysis project Ga0315276, IMG submission 204542) | Sediment microbial communities from Yellowstone Lake, YNP, Wyoming, USA - YL17G05_0 | ecosystem: Environmental > Aquatic > Freshwater > Lake > Sediment | place: USA: Wyoming | collected... | reverse complement strand
CACGCTAAGGGGTTGCTGAATGAAAGTAACAATTGATGCCAACATTCTTTTTTCCGCATTGCTGAAAAAAGGGCTGACAAGAAAAATACTTTTTAACCCGGAAATGGAGTTGTATGCGCCCCGCTTCCTTATAACAGAATTCCAAAAGCACTCTGTTTTTTTAATAAAAAAATTTGCCGGCACCAGGGAAGAATTTGCCCTGCTTTGCCAGACAATTCTTTCCCAGATTCGTTTTGTTGAGGACAAGGAATTGCAGCCATTCCTGCCAGCTGCCGCTTCTATTCTGCAAGACCCAAAAGACTGGCTTTACCTCGCATGCGCTTTAAAAGAAGACACGCTACTTTGGAGCAATGACCACGGCTTCAAGAAGCAAAGCAGGGTCAAAGCCAAAACAACAGCCGAAATGATCAACACTGTGGGAATGCTCTAAGCGCTCGGCTGCCCTGCATTGCAAGATTCGTCAAAAATCGAGAGCCCAGATACTTTTATTAATGAGAATAAATAATAGTTTTATTGTTCTTATGGGAAAGATTTCCGCAGTTTTTTTGTTTTTTGCTTTCTTTTCAATCGTTTTCCTAGTTGCTTTGGGCGGTTGCATTCAACCGCCTGTCTGCGATGACGGGTCATGCGTCGTAGGAATAGAAGACAACCCGAACTCGCCACTATACTGCCAAGCAGACTGCGGGCCTCTGCCAGGCAACTTGGAGGTGGAGATAATAAGCAGCTTTATGGGAAGCGATCCGCTTGAAGGAGCAGAAGTAAAAGCGGGCATAGCAGGAGGTTCAACCGAAGAAACAAGATGGACAAACAGCGACGGCATTGCATTGTTTGAATCGCTGCCAGCAGGGGCATACAATATTACTGCATCAAAAAATGGATACTTGCCAGCAGATGCAAATGTTGAAGTTATAGCTGGGCAAAAAACAAGCGTTAGAATAAAACTGCCATTTCACCCAGTAATACCAGGATACAACTGTGGCGACGGTAACTGCACCTACCCAGAAGACGAAAATAACTGCCTAGCTGACTGCAGGGCAGAAGAGTGCGGCAACAACATTTGCGAGATTGGTGAAACAGAAGAGAGCTGCCCTGCTGACTGCGCTGGGTTGGATTTGCAAGTCAGCATTCAAACAGAAAAAGACGTTTTCCTTAAAGGTGAAACTATTTTGTTGACTGATCCGCCTGAACTTGGGCTGTCCCAAGACAGTTTTGAACCAGGGTTTGAATTAGTGCAAGGAATGGAAGAGACAGGCTACCAAAATTATTCCCCAAACCCAGTTTCCAAGCGTTTAATGAAATCCAGGCAACCAGATTACAATGCATTTATCCGGGAGAGTGAAGTGCAAACAAAAGGCTATATTGTTAAATTAAAGTTGCCTCCCCTTCTCCAGAAATTCAATGAACTTGAGTCCAAAGTAAAGAAAGGCCTTATCAGCGCCGGGGTTTCTGCAGCCCAATACAATTCTTATAAAACCCAGTTAGCCAGTGCACAGCAGGCTGCAATCACTTCTTTCAAAAGCATTTTGGGGCAAGTGAAAGTAATGCAAAAATTCACCAAGGTCCTGAACGCGGTTTCTTTGGATATTTCAGAAAAAGAAGCAGAAAAACTGCTGCAGTCGCCTTTTGTCGAAAAAATCTACCCAAACAGGACGGTTAAGGTTTTGTTGAATGATTCAGTTCCGCAAATAAATGCAGACAAGCTATGGCAGTTGACTGATGCATCAGGGAACAATATTACAGGAAAAGGGGCAACAATAGCAATAATTGACACAGGCATAGATTACAGGCACCCATGGCTTGGCAGCTGTTTTGTTGAAAACGTTGAGAACACTGAAACATGTTTCCCTGAAAAAAAGCAAAGAATCCCTGGCACATATTCTGTCTATGGTGAAGCGTATAACGCTTGCGTAGATACTGACGGGGGCAAAAACATATGCCATCAGGGCATAGCATATTATGAGCCGCTTGAGTATTTCACCATTGGCGAGGAAACAGCACCAATTTTTGTGTTAGTGTCAGTCAATGAACAGGACTATTGTCAGCGCGACGTTTTTACTGGCAAATACTATTTGTATGAGCAGTATTGCGCAGATGGCATTGGAATTCAAGAGACGGAAAAGATATCCTGCCCAAACGGGTGCAAGGGGAACATGTGTGTTACGGCAAACAACATTAATAATGGAAGCTGCGGGAAAGTAATCGGCGGCTATGATTTTGTAAACAATGACAACGACCCGATGGATGACCATGGGCATGGAACACACGTAGCAGGAATAGCTGCAGGCAATGGCGAACTGAAAGGGGTTGCGCCTGACGCAAAGTTATTTGCTTACAAAGTGTTAGCCGAAGATGGCTATGGCCAAGATGATTGGATTATTGCAGCAATTGAAAGGGCGGTTGACCCAAACCAGGATGGTAATATAGCAGACCATGTAGATGTTGTTAATATGAGCATTGGCGGCTTTGGTTACCCGGATGACCCATTGAGCCAATCTGTTGACAATGCTGTTGATGCAGGCGTTATAGTTGTGGTTGCCGCCGGAAACAATGGGTGGTATTTTGGGATTGACTCTCCGGGCGCTGCAAGAAAAGCAATAACTGTTGGCGCAACCTGCAAAAAAACAGATGTGGGCGGCTTATGCATGGGTGACATTGGCCCCTTCAGTTCCCTCGGGCCAACTTTTTTGGGCACCCTAAAGCCTGATGTGCTGGCCCCAGGCACCAGCATTTGCTCTGCACAGCATGATGCCCTGGATGAGTTGGGCTTTCAATATGGCAAAACCCAGCTGCACTGCATTGAAGACACCTCTGTTACAGAGATGGGAACAAGCATGGCATCGCCGCATGTGGCAGGGGCTGCAGCTCTTTTGCTGCAAGCCCATCCTGATTGGAAGCCGGCTGAAGTAAAGGCTGCTTTAATGCAAACAGCCAAGCATACGACCATACCGCGTTATGTTGGAAAACAGTACGCTTTTAACGAGTTAGACCTATCCATTGGCGAAGAAGTTTGTTTGAAATTTGAGTTAGAAATAGAGAGCAATGTGTGGGGAGACGCAGAACTATCCATTCTGGGGCCGAAACCAATGGAACCATATCCAGAGATAAAAGGCAACATCAGGGCAGGCAGAGACAACCCTGGGGAAATAATTCAAACAAAAACTTTAAACGGTTTCCCCATAAGTTATGGCGGCTTTGAAAATTTATATTTTGATTATGTTTTTGACACGCTTCCTGCAGGAGGCTATTGGTTTTGCATGGAAACACTGCCCTGGCTCAATGACATTAACAGGCCAAGATTGCTTTTTGATTTTGAAGACAATTACACAGAAAAATACCTAAAGGACGGCCAATGGGAGCAGCTGGATGGAAAAGATTTGATGATGTATACAATATTCCTGGGGAAAAGCAATGTGTTTGAAGAGGGCAGCGGCGAAATTGACCTTCTAGAAGCAACCAACACGCCTTTTATGGTTACTCCTTCCCCGATAGACCTGACTGCAAATTCCAAAGCAAGCAGCTATTCAAAGAACTTTAGCTTAATGGTGAAAAACATTAAATCGGCTGCAGCCGGCTTTTCTGTTTCAGCAGAAATTGACTCTTCAATTCCATTGGATAAATTTTTTGCGGAACCAAGCGCCCCAACAGGGATAGGCGTTTCAATTTCTCCAACAAATGTTTCCTTCGGGGAAACCCAATTCACTCTGAATATTTTCACTCAAAACGGCGCGCCTTTCGACAACAACAGGGTATATTACGGCCTGATAAAATTTTATTCACCAGCCGACAAAAAAACATTGCACCTGCCTTTTTCATTCACCATTGACTACAGCGCACCAACAATAATATCCCAGATTCCCTTTATTGAAATCAATGAGGATCTAGGCAAATACGAAGTCGGCATTAGAGTGATAACAAACGAAATCTCAGACGTCAGAATGTATTACCGGCTGCTTGGAAGCACAACATTCAATGAAACCGCGTTTAAGCCATGCGATCTCAGGTACAGGGAGTCCACACAATCACTTTATTGCCTGTACCAAAAGGAATTGGATTGGACCCCGGGCGTATATGAGTTCTTTTTGACTGCAACAAATGATTTTGGCGGTTCAACAACAGAAAACAATGATGGCAAATTGTTCAGGTTAAGCGTTCCAGCAGGCATTAATGGCAGCATAAATTCAACAGGATACAATCTCACAACCACTGTGCCAGGGGTCATGATTTTAAAAGACTCTGCTGGAAACTACCTTGATTTTGACAGGGACGGCAAAAAAGAATTGTTATCCTCCAGAGGCGGCATTACTTTCAATGTTTTAGAGAACGACGGATACACATTCAGGTCATCTGCAGTTACAACAGACTATACCGGTGGAGGTATTTCCCCATACGGGATTGCTGATACTGACAAAGACAACAGGCAAGAACTGATTTTTCTTGACGGCTGCGGCATTAGAACCGGGTCATCAGGGGAGTGCCATGCGAGATGGGGCATAGTGGAACAAACCACTTCTGTAAGCTTGAACTTTAAACAAATTTTTAAAAGTGATTATGCACCAAGCGGAGTTAAAATAACCGATGCTGATAATGACGGGAAAAAAGAAATAATGGTTATAGTTAAAAGCAGCGTGGCAGGGGAATACAGATTGCTGTTTTATGAGGCAATCGCTGATAACAATTTTGCCATTGTTAACCAATTAAATGCATTAAATTTTTTAGCTGAAGCAGATTTGGATAAAGACGGAAAAAAAGAAATAATAGTAAGACAGAGGGACGATACTGGAATATACGTCAGATTCTATGAAGCCAGCGGCGACAACAATTTTGAAGCTGTTGCCCAGCTGCCTTATTACCAAACCCCTTTCGGCATTGCAGTTGCAGATATTGACGGCGATAACCAAAACGAGCTGGTTTTGATTGACAGGGCAAGCAGAATCAGCATTTTTAAAAGCACGGGCGACAACCGCTTCGAAGAGTCATACAATGACAGGCTAATAAAAGAGCCAGCCTATGTTGAAACGGCCAGCCTTGGAGACTTGGATGGCGATGGAAAAAAAGAGATAATCCTCGGCTGGTGGAACGAATCTTATGGGGCATGGTGGAACGGATATTACGGGAGTAAACTAAAACTCATAAACACGCTTTTTTGGTGGAACGAAAAAAAGCTAACACCAACGAATTCAATAATCACGCACTACCTCATGGACCTAGATGGGTCCGACCGGTATATTGGTTATGAGTACTATAACTCTATGCCAATAGTTTCAGCCTCAAATCTTACTGGAAACTTAAACGATGAAATAATTATTGGCTCAAGCGGCGAATTGCTTGTTTCAGCCGGGGGATTGCTTGAGGGGTATAAATCAAGCAAGGCATATATTTTCAGCACCTTGACTGCTTCAAATGGGGCAGAGCCAATTTATCAAATAGACTGCCCAGTAGAAGGAAATACCCGCTCCAATGTTTCAACGTTTGATCATTACAATACAAAATATGCCAAACTTATTCTGAGCACTATAAGGGGGAGGATGACAGCTGACAACTGGAATTCGATGATTTTCTCTTTCCCAATTCCAGAGAAAAGCCAAATCTCAAACAACAGCAGCAAGGCGGTTCAAGGAAAACTGGCAATGAAAGTTCAGTTCTGGGACGGCGGCGCTTGGGTTGACGAAAAAGTTGTTGTGAACAATGACCCCATTTCAATTGAGGCAAACAGCGTTTTCGCTTTGGACAAAGAGTGGGCAGCAAAAGGCGCATATCTTGCCAACAAATCCGGGCGCTTCAGGGTTTTTGTTTCGTTTGAATTTGCTTCACAGACAATTGAAGACTTTTACGAGTTTACGGTTGCCTAATGCTTTCTGTTTTTTATCCAATTGTTTTAATTGAAATTGCCACTTTTCTTGTTTTGTTCTGTTTACCGTTTTTATTTCTTTTGCTGGAAAAGATAATTGCCGAATTTTGTTGTTGATGAAAAATGATCCTGATATTTGCTGAGAAGGCGATTGCCGGCAGGTGTTTGCCATGATTCTAATTATTGCTGAGAAAGCTATTGCCGGGCGAAGAATTGCGGGAATTCTTGCCGGTGAAAGGCATTCTGAGAAAGCGAGCGCCGGCGCGATTTATTTTGATTTTGAGCAGAAGGGGCAGCAATACAGCGTTGTTCCATTAAGAGGGCACATTGTTGACGTGGATTTTCCAGTTAAATACAGCCAGTGGCTTGGAACCGATTTGCGGAAGCTTGTTGAAAGCGAAATAGAATACATTGAAACAGAGAAAACAATTGCGGCATTTTTGAAGAGAATCGCGCCCCTTGTTGAAGAGGTAATTGTTGCAACAGACGATGACAGGGAAGGGGAATCAATCGGATTGGAGGCAGTTGAAATACTGCATAGTGTCAACAAAAAAATCCCGGTAAAGAGAATGAAGTTCAGCGCAATAATCGAGCAGGAAATAAAACCCGCTTTCGCTGCCCTGCAGCCGCTGGACAGGAACCTGGCTGAAAGCGCCAATGCCCGAAGGGAAATCGACCTTGTCTGGGGCGCGGTCCTCACAAGATTTCTTTCGCTTATTTCAGGGCAGCTTGGAAAAAAGTTCCTCAGCATGGGGCGAGTTCAGGGCCCTGTCCTTGCATTGATTGTTGACAGGGAAAAGGAAAGAATGGCATTTGAATCAAAAAAGTACTGGATAGTGCAGGCGCTTTTTGAAAAAGACAAGGAGCAATTCATTGCATTGCACAAGAAAGGAAGATTCTGGGAAAAAGGAGAAGCTGAGAAAGCAGCAGCATGCAGGGCTGCAAAGAGTGGAACAGTGCAGCAGGTAAAAAAAACAAAAAAGGTTTTAAGCAGGCCTGTTCCATTCAACACAACCCTTTTCCTGAGAGCGGCAACAGCAATCGGCTTCAGCGCAAGCAGGGCAATGCAGATTGCGGAAACTCTTTACCAGCAGGGCTTAACAAGCTATCCAAGAACAGACAACAGCGTTTACCCGCCGGCGCTTGACCTTAGGGCAATTTTAAGCCAGCTGGCAACAATGCAACAGTTTGCTCCCCTGGCAGGGCAATTGCTCAACCAGAAAAAACTTGAAGCAAGCAAGGGCGCTTTTGCAAAAGACCACCCTCCGATTCATCCTGTTGCAGCAGCGCCGGCAGGCAGGCTTGGCTCGGACGAATGGAAAATTTACGAGCTGATTTGCAGGCGCTTTATGGCAACTCTTGCTGAAGACGCTTTAACGGAAAACCTTGCAGTTGAAATAGAGCTGGCAAAAGAAATTTTTGTTGCAAACGGCCAGCGGTATTTGAGCAAGGGCTGGAAGCTTTTTTACCCTTACAGCAAAGCAGAGGAAACAATTCTGCCCCAAATGCAGAAAGGCGACGCGGTGTTGCTCGTCAAATTGGATATGCTTGAAAAGGAAACAATGCCTCCGGCGCGCTACAGCCAGGGCGCATTAATTAAAGCAATGTCAGAGCTTGGGCTTGGCACCAAATCAACAAGAGCCGAAATAATCCAGAAGCTATATGCAAGAAAGTACATTTCCGGGCAGAAGGCAATTGAGCCAAACAAGATTGCCTTTGCAGTCATTGATTCCCTGGAGAAATACGATGGCGTTGTTGTTAAGCCAAAGATGACTGCCGATCTGGAAAAAGAGATGGACACTGTTGCCGAAGGAAAGAAAGAGAAAAAAGCTGTTGTTGATGAAAGCAGGCAGTTTTTGTCAAACGCCCTGCAGCAGCTGCTGCTTAACAAAAACGAGATTGGTTCAATGCTGCGCGCTGCTTTGAGGGCTGATGCAATATTTGGCAAGTGCACAAAGCCGGAATGCGATGGCGAGCTTTTGGTAAGGCACGGCAGGACAGGAAAGCGTTTCCTCGGCTGCTCTGCTTATCCAAAATGCACTAACACTTTCCCTTTGCCCCAGAAGGGCAGCATAACTGTTCTGCAAAAGAGGTGCGATGCCTGCGGCAATTTCATGATTCAGGTTGGCGGAATGAGATACAGGTTCAGCATGTGCATTGATCCGAACTGCAAAAGCAAGGACGAATGGAAGAAAAAGCGCGAAGAGAAGATCAGGGCGCAAGAAGAGAAAGAAGCAACAGAGAAAGCCGCAGAAAAGAAAGTGATTGAAGATGGGAAAGTTGTTGAAGAAGGCGCAGAAAAGAAAGCAGCTGAGAAAGGCGCTGGAAAGAAAGTTGTTGAAGAAGCCGCAGAAAAAAAAGTGATTGAAGATGAGAAAGTTGCTGAAGAAGGTGCCGGAAAAATTAAAGAATTGAAAGCGCTTCCCAAAAAGAAAAAGGCAAAGGGCGGCAAGCTGAAAGAAACAGGGCAAGGGGCAAAGAAAAAATCAAAGAATTTAAAACCGCGAACCCAAGCGAATGAGAAGGGGAAAGAGAGAGCATAAATCGCTTCCCTCATGGGTTTTATTTATGGATGCGGATATTGATTTAAGCAAAAACATTGAATTGGCAGTTGGTGAAAATGGAAGTAGAGATTGATTTGGGCAAAAGCGTAGAGGAAAACGCTTCTGAATACTTTGAGAGAAGCAAGAAAGCCAAGAAAAAACTGCATGGCCTGATGCAGGCAATAAAGGAAACAGAGGAAAAAGCAGAAAGCCTGCAGTTCAAGAAAATTGAGAAACCAATGCCTGTTGCAAAACGCAGGCAACAGTGGTTCCAGGCATTCCACTGGTTCAAGAGCAGCGACGGCTTTCTTGTAATTGGCGGAAAGGACGCGAAAAGCAATGAGGCAATTGTAAAAAAGCATTTGGACAAAGATGACTTGTTCCTGCACGCGGACATCCAGGGGGCGTCAGGCTGCGTAATAAAAAGCGATGGCAAAAAAGTGCCGGAAAGCACATTGCAGGAAGCAGCCCGGTTTTCAGCCGTCAGGAGCAAGGCATGGCAGCAGGGCCTGCCTGCAGTTGATGTTTACGCTGTTGCACCGGAGCAGGTTTCCAAGAAAGCCCAAAGCGGCGAGTTCCTTTCAACAGGCGCTTTCATGATTTACGGCGAAAGGCAGTGGTTCAGAAAAACAGCACTTCAATTTGCAATCGGATTGCTGAAAGAAGGCGAAACCTTTGCCGCAATGGGCGGGCCTCCAAGCGCGATAAAAAAACACTGCATTGTTTCCTTTGAAATAGTGCAGGGAAAGCAAAAGCCAAGCGATGTCGCAAAAAAGCTGCTTGGCATGTTTGAGAAAAAAGTGCCCCAAAACAGTGTTTCGCTGGATGAAATAATTGCAGTGCTGCCCGGCGGCAACTTGGAATTAGGGAACGCTTTTAATCCTTTTTCCCAATGAATAATCTACTAAAACTTAAGGAGTGGAAAAATGCCGGAAAAAAGCATTGAATTGAAGGTTGCTGACCCCGACCCAACGCATGTTGGAAGGAACATTGTCACTCTGGACAGGGAGACAAAGCAGGCGCTTAGCATTACCTCGGGCGACATTGTGGAAGTGGAGGGAACAAAGAAAACAGCCGCAGTTGTCTGGCCGGCAAGGGCGGAAGATGAAGGAAAAAAGATTGTGCGGATGGACAATTTTATCAGGCACAATGCAGGCGTTGGCTTGGGCGAAAAGGTTGCAGTAAGAAAGTGTGAGCCAAAGGAAGCGAAAAAGGTTGTGCTTGCACCAAGCCAGGAAATCCGCATTATTGCCAGCGGCTTTGAACGTATTTTGAAGAAGAACTTTTTGGGCAGGCCCCTAACCATTGGAGACAGCGTTTGGATAAGCGTTTTCGGCTCAGGCTTTGTTTACAGGGTTATTGACACCAATCCAAGGGGAATTGTGAAAGTAACTGATTTCACCCAGTTTAGTTTAAAGGAAAAGCCTGTAAAGGGCGAGCTTGAGGCAATTCCAAGGATTGCATATGAGGACATCGGCGGCCTTGACGAGCTGATTCAAAAGGTAAGGGAAATGGTTGAACTGCCAATGAAGCACCCTGAGTTGTTCAGAAGGCTTGGCATTGTTCCGCCCAAAGGCGTTTTATTGCACGGCCCCCCTGGCTGCGGAAAAACATTGCTTGCAAAAGCCGTTGCAAACGAAACACAGGCGCACTTCATTTCAGTGAATGCGCCTGAAGTAATGTCAAAATATGTCGGCGAAGCAGAAGAGCGCATTAGGCAGATGTTCAAGGACGCCGAAGAGAACGCGCCAAGCATTATTTTCATTGATGAGATCGATGCAATCGCGCCAAAAAGAGAGGAAGTGCTTGGAGAGGTTGAAAGAAGGGTTGTTGCCCAGATTCTTGCTTTGATGGACGGCCTTGAGGCAAGAGGCAATGTGATTGTCATTGCCGCGACAAACAGGGTTAATTCAATTGACGAAGCATTGAGAAGGCCTGGAAGGTTTGACAGGGAGATAGAGTTTCCTGTTCCGACCAAGGACGCAAGGAAAGAGGTTCTCGCAATTCATACAAGGGGAATGCCTATCCACCCGCCGCTTGATTTTGAGTATTTGCGCGAGCTGGCTGAAAAAGAGAACGGCAAGTTTTTGTCAAAGCAAACAATAGAGCAGATTGCAAAGCTGGTGAAAAAACCATGCGATGAAAAAGAATTCTTTGCCTCTTTGGATGAAAAGGCAAAGGCAGAGGTAACAGAAGCCCTCAGGGACAAAATGCTTGAATACTTTGCCTCAATAACACACGGCTTTGTCGGGGCTGACCTTGCTGCTTTGGCAAAAGAAGCGGCAATGAAGGCACTGAGGCGCTATCTGCCAAAGATTGATTTGGAGGATGAGAAAATCCCGCCGGAATTGTTGGAATCAATGGAAGTCAACAAAAGGGATTTCATTAATGGATTGAAGGATGTTCAGCCAAGCGCACTGAGGGAAGTGACAATTGAGGTTCCAAATGTCAAGTGGAGTGACATCGGCGGCTTGGAT
>Ga0315276_10006384_pt1 | contig 10869 bp, 13 predicted proteins | sample YL17G05_0_MG_FD_204542 | JGI IMG/M metagenome (GOLD analysis project Ga0315276, IMG submission 204542) | Sediment microbial communities from Yellowstone Lake, YNP, Wyoming, USA - YL17G05_0 | ecosystem: Environmental > Aquatic > Freshwater > Lake > Sediment | place: USA: Wyoming | collected... | reverse complement strand
GTTATATTCTGCTCCGCAATAAAATAAACCCGATCTTGGATTTGAGGTGGAAGCAACATCTCCACATCTCTCGCAGTAAAAATAAATTTCAGCCATAGCAGGGGCCATCCAGAGAGCCCATTTCTTTTCCCTGGCCGTCAGAGTCCGAGGGTCGAGAGGAACTATTTTTTTCCTGGCTGGGTTGTCTAATGCCTTCCGGCGTTCCATGAGCCCTTTGACATCTAGGCCGGGCCGGAAGCCTGCCCAGGTGAATCTTGAACAGGAGGAGCAGACCTTACACGCGCCATGTCCATCCTCTCCAAAATTATCTTCATGCTGAGAGCGTGGCCCATCTCCAAGATGTGTGCATTTACAAATTGATTTACCACCCTCTTCAGAGGTGGAAGAAAAAAGCTTCTTACCCAATGGCGGGTTCTCTTGCTCATCATCACCGAACTCTTGAGGTCGAATTTGTTTTAACCACATAGGCCATCCTTCCCACTTCCCTGCGCGGAATTCGTGATCACCATACATACAAATTCCGGTGATCTCACGCTTGTCATCAAAAGTTTCACATCCTCCCCCTGCATGATGCTTGAAGGGATGCCGACATACCGCGCATGGCTCATCAGGATGCATATCACCATGATGCTTTTTTCTTTCAGCTTTCATCTTGGCAGCTTGAATTGCTATGTCGGCTTTTGAAGGGGCTTCTTCAACTTTGATCACACGGGCATAGCGTCCGTCAAAAGATTTTGAACACCGGGCGCAATCGATGTATAGTGCTTTGCCCTCTTCTCTAAGTCCGAAGCCGCCTATGGCGATCCCTTTATTATGGCCGCACTTGCAGAGAGGAGGGACAATCGTCACCAAGCTATTCTCTTTGATCGGGCGAATATTTGGGTACTGGTTTAGCACCTCTCTCTCATGTCGAGAAGCGCAGTCTTCACATTCCTTGGTGACCATGCGCTTCCCGGAATAATTCTGCTTATGGCTATGCTTACCTCCTTTGAAAAGTTCACAAAGAAAAACCAAATGGTGTAGCTTGCCATCTAAATGGACTTCACTCGCGTAGTGCTTCACTCCGCTCTGGGTGACGAACTCTTTTGACAACTCAGGTGGATTTTTTCTCATACGCTCCTTCCAGAAGCCGGGCCATTCACCATGAGAGTATAGATCAGCTTTACCCCCCTCCGCAAGCTTGCCTTTGGCCCCGCCTCCCTTGACCACCCCGGCCACCAGACCGATGTGTGTAGGGACTACCCTACGCGCCGGGATGTCATCCTCAGACCCGTAGACATAAAGCTTCAGCCCCTTCTTCCTTCGGGCGTTGTTGACTTGCTTGAAGTGCGCGTCATCTTTGAACACGATGGCGTGATGTTTTTTGAAATCGATCTCCTTGTCCCACAGACCGCCGCCGCTCTGCACCACTAAAAGGTTTTTCGGCTTCCTCATCCAATTAAGCCGGAGAGATTTCGTGTAGCAGTAAAACTTCAGCTTGGGCAGATGCCGCATGATCTCAAACCACTTATTAAGGTACGCCTGGTTGTAGAAATCACCCGAGGCGTGAATCCTAAAGCTATTCGGCGTACCCATACCAAGGAATTTTTTGTTTTCATCCCGCCATTCTATCGAGGTTTTTGATAGGAGGATGAGATCGTTGATTGCCATGGGAACAAAATCTGGGGTAAGGGAGTCGCGGAGGTTGGCCTCCATGTTGATCTGCTTGTTTTGAAAATTAAAATTATTCCCAAACCGGGCGAAGCAGAATTCTTTGCAGGTTCCGGCTCCGATGCAAACATGAAAGGGCTTGCCGTCGAGATCAGCTTTGTAGGCGGGGAGATCGAAAGCGATGGTGCGCGAGAGGACAGTCTTTGAGTTGGCCTTCGACCATCGAAGAGATAAGCCGCCGCCACGCTCAAATTTCAAGGCGGGATTGGGCAAGGTAGACCCCGTGAGTTCACTAAAGCTTAAGCCGTTGCCGTCATCGATCCCGAAGCCGGGCATTAGTAATCTCCACCGACCCAGTTGTAGTAGAAGCGCGGCGAGTGTTGGAACATCATGCTTCCCTTGACTCCGTCAGAAATCCTTTTGACGGCCACGAAGGGAGCCATAAAACCGATGACTTCAAACTCTTCGCGAAGCTGATCGGTGTCCCAGACTTGACCATGGTCGGCTTCAAGAATTTTACGGAACTTGATGTTCGCCTGTTGCTCTGCAATCATCTCCCTTCGGAAGCCTTCGGTTTCATCATGCGGGTTGTCTAAAGGAGGATCTACCTCAAGCTTGCCCATCATCAAAAGTTCTTCGGTCCCGTAGACCGCTTTCTGGCCGCATTCCTCACACTCATAGCCACGCGCATCAGGCTCACAGCCAGACTGCTCATAGCCGCAAGCGCGGCAAATCCCCATGTTGTCATTTCGCGACTGCTGATACTCAGACGAGGTCATGGAAAAGTAGCCTACCTTCTTGCCGGACTTCGTCGTTCCCCATCTGGTGATCTTCATCAGCTTCGGACCATCGACCGAGATTTTCGCCACGCCCAATTTATCGCGAAGGCGGCTCCGGCGGCAAGGGCGATCTTACCGACCTGGGAGGACATGAAAGAGGCCTGGGTCGCGGCCTGGGAGCCCTGCGACGATCCGCTCACAGCCTGGGCTACCGCCATCTTATGCGCGGCCATCTCCTTTATAAGGGAGGCCCCGCCGTTGGCAAGGGAGGTCACGGCTTGGATGTTTTTCTGAGAGAGAGCCTTGAAGATGTCGAGTCCCTTGTAGTTCATGGATTCTTTCAGCGCGGCGGCATCCGAAGCCATCTTCATGGCCCGGCCTTCAAGATCATTCTGCTTGGACAGGAGCGCGTCCCGGTGTGGGCCGGAGGGAAGATTCAAAATGGATTCCTTGAGAATCAGGAAGCGGCCAATCTCGCCTTGGATTTTTGCCTGGACGGAGTTGATCGTGTCTTGGAGGCTCATGGTTAACTCTTTGACGGGCGCGGGATGAAAGACAGAGCGTATAGGCCAACGAATACAAGCCCAACGGGAACGGCGTACTTCGCGTAAGGGGCGAGGGCTCCGGCTCCCGAAGCGGCGTCCTGGGCCGCTTTGCCCGTGGCTACGAGAACGCGGGAGAATTGACCCCCGGCCTCTCGGATCGTGGAGTATGCGGCCCCGCCGACCTGTTTGTAGACCGGGAGAGTCCCGGCTGAGAACATCTGCCGTTGGGCAAGCGTCCAACTGGCCCACGCTTGATCGTAGCGAGTCTTGGCGAGGGAGAAGGTTCGATCTGCGATCTGCTTCTTTAGGAGGAAGGCGGCGGTAGGCTTAGGAGCGAAGCTTCCAAACTTCATTTTCTCCTGGGCGGCTCGGCCATCGGAGAGCGCGGCGTTGATGAGTTTGACTGTAGCGGCGGCTTGGGCATCAGCCTGGATGATCTGTTTCTTTAGATCGGCGGCTCCTTGAGGTTGGAGCCGGGCGAGTTTCGGGATTTGGTTGCGGGTGACATCGGCTAGGCGAAACTTGAAGCTTTTGAGGACGGCGAGTTTATCCTCAAGGCTCTTGACTTCGGAGGTCAGGGGAATTTTGATGAGGCCCGTGCCTTCGGCAAAATCAGCGACCTTCTTGAGAGTACCGCTTGGTATTAAAAAATCTAAGAAGCCCATATCATTCCCCCTTGGTTGCTCGGTCAAGGTCAACGAGCATCTTATCGAGCGTCCCGTCAAATTTGCGACAAGCGTAGTAGATAACGCCGATGAAGAAAATTACGGCAGAGGCCATGAACAACAGCCGCATTATAACCATGCGGGGCGGCTCCGTACAAGGGCTACTTTTTTGTCGAAAGCTTTACGAGCCTTCTTTCGCTTGAGAAAGCCGGAGCGCACGGCTCCAAGAGAGCGTGAGCGAACACCGCTTAGGGCTTGATCGAAATTTTTCTCAAACTTGGAGGCTTGGGTTTCTTCCACCGGGGCTTCCTCGGGAGGGGCTTCGGCGGCTTCGTCGTATTTCTGTCGCTCGGTGTCGGTGAGTTCCGGCATGGTCATATCGTCAAAGGCGGGAGGCGTAGGAGCCGGAGGAAGGGTAGCCATGGAATTGTCGGAGTCAGGATTTTCCTGAGTCACAGGGTCCATGGAGTTCGCCCCGGCTGTAGAGGGAGGCATTTCCTGGGGCTCTTGCTCGGAGGGAGCCTGTCCCGCGCCGCCGCCGCCTTCGCCGCGCCCGGCGTTGCCTGCGGGGGCCTGGGCCTGGGGGATTTCGACGGGGGCGTTATTAGGGAGGGAGGCGTAGACTTCGGGAGGGACTGTATTTTTATTTATCTTAGAAGTGATAATGCTTCCCAATGCGCTCCCGGCAGTTCCTTTTACAAATTTCCATAGCGCATCCGATTTAAGGTCTTTCATTATGAGCCCGCCCGCCTTGGTTTCCAAAAACTTTTTCCCAAAACCTGTCTTTAAGTAATTTAATAAGCCTCCCTTTGCGGCGGCAGATGCACCCAATCTACCAATGGCGGGAGCAAGCGCGGCCCCTGTTGCCACAGTCACGGCAACGGCGGCGATAACGCGCCCGGCTTTCGCGGCGGCGTCAAAAGTCTTTTGTTCGCCGCCCGTGAGGCCGAACATTTTGTTGCGGGTTTTGCCCATGAACATTCCGGCTCCGAAGGTTCCAAAGGTAAAGGCGGTTGCTCCGGCGTAGCGTAGGGCTTTGCCGAGGGCCTTGGAAGGCTTGTAGGTCTTGATGTTAAAAAGACGGCTGACTTGCCGAGGAACAATGCGGCGAACGATGTTTCTTACTGCGCGAGGAGGAGTAAAAGCGCGGGAAAACCAACTGCCTAGGGCGAGTTCTTCACCATTGGCATAAATCGAAAAAAGGTCAGGAGTTTTTTCCGTGACATCTGCTGAAGCGTCTTTGGTCAGAATTTCAAGACGCTTTGCCATGGCGTTTTGTCTCTCGGCTTCATCGGATTCAACCCACATGGAGGTTCCTTGGCGGGCTGTGAGCGCGGCTCGATTCTCAAGGGCGGCGGCTCTTTTGAAAGCGGCGGTCTTAGTGAGAGATTCACCCAAAGCAGTAATACGCATGGGGTCTGAGATAAAAGCAGATACCCCTCTGCGTTTGCGATCTATATTCATTTCGCGTATGCTTGCTTCCTCTTGGATAGAGGGTTTTCTCGGAATAGGGGTAGAAAAAATCTTTATTTGCTTTCCAGGAGTCCATGATTTATTTTCTGAAACAGGTGGACTAGACCATCTTTTTGCACGAGTGTATCCTCTCCAATTCCATCCTAGCGTTTCATCTGTGCTTAACTTTTCACCCAAAGAAAGAAAATCGAGAGCGCATGGGCATTTCTGCTTGTGGGAGGGGCCTTCAAGCGTCAGGAAGTCTTGAGCCATGGGATTATCCTCGGACGGCGGCTACGCCTGTAATCTTTTTACGGAGTTCGTCGGATTGCCTAAAGCGAAAAATCAGGTAGAGGCCGAGAGCCGCGAAGACGACTTTCTGAAAAAGATTTTTCATATTAGAAGTCCAGTACCTTTGCGGGTTTAGGTTCTTCCCCGAAGCCTTGCTTGCGGGTCGTATCGAAAGGATACCAACGATCTTTGAACTGGGCAAGCAGATAAATATGTTGGGGCATGGCTTTGTTATACCATGCCACGCGAAGCTTAACAGGGATGCCGATGCTCTTGAGCATGGCATAGCCCAGGCAAGCGTGATCGTCACAATCGCCGTAGGCTTGACCCTTGGAGGTGATCTGCTGAACCATGACGGCGGGGCTCTTGGTCATCTCAACACCGATGGGGTCGCGGGTGTAGGCGAGATGGGCCCTGATCCAATCGAAGAGATTTTTGGCTTGAACCGCCCTCTCCCCTCGCCCGGCGGCTTCTTCGGCTCTACGCCGGACGAGGGGTTCTTCTAGACTTGTGCGGTAACAATTTTTGATAAAGCGAATTTTGGAAGCGAGGCCGTTGTATGCGCCATCGATCCGCTTTATCTGGAATGTCATGTGGGGATACCTGGGGGAGCCTCGGCTACAACGGCTTCGACCGGGGCGGGTTCAGCGGGGGCAGAGGCCGGGGCCGGGGCCGGGGCCGGGGGCTGGTCTGGCTCTGCTGTAAGCTGATTGGTGATGTAGACAGAGAGTTCCGCAAGCCAACGCTGATGCTTGGCGAGGAGCGGCTCTGCATCGATGAGCGTGGCTACGAATTGAGGATTACTCACCATGGAGTCGAGTTCGTCGTAGTTGGCCTCGGGAGTCAGGTTGAGAATGGCTTCCCCGATGGCTTCAGCCGTTGCGCCGGAGTCAACCTGGGAGAGAAGCGAGGCGGCGTACTGCTTAACGCGAGGATCGACCACGGCAACGACCGGGGCCGCTACGGGTGAAGGGGTCGGCGCAGGGGCAAGCAGGGACTCAGGCTTCGGTGGAGTCGAAGTGATCTGAGCGGGAGCAACGGCGGGTCGAGGCAGACCCGAGGGGGTCGCTCCGGCCTTTGCCGCCCATGCGCCGATAAGGGGAGAAATGGTCTTGAAGATTTTGTCGATGGCCGCGACGAGAGGATGCTCAGGCTCAACAGCCCCGGCTTCCTCGCGCACGACATTCGCGAGTTCAAGGACATCTTTGATGTGATCCATGGGTGAGCGCGTTTCACCCTGCGCTTCCTTCATAAATTTCATCATCTCAATCATCTCGGAGGTCGAGGTCTTCGTAGAACGGGAGCCTTCGACGATGCTCAAGAGAAGCTTCATATTCTCCTGGCGCATGGCTTCCATTCTGCGATCAGCGGCTTCCTCTTTTTTCTCCATTCGTTCCATGAGTGAGGTAAGGAGGGTAGAGTCTTCGCGGCGGGTGGCGGTATTGCCGGAGCCGTAGGCTTTGGGATCGAAGGTTTGTGTGTCTGAGATGACATAGTGACCCTCGGCGTCATGGAACTGGATGCGATAAGTCCCACCGCCATGTTCGTGTGCGATGGTTTCCATAATCTCGGGATATTCTTCTATGGGGTAGACGCCGATCTTCGACTTCGTCCCGCCGACGAGTTTGGAAACAGAAACTTTTCCTTCACCCTTCATCTCAGCAATAATTTGTTCGATGCGGGTGGGGATTTCCGGCACTTGTGATTCGGGTGTGTAGGTGAAGCTAGGGCGAAGGGGCTCTGGGGGGGCTTCTTCTTCGTTATCAGTTTCAAGCATAGCGTTTGCTTTTGCCATTTTCTGAGCGGCCCGTAGCTTTGTATCTGCGGCTTCCTCAAGCAGTTCTGCTTCGGCGGTGATGGGTCCGACTGACTTCGGTTTTTTAGCCATGATCTAATTACCTCTCCACTAAGTAAAAGCCCTCGGGCGTCCGGCAAACCCGAGGGTCTTAATGCGGCTTTAGGCTTAGAGTATAAAGGATGGGATGCTGAATGTCAAGGGCGGTTGAAATCACGATCAGCTTGTTCTTTGACCGGGCGTTTTTGCTTTGCTCCATTCATCTTATGAGGCTTGCACATTAAACACCCTGATCTACGATTTTTTGGTCGCTTTCTTTTATGATTCATTTGATGGGTGAGTGTTCCCTTAGCTTGGTTTCACAACGATAAGCACGACCGGGGGTATCTCGTTGGTCGCGTAGAAGGGCTTCATGTTCTAGTTTAATTGCGGCGGCTTCGTCACCTCTGATCCAAGCGAGTCCGGCACGATGCCGAAACCAATCCGATGAGTTGCGCTTGAGTTTTCGGTGAGGGTTAGCCACGAACTGAAGCCTGGGAGGCTTCTTCTTCTCTTTGCTTGTCAGCGAAAATCCTACGCCGGAGGCACTCAGGACAGGCCTTTTGGATTTCGACAAGCTGATCCTTGAGCCGCTTGAAGTCGTTGTAGGTTTTCTTACAAAGGTCAAGATGAGTGCGGCGGTCGGTGGGGGGATTATTCTTCTGAGTCATAAGGGTAGCATCCTATTTTTTCCAAGGTGCGCTTGCGGTAGAAAGACAAAAAGCAGTTGAACTCCCTTTCCATCTTCTTGATCAGCTTTGGAGGAAAAGGACGCATACGCCTCCCGCCGTTAAATGGGAACTGAAAGGATTCGGTCGCTTTCGATTGCGAGGCCGGGGCGGTTGCCTGTATGCCATGACTCAGACCAACGGGTAAGACGCTTGATCTTGTAGGAGCGATTTTTTGTGTCCCACATTTTCCTGAGTGCTTCGGGCCCTTCTTGGAACCCGTGGAGCGCATATTTTTTAAGGTTACCCGCTTCGTCATAGTGTAAATATAATTTATTTCTAAAAATTAAGCAAGGTCCGTAGTTGACCTTCTTAAGCTTCCCGAGGGCAGGGGAGATGTCGGCGGGGTCTGGCTCCATTTGTGTGATGAAGCCGTCCGTTGCGGTGTGTAGGGCCTTGTACTTGTGTTCAAGGCGGTGTACCTTGGCCCTCACAAAGCCCGTGATCAGAGAGGCGAGAGCCGGGTCAAACATGGAACCCGCGACCCAGATGTCATTGATGTCTTTGATTCTAGCGACAAATTTTCCGTAGAGGGAATTTAAAATGAGCTTGTAGAAAAATCGAGCGGTGGGGGTGGTGGCTTGCTCCTTCATCATGTAGAAGTGATCGACGAAGGCCGAGAAGGCGGTCGACTTTTGTTGGCCGGGGCGGGGCTTGCGATTGGGGAAGGATTCGATGAAGGCGTATCCCGTGACGGATTCTATTTCAAGTTCGCCGGAGCGCACGGCTTCGATGAGTTCATAACCTGTTACCCAAGTGCCAACGATCCGTCCTTGGGCTTTCTTAAATTCGTGATCGAAGAGGACGCCCCACGGGCAGGGCGCGAGGACGCCCGTGACGCGATAGATGCCGTGAGGGTGGGAGAGGCAAAGTTTGGAGCCTTTGAGGATTCTCCAGACGCCGTTTTCAAAGTCAGGGAGTTGCCGCATGGCTTCGGGGTAGGCTGAATTGATGTCGAGATCGTAACAGCCGGGCCATAGACGAGCGGTCTTGGGGGGGTAGGCATTCTTGCCGCCGTGATAGGAGAGCATGGCCGCTCGTCGCAGGGGGCCGGAGGGCTCTTCAAAATTCTTCTTGAGGTAATGGGATCGAAAGATGGAGCCGGAGAGCATGGGGAGCGAGAGGCAGAATTTTGTTTCGTAGGAGGCGTGTAGCCGGGCGAGTTCCTCTAAGAGAGCGTAGCCGCCGAGGCAGTCGTTATTGAGGTAGGGGCGCAATTCGGGAAGAGGGATAACGCGCTCACCGAGGTCGTGAGGCTTGGGAAGCTTCTTGGTTTCGGACCCAACCATTATAAGGGCTTTGGCTAGGCCCATGATGAAGAAAGAATAGGTGTCAATGATCGTGACGGACTCCTTGCCGCGCTTGAGGATAACGAAGCAGGGCTTGGAGAAAACCGCTTTTACTTCGGTGCGACATTTCAAGAGGGAAAAATGGGCAGATCGGGGGGCTGATGTAGCGGTGATAACACCTTGTGGGTTGCAGATCGGATAGAGGAGGACGCTGATGTCAAAGACAAGGTAGTGCGCGGAAACGATGACGCGACCGCGATGCCCGGCGGCGAGGGAGAAGCAGTTGTCCAAGAGCCAGGAGAAGTGATCCTTCTTGAGTCCATGAAGGATTTTTACATCCTTGCCGAGGGTAGGGGAGTAGAAGCCCGTGGCGAAGACCTGTCCTTTGCAGGTTTCGGTGTCGAAGGTGGCGAGGATCAGCTTCTCGCCTTTTGACTTACGGGCCTTCGCTACACCCCGCCAGTAGCGCGGGATTTTTGTTTGAGCGCGTTCTTCGTCCATGGCTCTCCACGAACCGGGAAAAATTTATTTGAGTCGGTAGTCGGTTTTTGAGATGCGGTCGCGGTTGCGGCGGGTGGTTTCAAGGTGACGCCATGCGACGACCAGTTCTTTTTGGAGGTCGTAGTAGGCGGTGACGAGGGTTCGGCAAGAGGTCAGGGTGGGGAGGATGCTTACCGAACAATCTTTGAGGGCAGAGTCTACGGGGTGAAGTTTTTTCATTTTACCTCCGAATAATAATGGCCCTTATTTAGCAGAGAAAGAATCTTGGCTCCCTCTTTGGCCTCATCCTTGTCATGCTTGATCTGATAATAAGAGCGAGGGCCGCGAATGATGTAGACGCGCTTGGTCTTAGGGGCGTCTGGGTCTGGATCAGATTTTTCTTGATGCACGGGTTGATCGGACATTTCTCTTCCTCTCTGCTTTCGTTTTCTTGACTTTAGCCTTCTTGAAATAGCGCGTCCATTCTGAAGGGTCTTCGGGTGCTAGCTTTTTCTCGACAAGGGCCTCATAGAAGGAAGACTGCTTACCTTTGATCCAATGCATGAAGCGATCCAGATCGTCGGAGCCCTCTGGGGGGAGGTGGACTGTTCGGTACTCGGTGAGAGTCTTGTAAAGATTTTTCGCCCACTTTTGCCGGACAGTCTTTTTCTTAATGTGTTCGGGAGGACTGCTGATGAGGCCTTGGGTGACCCAACCTTTTTCACCGACAAGATCGATACGGGACTCGGGGGAGATACGGGCCTTCGTGGCTTTGGAGGTGTAGCCGTAGCGGTAGAGGACGGAGCGGGGGTGTTCCTGGGCCCAGGTCTTCTTGATCTGTCGGTTGCCGACCTTGTCGTGGAACTTGGAGGTGGGCTTGACGAAATAGATGCGGTAGCGGGTGTAGGGAACTCCCCGGCCCCAGGAAGGATCGGAGATGTGGGTCACGGGATTTTCGTGGGTGTCAGTTGGGAGAGAGTGGGTGCGCGACGAGCGCGGAAGGGCCATGGGTCATTTCTCGGGTACGGCGAGGGCGAGTCGGCGTCCTGATTGCAGGGCAAGGCGGTGGATGCCGCATACGAGGCCAAGGCGTGAGGCGTGAACGGCGGGTTTGGTGCAACGGCGATCAGTCGGGGAGTAGGTGGTGGCGGGGCAG
>Ga0315276_10006377_pt1 | contig 10883 bp, 9 predicted proteins | sample YL17G05_0_MG_FD_204542 | JGI IMG/M metagenome (GOLD analysis project Ga0315276, IMG submission 204542) | Sediment microbial communities from Yellowstone Lake, YNP, Wyoming, USA - YL17G05_0 | ecosystem: Environmental > Aquatic > Freshwater > Lake > Sediment | place: USA: Wyoming | collected... | reverse complement strand
GGTAACGCTGCTGCACATAATTCAGGCGGCGAGGCTCTGCATCCGTGAATCAGCTTCGGCGTGCGCCAAGCCTCACGCCGGTCCGGGCGCCGAGGATCGTCATAGGTACTACGTCAGCCAAAGGTGCATTGTGTCGGACTTCGACTTGCGCGCGGGCGCGACGCGGCGCCTCGATGTGGCCAGGAAATTATGTTGACCTCACACCCTCCCCTCGGCCCCTAATCCCTGGCAACACCGCCGATCCGCACCGCAGGCTGCACATAACTGGGGACTCTACACAATGGCCGTTATGTAGAGCTCTACATAACGGCCACAAGCGGTCTTCGCAACTTGCGCTCGATTCCTGACATTGACGCTGCCAGAGGCGCGAATGGGCGCCGGCATCAAATCGAACCAGGACCAGGACCAGGACCAGGAGAAACGGCTGTGCAGATTAACCGGCGATGTGCGCGAGGAGGTCGGCGAATGCCAGCCACGTCGCCGTTGCGCCAATCGGTCCGCGCAGCACGATCACCGCCGTCATGATCGCTGCACCAATGAGCCAGACCGGATGAGGCCGGCCCCGCATTCGCCAGTCGTAGATGATGCCTGCGACAATCAGCAGTTCGAGAATCAGGCTCGGAACCAGTCCGATAATCAAAGGGGGAGGCTCTCCCAACCCGGGCCTCCGGCCCGGCCCGCCGCCCGCCACCAACACGAAAAAGACCCGGCCCATTGCCGCCTGCAACAGCGAGATCGTCGCCAGAAGCATCAGGCGTTTGTGTGCCTCCGGTCGTCGGATGTTAGCGATGGCGGCAACAAAAAAGCAGGCAAATAAACCGATCGCACTCACCGGCAGGATCAGGAAGGCACGCGAGCGATCCCCGTAGCCGACCGCAAGGCCAGCATTCAGCGTTTGAATCGCCGCCGCCAAGCCGATGACGACCATCGCGGTGGCCAGCGAAATGCCCGCGAGGCCGAACGCGCGGTGCAGGTCTAGACGCCTATTCGCGACGAGAAGTACCTGCGTTAGCAGCAGCACGGGCCAGGCCGAAAACAGCAGGCCGTGGATGTGCAAAAGAGGCGGACCGACAAAAGTCCCTGGGACCAATTGCAGCCAGTAGGTTGGCGCAAACCCACCGAAAGCGATCAGCACGCAGGCCAACGCCATCCCGACGTAAAATCGGTCCACCTGCTGTTGCGGCGGATTCAGCACAACGGCAACGATGTCAGCCTCCAGCGTTTGGGGCCCAAGCCTGCAGCATGTGCCATTCGTGATCCTGTGGCAATTGCGATGCATGCGCAATCGGGCGGTGCACGGCCAAAACCAGCCGCAACGAACTGCGCTCCGTAGCAGCCGTTAATCGAAACATGTCGGCCAAGAGCTGCACTCTTGGGGCAGCTAAAACTCTCAGGCTACTCGATTAGCTTATCGGCGCGCGCGAGCATCTGCGCAGGGATCGTAAGGCCAAGGTTTTTGGCCGATGCGAGATTGATGACAAGTTCGATCTTAGTTGGCTGCTCCACCGGAAGATCGGCCGGTTTGGTTCCTCTAAGCACTTTGTCGACGTAACGCGCGACGCCCCGGTAGTAGGCGCGGTAACTGAGGCCGTAGCTGATAAGGCCGCCAGCCTCCGCGTACTCGCGAAAGCCATACACTCCTGGCAGCTTGTATTTGTTCGCAAGCATCACGATGCGTTGCACTTCGTTCAGAAAGTAAGCGTCGACCATCATGACAAAGGCCCCGGCACGCTGCTTGTTCATGCTCGCAAATGCTTGGTCCAAGCCGGTCGGGGTGCGCGCCTCGGCCCGCACGACACTCACACGAATGCGCTCTGCGGCCTGCTGAACCTGCGCCCACCAGTATTCGTCGGTGAGGCTTTCCGGGTTGGCCATCACCGCAATTGTGCGGGCGCTGGGAACTGTGGTGGTAATGATTTCGATCCACTTTGGAATCAGCTCTTCGAACAGCGTCGAGGTGCCGGTAACGTTCGCGCCGGGACGCGCGAGGCTTGCCACGAGCCCGGATTCGACTGGGTCGCCATTCACGGACATGACCACCGGAATAGTAGTGGTGGCGTTTTTTGCCGCGCGCGTCGACGGAATACAGGTGCCCACGATCGCGGCCGGGTTGCGCTTGACCAGAGACGCGGCAATTTCTGGAAACTCGTACGGCGGGGCCCAGCGTACGTCGATGACCATGTTCTTGCCGTCGATCCAACCAAACTCGCGCAGTCCGTCTCTGAATGCACCGAGAAAAGCGCCTCGCGTTGCGTCCGAACCTTGGGACAGATAGACAACATGCGGGAGCTTCGAGACGTTCGGCTGCGCAACAAGTGCACACGGCGCGGTGAGTGCGCTCGCTCCAAGCGCCAAGCAAACTCTGCGACGTGTGATCATCCATTCCTCCGGCAAAGCGGGAGAATATCGGCTGGCGATTTATTGTACAGTTTCCGCAGTCGCCGCTGTTCCGCGCGCGAACGGGGGTGATTCAGCAATAGAGCATGGACGGCTCGCGGCCAATAACAGCCATTGGCCATGTCGGTTCAATGTCCACCGTCGCAGGCCAATGGCAGCCATTGATCTTTGTCAATGCGCGTGTTGGCCTTGGGAGTAGCTTGTCCAAGATCTGACCCAGCAAGAGGGGGGGGGGTAACGATGCGATTCTCAATACGCGTTGTCATTTCTGTGGCCCGCTCGGGTGATTGCCGTGTGGCAGACGCGGCGTCGGCGCGGTCTTGCCGGCGGCGCCTTCCAAGCGTCTAAGAGTTCGCTGATATGTCATCGCGGGGGGGCCGAATGGGACGTTCCGTTGTTATTCAGTTCAGTGCGGTGTGCATCGCTTCGCTGCTGGCTGTTGCGCCGGTGCTCGCTCAAGTTCAGGCCGCCGCGAGCAAGGCGGAGGACATCAAGACCATGCTGCTGGGAACGACCACCTGGCACGCTGACTGGATGAAGCCTGGTGATGCTGGCGTGAGCGAGATCGTGTTCGAGGCCAGAGGCGACAAGGTCGTGGCCAAGATCGAACGCATCACGCCCTCAACCGTGAGTTGTGAACATAACGTGACGATCACGACGGGGGTCGTCAAGTTCGACGGTTGCCTCCGGCAGAACGTGACGCTTCGCTTCGATCCGAACGATCGCGAGTACCCGTTCAAGGGCAACAGCGAAGGCGGCTTCGAATGGAAGCTCAGGCGGAAGTAGACGGCTGATTTCTGAATTGCTCGAGCGCGCGAGGGTTCCCGAGCACGGTGTCCGGTGGCATGGTGACGATCAACTTCTTGTCCGCCAAGACCTCCTGCACTGACGAGTAACAAGCAGGGCGGCTCATACAGCAACGGGCTCATCCAGCCGTTCGTCAATTACAACTTCCCGGATGGCTTCTACCTCACCAGCTCGGCGATCTGGACGGTCGACTGCAAGGCTGACGGCGGCCAGCAATGGACATTGCCGCTCGGTGGTGGCGTCGGCAAGACCTTCCACTTGGGCAAGCTGCCGGTGAACACCCAGCTTTCGGCGTATTACGACGTCGTCAAGCCCGACTTCGGCGCGAACTGGCAGATCCGCGCGCTGGTGCAGTTGATGTTCCCAAAATAATCTCCCGGCAAGAGGCAGCGGAGCCGGTCGTCATGCACATCACCGACCGCTTAGGCGCGTACTCAACGGCCGCTTCAGAGAATTTCGGACGGCCGACAAGGGTCGCACTGCAAAGCTTTGCAGTGCGACCCCTATGCGGAGTACGCAACTAGGCGTAGTTTTCGGTCCGGCATGTGCAATTTCCCTCGGAGGAAGGCGATGAGCCGACCCTTGAACTACGCATAGTTTCGGCGATCTTGTTGAGGTCTCGTGGTTCCAATTGGGGTGACCGCAACGAATTCGACGACGCGACCCGAACAGACCCCGACGACGAACTCAAGTCGAGAATGCCTTGGCCACAAAGGAAAGGGCGCTGTTGCGAGTCAAGGATTTGACCACAAAGTCTCGTCGATTTCGACCGTCTGAGGCACGCCTGAAGTCTTCTGCAATCGCTGAAACCATGCAAAGAACTCGCCGACTCCTGACGGGCTACGCCATAGGGGCCGGCATCGTTCTTCCCAAGACAACTGCGCCTAGTTGCGTACAACGCATACGGGTCGGTTGCCGCCGAGCAACTCCGGCCGTTTGGCTGTTTCGGGAGCGGAGGCTCGGGAACCGAGCAGCGATGGGCCAGGAAAACACCAGCAAGGGGTTGCGGTGATGCGGCCACTTGCCGTTTTCGTGCTTGCGTTCCCATCTGCGGCAAAGCGCTCAGAAGCTCAGGCTGCAAGCCCTTGGCGAAGGTTTGAAACTCGTTGTCGAACTCGTCATGGAAAAGTACCGTCCAGTTCACGGTGGGTATTATGGATGTAAAACCATATGGAGGCAGGACCATATGCAGACGACTTCATCGGCGCCATGCCAACCCCGTGCTGGCGGGTATGGGCGTTAGAGCCGCCGTTCATCGCCGTGGATCGGCTGACCGCGAACGACCCGTTGCAGCCAGTCGGTCCTCTATAGACCAGACGGTCAAGGAATCGTGTCACCCGGCGACCGCGGCCAGCAGCGCCAGAACCGCGACCAACCAAGAACGCTCGATTACTGAATGACTTCGTCCGCGCGCAGCAGAACATCCTTTGGAATCGTGATGCCGAGCGCCCTTGCGGTCTTCAGGTTGATCACCAGCTCGACGTTTTCCGGGTTGCTCGACCGGCAGCTCGGCGGGCTTCGCGCCCTTCAATATCTTGACAACGTAGACGGCTCCGCGGTGCACTTGATCGGAAGTGTCAGTGCCATAGCTCAGGAGCCCGCCAACGGTGGAACCGAGAAATCTGCGTCAGATATACGGAATCCGGAAAATGATGCGCTCGCCGTCCTCATCGAGGCCCGAAATCGTGACCAGGCGCGGCACCACAGGCCAATCATCCGTGATCAACTCGTCAATGAGCCTTCTACCATTGATACCGCGCTGTCGAAGACCTCGAAGCGCTACTAGAAACGGGGGGCCAACCTGCCACTGCCGCCGACGGCCATCAACCAGCTCAACCGTTATGGTGACTGAGTTCGTGACCTCGCGCCGGCCCCCAGCATCGGTGCCGCGGCGCTTCGTGATCCGACAATCGCGTTCGACGGGCGTCTCGCCGCCAACGCCCAAATCAACCATCGACGTGCGCAAGTCCTCGTCGGTCGTCCGTTGGCCGTGCCCAATCCCTCCCGACTGCGGAACAGTTCGATCTGATCGCCAGCGCCCGAAGTACCAATGGTGACGCAATTTCGACAAATCTCGCTTCACGGCATCGGGAAATCCTTGCCGCCCGCCACGTCGATCGATGAACAGTTCGTCGAAATATGCCGAACACCTAACGCGGTCGTTCCACAGCATCGCGACGATGTTGGCAATTCGTGGGTAATGCGTCGCGAGGGCGCCGGGGAACACCTCGGGCGGTAGAAGGTCAATCCAGTTCTCGCTAGACGGCAGCAAATTCTCCACTGGCTGCGCCTTTCGGTGCTGCGACCAATCGTGCGATCCAGCGGATAAATCGCTCATGGCGAGTTTGTCGGTGCCACCGCCCTACTCTAGATCGACGTAATGGGCCTATTATCAGGATTGGCGCGCCCGGGTCAATCGGCCAGGACCCACGTAGTTTGGCTTCGCCACCACGAATGGAAGTTTCGTTGGTTGCTATCGTGGAGGTGCGTCCGAAAATATGTTTAGCATTTTCTGACAGGTACTGACGGTGCGCGAACGACCCGTTGCGGCCGATCGATTTTGCGCAAAGCTGACCGTCGCCGGCGGGGAAGCGGCCGTTCATTTTCGTCGTGCACCGGCGCGCGATTTGTCGCGCGGGGCTGAATCCGGGTCCTGTGCCCCACTTCCGCCGGCGTGATATGCATCGTCATCGGCTTCATCACCGACGGCCCGACCGTGCGCGACATCCTCGTCCACCTCGGTCAGCCGACCGCGCCACCCCGCATCGCACCTGCCCGCGGGCCGCCACTATGGGCGGCCGCCGGCACGAGCCCGCCCGCCTGCCCGCGCGCGGTCACCTTGGCGTCGGCAGGCGTGCGCAAGTGCGACGACAAGCGTGCGGAGAAGCCCGTTGCCACCGCAAATCCACGCTTGAGCCACCCTACCGGCTTCTCCACACCCAGGCTCGCGCGGTTGAAATGCCTATCCTTCGAGAGAGCATCGTGCGGACCTGGGCGCCGGTGATCTTCATGAGCGCCTGGCCGACCCCGTCGTCCTTCTCCCATCCGACAATCCGCTGTTGGATCACCGTGCGCTGGCGCTCGATTTCCTCCACCTTGCGCAGCAGAAGGGCGGCAGTCTCCATCGGCGGCATAGGGTCGAGGTACTGACCCGCACGCAGTTCGAGGGCGACAATTTCCTGCCTGGCACGCGCAATGTCCTCGGTGTGGACGCATGCGAATTTCTCGCGCGGGGCCGGCGTCGCGGGATAGCGGACAATCGCCGCGGGATGCGGTGGCCGTTCGCCGTCGGCGCTCGCCGCGGAGCGCACTGGCTCGGCCATTTGACGTGACTGCGCCTGAGGGAATAGGCTCCGCCCAGGTTGACCCGACGTCAGCTTGAGACCTTTTGCGACTGATCCCGCACAGGTTTGCAATGGGGGGGTGAAATGGCCTACTGCTTCCGACGTGCGGTTCTCCGTGTCGCAGCGATGCTGGTGGTCGTGGGGGCAGCGCCGGCGTTCGCCCAGGACGAGATGTTCGTCACCAACGCCACCTCCATTACCGTCTACGCCCGCACGGCGAACGGCAATGTAGCCCCGGTACGGACGCTGGCCGGGGCGGCCACCGGATTGAATTTTCCCGTCGGCGTGGCGGTGGACCTCGTGAACAACGAGCTGATTGTCGCGAACGCCGGCAACGACTCCGTTACGGTCTATGCCCGGACGGCAAGTGGCAATACTGCCCCACTGCGGACGATCGGCGGGCCGATCACCGGGCTGAATCATCCGGACGGGCTGGCTCTGGACCTGGTGAACAACGAGCTGGTTGTGGCGAACGCCCTCGGCAACTCGATTACGGTCCATGCCCGGACCGCGGACGGGAATGTCGCCCCGGTGCGCACGCTAGTCGGGGGCGCCACCGGGCTGAGTTCCCCGGTCGTGCCGGCGGTGGATGCCGTGAACAACGAGTTGTTCGTGTCCAACGCCGGCGACACCTCCGTTACGGTCTACGCCCGAACGGCGAATGGCGGCGCCGCCCCGGTGCGGACTCTCTTCGGGGCCGCGACCGGGTTGGCTTCTCCAACGGGCCTGCTCGTGGACACCGTCAACAACGAGCTGGTCGTCGTGAACAGCATCAACGGCAGCGGCGGCAATTCCGTAACGGTATACAGCCGGACGGCGGACGGCGACGTCGCACCGCTGCGCAAGATCTCCGGGGCCGCCACGGGGCTTTGCGGTCCGGCCGGCCTGGCCGTCGACCTCGTGAACAACGAGCTGGCGGTGGCGAACCCCAACAAATGCGGCAAATCCGTTGTGGTTTTTGCGCGTACGGCGAACGGCGATGTAGCGCCGGTGCGGACCCTCTCCGGGGCCATGACGGGCTTGGATGTACCCGAGATGGTGGCCATAACCAACGGCGCGCCGCCCCCCCCGCTTACGCTGGATATCGACGCCAGCCTCACCAGCACGAAGTACGATGCGCTCACCGACGGCTTGCTTGTCATGCGCTACCTGTTCGGCCTGACCGGCACCGCGCTGACCAACGGCGCGGTGGGCGGCACGGCCACCCGCAGCGATCCGACGGCGATCAAGACCTATCTCGATGCCCGTCGTCCGCGGCTCGACATCGATGACAGCGGCACCGCCGATGCGCTGACGGATGGCTTGCTCGTCATTCGTTACCTGTTCGGCCTGCGCGGCAGTTCGCTCATCGCCGGCGCAGTTGATCCACTGGCGAAACGCAAGACGGCCGCGGACATTGAAGCCTACCTCCAGACCTTGTTGCCGTAGATGGCAGCGGCGGCAAGGGTCAGAGCGCACTCTCCTCAACGATAAGCGGATCGGCGATTCAACCACAGCACCGCGCAAACGAAGCCACAGCGATGTGGCAATCCCGCGAAGCCCCGCGATCATCGTGGGGCTTTGCATGGGTGCTCCCGGAATTCCGCGGGCGGAATATCTTTGTTGCCCGTCGCGGTCCGTGGTCCGCTCAACCCGCGTCGGGCGTCCACAATCCGCGCCAGCCCTCGTGAGATTGGTTGCCGGCTGTGCGGCGCGGCAATGGGTGCCGCCGCAGCGTTTGAAATCCATGACCGTCGGCTGACGGCCAACTCCGGAAGTACGCCGGCAGAAATTCGCACGTCGGGAACGGCCGGTCTCAGGGCACAGCGGACTTACGACGCCGCCGTACGCGCGCCACCAATCCTGCGAAGCGGACCAGCAACGGTCTTGGCCGCCGGCAGCCGCCGAATGGCGGCGCGAACGTCCGCTGCTTGAAGACCTGAACTAGCGGTATCGACCCCTATGCATAGGGGTCGCTATGTAAAGCTTTACATAGCGACCCGAAGCGGACGGCGAACTGCTCCGATGCGGTCGTTGAAATCCATCGAAGCGGCCGTCCAATTTGGGGCAGCTGGAGCACCTCAATCGTCCAAGAGCACCAAGGGACGCTAGACCCTGCACTCCACGCTCTCGGCCGCGCTAGACCGCTGCTATCTACGGCACCAACGTCTGGAGGTAGGCTGCGATGTCCGAGGCCGTCTTGCGTGTTGCCAGCGGTTCAACCGCCCCGGCGATGAGCGCATCGCCACGCAAGCCAAATAGGTAACGTATGACGAGCAAGCCGTCGGTAAGTGCGTCAGCCGTACCATTCCCATCAATGTCAAGCGCCGGGCGGATGCTGTCGAGATAAGCCTTGATCGCAACCGGATCCGTTCGCGTCGCCGTAGCCCCCACCGCGCCGGTGGTCAGTGAGGTTCCCGTGAGGCCAAATAGATAACGGATGATGAGTAGACCATCCGTCAGCGCATCGTACTTGGTTGCGGTGCTGCTGGCGTCGATGTCGAGCATACCGGGCGCACGCGTAACGTTGATCGTATAGGCCTTGCTCGTGGTGCCGTTCTGTGCCGTCACAAGCACCGTGACGGCATTGCTGCCCACGCTCAGCGTGACCGGCAACGAGGCGCTGCCACTTGTCGCTGTCGTCCCGTTGACCTTGACCGTCGCCGTGCCATCCGCCACGGTCGGCGTCACCGTCATCGAGGTCACGTTGTTGGCTACTGCGGCGGAGTAGCTGGTAACCCAGTGGGCAAAGGGTGGCGTCAACGGGCCAGCAGAAATTGTCAGGTTGCCGAGACTTGCATTGGTACTGATCGGCGTACCCGACGAGGCGTCAAATATATCGGCGCCCGGAAGCGCGAATGGCCCGGCACCCCCGCCGGTCACCAGCACATTTCCGCTTGGCAGCAGCGACGCGGCGTGGCGGTCACCATAACTTGTATCGCCCCCGGTGCGCCACTCATCAATTGTTGGATCATAGACCTCGGTGTTCGTTGGATAAGTGCCGCTGGAGCTATTGAAGGAAGATCCGCGCGCCATCAGCACCTTGCCGTTCGGCAGCAGCGTTGCTGTGTGCCCGGAGCGCGCGAGACCCAGATTTGCCGCATTGCTCCAAGCGTTCGCCGCCGGGTCGTATGCCTCTACGGCCGACAAAGGACTGCCATCACCGTGCCCCCCGGCTACAAGCACTTTGCCGCCAGTCAGCCACGTTGCCGTATGGCCCGACCGCGCAACAATCATGTCGCTGACGCTGCTCCAACTATCTGCTACTGGGTCGTAGATCTCCGTACATAGCCCCCCTCCCTGTTCGGGGTATACTTTGCCCCCCGATCCGGTCTCAGCTTGATCTGTAACAAGAATTATCTCAGTGCAAGCCCTCCTAGGGTCCCTAGCCCGTCTATCGGGTGGACGAACGAACGCGATCAGCGACTTCGCCGTACGGCCGCTCATGGCCGGTAGTGTGAATTCGCAACGGCGCCCGTTAGCTGACTTTCGCGTCAGACGCTGACAACTCCAAGGGCAGCTAACGGCGGCGTGAGGGAATCTCAGCTCGCGGCCACGAGCGGTCACAGGACTCGGACGCGGAATTTGCTCGAAACCGGACGTTGATCGGACACGACGTTCTTGGAATGAATGGCTTACGGCCGACACTACCCAGATCGTCCGCGCAAGAGTCGTAGCGCCAAGCGCCCGATCGATTGACGCGCGTTGCCTGGCGCCTGTCAGGCGGCGGCGCGTCAATTGCCTCCAATGGCGATCCCTGGGCTTGTGCGATCATGCTGCGTTCGCGACCGGGGTTGAGATGGCACCAGTGATGTTCGGAGGAGCATTCGCGCGATGAGCGGCAAAGCGGAAAGCGAAGCCAGTGGCATGGGCAAGAACCGGATCGAGGCGCTCACCGACGCGATCTTCGCCGTCGCAATGACCCTGCTCGTGCTCGATATCAAGCCGCCGGTGCACCTACGGTTCGAAACCAGCGGCGCCCTCATCGATCATCTGGGGGCACTCGAGCACAGCTTTGTCATGTACGCGATCAGTTTCGTCGTGCTGGCGATGTTCTGGATGGGCCACCATCTGCAGTTCCATTTTGTCCGTCACGTGGACCGCCAGCTGCTCTGGATCAACCTGGTGTTCCTGCTGCTTGCGGTGGTCGTCCCGTTTTCCACGAACCTCGTGGGGGATCACGGACATCTGCAGCTTCCGGTCGTGGTTTACGCCGTCAACCTGCTCGTCCTCAGCCTGCTGCTGTTCCTGCAGTTGCGCCACCTGGCCGCGAGCCCCCATCTGATAGCTCCGGACCTGACGCGCGAGGCAGTCACCCACCTCCGCCGGCAGCTCATCCTGTTCGGCGTCCTGCCG
>Ga0315276_10006376_pt1 | contig 10883 bp, 9 predicted proteins | sample YL17G05_0_MG_FD_204542 | JGI IMG/M metagenome (GOLD analysis project Ga0315276, IMG submission 204542) | Sediment microbial communities from Yellowstone Lake, YNP, Wyoming, USA - YL17G05_0 | ecosystem: Environmental > Aquatic > Freshwater > Lake > Sediment | place: USA: Wyoming | collected... | reverse complement strand
CGAGATCCCCGCTGCTGATCTCCTCGATGCCGCACGACGCGAACCGTTCCCGGAGCTCCCGGTAGGCCGGCTTCGGCATGCCCTTCTTATGGAAGTAGACGCGCTTCGCGCCGCCCGACCTCTCGCTCATTTGCCTGACCATGGCGTCATCCAATGAGCCGAGCGCGTAGTTGGCCGCCATGTGCCCGACCGCGACCTTCCTGGCGAGCGCGACCTCCGTGAACCTGGGTGCGTAATGTCCGCCACCGACGCACATGACCACTGGGTACTCGTGGTCCCTGATGTCCAGGATCGAGCCCGCGATGGCGTCGGCCGCGTCCTCCCTGTCCCAGAGTTCCTCGTAGCTGCCGATCTCGATGTAGAACGCGGGCGCGTCCACGGTCGGCCCGTGATGCGTCGTCTCAAACGATATGTTGAACCCGAGTCCCTGGCTCCTCGCCGCGAGGTTCCTCAGGGCCGAGGTCATGAGCTGGGGCGACGAGTGGCATAACGTGCCAGGTTTGCCGCCGAAGTCCGCGGACGAGTAGTTGCCGATCGGGTGCACCGTGAGCGTGGGTATCCTCGACTCCGCCCTGTGCCTCGAGGCGAATATGACGACCTCGACGCATTCGCCGAGCGCCTCCGACGCACGCACGTCCACGAGGTCCTCGTCGAGATGTATCCGGTCCACGAGGACCATCCTGAAATCGTCTTTGGAGAACACCGGATGCCTTCCGAAGGCTCCCCTCTCGGTCCAGCCTGGCTTCTCCAGAAGCCGCGCCCGGATGTTCATCGATGCCGGGTCCTCCGCGGAGGTGACGATCAGCTTCACGCGCCCCACACGGGAACCGCATACGATAATCCTTTTCCAGTCGGTGTCCCGCAAAGCCTTATTATCCTGCCAGGGTTCTTGAGCACCGCCATGGCACCCATCCAGACGACCACGATCGGCAGCCTCTACAGGTTCAGCCCGGACCTGCACGAGTCGATAGACCGGGCGGTCGAGTTCCAGCTCCAGCACGGCCTTGACATCCTCTCGGACGGGGAGCAGAGGGCGGACATGGTGTCATACTTCGCAGAGTCCTTCACCGGCCTCGCCGTCGAGAACGGCGCCCCCGTCGTCACGGGCAAGATCGGGCTGAGGGACGGGCCGGGATCGTTCTCCAAGGTCCAGGACCTGGACTACATCCTCTCGAAGCACCCTGATCTGAAGGTCAAGGTCGCCATCACCGGACCGACGACCCTCGGCATGACCTGCGGGAGCAGGAAGATCAAGTCGCACTACAGGAACCTGCTGGACTTCGACCTCTACGAGGACATCGCGATAGCCCTCGCACCCGTCGCGAAGGCCATAGCGGACCGGGGGGCGTATGTGCAGATTGACGAGCCCTTCCTGTCCCAGGGGTTCAGGGACCTCGCGGCCAGGGTCGCGCTGCTGGACTACGTCGCCGACGGCCTGCCCAGGGACAGGGTCACGGTCCATGTCTGCGGGTTCATAGGGGGTTACGGCGTGGTCGACCACCTGCTCAAGCTGCAGAACATATCAGTGCTCAGCTTCGCCTTCGCGGGCAGGACCGAGCGGCCGAACATCGACCATGTGTCTCGGAAGGCCTTCGAGGACGCCCACAAGAAGCTGGGCGCGGGGTGCATATCGGTCACGCCCATGTCCCCTGCCGAGGTCAACACCCCTGCACACGTCTCTTCCAAGCTCCACGAACTCTCTGCCAGGGTCGGCAGGGATAACATCGCGTTCGCCCACCCGGACTGCGGTATGAGGGTAACCGACAAGGCCCTCGTGCCCATGATACTGGCGAACCTGAAAGCCGGCGTCGACATGGTCGACTGAGCTGGCGGGGGCAGATAGCTTGGGCTCGACGATCCTGACTGAGAAAGAGGCGAGGACGAACGTCAACCTCCTCGCGTCCCTGGACTTCATCATCTCACTGGGTTTCGGCCTGATCATGCCGCTCTTCCCGCTCTATCTCTCCATGCTCTCCGGAGGCTCGCTCGAGATCGGGCTCCAGGTGGGCATACTGTTCTCGGCGTTCGTGTTCTCCCGCGCGCTCCTGGCGGCGCCCTTCGGCAACCTGTCCGACAGGATAGGGCGGAAGCGTCTCATCCTCATCGGCAGCTTCCTGTACGCCGTGCTTGCGGTGCTGTTCACCGTCCCGGACACGTGGTTCGGCCTCCTGTTCGTGAGAGGCCTCCAGGGGGTCGCGAGCGCGATGGTGTGGCCCGTGAGCGAGGCGCTCGTGATCGACTCGACCCCTCCGAAGCTGGTGGGCTCGTCGATGGGCAAGATCGTCATGTCGTCCAATCTCGGGATGGTCGTGGGACCGTTCGTCGGCGGAGCGTTGTTCGGGCTCGCCCACGGGCCGCTGGGATTCTCCGAGATGGACAGCTACAAGTTCCCGTTCTACTTCACGGCGGTGCTCGCCCTCGGGGGTGCCATCATGGTCTGGGCGTTCGTCAGGGACGCGAAGGCCCCCAAAGGGGTGAGGTCGAGGATGTCCCTGGGGCAGCTGCTCCACCCGGACGGGATGGACCGACAGGGCCTCAGGAACCTCCGGGCGCTCTATGCGAACGCCGCGATGGAGGGCTTCGCCTTCGCCAGCATCGGACCGCTCATGGTCATATTCCTGTCTTTCAGGTTCCCGGAGCTGGGCGCGGATTCGATACCCATCATAATCGGCCTTGCCAGCGGGCTGGGTGCGATCATCGCGTTCCCGGCAGGCCGTTTCGCGGACCGGTTCGGCAGGAAACGCATGTTCGTCATCGGAGGGTATGTGGCGTTCATCGGCACGATCCTGATACCGTTCGGCTGGCTCCTGTGGGTGGTCATCGTGTTCATGGCCATGAGGTCCATGGCGTTCCAGGTGTCGAGCCCCGCCCTCAGGGCGCTCCAGGCGGAGACGGTCCCCGAGGCGACCAGAGGTCGGTTGATAGGCATGCTCGAGTCCATATCAAACTCCGGGTCCGTCATCGGTGGGCCAGTCGGGGGGCTGCTCATGGACATGTTCCTCGGGGCGGACCTCGGGTTCACGGACTCGTTCGACGGCTCGGTGCTGCCGTTCCTGATATCCGGCCTGCTGGGGCTCTTCACGGTCTCCCTCGTGCACATCATGGTCAAGGAGAAGGACCGGACGAGGCTCGATGACGTGACTGATCCGCCCACGGGCACGGTCTGATGAGAGGTTCTGCCGATTGCATGCGATGGTCGATTTTAAATAACGGCATCAGGGTTCGATGACCTGGTGGGTGGAATGCTAACAGTGTCTGAACGGATCCTGTATCATCTCCAGGCGTATGTCAAGTACGAGGACAAGTTCGAGGTCCCGTACGACATGACACAGGACGGCATCTCGCAGGCATGCGGCATATCGAGGGCGCACGCGGCCGTCGAACTCAAGAAACTAAAGACCGCGGGGATCATCGACGAGAAGCTCTCCCATGTCCGGAAGGGGAAGATGAGGCGCAAGGTCTACCTCCTGACACCGGCCGGGAAGGCCGGCGCTGCCGACGTCGTGCAATATGTGACCGACAACGGCATCAAGCCGATGGTCGACGCGGCGGCCATATTCCCAACGGTTCTGTCAGGGACGAGCAGGTCCGCGAAGCGCTCCACGCCGATCCCCCAGGTCAGGTACTTCTTCGGCCGGGAGGACGACCTGAAGGCGCTCAGGTCCGCGCTCGCGCAGCCATCGGTCAAGGTGCTGTCGGTCAGGGGCATCGCCGGGATCGGCAAGTCGACGATCGTGGCGAAGCTCGCTCCGGAGCTGACGGGCCAGCGCCTGTTCTGGTACTCTGTCAAGCCCTGGGACTCCGCCCGGACGGTCGCAGAGGCCCTTGGGAACTTCTTCACGGAGAACGGCAGGAGGAGGTTCTCGGCGTACCTTGCGACGGGCAAGTTCGACCTGGGTGAGATGAGCTTCCTGGTCAACGACGAACTGGCGGAGAACGGTTACACTTTCGTGTTCGACGACGTCGACAGCTCGGCCGGCATCCAGGAATTCCTTCGCATGTTCAGGCAGAGCAGCGGCTCTGCGAAGATGATCGTCACCGCGGAGCATGAGCCAGGGTTCTACGACCGGTCGGACATCGTTGCGAGGAACGAGGTCATCGAGGTCGAGATAGGCGGGTTGGCGAAGGACGCCGCGCGCCAGCTCCTGGAATCGAGGGGCATCAAGGGCTCCACGGCGGACGAGCTGGCGGCGCTCACCAACGGCCATCCGCTCTCCCTTGAGATGGTCACCGAGGATACCCCCGCGGGGGCCAAATACCAGGTCTCGAAGTTCTTCGAGGAGAAGTTCTACGCCGGGCTCCCGGACGCCGAGAAGGCGCTCCTCCAGCTGGCGTCTGTGTTCCAGAGGCCGTTCTCAGCGGACGCGGTCCCCAAGGACCTGAGGCATGCCAGGAAGGGCTCGATGCTGCGTGAGGTCGCTCCAGGCATGTTCGAGATACACGCCTCGCTCCGTTCCTTCGTCTACGAATCGATGTCCCGCGAGGAGCGCGTGAGATGGCACAGTCACGCGGCCGATTTCTACCTCCGTGAGGGCGATACCCACGAGAGGCTCTACCACCTCCTCAGGGCGAACAGGTCGCTCGAGGCGGAGATGATGGTCTCCCGTCTCGGGGAAGAGCTACTTGGCCGGGGGAACGCCCACCGGCTGTGGGCGGCGATAGCCTCCCACGAACCGTCGAAGCCGAAGTACAGGGACCAGTTCCTGCTGACCAAGGCCCGGGTCGCCAGCATGGTCGGCGAGCTGGATATCGCATGGGGCATCCTCGAAGGCCTATCGGGCGCCGACGCCCCCACGAGGGGGGACGCGCTGGTCGAGATGGGGCGGATCAAGAGCAAGAAGGGCGAGTTCGAGGACGCATCGGGCCTGTACTCGAAGGCGATGGAGTCCTCGAAGGACAGCCCGGGCCTGCGCGCGAAGGCCCTGCGCGGACTCGGCACGGTCGAAAGCAAGCTCGGGAACTATGCGAGGGCCCAGGAGCTGCTCGAGCGCAGTGCCAGGGAGTCAATGACCGCCATGGATCAGAAGGGCATGCTCCTGGCGCACCTCGAGCTCGGCAATGTGTTCATCGGCCGCGGCCGGTACGAGGAGGCCATCGACCATTTCTCGAAGTGCGCGGGCGGCTTCGGGCCGGTAGAGCTCACGAACGTCTATGTCAACATGGGCATCGCCTGCGCCCACCTGAACCGCTCCGGCGAGGCCGAGCTTCACCTGCGGAACGCGGTCCGTCTGGCCGACGAGACCGGCCAGCCGAGGGCCAAGGCATACGCCCTCACCTCGCTTGCCGACATATTGATGAGATCGGGCAGTGCGGAGGACGCCAAGGAGCTCTGCTTCAGCGCGCTCGAGGTCTTCACGGAGGTCGGGGACAGGCTCGGGACTTCCGCCGCCTATGCGAACCTCGGGCTCGCGGAGCGCCTCACTGGCAACCTCAAGGCCAGCGAGGAGTACTACAACGAGAGCCTCTCGTCCCTGGAGGGCATGGACGTCCCCTGGAGCCTGGGCGTGCGTCAGATGGAGTTCGCCACGATGCTTGCCGAGAAAGGGGAGAGCGACCGAGCGGCCTCCATGCTGAAGAGCTCCAAGGACCTGTTCCGGAGGATAGACGCGAAGGACATGCTCTCGAAGGTGGACCGGGAGCTGAAGGAGCTGTCGAAGGGCGCATAGGCCGGAATGCCGGTCAGACCTGCGGGACCTTCTTCAGCCAGTCGATGTCGGACACGTATATGTCCCTGATGTCATCGAGGCCGTACACGAGCATCGCGAGCCGCTCGAGCCCCATGCCCCAGGCCAGGACCGGCTCCTTGACGCCGAGCGGCCCCGTGACCTCTGGTCTGAATATGCCGGCCCCGCCGAGCTCCATCCACTGGTTCTTGTAGAATATGTCGACCTCGAGGGACGGCTCCGTGTACGGGAAGTATCCCGGCCTGACGCGTATCTTCGGGAGCCCCATCCTCCTGTAGAACTCCTTCAGCATCGTCACCAGCATGTCGAAGCTCGCTCCCTCCTCGCAGACTATGCCCTCGATCTGCGTGAACTCCGGCAGGTGCGTGGAGTCCATGGCCTCGTTCCTGAAGACGCGGTCGACGGTGAACACCTTGAACGGCGGCTTCGGGTTGCGGGAGATGTACCTCACGGTGTCGACGGTGGTGTGCGTCCTCAGGAGCACCTTCTGCGCCTCCGCGAGGCTCCACTTGTACCGCCAGCCGGTCGAACCCGTCTTCCAGCCGTTCTCGTGCACCTGTCGGACTATCTCCACGAGTTCCTCGTCCGCGGACAGGTCGGCCGTCTCCGGGTCCTTGACATAGAATGTGTCTTGCATCTCCCTTGCCGGGTGGTCCTGGGCCGTGAACAGCACATCCATGTTCCAGAAGGCGCTCTCGACATAGTCCCCCCGGATCTCGGTGAACCCCATCGTGAGGAACGAGTTCCTCACGCGGTCCACGAGCATGGACATCGGATGTCTCCGGCCGCCGTAGACCGTCGGTGCGAAGGCTTTGACATCGTACCTCCGGACCTCGACCTTCTCCCACTTGCCGGACTGTATCAGCTCGGGGGTGATCTGCGCGACCTCCTCCCTGATGTCGAGGTCCATCGCGGCCAGCGTCTCGCCTTCCGGCGTCAGCGAGATGACCCTCTTCGCGATGTGTTTCTCGTTGACGATGTCCTTGCGCTGCTTGAGCGCCTCGATCGCTTCCTTCTTCGCTTCCCCTTCGGGAACCTCGCCCTGCGCGAGCCTCTCGATGAGGAGCTCGTCATCGCCCTTCGTGCCGAGCGCCGCCCTGCCCCGGTCGCTGAGCGTGATGAATGTGTCCTTGCCCTCCTTCGAGATGTCCCCCCAGCCCTTCTTCTTGATCCATCCCAGGGCTATCTGGACATCCTCGGCCTTCAGCTTCCCGCTGTCCTTCAGCTGAGCCAGCGACACCTTGCCGCCGTACTCGTCGGCCAGCAGTCCGATCGTGACGCGCTCGGGGAGCGGCTTCGACGCCGCCTCCGGGCGTCTGAGGGTGTAGGCCTTCGTGATGGACTCCTCGATCCTGACCAGTCCCTTCGCCTGGAGCCACGAGGAGGCGTTCATGACCTCCACGAGCTGCTCCAGTCCCGATTTCTCGAGTATGTCCTCCGGGCTGCCCTGCCCGAGCTCGTTGAGTGCCTTGAGCACCCTCTTCTCGAAGTAGCTGAGCCTTTGGACTATGTCATTCGTGGACATGCCGAGGGCTCATCGGGCGTTCGGCTTATCTACTTTTTGCGGGACTGGCGATGGTAGTCTATCTCGTCCTCGAACGGTTTTATGTCGAAGACCGGGGTGCCGTCGAAGGCGTCCAAGCCCTTCACGGTGACCGTGCCCTTCCTGATGCTCACCAGCTCGACCAGGGTCAGGCCGAGCCTGTTCGGCCTGGTCGGGGAACGGCTGGCGAACACGCCGACCTCCGGATTGGCGGGGTCGTGGCACGGATGGACCCTCGCCCTCCAGCCTCTGGCCCTGTGGAACCCGAATATGACCCACACGTGCTTGAAATGGCCGAGCCTGTACAGCCCAGGGACGAACTCCGGTTCGAACTCGAGCCTGGAGACGACCTCGTCCCAGTCCCCTGGCCGCTCGGTGACGCCGTTGACGACATGCGCGATGGCCCTCAGCCGCATCTTCGGAACACCCCGGTCCGTCTACCGCCCTATGGGCTTATGATGCTTGGCGCATCAGTCCCTGACGAAGAAGTCCTCGATGGTGTCCTTGGCCTTCTCGCGGCGCGCCTGGTGCTCCTCGAGGAACTTCCAGACCTTCTCGAACAGGAGCGCCTTGCATTCCCCGCAGAGCATCTTCCCGGACCTGCAGTCCGAGTACAGCTGGGCGAGCTTCTTGTCGTCGGGCTCGAAGAAGTATGCGTTGTACTGGTGGACCGAGCAGATGTCGGGGTTGCCGCCCTTCTTCCTCTGCTCGTCGACCGAGACCATCCCTCCGGTGAACGCGTTCCCGATCTTCTTCTTGACCGTCTTCTTGTCGTCGACGGTGAATATGGTCGTGTCGTTCTTGCTGGATGTGGACATCTTGTCCGCGCCGGCGAGCGACGGCATCAGCTTCGCGTGCATCAGCGCGGGCTTGTAGTACCCCAGCCCCTCCGCGATGTCCCTGGTGACCCTGAAGTGCGGGTCCTGGTCTATGCCGCACGGGATGAGGCATGGGACCTTCCTCCCGCGCTCCACGGATTCGAGGAAGCACGGGACCGTCTGGATGCTCGTGAAGAATATGATGCCTATGTTGAACGAGTTGTCGAACCCGAAAACCGCCTTGATGGTCGAGAAGTTGATCTTCTTGGCGGCCTTGATCGCAAGCGGATAGATGGTCTTGATGTACTCGGTGTCCAGGAAGATCTTGGTCAGCTTCGGGTCGAACCCGAGGGCGATGATGTCGAGGGCGTTCTCGTAGCCCCACTTCTTGGTCTCCTCGAGCGTGAGATGGTCGTAGAACATGAACTTCTCGTCATCCGTGAGCTGGAACCAGAGCTTGACCTTGAAAGTGTCCTGGAGGTACTTGGTGAACGTCCAGGGCATCAGGTGCCCCAGATGTATCGGGCCCGACGGCCCCCTGCCCGTGTAGAGCGAGAAGTGGTTCCCCTTCTCGTACTGGTCTAGGACCCAGTCGAGGTCCCTGTGGGAGTAGAACACGCCGCGCCTGAGCATCGGGTGGAGCGGGCCGTACTTCGCCATCCTCGTGAGGAGCGCATCGTCGATCCTCTTCGTCCCGAACCTGTCGATCAGGACCTCGTAGTCTATCTCCCCAGTGGTCTTGTACGGGGTGACCTCGAACTCTTTGTTCATCTCGCCACTCAACCGAGGCTAGAGTGTGTGTATCGCGTTATATTGTTTCCCTTGTCGTCGGCAGACAGGGGTGGCATGTGGGCCCCATCCCCTTTCGTTCGGTCAGGAGCTGGCGTGCTACTTGATGATGATGTAGTAGCCCGCGGCCTTCTCTCTGGCCTTGCGCTTCGCGAGCCCCTTCTGCTGGAGTTCGTCGAGAGCCCTCATGACGAAATTCTTCGGAGCCTTCGTGAGCGAGACGATCCTTTCGGCCGCGCCCATCTTCTCTTCGCTGTCGAACCCTGCGCTCTTCATCGCGTTGTATACCTTCTCGGCGTACATCGAGAGTCCTTCTGGCATCGTATCATCCCTTGGCCGGCATGTGCCCGGCGTCGCGTACTGTGCGGTCCGGGCCACCGGTCGCGTCGGTCGCATCCGGGTGCCTGGTCTTATATTTTTCCGAGGAGATTGTGATGGATGGCCAGTGCCCTGATATCTGGCCACCGCCTGAATGGGAAAGACTTATCTCGTCCTAGGCTTTTCAAGCGCCTAGGACCAAAGCAAGATTGGTGGTACGAGCATGGATATCTGGGGAAGAATCACAGGCGTATTTGCGGTTTCGATTGTTGTATCTCTGATGGCACTAGCGGTGCCCGCGTCTGCCATCGACATGTCTGATGGAGACTACTGGACCTATGATATGGCCATGGACTTCGACGAGGTCGCCCTGACCGGGTCCATTACGTTGACATTCGAGGACACCGACGAGCTGACGGTCGGATCGGAATCCTATGAGGTCAACGTCATGAGGATCAACGGGTCCGCTAGCGGCAGCATCGACCTCCTGGGCTCTCCGATGGAATATTCCATGGATTTCGGTGGGTACTCCTATGACAGTGTCGACGGCATCGCCACCGTCAAAGAGGACATGTTCATGTGGGCCAACATCAGCTGGGGGACCGCCCCTATCGTGGTCTCCTACAGTGTCGAGGAGGAGATCACGACCGCGTACTCTCCGCCGCTGCTCTCAGGATATGACGAGGAGACGACTGGAGTGGGCGATTCGTGGGACGAGACCATCGACATGACCATGACCTCCACAACCTGGCTGAACGGCACTATTGAGGACACGACCTCCGATTCAGAGCAGATGACTTACTCGATAGCGGTCGCCGCTGATGAAGTTGACAAGACGGTGGGTGACAACACCTATTCCACCCTGAGGATCACAGTGACCGATGAGTTCGGCGACTACGAGGTCTACTGGTACTCGGAGGATGTCGGCGGGTTTGTCGCCATCTATTCATATTCAGAGGGGGAGACGACCCCCTACTCGACGCTTGACCTGACAGCGTTCGAACACTCCACCGGCGCCGAACGCTTGGTCATCGCCGTCATCGGGATAGGCGTCGTGGTCGCGGTCATCGTCGTCGCAGTCGTCCTGTTGATGGTCATGAAGCGGCGCAAGTCGACAGCAGTCGCCCCACCTATGCCGATGCAGGAACAGACACAGATGCCCCCGCCGCCCCCCGGTCCGCCAGGACCCTGAGGCGGCAGGATCGGATAGGAGGATGATGTCTTGACAAGGCCGAAGAGGTGCGTCTCGGAGTCGAAGACCGTGGTGGCCAGGGTCATGATGCCCCAGGATGCGAACATCGCCGGAAATGTGTTCGGAGGGGCCATCCTGAAGATGGTTGACGAGATCGCCTATGTCGCTGCCACGAAGCACGCCAGGACCAATGTCGTGACCGCATCGGTCGACAGGATGGTCTTCCTCTCGCCTGTGCACGTGGGCGACCTCGTCACGCTGAAGGCGAACGTGAACGCCGCGTGGCATTCCTCGCTCGAGGTCGGCGTCAGGGTCGAGGCCGAGGACCCGCTCGAGGGGAAGGCGCGGCACACAGGCTCGTCTTACCTGACGCTCGTGGGATTGGGCCCGGACGGGAAACCCACGACCGTGCCCGGCCTGGTTCTCGAGACGGACGAGGACGGCCGACGCAACCGCGAGGCCATGCGCAGGCGTGCCCGCAGACTCGAGGAGAAGGCGGTCGAGAACTTCGGCAAGAAGCGGAAACGGTGACAGACCTT
>Ga0315276_10006375_pt1 | contig 10884 bp, 3 predicted proteins | sample YL17G05_0_MG_FD_204542 | JGI IMG/M metagenome (GOLD analysis project Ga0315276, IMG submission 204542) | Sediment microbial communities from Yellowstone Lake, YNP, Wyoming, USA - YL17G05_0 | ecosystem: Environmental > Aquatic > Freshwater > Lake > Sediment | place: USA: Wyoming | collected... | reverse complement strand
TCTTTCGAGACCGCCGCCCCGGTGATCTTCTTTCCTTCCAGAAACTTCTTGCACGCCATGAGCACCTGGCTCGGGTTGACCGGCTTGGTCAGATAGTCGCTGATCTTCTGGCCGATGGCCTCCTCCATCAACGACTCCTCCTCGTTCTTCGTGATCATGATGACAGGGAGGTTGGGACGGAGCTCCTTGATTTCCGCGAGCGCCCGGAGACCCCCCATGCCCGGCATCATCTCGTCGAGGAAGACCAGATCGTACTCCGCATCCCCGACTTTCACGATCGCGTCCTCGCCGTTGGTCGCGGTATCAACGCGATATCCCTTCTCCGTCAGCAGCCGGACGTGAGGTCGCAGCAGTTCGATCTCGTCGTCAACCCACAGTACCTTGCCCTTGTGTTCTTCCATCCGGAAATGAAATCCCCCCTCCTTAGAATATTAGAATAGCAATTTGGACCGCGATAATCAACCTGCCCGGCGCCGGCACGAGGACGCGCAACCCCCTATTGTATGGCGATGTGGATATCAAGCCCCGCTTCGTTTGTCGTCGTCCCCGGGATGCGCGAGCCCGAGTCATCCGGCGCGATTTTCGTGAAACGATAGTAGACCGATGCGGTGACCCGGGCACTGAGGACGTACTTGATGCGGGGTTCGAGCACGGTGCGTGTCGTCCCTTCCAGCGGGATCCCCTCGACGTTCACGTCGAGCTGGGAGACATCGTACGTCTTGCGAGAATTTTTCGTCACCGAATACGACGCGCTGATATCGATATCGTTGCTCAACGACAGGCCGAAGAACGGGATCTCAAATCCCTTGCGCGCGTAGGACGCGGTGAAGGAGATTTCCTGGGCCAGTGTCTCCACGATGTTCCGCGACGACGTCGCAAGGTCGTACGACGTGTTCGAGTTATAGCGGAGGTTGGCCCCGAAGCTCCCCTTCAGCAGCTCTTTGAACGTGAAGTTCAGGCCGACGAGCGGTGCGAACCCGTACGCGACACGCTGGCCGTCGGTCCGTTCTCCCCCTCCCCCGGGGAGGTTCTCCCACTGGCGCGTATAGTTGGAGTTGTAGGAATGGTCGAGCGAAAGGCGGCTTGTGAAGCTGGCGAAGAGCGGGATGCGCTCGAGACCGTCCCAGCGCAGGCTCCAGTTGATGCGCGGATAGTACGGACCGAAGAACTTCCGGATGAACGGGAGCGCCTCGAAGCCTTCCTCGAAGGCCTTGCTCAGCTTCTCCTCGTCGCTCATCGTGCTGTCGCCGTTGCTCTTCAGATCCGCATATTTCTTGCTGACTTCCTTCAGGCCCGTCTTGAATACGCCGAGGAAGAGGACATCCGGAAATGTCAGGAACGACCGGTCCACGCTCCCCGTCACCGTCTGGTTCACGATGGTCGGGACGCCGACGACGGAGTCGGTCTTGACGTTCTGCGTGCGGGTGTAGGCCCAGCCCACGTTCCAGTTCAGATCGAGACGCGCCCCTTCCCAGAGATCACGTGAGGTCTTGATCGAGAAACGATTCGTCTGGCGGTAGGTATTGATCAGCACTCCCCCCGGTGCCCGGACGCCGGGCTCCACGTCCCACCCGAAGAAGGGAAACCCCGGCCGGGGACCGAAATTCGTCAAACGACCGCTCGGGTCCGAGATCAGGCCGAGTTGGTAGAGCCGGGAAGGACCATTCTCCGGCAGGGATCCCTGGGAGAAGGGGATGGTTCCCCAGAAGTTGAGGAACCCTGTGCCGCCGACGATGCCGCTGTTCTGCGCCGAGTTGGTCTCCGAGAATGTCACGTTCACGTTGTCGAAGTCGAGGAAAGGGACCTTGATGAGGACCCTGGTAAGGTTGCCCAACTGCATCTTGGCTTTGTCGACCCCTGCTGGTTTCTGCCCTCCCGCCGTCGAGTCCTTCACCGTGGCCGACGTGTCGCCGGGCAGCGGCGCCGATTCGGCACCCCGCCTGCCTCGTGGAGAGGGGGGCGCGCCGGGAGCCGCCACGGCCGGCTTGGTATCCCAGAGGGGGTCGAACAGTTGTTTGAGCTTGAGGTTCATCTGGAGGCTGATCGAGTTGGTGAACCCGGCCGACTTCCCCAGATCGCCGCGCGTAAGCGAATTCGACCAGCCGTAGTCCACGTTGTAACTCGCCGACAGATCCATGTACTTCTTGATGTTGAATATGTTGAGAATGTTCGGCTTGCTGTTGAACGCATTCCGTTGGGAATAACGCGTAACCTCCCCGAAGTCAATGAGCCGCTCGCCGCCGAAGATATCGCTGGCGATCTGCGACCACGAGCGCTGTTGTCCTGAATCGTCCAGCTCGAACTTGAGCAGGCTCGACTCCACGCTCACGCCATAGTCGCCGGAGAGATTCATCACCCCCCCCTCCGTCAGTTTCCATCCGAATCCTAGCGCCCGTGAGGCGCTGAACTGCCGCGAGACGATCTCCTGCGCCCCCTGCGCACGCTGCAACGACGTGTTCCGGCTGCGCGATGCGCTCATCGACCAGCTGAATCCGGTGGGCGGGAAGAAGATCTTCATATGTTTGTATTCGTCAAGGAACCAGAGCCCGTCGAAGATGTTCTTGAACGGCATGATGTAGTAGTCGGGAGGGAGCGTCACCGCATAGGCGATGCGCGCAGACCACGACCACGCTATGCCGCTGACAACGGCCGGACTCCTCTCCGTCGATCGGGTGTAGTTGAACCCGAAGCTCAGCTTGTTGAACGTGTCCCGTATATACCACGCGTTGGACGGAAGTGCGATGCGGAACGCCGGTGCGGCATAGGTGTCCGAAACTCGCCGGCTCTGCGACGTGGTGACGATCGAATCGGCTGATGCCTGCGCCTCGGCCTCCGTCCGCCCCTGTTTCAGTGCGGCCTCCCGCTGTTGCACGGCGGCTTGGTTTACGTCGATATCGGAATTGGGAAGGTACTTGGGTTTCTGATCCCCCTCCGTGTGGGAATACGAGACGGGGATCGACGATCCCGCCCACGAGTCGGGGAGCAGCTTTTCAAGCTGGAGGCTCGTGTTCAATGCCCAGTTCGTGGAAAGCTGGCGCGACCCGAAGCGTTGCTCCAGCGAGTGAAACGCGGGATCGACCCGGGAATAGTTGAATGAGACAGAGCCGAAATCTGCGAGCTTCAACTGCGAGTCGAACGCATAGGCCCAACCGGGCGTGTTGTCTGCCGAGATCAGTCGGAGCTCGTCGAACCAGATGTCGCCCTCGAGAGGATTCGTCGTTCCCTTGCCGAGCGGGTTCGAGACGCCGATCGCAAGATAGACGATCTGCGTCAGCGACGGTCTCCCCAGAACGCGATAGGTGGCCCCCGGTGGCCCCCCGGCGACAGGGAGGGGGGGTGAGAGTGTCGTGTCCGAGGTGCGTCCCTGCTTGATGGCCGTCAGCGCGGAGAACTGAATGACGATGTCGTTGAGCGGATCCCAGCCCGGCCGGACAGGGGCGCGGTACTCGTAAAAGTTCAGACTGTCCAGACCGAACCGGAAGTAGACCTCGGAATCGTAGTTTGTCGGATCGATGTATCTCAGGTTGTCGTCGCCGTGCACGAACATCTTCATCGTCCGGTAATTGAAGAGGTCCAGCGCCCTGTACGTGTAGAATTTCACCGCCTGGCGCGATTCGCCGTCTTTGAGCCCCTTGAGCAGCAGGACGAGGGACTGCTCGTTGGCCTGCACGTTCTGGTCCGGCTGCGTCTTGTCCATTTCGCGCTGGACGCCGGGGGGAGATTTGTAGTACGGGTTCTCTTCGATGCCGACCACTGTCACCGCGAATGTGGTGTCGTTCTGGTCCCTTGCCTCCTTCTGCCACTGGTTGCCGACAAGGTTAAAATCCGCGATCCGGACGGTCGTCGTGTCCGTATTCAGGAACGACACCCGGATGAACTCGATATTCTCGAACGTGGGGGATCCGACGGTCCGGGCGAAGTCCCTGATCGGTATCCGGAACTGATAGAAGTGCGGTTTCACGCCCCGCGGGTCGCCTCCCCCCACGATGGCGGGATTTTCCGCCCTCACGGTGTCCAGTGAGAGCTCATACTGGAAGAATGAGTTCGCCAGGTCGACGACGCCGTTCGCGTTGATGTCTTCGGTGTCGGGAATCCGGCCCCCCGGACCATCCTTGTTGGCCTCCGTCCCGTTGATTCGGCTGAAATCCTCCTGCGGGGTGCCTACCGTCGTGTTCGAGAAGAAATAGTTGTCCCCGCTCGGGTCGCCACCCAGGTCGGGATACCGGGCCACTTCCTGGGCATCGCTGAGCATGTCGAGGCCGATGTCCTCCCCTTCCTGGAGAACGCCGTTCGGATTCTGGCTGATCACGAGGTCCTCGGAGTTGAGAGCCCGGTTCGGGATCACATCCTCGCTGATCGAACCCAGGTCGATGATCATCTTCCCTCCGCGGGGCGCCCTATCGACCTGCATCCACAACTCGATGAAATTGACGTTCTCCTTCAGAAGGTTCACCGCCGATACCGACAGGGGCTTCATCACGGACGCCCAGTTGCGGTTCGGCGTCAGTGTGGTCGCCAGATTCCGGCTGTAGTTGAACTGACCCCGCGCCATCGGGAGGTAGTGGAAATCAAGCACCGTCGCCTGGTTGTTCGCCGTCGCCACCTTCTTGTCAGGGTAAATGTCCGTCAGAAGAAGATCGGTCGGCAAACGGTTGAACCAGATCATCCTCCCCTTCGAGAACATCTTCGTGCTGTCCTCACTCCCCAGCGTCGCTCTGGCGACGCTGTCCGAGGGGGGGCTCCCCTGCGTCCACTGGGTGAACGATATGCCGACCGGAATCATCCGGCGCGCCCCCTCGAAATCATCGACGTAGGCAACCCCTTCCCCCCCGTCGCTCGGTATTGTGCTCTTTAATGTGTTCGGATCGGGGCGCATATAGGCGGCTTCACCCTTCAAGCGCAGCGAGGAGGGTTCGCGAGTGTTAAGAAGCGGAAGAGCATCGATGGCGCGCGTCAGAAAAGGGAGATTGAGGCTGGTGGATCCGTCCACGCCAAAGATCGTATTGGTGTTCGGTTCTTCGCCAAGCCGCGCTTTGTCGCTCAGGGTCTGCTGGTTCAGGTTCATGATCGTGAAACCGAAATTGGTCGTGGGCGAGAACGCGAGATCGCCGCGCGCGCCGAGCAGCGTCTTGGACGCCAGCTGGAAAAGGTCGTTCTGTTCGTACTTGATCGACAGGTTCGCCCCAGGGACGAGCGCCCGTTCGTTCTTGATCACAACCTCGCCGACGATGTAGTCAACGGTGTAATCGACGTTCTGCACGAGTTGCCGTCCGTCAAGGGCCACCTGCACGCTCCCCTCCACCACGTTGAAACCGAGAGAATATCGCGATGACGCCTCACCCGTGGCCTTCCCGGACATGATGTAACGGTTTTTCAGGCTCTGCTGGGCGAATGTCTGCGTCGTATCATAGATCTCGTAGTAGAGAAAAGAGGAGTCGGGAATGGGAAGATTTTTGTTCTTGAAGTAGGCGAGGATTCCCTTGTCGAAAGGACGGAGCGTCGGAAAGATGACTTCGGCGCGCGTCTGGTTGATCGTCCGTCCCGGAATGAAGTCGAACTGCCCGTCTCCCTCGGGGACCGATGTGCCGTCGGAGCTGTACCTGTCGACATTCAGTATCTTGAGGAGCGGCTCGTTCTGGATGCTGTTCTGGTCCTCCCCCCCGGGGATGCGACGGAGGATGTCGAGCGAGAATCCTGCCTTCTTCAGATTGCGTCCGATGCCCTGGAGCGGGTAAATATTTTTCAGGAGCTGCGCCCAGGCCTTCTTGTACGTCGGACCGGTCGAGAGCAGATTCTTCGGCTTCACCATCTTGAGGATAATGCGCCGTTGCCGTGCGGTGCTGTCAATGCCGACGTTCCGGGTCAGCTCCCCGAATTGCTCGCCGGGCGTCCGGTAGGCAATGCCGATGATCTGCTGGTCACCGACATTGGCGTTGAGCGCCAGAACGCCGAGATAGCCCTGCCCCTCCAGCTCGTACTGTGTCTGGTCGAGCCGGACGAACGGGCCTGTTTCGATCTCTCCCGGTCTGTCGATCGCATTCCTCACCGAATCGGGGTAGCCGCTCGCGGTCAGGGGAGGAAGCTCGATGTAGGCCACCCCCTGACGCTCGTTGGGATCGGGGATGCTTCCCTGCCTCTGAACCCACACCTCCGCCTCGACGATCTGCGTCGGACTGTTGACCAGGGGGGGATCGTTTTGATAATACGATTCGTACCAGCCTGGGTACACGACGGTGTCAACGAAATAGTGGTTCGTGGCATATTCAAACGCGCGGATCTCGAACATATGTTCCTGCGCTCCCCCGGACACCGCAACTTCCTTGATCTGTCCCTTCTTCTGGGATGCCAGGGCCGTCAGCGTGAGCGGACCCATCTGGAACTTTGCTTTCACTCCAAAGAGGGCCTGGCTGCTCCCGATGAACGCCGACGGGGTCTGCAGGGAAACGTTTCCTGCTTCAACGCTCTGGATGATCTCGTCGTCGTACCCGGTGTACTTGATCTTCAGCTGGTTCTCGTACTCGAACGTGCGCCGCGTGTTCCAGTCGGCCAGAATGTTCAGTTTGTCCCCGATCGTCCCGTTCACGTTGACCTGAACCTCCTGGCTGAAGTCCGGTTCGTTGCGGCTCTGGTCGAGGGCGGAAAGCGTGGTCTGGTCGGATTTGGTGTTGCGGAACCCGGCCTTGATGTCCACGGCGCCCCCGATGTTCAGATTGATCTCGTTCTTGCCAAAGATGCTGAACAACGGGTTGGCCGGGATGGGGATATTGATTTTCGTAATGTTACTGAGCAGATCGCCAAGATCGTTCTTCGCGACGAGCTGCTTCGGCCTCCGGGCCTCGTCGGCGATAAGCCTGTGCAATTCGGCCTTGCGCCGGAGCGTGACATACTCTTTGAAGGGCACGGTCACGGGGATCCGGACGTCGGCCCCCGCCACGGACTCGCTCACGATGACCTTGTTGCCGGTCGAGTCGATGGTGAGCGCACGCCGGTAGACGCTCGTACGAGGTGTTGCGAAGAGGGGGTACTGCCGGTCGGGGAAGAGCCTGACCACCCTGCTGTCGTGGCGGACAAAATCAAACTGTCGCAGTCGTGATGTCGAATCGAGGCAGACGACATAGGTGGAGTCGCTCAGGGCGAACTTGCGGCGCGCCACGGAGTCCCGCCTGGCGGAGTCGGCTCTGGCGATCAGCAGGGAATCGGCGACCGTCCTCGGTCTCCCCGTCGTGTCGGAAGGAAGAAAGCGCGCGCCGGGCTTATTTTTCGCGGAGTCCTGGGGGGTGACGACCTGAGGCTGGAACAGCGCCTCGACAGGTTGCTGTCGCGGCATGGCGGACCCGGCGACGAGTCCCGGCGCGGCGATGACAACGGCGAGCCCGCAGCCCAGGGCCGCAAGAAACGCCGCGTCAACGATCCGGAGACGGAAACGGGATGTGCCGGTGTGGTGCAAAGAGTCCACTTCGATTTTCGTTGATTGTCATCAGCCCGGCCTCACAGATGCCACCGGGGACGTTGTCCGCCGGTCCGCGACGACGTTTTTCGACGGTGGGCCACGTCAGCTCACCGCATCGCAACCGGCTTCGTCAGGAGCGCACCGCGAACTGCACAACGCGCTCCCCCAATCAGTATCGAACTCGATCGATAGGTGACTCCTTGTCTGGTGTAGAGGTCGTCAAAACATACCCAAAACGGGGGAGAATATCAAGAACACGCCGACCCCGCAAATTGGAAAAGAGGGCGCGGTGCGGTATATTACATGACTTATGCGCCGCTTCTTCCCACAACACGTCCTGATCGAACGCTACATTCTCCGCGCACATGCGGGTCCGTTCGCTTTCTCCCTCGTAACGCTGATGTTCGTGTTCCTGCTTCAATTCATCATGAAGTTCATCGATCAGCTGGTCGGAAAGGGACTCTCCGCCTGGGTCATCATCGAACTGGTCATGCTCAGCCTCGCATGGATGCTCGTCCTTGCCGTGCCGATGTCCGTGCTCGTCGCCACCCTGATGGCATTCGGCGATCTCTCATCCCGGAACGAGACGACCGCCATGAAGGCGAGCGGCGTGAGCACCTACCGGATGATGCTCCCGGTCTTCATCGCGGCATTCGTTGTCGGCGCCCTCCTGGTCGGCTTCAATAACTATGTCCTCCCGGAGTCCAACCACCGCCTCCGCACACTCAGCATCGACATCAAACGGAAGAAGCCCACGATCAACCTGCGCGACGGCGTCTTCTCCCAGGACATCCCCGGCTACAGCATCCTTGTCCGCAAAACCTTCGAGAAGACAAACGACCTCGAGGGAGTCACACTCTTCGACTATACCAACCCCCTCACGAACGTGGTCATCACGGCCGAACGGGGGACCATCTCCTTTTCACCCGATTTTAGAAAACTTGTGATGGACCTCAAGAACGGCGAGATCCATCAACTCGACCTCCAGCAGATGACCGTCTATCGGCGGGTCCGGTTTGAGACCCACCGGATCGCCATGGATGTCGAAGGCTTCGATTTTACCCGCTCCTCCGAGTCGGCCTTCCAGCGCGGCGACCGCGAGCTCGGCGCGCCGGAGATGCTCCTCGTCGCCGACAGCCTCGAGCGCCTGCGCGACTCACTGGAGACACGCTTTCGGGGCCTGACGGAAGAGAACGCCCGTCTGCGTCTCGCAGGATTGCCGGACAGCACGCCGTCCCCCTATGCCTTCGGCGAACATTCCCCCCCTTCGGCGCTCAACAGCGCCCGCACGATGGGAACCATGGTCGCCACGGAGCTTTTCCGCCTCGAGTCGCTGGACCGCCAGATCGATCAGTACATGGTCGAAGTCCACAAGAAGCACTCGATCCCCGCCGCATGCCTTGTGTTCGTGCTGATCGGTGTCCCGCTGGGCATCATGGCGCGCCGGGGCGGATTCGGGACGGCGGCGACACTCAGCCTCGGCTTCTTCGTGTTGTATTACGCCTTCCTTATCGGCGGGGAGAAACTGGCCGACCGCGACATCGTCTCCCCCTTCGTCGGCATGTGGTCGGCGAATATCATCATCGGTCTCGTGGGGATCATCCTGACCGTCCGCATCGCCCGAGAGTCCGTGGTGATCGACTGGAGTTCCGCGCAACGCCTGATCCCTGCCCGTTGGCGCGGCCGGTTCCACGCCGGCAATGAGCAGCAGCCGGGATCCCCGTGAAACTCATCGACCGGTATATCATCCGCCAGTTCCTTGTCACCGCGCTCTTCTCGCTGGCGGCGGTCCTCCTTGTCTTCATCGTGATCGATGCGATGGAAAAGCTGGACGACTTCATCGACAGACAGGCCGGCTGGGGGGTGATCCTCGCGTACTACGTCTATTTCATCCCGGAGATCATCAAGCTCATCGTCCCGGTCGCCATGCTCCTGGCAAGTCTGTTCGTCACAGCCCGGCTCTCCACCCAGAACGAACTGACCGCATTGAAATCGGGGGGGACGAGCCTCTACCGGATCATGATTCCCTACGTGTCCGTCGCGTTCATCGTCAGCCTCGCCTCCGTCTACTTCAACGGATGGATCGTCCCGCTGGCCAACCAGAAGAAATTCACCATCGAACGGGTCTATCTCCACAAAGATGTGGTCAGCGCCTCCGGCGCCAATATCTACATCCAGGACAGCCGAACCAGGTTTCTGTCGATCGGCTATTTCGACGAAAATCGCAACGTGGCATCGCGTGTCAGTATCCAGGATTTCAGCCCCCTCGATCCCACCGTCATGGTGGAACGCGTCGATGCCATCAGCATGATGTGGGATTCGGTCTCGCATGGCTGGATCCTGAACGCCGGGACGCGCAGGTGGTTCACCAACGGCAAGGAACGCCTGGAACAGTTCGTGTCGCAGTCCCCGGGACTCCTCCATTTCAACCCGGAAGACCTGCGGAAGAAGCAGGAGAAACCGGACGAAATGGACTACTACACGCTCCGGGATTTCATCAGCAACCAGGAAGACGCCGGGCAGGACGTGGCCCGGTGGCTGGTCGATTTCTACAGCAAGACCTCCTTCCCCTTCGCCAGCGTGATCGTCGTGCTCTTCGGCGTTCCGTTCGCCTCGCAGAAAAGGCGCGGCGGCGTCGGCGTTCAGCTCGGCATCAGCCTCCTGATCTGCTTCGTCTACCTCATCTTCATGAAAGTCAGCCAGGTCTTCGGCTACAACGGCGACATCAATCCCTTCCTCACGGCCTGGCTGGCGAACATCCTTTTCCTCGCAGGCGCCGTGGTGGTGATGCTGAAGGTGAGGAAGTAGGAAGGGTCCCCCCACGCCGCCTGATGAACCGTGAATACACCATTCCCGGTTCTAGAGCCCGTACCGCAGCGTCAGCACCGGGACATCCTTCGAACCCCGGCCGGCCGGGATCGTCTTCATCCCCGCTTCCGCGTGCAGGCCGCTGTTGTATGAGCTTGCGCTGAAAGCGGCGTCCACCGCGCTTGCGATGTGGTTAATGATTGCGAGCGTGACGAATGTCGTCGCTCTTTCGTAGTACCGGTTCGCCTTCCCCCGCTCGTCCGCGTAGTACGTGAAATGCGGCGTCAGCGGGTCACCGTAGTTGAATGAACCAGGCGTCGTGTTCGCGTCATCCCACCCCTGATTGAACTGGGGATACTTCCCGATGAGTTCATAATACTGCTGCTCGTTGTATGGCGGAAGAACGTGCGAGTAGTACGGGGCGGTGGAGGAGGCGATATCCCTCTCCATCCTGTTGAGCTCCGCCCAGTTGACCTGGTCCCACGGCGGACGTCCGGCATTCTCGGGAATCAACCAGCTGTACTCGCCGTTAGGCGGATGCAGGCTCTGCTCCGCATACTCCGCGTATTGCTTCACGCTCCAGTGGGCGTTCGCATAGTCCTGGAAAAAATCGGTTTGACGGTCCC
>Ga0315276_10006374_pt1 | contig 10884 bp, 9 predicted proteins | sample YL17G05_0_MG_FD_204542 | JGI IMG/M metagenome (GOLD analysis project Ga0315276, IMG submission 204542) | Sediment microbial communities from Yellowstone Lake, YNP, Wyoming, USA - YL17G05_0 | ecosystem: Environmental > Aquatic > Freshwater > Lake > Sediment | place: USA: Wyoming | collected... | reverse complement strand
CGTCCGCCCCGCCACGCCCGCGGCCGGCGTGCGGGCGGGCGGGCGGTGGCGGCCGCCGGTGGGCGAAAAGAGGGCGAGCGCGGGGGAGAGGCCGACGCCTGGCTCGGCTTTGACCCGCTTGGACGGCGGCGTCGCCGCCGGCTCGGGCTTGGGCTCGCGTTTCGCTTTGGCGCGCGGCGGAGAGGGCGCGGTCGGCGGCGGGGCCCCACCCTCGTTCCTCGCCGCGGCGACCGCCGACCGCAGCGTGCACCCTCCATCCAGCCCCCGCCCCCCCCCACAGACCGGGCACCGCTTGCCGTGCTCCACCAGCAGCACGTGCAGCCGCACTTTGACCGCGTCGGGCACGCGGCCGTTGAGGTGCACGTGCGCGGTGTCGCGCGTCGCGCTCTTGGGCGCCCACCCGAGCACCGCGGTCGCGATGCGGTGCACGTGCGTGTCGACGGGGAAGTCGGGGCGGCCCAGGGCAAAGGCGAGGACGCAGGAGGCGGTTTTGGGGCCGACGCCGTTGAAGGCGGTGAGGTACGCGCGCGCTTTCTCTGTCTCCCACCCCCGCACATGCTCCAGCTCACAGTCCCCCGTCTCCGCTTTCACGGCTTTCAACATCGCCTGCACGACGGCCGCCTTGCGGTCGGCGAGACCGCCGACGCGGATGGAGTCGGCGACCGACGCGGCGGGGGCCTGCAACACCGCCGGCCACGTCGGGAACCGCCTTTTGAGCTCTGCAAACGCGCGCGCGGACGTGGCGTCGGTCGTGTTCTGGGACAGGATGGTGCGGACCTGCGGAGGAGAGGAGAGACGAGGGAGGGAAAGAGGCGGGTCGGCGCGCATCGCCACCAATCGACCGCGCGCCCGCCTCCCCACCACCCCCTCACGCACCAGGCTGTCCATGACGGTCCACGAGGGCGGCCCGTCGCAGCCGCCGGCGGCGGCGGTGGGGTGCATGGCTTCCAGCGCGGCGAGCGCGGCGACGCACTCGGACGCGGACGGGCGCGCAAATTTGGGGTACGGGGAGCCGGGCGCGGCGGGGGCGCGCTTGGGCGGCATTGGGGCCGACGCGCGAGTCTGGCGCGAGAGGCGGCACGCCACGCAGGGCTGCCCACCGCCCGAGTCGATCGAGGCCAACGCGCACACACCTCACAGATGCATCACGCTTCTCCCCGCGCGGCCGCGGCCGCTGCCGCGGCCTCGGCGGCCATGCGCGCCATAAACTCGGGGTTGAGCGCGAATGCTTCCTCTCCTTCAGCCCCGCCCACTTCCTCCACTTCAATCCCTTCCCGCCTCAACAGCGCGATGCCCTCCCCGCCAACGAGCGGATTGGGATCCACCGCGCCGACGACGACCCTGGCCACGCGCGCGTCGGCAAGCGCGCCCGCGCACGGCGGCGTGCGCCCGTGGTGCGCGCAGGGTTCCAGGGTGACGTAAGCGGTCGCGCCTTCAGCAGCGCGGCCGGCGGCGCGCAAGGCGTAGACCTCGGCGTGCGGGAGGCCGGCTTTAGGGTGAAACCCTTCCCCGACCACCTCCCCTTTTCCATTCACCACCACGCACCCCACCGCCGGGTTGGGGTGGGTGGCGCCCAGGCCGCGGCGGGCGAGGGCGAGGGCGTGGCGCATGTGGGCGCGGTCGGCGTCTGAGACGGCGGATACGAGAGGGAGGGTCGGGCGTGCCCGCGATGGGGCCTCGCGCCAGCCGTTCAGGCGCGGCGCCGGCAGCGCCATATCGAAGAAGTGGGAGTGGCGGCGGCGGGCAGCCGAATGCGGCCACTCTATGGGCGACGGGGGCGCCGCCACGTCCTGCCCGCCTCCCGGCAGGAAGGCCGATGAAACGCTGCCGACGCCTGCCGACGCCGCGGCCGCGCTGGACGCCGCGCGCGCGCTGAAAAGCGACGGCAACGCGGCCTACGCGCGGGCGGATGATGACGCCGCGCTCGCCGCCTGGAATGAGGCGCTAGAAGCTGTAGCCCGTGCGGGAGGCGGCCGAGAGGCAACCGCCTTGGCCGTGATGCTCCACGCCAACTCCTCGGCCGCGCATCTGCGCGCCTCCAACCCCCCAGCCGCGCGCGCTGCCGCCACCGCCGCCCTGGCCCTGGACCCGGCTCATGTTAAAGCGCTGCTGCGGCGGGCAGCGGCGGCGGAAGCGGGAGGGGATGTGGTGGCGGCGGAGGCCGACGCGCGCGCGGCGGTCGCCGCGGCGCCGGGCGACGCGGCCGCGGCGGCGACTGCCGCCCGCCTGGCCCCGCTGGCCAAGGCAGAAGCTGAGAAGCTGAAGGCGGCGGCCATGGAGCAGTTGAAAGGGGTCGGCAATGCGCTGCTCGGCGCTTTCGGCCTCTCCCTCGACTCGTTTGTCGCGGAGCGGGACGAGGCGACGGGCGCGTTTTCGGTGCGCATGGCGGATCGGGGCGGGGATGGCGGCGGCGGCGCGAGTGGAGGCGGGTGAAAGAATGAAACCACGACATGCGTCGCCCGGCCTCTCGTGCTCGCCCTCGCTCTCGCGCCACGCTCTCTAGCCCCACAGCTTGCCGTACGTGGCAAACGCAAACCCGATGCCGAGCAGGGGCGTGAGCACCGTGATGGCGATGAGCACGGTCAAGATGTTGACCCCGCTCCCTCGATACTCCGACCCCGCCCAGTTGTCGGTGTACAAGTCTTTGCGCTCGAGGCCGTTGTTGGCCGCCCGGTTGGCGGCCCGGCGCCGGTCTGAGGGGGGTGAGGAGGATGGGCGGGATGGTGCGGGGCGGTCGCGGGCGTGTGCGGGCGTGTGCCCAGGGAGTAAGAGGGCAGCGCGCGGAAGAGCCGCGGGAGAGGGTCGGTCGGCCGCGCTGCCCTCGTCGCCCTCCACCCTCCACCCCTCTCCCTCTCTCACCCATCTCCTTGCGGGCCGCGGATACGGTGGCCGGCATCGCCCCCGCCTCGCGCGTCGCTTCAAACCAGGAGCGGCCGTAGTCGACGCGCAGGGGTGCAGGCTTCGGGGCCTGGCCTCCGCGCTTGGGCGCGGTCGCGGTGACGACGGGCGACGCCCGGCGCGTGGGCAGGGGTCGCATGGCGCCGGGCGGAGTGGCACGGTGGGGCGCGGCCACAGCGCACCACTCCCCGCGGCCCGCCCTCACCCCGTCACCGCCCCACGCCGATGCCGTCGCTGCCCGCAATGCGCGCCCGGGCGGTCGCAGGCCGGCCCACGGCCGTGGGCGCGCTGGCGCGCCGCACTGCGGGGTGAGAGAGGGAGGGATGCGGGCGATTGCGGGCCCAATGCGCATAGTACCCAATGCGCGAGCGCGAGGCGGCAGTTGGGGTCGGTCGAGGGCGCGCGGGGCCGTCACCGACGCGTCGTCGCCTTCCCTCCCATCTCCAGCCCCCGCCCGCGCCCTGTGCGCCCCTGCCGGGCGACTGGCAACGACGATGGCCCGCCTCCGGCCGAAGCGCCCACCCCGACGCCCGCCACTCCCACCCCGCCCACCGCGCCCACCCCGCCGCCCCCCGAGGGCAAGTCGGCGACCGCCATCGTGACGGGCGCGATCTCGGTCGTCATCGGGGTGAGGAGTGGAGGGTGGTGGATGGCGGGCGGGGCGGGTGGCGGCGACCCTGACGACCCTTCTCTCCTCTCCTTCTCAGATCGCCTACCTCGTCCTCGTGTCCGCGCTCAACAACCGGGGCGGAGAATTGTTGCCGCCGCCGCCGGAAGCGTTCGGATTGTGAGACAAAGGAGCGGAGACGGGCGCGCAGGAAGGCGCTGCGGACGCGGTCGAGGAGGTCGAGGGGGTGAGAAGAGAGAGGCGTGCGCGGCCGCGGCGCGCGGCGGACGGGCCGGGCGGCGGCAGCGGCTGCCGCGCGCGCGCGCGTGTGAAGAAGAGGGAAGCAGGGCGGACCCGGAGCGGTGGCACGCGTGGAGCCGCGCCGCGCATTGCGCGCGCCACTCCTGCCGCCCCAAGCAGGCCCCCACCCCCCTCGTCCCCCGCCTGCGCGCGTTGCGCATAGGGTGAGCGCTCGTTGGAGGCGCGTCGTGGCGCAACGAGCGGCGTCAGGCCTGGAACTGCCGCGGCACGCGCGCGGCAGCTTTCGCTCACCCCGCCGCCCGCCGCGCCCAATTCTGCCTCGAGAGAGCAGCTACGCCATCGGGCGCGCTATTCGGGGCGGCGAGGAAGGCGGCACGACCGCGTCCACGTCAAATGCGGACACGGGCCGCGTGGCATTCGAATGCACGCGCGTCAGCTCGCCCCGTCCGACACGCCCCGCCCCTCCCCAGCCACCCCGGGACCATGCGTGTCCTCGGCGCCGCCCTGGCGGTCGCCCTGCTGGCCGCCGCAACCCCCACGTGCGCGGGCGATGCTTTCGACCCGTTTTGGAAGCTCTCTAACGTGTCTGCCGCGCTCAAAGCTGCCACTTCTAACGGCGCCACGGTCAAGGTAGGGAGGATGGGGGTGAAGGAAGGCGTGCGACGCGACGCGCAGCAGGGCGGTGTCGACGCGCGGTGTCGCTCCCCACCCCCTCCATTCTCCCAGGAACAACTGGCAGACGGCCAGAAGCCGATCTCCATCGTCAAAGACCGCCTGGACGCGGCCCGGGGTGCGCTCAAGAACGAAGCGGCGGCCGTGGTCGCGCTCAAGCTCAACGAGACCGGCGCGCTCGCGCCGGGCACGCCGCTGTCGGTCGCCAAGAACGCGACCGCCACCGTGCGCGCGGCCAAGCTCAAGCTCGTCATGGACAAGTTTAATGAGACAGCGACCGGGCTCGCGGAAAAAACCGCCGCGATCGACGCCAAGCTCAACGGGACGGCCCCCAAGGCGGTGGCCGGGCTAGACGCGCTCACCGCGAATGCGGTCAAGAAGATTGACATGGTAAGAAGAGGAGGAGGACGGGGGAGGGGAGGGCAGCGTCGCGCGCCCGCCCCCTCTCACCGCCGCCACACCTCCTTCCCAGCTCGCCGGGGACGTGACGTGGTACAAAGAACTCGTCGACTACGCCAAGCGGTCCCTCGCGGCGGACCCCGACCTTGCGCCGTTCGCGTTTGTGGATGGCCAGTCGGCGAGCGACTCGTCCGTCAACCAGGCCACCAACGGCCAGACCGCGCCCGCGGCGGTGCGCGGGGAGGACGCCATGGGCGAACGGCTGGTGCCCGGCCCGCGCGCGACGGCGGGCGGCGCGGCGCCGCGACGCCCAACGCCCTGCTGGCCGAGCAGCGCATGCGCGACGCGGCGGCCGCGGACGCGGCTTCGGAGGCGCAGGCGAGCGTCGAGGGCGACAACGCCGAAACCGCTTTCGAGCCGCTCGACGGCGACGACCTGCGCCTTGCGGCGTGGCTGGCGTCCAAGCCCGAGGCCGAAGCGGAGCGTGAGGCGTGGGAGGCTGAGCGCCCGGTGGCGGCCGGCCCGGCGACCTGGGCGGCCGACGGCGCGTCGCTCGACGCGCAGTTCGTGGCGGACGCCGACGCGGCCGCCGACGCGGCCACCCCCGAAGACGCTGCTGAAGCGGCGGCCATTGTCGCCGACGTGGAAGCGGCGGTCGACGGCGCTGATTCCGACGAGACGGACACGAGCGCGGCGGACGACGACGTCGAAGCCGAAGCCGAGGGCGCCAACGACGAACGCGCCGCGCCCTTTGACGGCTCTTCCACTCCGCAGTCCTTTGCGATCTATGACGCGGCTAAAACGCAGCCCCAAGCGGCCAAGGAGGTGGTGGGAGTTCCCCAGCGCGTTCGCGGCCCCGGCGTCGCGATCCCCGACATCGACGGCGCCAGTTCCGAGGACCAGGTCAAGTACATCAAGCTGCGGGCGATGGGCGTCAAGCGCGACCTGGCGCTCGACGCCATCGGGGAGACAGAGGGGCGGTCGTTCAAGGTAGAAAAGAATAACAGATTATTTTTTGGCGCGGCGTCGACCGCGCGCCCATCCACCCCCCCTCTCCTCCCCACAGGTCACCCTCGCCTACATCGTCGCCCGCCTCAAGTGGGGCGACGGCGTCGACCTCTTCTTCGACGGCGCCGCCGCCAAACCTCAATCCGTCGACGGCGCGGTCGCGGGCCCGACGCGCCGCCTGCTCGCCGCCGGCCGCCGCCTGCTCCAAGTAACCGTCGCCACCTTCATCGGCGACACCACGCGCACCTCGGCCACTTTCAACGGGTTCGTGAATGAGCCGCCGGACCAGGCGCTGTGCGTGGGCGGCGGTTTTCTCATCGAGGCGACCAATGTCGTCATTTCAATCCGGTCGACGTCGACTCCCGCGACCCCGCTCGCCAACTGGCCGAAAGCTCTCAGCCGTTTCTTCGGCGGCGTGTCGGGCGACTCGTTCGGCGACCCTCGGTGCATTTATGATCCGACGTCGAACGTTTTCATCGTCGCCGCGTACCGCACCAACGGCGCCAACTCGTGGATCGCTCTGGCCTCCTCCCCCGCTAGCGACCCCGCGGCTGGCATCTGGAAGACGTGGTCCATCGACTCGCGGGGCATCGGCGTCCTGGCCAAGTGCACGGCGACGGCGCCGTGCTTTGGCGACTACCCCATGGTGCGGGAGAGGGGGGGGGGCGGGCGGCCCCCGCGCCACCCCTCACGCCCGCTCTCTATCTCAGAGCGCGGCTCCAGCGCGCTAGGGCTTGCGATCGGGCGGCAGGGCGGCCAAAAAAACAAAAACAAAAAATCCCCTCTCCACTCTTCAGCTGGGCTTCAATGACAACTCTGTTTGGGTCACCACGAACGCCTTTAGCAAGGTGCGCACATCCTTCGTGTATGCTGGCGTTCAGCTGTTTGGATTCAGCAAAGCCGCCATTGTGGCGCAAGCCCCGTCCCTCTTTGTGTCCACTTCGGGCCGCACCGACATCTTCACGCTGCAGCCCATGAAGCGGCAGACGGTGAGAGGGGAGAGGGAGGGAAGGCTGGGAGAATGGCGGCAACCGGAGGGGCGCCGGCGCCCCACACCCTCTTTTTTCTCCTCCAGGCCACCGGCAACGTCATGCACCTGCTGGCGACGTACGACGCTACGCGTCAGTACATCCTCACCGTGTCCAACACGGACAGGTTGGCGTTGGGCCAAGCCCCCTCGATCAGCACCCCGCGCCTGCTCACGACCGGCCTGCGCATCGCGTCGCCGCCCACGGTGCGCCAGGCGAACAATGTGCAAGTCGACGGGGGCGACACGCGCATCCTGTCCCTCGCGTTCGCCAACGGGCGTCTGTACGCAACGTGCAACACCGCCGCGGCGTGGTCGGGCGTGACGCGCAACTCGGTCGCCTACTACGTCATCAACGCGTCCACGAGGACCGCGGTCTATGCCGGGGTGTATGGCAGCTCGGCGTTCCACACGTACGGCGCCGCGATCGCGGCGAGCCAAACAAACGCCAACGCTGCCGGGTTTGTCGCGTTCACGACGGGCTCGAGGGTGCAGAAGTTTGCGTCGCTGTACGCGCGCGTGACGGTGGGCACGGGCGTGACGGCGGCGTATTCCCTCAACGGCGCGGCCCCGAACAACGTCTACCTCACCGGCTTCACGTCCCCGATCCGCACGGGCGATTATTCCGACGCTTGCGTCGACCCGGCCACGGGCATCTTCTGGGGCGCCACGGAGCAGGGCCAGTCCGCGTCGACGACCTCGAACAACAACTGGGGCACCGTCATCTGGAAGGCGCCGGTGTGAGGCGGAGGAGGACGCGGCGGCGGCAACGAGGCGGCCGCGCCGCCGCGCGCGGCGCGGCCGCGGCCGGCGGCCCCACGACCCCAACCACGCCACCACCAACGAATAACAAGTAGACACGAAGGCGAGCGGCCGGGCGCGAAGCGGCGGCGCGCGGTGGTCCCGACCTCGGGACGAGCACGCGCCGCACTTTCCCGGTGCATAAGACGAGCGGCGCGCCGCCGCGGGCGCCGGCGGCGCCGCGGGCGCGGTCCACGCCCACCCTTGTGAAATAGAGGACCGCCGCGGCCGCCTGCAGAGCTTGGTTCACACACGCGCGCCGTCAGTCGCCGCCGCCCTCGTTCTCCTTGCCACCGCCACTCTCCTCGCCCTCGACCGGCCGCGCCTCTTGCCGAAAAATGAAACCCCCACCCGCTGCCACCAAAACATGGCGTCCATCGTCCGACACGCCCACCGCGCGCGCCGCGGCTTTGACGCGGGGTGGGGGTGGGAGGGAGATGATCGCCTTGCCAGTCGCCGAGTCGAGCACCGCCGCCTCGCCCGCCGGCCCCCCCACCGCCAGCAGCGCGCCGTCCCGCGTCGACGCCAGGCGGCAGCCGCCGCCGGAGCCGCCGAGGAGTCTGGCGCCGGGGGCGCGGAAAGAGCAGCGGAGAGAAGTGGTGGTGTTGGTGGTGTCGAGGTCGAGCACCGCCCCGCGGCCGTCGGCCCCCAGCACGGCGACGGACGTCGGCGTCAGCATGCGCATGGCGGTCACAGGGGCGTCGAGAGCGCGGCGGGCGCCGGCAGGGGTGACAGGAGTCGGGGTGGCGGGCGTCGGCGCCGGCAGCGACTCCGCCGTCGACGCGTCGCCCTCTCCCTCTTCCTCCCCCCACAGCCCGTCCAGCGACCACCGCTGCACCGCGCCCGATTTGTGCCCAGTCAGCAGAAAGGAGCCGTCGGGCGCGAGCGCGAGGACCGTCGCGTCGCCGACCGCGAGCGCGGCCGCGCACGCCGCGCGCGCCGCGCCCACCCGCCACAGCGCGACACTGCCGCCCCGGTCCAAAGAGGCGACAGCGCCCAAGAGACGGGGCGCGCCGGCGAGGTCGACGACGGGCGACGCGTGGCCCCGCGCGAGCGCCACGACGGCGCAGTCCGCCACAGAAATGACAGACACCGCGCCCGCGTCCCCAGCCACCGCGACGCGGGCGTCGTCGGGGTGAGACGTCGGCGGGGCGACCCAGGCGAGCGCGGCCAGGTCCTGAGGAAAGGGGAGGGACACAGGGTCGGCCGCACGCGGCCGGGTCGGTCCAAGGTGGCGCGCCCGCTGGGGCGGCTGGTCCACCATGGGCGCGTCCACCATGGAGCGGCCTTGCCGCGCGCCGGTGGCGGCCGCGGCCGCCGCGCGCGGCGCCCGCCGCCAACGCCCTCGCGCCCCTTTCTCACCCCGCCCGGCGCGTGCTCCGTCCCCACCGAGTCGAACTGGGCCACGACCGCGACGTAGTCCCCAAAGTGGTCGTCGTCGTAGACGGTGGCCTGAGGGAGACGAGGGGGAGAAAGACGGAGCGAAGAAGAGGTCGGCGCGCGCGTCTGCGCCCTCGCCCTCGCTTCGACCCTCGACCCGCCCCCGGCAGCCGCGCCCGGCCAAGTCTGGATCGCGGCGGGAGGGCTCGGCCGCGGGCGGGCCCGCGATTGCGCCCGCCGCCATCCCCAAATGCTCAAATCGCCTCCCTCTCTACCCTCTCCCACCTGGTCCTTGCCCACTGTCGCAAACAGGTTGCCGGTGGCGGCGTGCGGCGAAAACTCGAGCACGCGCACGGGTTGAGCGTGCGCCTCCTGGAGAGGAGGCGAGGGGGGGGGGGCGCGCGATGGGCGTCGGCAGCGGCGGCAGCGCCTCCCGCCGCCGTCCCGCGCGCCATCCCACTCGCTGCTCCTCACACCTTGACCACGGTCTTGAGCGCGAGGCGCGGCAGGGACGCGCGGCGCACGCCGTCGACGCCGAGCGACGCGGTCGCCGCGGCGCGGGCCGCGTAGCGGGCCTGGGCGTCCGAGTTCATCCCAGGGAGAGGAGGGGTGGTGGAGAGGGGTGGGCGGCGCCCTGGGCGGGGCGGCGGGGTGTGTGCGAGCCGCGACCGTGTGCGCGCTGCCGCCGCGGGCGCGCCCGAGGACCAGGATCAGCCGGCGGCGCGCCAATCGACCGGCACTCTGTCCAGTAGTGACCGACCGGGCGCGGCGGCCGGCCCGGGGTCGGCACGACTGAAGACCGACGACGCAGCCCCCCCTCGCCGCGCGGCGGTAGGCCGCCGCCGCGGTCGCTCCAGGACCGTCGAAACCCCTGGCGCGGCGCCCGGGGCGCGGCGCGACCGCTGGGTGCCCGCCCGGGGTCGAAACAGCCGCGGCACGTTTTCCGGGGTCGCCCTGCGGCTGTCGCCGGCGCGCGCTGTGCGCCGCCCACACTCCTCCCCCGACCGGCGACCCCCATCGCTCGTCCACCCCCGCAGTCGCGCCCCGACACTCGCACACGCTTCAGGTAAGATTGCTAGCGGTGGAGCGAGGGCGGCGGCGGCCGCTGGCGGCGCTCGGCCGCGCGCTCGGATCTGGCGCGCGCAGCAAATGCCGGCCCCGGGAGCGGCCTGCCACCCTCTCCGCCCGTCTCGCGTGCATGCACACACCCGACCAGCACTCGCGGAGGGCCTGCGGCGCACGTCGACCCACCCCTCTCCCTTTGCCCCCCAGGCCAACTCTGCAAGATGCGCCTCTTCGCCCTCTTCATCGTCCTGCTGGCCCTGCTCGGGTCGGCCATCGCGGGTGAGTGAGAGAGGAGCATGCCTGCGGCGCGGTTTGTGGCGCGCGCGGGCGGCGGCCGCCGCCGCCGCGCGCGCGGCAGTTCGCCGAAATTGGCCTGCGGGGCCGCGGCGCGCCGACTCACCTCCCTCTCCCACCCACCTCCCTCCTCCCTCCAGCGTCCCACGACCGTCGCCTGCTCGCCAAGGCGGGCGAGGCCGGCGAAGCCCTGGTCGCCAAGGCCGCCAAGAAGGGCGGCGAGGCGGTCGCCGCCGCGTCTGAAGCCGGCAAGAAGATCAAGGCGCCCAAGGGCGAGGCGGTGCTCACGCAGGCGGGCGTCGACGCCGCGGCGGCGTACGACAAGTTCGCCGCCGCGCCCGCGGTCCCGAAGCCGACGAAAGAGATGTTTGCCGCGGCCGAGGCCAAGGTGAAATCGATGGCCGCGGGCGAGGCCGGCAAGAAGCACGCGGGCGGCGAGGCTGTCGCCGCCGTTGCCGAGGCCGGCAAGCCC
>Ga0315276_10006373_pt1 | contig 10886 bp, 7 predicted proteins | sample YL17G05_0_MG_FD_204542 | JGI IMG/M metagenome (GOLD analysis project Ga0315276, IMG submission 204542) | Sediment microbial communities from Yellowstone Lake, YNP, Wyoming, USA - YL17G05_0 | ecosystem: Environmental > Aquatic > Freshwater > Lake > Sediment | place: USA: Wyoming | collected... | reverse complement strand
GTCGTCCACCTTGCGTCCGGCGGGCACGAAGAACGGCTCGAGCATCACCGCGCGCACGTCCAGCGCCGCCGGCCGGTCGGGTCGCGCCAGGAACTCCACCACCTCGCGCAGGTGCAGCACGCCGACGACGTTGTCGATGCTGCCCTCGTAGATCGGGAAGCGGCTGTAGCGCGAGCCGGCGATCACCTCCAGCATCCGCGCCGCCTCCCACTCCACGTCGAGGGCCACGACGTCGGTGCGCGGCGTCATCACCTGCAGCGCGGTGGTCTCGCCGAGCTCGAGGATGTTCTCGATGTATTCGCGCTCCTCGGCCTCGACCTGCTCGCCGCTGGCCATCGTGATCTCGAACTCCGGCTCCTCTTCGCGACGCTCCGCCGTGCCGTTGCCGCCGTGGCGGCGCGGCAGCCAGAAGGTCAGCAGCTCGGCCATCAGCTGCCCGGAGCGCAAGCCCAGCCCGCTGCGTTCGCTGCGCGTGCCCACCGCGATGCCGAGGACGGCGCCCAGCGCCGGCAGCAGCACCGCGGGCCAGATGGCGTTGCCGGCTTCCAGCACGCGCGCCAGCTGCTCGAAGGCGCGCTGGGCTGACTGTGTATCGCCACCGCCCGCAGCCAGCCCCTGCAGCACCGGCCGCAGCGTGCCGTGCAGGCCAAAGTACAGCAGCCCAGCGCCGGCAACGACCGCCAGCGCCATGCCGATCAGCGTGCGCGAGAACTCGGCGCGCCCGAGCTGCCGCGCCAGCTTGCCTGCCGTGGCGGCGTAGGCGATGATCCCGCTGGCCACGCACAGCAGCCCGCCCAGCACCAGCGCGGCGGAGCCGCCGGGTGAAACGCTGGCTAAGGCCAGCGTCTGCAGTAGTGGTTGATCAGTGTCCAAAGATGCTTACCTCGTACCCCGCTTGGCAACAGAGTTCCCGCGTGCGGCGGTCCATTTCTTCCTGGCCGGCGGCATCGGGATGATCGAATCCCGCCAGGTGCAGCATGCCATGTGCGATCAGCGCCAGCGCCTCGGCTTCCGCAGCGTTGCCGTTGGCCCGCGCCTGCGCCACTGCCGCGTCCCAGCACAGCGCGACGTCGCCGGCGTGGCTGGCTGTCGCGTCGTCAGCGGGAAAGGATAGCACGTCCGTAGGCTCGTCGACGCAGCGGTAGCTGCGGTTCAGCTCGCGGATGGCGCCGGCGCCGACAATCCGCAGTCCGACCAGGCGCGTCGGGAAAAGGGTTTCGGCGATGCGGTCGGCGGCGGCGGTCAGTACCGCCCAACTTCGTGGCGGCACGTCGGCTTCGGCCACGGCCTCCAGGTGTCTGCTTAGTGCGTGCTGCGTAGTCACAATAGGTATGTACGGCGCGCTCAAGTTCCGCGCTGCCCCGTGCCAACGTAGCATTATAACAGAACCCGCCTGCGCGCCGGGTCGCCAGCGGCCGCGCCGTAGGCTGGCCGGTCGCAGTGAATGAGACGAGTTCTCAGCTACATGGCTCCCGCGGCGCCCTGCGCGCCTGTATAATGCTGGCGATGCGTTTACTTGCCTGCCTCGTTCTCGCCGCCGTGCTGGCTGCCGCGTGGGTTGCCACCGCGCAGGCGGGCTCCGGCAGCCTGGCCTACGCCGCGCGCGTCGTCCACAACAACCGCAGCCAGCTCAGCTACGTGGACGGCCGGATCGACCTGGCCAGCGGCGACTACGACGAGCGGGTGGAGCGCAGCTACAACCTGAACTGGCGCGAGCTGCCGGGCCAGATGCTCCCCACCACCCCGGCGCTGCCCTCGGTGTGGGGCGTGGGCGGGCGCACCGCCCAGCGCTACGGCACGGCACAGCAGACGGGCGGCAACCTGCCGCGCTTCGACAGCCCGTTGCTGCGCCACTTCATCGTCGGGCAGGTGCTGGCGGATGTTGAAGCATTGCAGCCGCAGCAGACGTTCCTCTCGGGCCAGCTGGTGATCCAGTCCGTCGACGTGCAGGACGGCTCGTTCGAGGTGGTCGCCAGCTTCCGCGGCGCGGCGCTGGTCGCCGTCGGCCGGCGCGCGGACGTGGACGGAAAGAAGCTGGTGCGCGACGTGGCGGTGCTCGGCCCCGAGGGCGAGCTGTACCAGTACTTCATCGACGAGATGCACTGGTCCGCCGACCCGCCGGCGCAGCCGATCGCCCTGCCGCCGTTCAATGCCGCGGATTACGTCACCTTCCCCGCCGGCGAGGCGCAGCCCGTGCCGATCCGGCCGGTCAAGGACTGGCTGGTGTTCCAGGCCACGCTGCCCGATGGCCGCCCGCTGAACCTGGTGTTCGACAGCGGCGCCGAGAAGATGATCATTGACGACTGGGTGCTTAAGCTCGATGCGGGCCTCAAGCCGCACGGCGATCTGGCGGTCAGCGGCGCGCTGGAAAGCGGCCAGATGCAGCAGTACGACGGCTTTGCTTTCAACATCGGCGGCGTGCAGTTCAAGAACTTGTCGGTCGTCGGCACGCAGCTGACCAGCCTGGGCATCGGCGCCAATATGCGCATCCACGGCATCGTGGGCAATGAGATCCTGCAGCTCTGCCGCATCGACTTCGACCTGGAAAGCGGCGAAATGCGCCTCAGCCAACCCGGCAATGACACTGCCCCGGGCGGCGAGCAGCTGGCGCTGACGTTCATCAAGGAGCTGCCGCACGTCGAGGCGCAGGTGGCGGACGGCAGCACGGCGCTGATGCTGCTGGACACCGGCCAGCGCGCGCCGCTGTCGGTCAACCTGGACTGGCTGGACAGCGAGAAGCTCGGCGACAAGCTGAAGATGTCCGGCTTCCTCGGCGATATCACCGGCGGGCTAGCACCGCGCTACATCATGGAAGACCTGGACCTCTCGCTGGGCGGCCAGACCTACCACGAAAAGGCTGTCGACGCCGCCATGGACTACACCTTCCAGTACGATGGCATCCCCGTCGTCGGCTCGATTGGCTTTTCCCTGCTGGCACGGCACTTCGGCGGCATCACCTTCGACTACTCGCACAAGCTGCTCTATCTGCGCGACCCCGCCGAGAACCATGAGTTCTTCGGCCAGCCCGAGGCGTGGGCCAAGGCGGGGCCGGCTGCGGAAGGCGCGGGCGCCGAGAGCGTGGCCAGCGCGGCAGCTGAGACCACGCCGGCGCAGCAGGTCGCGGCAGCGGTCGTCCCGCCGCTCGACCCACGGCGGCCGGTGCTGCTGCGCGACCACGACGCGTCCAGCGACGATCCGCGCGCGAGCTATCAGCTGGACGCCGCGGGCGACAGCGCCGCCGACCCGCTGCAGCTGGTGCGCGCCAGTCCGCCGGAGGGCGGGGACGACGAATCCTCCAGCTCCAGCAGGCTCAGCGAGTTCGGGCTGTTCTGGCCAGCGCAGGAGCTTGCCGCTGTTGAGCCGCCCGCCGCAGAAGTCGCTGCCATGGCGCAGCCAGCTGCCAATACCGATGTTGCCGCAGTGCAGCCCGCCGAGGTCGAGCAGCCCGCGCCGATGGTGGCAGTTGCCACGCCGCAGCCTGCCGCGCCGGGGTCTCAGCCCAGCCTCTACAGCATGCCTCAGGGCATCACCGCCGAGCTCAAGTCGCGGCTGGAAGTGCTCGCCGGCAAGTTGCGCAAGGCCATCATGCGCTCGCTGCGCGCGATCTAAGCTAGTATCGGTCACCACCGTCCATACTGTTGAGAAACCCACAGTGGTCATAAACAGGTGCCGGCTAATCTTCCCGGTATATGCTTCTCCTTAATCCATGCGCTGCATCGACTATCCTGCCATTCACCTTCATATAGAACTCCCAGTCTTTGTAGGCAAGCCTACCGTGAAGGCGATGAGAAGCTGCGAGCAATAGCGCGTAACGATGCTTATGCGTGCGGAAATGCTCGGAACTGCTTTCACTACTTACTAAGCTTCTAGCAGCAGCATCAATCTCAAGTTTGCTTAGAGAAACATTAGTGTACTTGTACCTTCTAATCATGCATCTAAACAATCTATCGACGACGTCATGCATGTACCTATATCCTTTTATCATCTGAGCTATCACCGCAAGATCTTCAAATGCAATAGACTTAATTTCATCAGAAAACGCTTTCTCATAGCCACTTGTCACGTATTCTAGGGCTAACGCAATCGTTAAAGGATTGTCATACAGAAGACTTCTGAATAATCTGGACTCGACCAATTCTACGTTCATCTCCCTGCGCTGCATGAAGTCTATCATGAACGCAATTCTCAACAATGGAGGTGGGTGAAGATCGGTACCAACCAGGCACTCAGTTATCCGCTGCGGGCGTCCAATGTCCTGCGGGCGAAGGCTGCAAGATCGGTCCTCTAGCCAAGCATCCAACAAAGCGCTAAACTCGATACGACCATCAAGTTCTCTGTTGAGTGGAAACACCTTCTCAAGGAAGGCTACGAGACTCACTGTGCCAAAGCATTTCAGAGCAAATGCGTCGCAAAAGACCTCCTCAAGATGGTTCCTGAGCTTTTGAGGTGGCACGGCGCTCGCGAATCCCGCCCTGACATCAGAAAGCGGCGCGTCTGTAAAGGATTCGTCGTTTGTCGGCTTGGCGCCTTCGGGAACGATTCGTCTTAGACACTCACGTGAGAGCGGCACGCAACTGCCAACGTGATCGTTGACCCAGTCAAATGCGATCTGCTCCGGACTCAACTCTTTAGACCAGGTCTGTCCATTCGCTTCACGTCTCTTGATCTCTTTGCTGCTTGCGGGAATGCTTGCTTTCTCAAAGCAGTAGTGCCCCAACTCATGCGCCGACAAAGATGAAAGATGGGCGATACATGGCGAAAGCCAGGAGACTCTCTGAATAAAGAAGTTACAACCGTGAAGCCGACGGCGCAATTTGCTCAGCTGTGTAATTATTTCGGCATCAATAATCGCACCACCGAGTTTCTTCCGCGCAACTCTATTGAGATCAACTAGGCTGTCCCAGACTCTGAAGACAGCAACAGGTAGCTTGTCGAAGAAATCAAGCCTAACGTACTCGTTGTCCCAGTTGGTAAAATCGTAGATTGGCGCTGAGGTGATGTGCTTAGCTTTCAGTTCTGCTAATGGTTCAGAGAGGATGTGATCAAGAACAGAATCTAGCCAAAGCGGGTGCGTAGGAAGGCTGTTTAAGGCAAGGTGCTCTGTGAAGAGCCACAGATCGCGCACAATACTGTAGACCTGATCGTAATGTGCATCGTATAAATATCGTACTTGACGGTGCTTTGATCGTCGAAGTTGCTGATGTACATGCAAGACGACTTGTATGAGAACTCCTTGAGCAGCTATTAGGAGATCGATAAGCTCACTGAGCGTAATTCTACGAAACGAGTCTGGGTAAGTGCTCAGAGAACGTACGAGACCGCATGTGCATTCTGGCTTCTCCGGCAGATCGCAGCAAAGACGTAAATCCCGGGTACCTTCACCAGTCTTGGCATCTTGCTTCGTATTCGAGAACTCGGTAGCAATCGATACTTCGTTTTTCAGCTGTTGGAGCAGCCTTTTGCAGAGCTCTAGCTTTGCTGCTAGCCAAGTAGGAGGCAATTGGGGGTATTTCTCAGACGTGCCCATGCGCGCCAATATACCATCTGACTAGCGTGCAAACAAATCAGGCCGCAGAAACTAGCTCATGCCGAAGTGCGTCAACCTTTTCGTCGAGCAGTAATTGCTGCTTGAAGGAGATTGGGCTGGGAAGCTCATCGATGAATTTTACTAAATCTTCGAGACTATCAAGTAATTGATCGCACGCGCACCGCTCTGCTATAGCGACGCTGCCGTCCTGTTTGAACAGCCGCGTGCCACGCACACGTGCTCCCCGCCCGCAGGATTCAGATACAAACTCAGCCTCACACCGGATGGCGCCCGTGGACTGCCATGCTGGCAAGTTTGCACCAATCTCGCAAAGTAGCCGGCGAAGATACCTCAAGTCTTTCCTGGCTTGCGCACTCTCCCACCAGTCCCGGTCTAGCTTCAGCTTGTGGCGCATTTGCACCAACTTAGCCTGCGCTTCTGCGAATTCCATATATCCTCCGGACGCTTCCCGGCGGTCAGATGTTCCATCCGCGCTGCGGAAAGTCGCATTTTAAGCCATGTGCCACCTGTGGTCAATAGCCGCGCAGCACTATGCTTCATTGCCAATGCTGAATGCCTTGGTTCCGGCAAGCGCCGCAGTATGTTATGAAGCTCAATGGGCAGCGCCCGGCGGCTCAGTCTACTCATATGCCATTCCTGCGAGCCCACTGTGTGCCAGCGCCTCCATGCACTAGCTTAAATCTATACCCAGTCACCTTTGGGTACGTATCATATTACCTGTAAATCTGGCTCGTGGTGAGGGCTTACGCGCATTTAACACACGCGAGCCAAGACGACGTATTTCATCGCATCCCGTAGATTAGGGCTACAATGGTCATCTATGCTGGTGCTAACGCGCAAGCCGGGCGAGCGGATCGTAGTCGGCAGCGCCTTCCAGGTGGAAGTCGTATCGGTTGAGCACGGCGTGGTCAAGTTCGCGCTCTACGTCGACCAGCCGGTGACGCTGATGCCCGGCGACGTACGCATCGAGGTCGGCGGCGAGGCCGGCGGGCAGCCGATCCGCGTGACACGCAAGGTGGACGACAGCGTGGTCATCGGCGACGACCTGCGCCAGCAGGTGGAGGTGCTCGTCGTCTCGGTGAAGGGCGAGGCGGTGCGCGTGGGGATCAAGGCGCCGCGCGAGGTGCAGGTGCACCGCCAGGAGATCTGGGAGGAAATCCGCCGCCAGAACATCGAGGCCGCGCAGCTGCCGGACATCGACGCCGGCAAGCTGAAACAGCTGCTGCGACCCAAGCCGCCCGCCGGGGATGCGCTGCCCGAGCCGAAGGATCATGTCGCCGACGCGCCCGACGAGAAGAAGCCAAAGGGTGAGAAGCAGAAACGTGGGCCGCAGGGGCTCTAGCGGCTGGTCGCCTGGCTACCTAATCTCCATCCACCTGCGCAACGACTGTTCCAGCGAATGCTGCTGCACGGGCTTGACGAGGATGTCATTGGCGCCGGCTGCCAGAAAGGCCTTGCTGGTCTTGGCGGTCAGCTCCGCCGAGCAGACGATCACGCGCACGTTCGGCCGCTGGTGGCGGATCAGCTGCAGGCATTCCAGCCCGCTCATCCCCGGCAACAAGTAGTCGAGAATTACGACGCGCGGATTCGTCTTAGCCAGCAGCTGCAGCGCAGCCTCGGCAGAATCAGCGAGGCCGATGACGTCGTAGCCCAGCGCTTCCACCGAATGCCGCATGCGGATCTGCAGCAGTTTGCTGTCGTCGACGATCAGTACGCCGTCCCCTGGCGACTCGGCGGAGGCTGCCGCGGGCACCGCCTGGCCCGCGCTGGCCAGCGATTCGCGCAGCGCGGCATTATCGCTCTTCAGGCGCTTGATCTCTTCGTAAGACTCTGAGAGAGCGGCCAGCAGCCCCTGGGCATCTTCCTGCGAAACCTGTACCGGCAGCTCGGGTTCTGCGGGTGCGGGTGGATTTTCAGTCGCTTGTTCGTCCATATGACAGCAGGCTCCAATTCAACAGGCCAACCTCGTGCGGCGTGTGAGTTGGAATTATTATAACTGGAATACCCGCACGCTGAACTCACCCCACGGCTCGCCGAAATATCCTGCCAGCTGCTAATGGCGGCGGTCGCGCGAATCCCGCGGCCGGTCGCCGCGCACGCGCTGGACCTCCCAGGTATAGCTGCGGTTGAGCTCGATCAGGCGGTTGGCGACGTCGTCGGTGCTGCGTTGCTCGCCGGCGTTGTAGTCGATCAGCTCCGCGCGCTTATAATCCAGCGTGCGCGCGCCGCTGCCGAAGTCCACGATCAGGTAGATGCGGAAGGGGTGGCGGTAGTCGTAGGGCTCGGCGAAGTAGTACGGCAGGCGGCCGCTGGCCCGCAGGCGGTAGATGCCGCCGTGCTCGTCGCCCTCCAGCGTGTCCCATTGCGTCTCGTAGGGCTGGTAATCCAGCTCGGGATCGATCTGGTAGGAGTCTTCCTCCATCGCGCCGTAGAGGATGATCTTCGGGCTGATGCTGCTTTCGTTGCGCGCGATCTCGAACTCGGCCTCGACGCTGAACTCGTCGCCGGGCATGAACTGCTGGTAATGCTGCGCGCCCTGCGGATTGAAGATGTCGATGTAATAGATATCCACGTCCGGCGGGTCAGGCCCGCTGATGTCAAACGTAGTCTCGGCCTGCGCCGGCTGGGCGCCCTTAAGCGACGCCTCGACCTTGGCCTGGAAGCGACGGTCGCCGAAGAACTGCTCGGTGCTGGTGAAGCGCTCGAACAGCAGCTCGTGCTCGCCGGCAGGCAGGATGTGCTTGCCCTTGAGCTTGGCCAGGACCTTGTCGTCCTCGTCGAAGACCACCAGGAAGAGGTTGACCAGCTCCTCGCCGCTGTAGCCGCCCACGTCGACTCGCACCAGCGCGTTGAGCTCCTTGACGTCGGGCCAGGCGAAGCCAGCAATCTTATTGAACTCCGGGCTCTCCGCCGGGTAGACATAGAACGCAGAGATCTCGAGGTGGCGATCCACGGCAAACGCCGCGCCTGGCGCAACGCCCAGTGCGCCCAGTGCCAGCAGGCCCAGCAGGATGCGATACAGCGTGCCCATGAATACCTCCACTACTAGCCTAACACAGATGAGACGCGGTGGCGACGGCAGTATTCAGTTGCGTCTTGAAGATGGCCCGCCGCCAGGGGCTATGCGCAGCGCCAGCAGTATCACTGCGCCGCGTCAGCCTCGACGACCAGCAGGCCATTGTCCTGCACGACGCGCGTGCCCACGCTGGCGCAGACATCGCTGATGCTGCGCAGCAGCGCACTATCCTGCGACGGCTCGGGCCGTCCGCCGCGGACCCACACCGGCAAAAGCTCGACGCGGGAAATGTGACAGCGCCGCTGCTCACCGGCGTCAGCGGCCGCGCCGTCGATCTTCACCCGCAGGATGAAGCTCTCGATGCGGCTCGACTTGCCGGTGAAGAGGAAGTTACCCAGCGAGTAGGCGATCACGCCGCCCTGGCACAGCTCGACGCCCTGCAGGCAGTGCGGGTGGTGTCCGGCGACGATGTCCGCGCCGGCCTCGATGGTGCGATGCGCGATCTCGCGCTGGTACGCCGCCGGGTGCCGGCTGCCCTCCTGGCCCCAGTGCAGCGAGACGACGACGATGTCGGCGCGCTGCCTCAGCTCGCCGATTGCCGCAGCCAGCGCAGGCTGGAACTGCTTGGCCAGCGTATTCACGCCCGCGCTGTCCTTACCGGCGCGCGAGCTGGGCGGGACGATCAGCGTGTACGCCAGGTAGCCGACGCGCCAGCCGCCGCTCTCCAGCACGACACCCTGGGCCGCCTGGCCCGCATCGCGCCCGGCGCCGGCGTGAGCCAGCTTGGCAGCGTCCAGCTCGGCCAGCGTATCCAGCAGGCCCTCGGCGCAGTAGTCCATGGCGTGGTTGTTGGCCAGGCTGACGATGTCGTAGCCCGTATCCGCGAGGATGCGCGAGCTGACCTGCGGCGGCGCCTTGAAGATGAAGTTCTTGCCCGCGCGCACGGTCGCGAGCGGCTTGCCAGGCGTGGAGTGGGCGTAGTCCGTGATCGGGCATTCCAAATTGCCGAACGCCAGGTCCGCCGCGCGCAGCGGCTCGGCGACCAGCTGGTACGGCCAGGCCTCGCCGTGCTTGGCGATCAGAGCGGTCATGCGGCTGCCCAGCAGGTTGTCGCCGGTGAAGCAGAGCGTCAGCTCGCCTGCAGCTTCGCCCTGGCGCGGCGGTGCAGCAAAGCGCTCCTCCAGTTCCAGCTCCGGCGGAGCTGTCGTATCACCCTTGCTTCCCATGGCAGGCTGCGGTGCAGTGTCGCCAGCGCTTGTGGGAGCGGCCGCGACGGTGGCGATAACGAGGACGGTGAGCGCCAGGATGCAGGCGAAGTGCGCGGAGAGTGGCAAGGGACGTGCTGCACTGCGGCTGGTGGCCATAGGGGCAGCATTCTAGCCTGCCGCGGCGCCGTGTTACCATATACGCCTGCAATGGCCTATCGCTCCCTGCTAAGCTTGGACGAGCTTTCCCTCGAAGAAATCACCGCTGTGCTGGACGCCGCCGCCACCTACCTGCCACGCGTACGCGCCGGCGGGTTCAAGGACGACACGCTGCGCGGGCGCAGCGTACTGCTGCTGTTCTACGAAGCTTCCACGCGCACGCGCGTGAGCTTCGAGCTGGCGGGCAAGCTGCTGGGCGCGGACACCATCAACGTCAGCGCCAAGGGCTCCAGCGTGGAGAAAGGCGAGAGCATCGCCGACACCGCGCAGACGCTCTCGGCGATGGGGCTGAACGCGGCGGTGATGCGCCACAGTGCGGCCGACGCCGTGGCGCTGTTTAACCGCCACTTCGCCGGCGCCGTGCTCAACGCGGGCAGCGGCCGCGGCGAGCATCCCAGCCAGGCACTGCTGGACGCGCTGACGCTGCGCCAGGCGGGCATCCTTACCGCGTGTAAGCGCATCGCCATCGTCGGCGACATCGAGCACAGCCGCGTGATGCGCAGCAGCGCCAGGCTGCTGGCACGTTTCGGCATGCAGGTTACGCTGGTGGCGCCGCCCAGCCTGATGCCGCTGGGCTGGCAGAGTAGGGCGCGCAGTGATGCGCGCCGTCTGCAGCACGCTACGGCAGACGAAAGAGCGGCGCGATTCACATCGCGCCCTACGGAAGATGTGTTCGAGTGGAGCTGCGACCTGGACAGCGTATTGCCGCAGGCCGACGCCGTGATGATGCTGCGCATGCAGCGCGAGCGGATGAGCGGCGGTGAGGTGACGACGCTGGACGAGTTCAGCAAGCTCTACGGGCTGAACAGCCGCCGCCTCAAGCTCCTGCCCAGCGGCGCTGCCATCATGCATCCCGGGCCGGTCAACCGCGGCGTGGAGGTCAGCGAGGCCGTGTTCT
>Ga0315276_10006372_pt1 | contig 10887 bp, 7 predicted proteins | sample YL17G05_0_MG_FD_204542 | JGI IMG/M metagenome (GOLD analysis project Ga0315276, IMG submission 204542) | Sediment microbial communities from Yellowstone Lake, YNP, Wyoming, USA - YL17G05_0 | ecosystem: Environmental > Aquatic > Freshwater > Lake > Sediment | place: USA: Wyoming | collected... | reverse complement strand
TTCCTTGAGCAATTCGCCGTCGCGGCTGTAGATAATGAACTTGCCGTTCGCTTGGTCATTGATGACGATCTTGTTCCCCTGAAAGATTCCCAAGTAGCGGGGGAGGCCGATTTCGCCCGGCCCCTGGCCTTTCCGGCCGAAGCTCCGCACGTGTTTTCCGTTCTTGTCATAGACCTTAATGAGGGTCTCTTTCCAATCGGCGGCATAGATATATTCCTGTTCGTCAACCTGAACGTGCTGTAAACCGGAAAACGCGTAATTCGCGTCTTCCGAATCTTTGCCGATGGTGAAATCCTCCTTCAGCGTGATCTTGGCGGGCCGGCCCTTGATCAGAACCGGCTCCTTGGGGTTGTAGACGACCGGAATGCCGTTTTCGGTTTTAATTTGAATCTCCTGCGCCTGAAGGCCGTTCTCCGCAAGGAAGACGGCGGCCGCTCCGAGCAAGACGACACCGATAACTGAAAGACTCCGGCTCATGGTTTACCCCTCCTCATGAATGTGATCCTAGATTCCCAGCACTATCTGAATATCATCTTATCAGGATTAGAGATTATTCCCTACCACTTTTTGATTCCCTTCCGGCGGGCAGGAAATTCTCCATGACCCAGATCGCTGATCTCTGGACGCTGGCAGTGAAGACCAGACTGCGCCCGTCCGGATGAAGCGACAGCCAGCTGGTCATATTCTCCAGCTCTCCCAGCTTGCGCTGATCTCCGCTTTCCGTGGAGAAGAGCCAGAGCTCATACCGGCCCGGGGAAGGCTGTTCCTTGGGGAGCTGCTTGACGAAGATGATCTTCCGGGAGTCGGGGCTCCAGGCAAGTCCGCCGACAAGTGAGCTTCCCTGTTGGCCAAGTTCCGAGAGAATACGAACCTCGCCGCCTTCCGCAGGGAAGAGTGCGAGGAACGCCGATTTTTGAGATATGTCTGCGATGCGGGCCGCGATCGAGCGCCCGTCGGGGGAGACGGAGAAATCACCGATTATCCGGCCTTTCTGGTTTGTGTCGGCGATCTTTTTTTCCTGTTTGGTCTCAAGGCTCCGCACCATGATCGCGCTCGTCAGCTCCTTCTCATCATGGAGCGCGTAATAGATCGAGCGGCCGTCAGGGGACCATTCGACGATGGGACTAAACACGTCAATAAGAACAGCGCTAACCGCGCCCGTGACAGCGTCGATCACGAACTCGACCGCTTGGGTTCCGTCGGAGCCCCGGGCCATCAGGGACCGCCCGTCGGGCGACCATCTCATGTATCGGAACCATTCGAGCTTCGGAAAGAGCTCCCGTTCCTGGCCGCTCTTCATGTCCCGGATGCACAATATGTCCGCCGCGGCCGAGGAGACGGAGGGAGTTCGCCTCGAAACGTAGGCGAGATGGTTCCCATCAGGGGACCAGTCGGCGTAGTAGTTGGATCCGACGAATCTCTGAACGGCCATTTCCGCCGGTCCCAGAAGCGCTCCTTTTTCGACGTCGATCCTCTGGACATAAACGTCATGGTCCCAGCCGCTGGTGTGGTAATAGAACGCCCCGTCACGGGTGAAGCCTATCGGTTTGACCGGTCCGATGTCCGGCTTGATGAGCTTCGGCGCCCCTTGGGCTCTTCCGTCCCGGACGGGAACAAGCCACGCTCCCCAGCTTCCCCCTCGATCACTCGCGAAGAACACGTGGCCGCCGTCGGGAGTCCAGCCGAAGAGAAGATCGTTCGTCGGAGATTCGACGAGCGGGAGCTCTTCGCGTCCGTCGGCGGTCAGGACGTAGATGTCGCTGGCGGTCGATTTTCCGGAGGGAGCGTCGTAGGCAATGAATCGCCCGTCCGGGGAAAAACACAAGTTCGAAGGGCCTTTCTGTCCGATCTCCTTGATGACTTCCATCGAGCCGTCCGAGACCTTGAAAGTCACGATCTGGCAGCCCGCGTCAGGAGACGATGGGAAACGGGCCGCCAGGATCCGGCTGCCATCGGCGGACCAGTCATAGACGAGGACCTTTTTGGACCCTCCGCTCACGAGCTTCCGCGGCCCGGCGCCGTCGAGCGACAGGATGCGCAGATCGGTCCATACATAGTCCATGGTGCCCCACCAGCTGCAGACGATCGATCTGCTGTCGCGGGACCAACGGAAAGACCCGATATCCCATTCGAGGTCGTCCTGTTCGAATCGGCATTTCAAAGCCTGAACCTTGCCCGTCTCCATGTCATAGATCGATATCCCTCCGCTCTCATTTCCTCTCCCGTAGTGCACAGAGGCCATCGCCCGTCCGTCGGGAGAGACCTGAGGGGAGTACAGGGGCGTGTCCTTCAAAACGGAACGGATACTCAATCCCGTTCCGCCTTTGGCCAGGGCAGGATGGGGCCTCAAGAGGAGTTTAAGCTTCTCCCGGGCGGTTTCGACGGTTTCGGTTTGAGCCGGGTATTTATCGACGACCTTCTGGAAGGCTTCCTGGGCCAGCTTGGCTTTTTCCTGGCCCCGTTTCTCGTAGCAGATCCCGATCCTGAGCTGCGCCTGGGCCGCTAACGCCTCGTCCTTGGTCCCGTCGATGACCTTCTGGTAGAGGACGATGGCTTCCTCGAGGCTGCCCTCGCCACGCTCCTTGGCTAGGGCCTTCTGGAACTGGTCGTAGCCGTTTTGGGGAGCGAAAGAGCCGAAGGCAAGAGTAGTGAATATGACAAGCGCTGTCAGAATAGTTGTCTTTTTCATGTGTCCCTCCCGTGATTTTGGCTCGCTCATAAGGTAGGATATCGAGCTTCGGCAAGTGTCACGGAACTGTCATGGCGGTGCAATATTTTTATTGGCGGGCTTTTATTTGTCGAGGACCAGCTTGTAGCCCACGCCGTAAACCGTGAGGAGCCGGCGCGGGTTGGCTGGATCCTCCTCAAGTTTGCCTCGGAGAAGGGCGATGTGGTTGTCAACGGTGCGGGTCGTCGGATACTGGTCGTAGCCCCAGACCTCGTCCAAGAGTTCCTCCCGCCTGACGACCTCGCCGCATCGTGCCGCTAAAAGCCGCAGGATCCCGAATTCCTTGCGCGACATCTCGATTGCCTTTCCGGCTTTGCGGGCCTCGAACCGCTTGAAATCGATGGAAACATCGTCGAAATGAAGCCCCGCAGGCAGATTGCCCGTCTTGGCCAGCTCCACACGGCGGATGAGGGCCCTGATCCGGGCCAGCAGCTCCGGCACCGAAAACGGTTTAGTCACGTAATCGTCGGCTCCCTGGTCAAGGCCGGCCACCCGGTCCTTTTCCTCGCCGCGCGCGGTCAGCATCAGGATGGGCGTGGGGATGCCCTCGTCGCGCACTTTCCGGCAGAGCTCGTAGCCGCTCATCTTGGGGAGCATGAGGTCCAGGATGACGAGGTCCGGTTTTTGCTCCTTCAGAACGGCGTAACCCCGCTCGCCGTCCACCGCGGTCAACACTTCGTAGGATTCGAATTCGAGATTATCTTTGAGGCCTCTGAGGATGGCCAGGTCGTCCTCGACGACAAGGATCCTTTTCATGGCTCGCTCCCCAAGGGCAGAATGATGGAAAAGGTACTCCCTTGGCCCGGGGTGCTCTCAACCCTGACGAACCCGCCGTGGGCTTTGGCGATATGCGCGACGAGCGACAGGCCGAGGCCTGTTTCCTGCAGGGCCTGGTTTTCGCGCGTGGGGACGCGATAGAATTCTTCGAAGATGCGCTCCTGGTCTTTGGGATCGATCCCGACGCCCTTGTCGATGACCTGGATGAGGGCGCAGTCGCCCTCCCGCCGCACGCCCAGACCGATTGTCCGCGACTTGCTCGAGTATTTCATCGCGTTGCTGAGGAGGTTCAGCACGGCCTGCTCAATGGCGTCCCGGTCGACGTCGACCTGCGGCAGGCCCTCGTCGACCTGAACGTCGAGCTCGAAACCCTGTTGCTTCAGGGGATATTCCATGGCCCGGGCCGCGGCCCGGACGATCTCGATAAGGGAGGCCGGAGCCGGATGGTAGATCCTCTTTCCCTGCTCGATCTTTGAAAAATCGAGGACGTTGTTCAGGAGCCTGGTCAGGCGCTCACTCTCGTTGATGATCGTGTCCAGATACTCCATCCGCGTATTCTTATCCTTGGCCCGGCCGAGCCGCAGCGTCTCTGCAAACATCCGGATCGCCGTCAGCGGCGTTTTGAGCTCGTGGGAGATGCTGGAAACGAACTGCGACCGCATCTGGGCCAAGAGAACCTCGCGTCGCACGTCCCGCCACAGGAGATAGGCTCCGAACAGCGTCACGCTGAGGACGACGACCAGAGCCAAGAAATAAAAAAGCCGTTGGAGCGACCCCTGTTTCGCATAAGGCTTGCCGTCGCCTGGCGCGAAGGCGACATGGATTCCCTGGAGGCCCGGCCCCAGGGAGGTCCCATCGGCCGACAAGCCGGCCAGGAGCTCGACATCCGCGGGATATTTCGCCGCATATTCCGCGTCCGAAGCGAGGGTGGAGGAGAAGGTCTGGAAATCGACGGCGATGAGCAGGCTTGCTTCTCCGGGAATCGGAGGAGTGAGACCCACCAGCCAAGGTTTCTGCCCGTAGGGTACCCAGAGGGATTCGGCTTTCTTCAAATTCGTGCCTGGCATGGGCCCGAGACCCAGGCGCAGAAAGTCCTCCTTGAGACTCAAAGCCTGTTCCATGAGCTGGATTCGCGTGAGAATCTTCCGGAGGTGTTCCTCGGCGCCGGACCGGATGGAGGTCCCGGAGGCGTCAGGGGCTCCTACGATGATCTTTTGGACGAGGTCCCTCATCAAATAGAGCCCGGCGGGGGAGAGCCAAGTAGCGCACACGAGCTGCCGTCCGATCCGCTCAACGGCCTGGGGGTACATCGACCCCGTCCGGAGGAGCGGCTCGAAAGCATAAAGAGATAGAGGGATGCCGTACTCATCGACGATCTCAGGGGAGAGGAAAAGGACCTTCTCATACTCCGAGAGGGACTCTCGCTCTCTTTTCGTTTTCGAGAGTGCTCGGGCCCGCTGCAAGCGGGCGTAACCTTCCTCCGCCGGGAGCCGGGCGACAGATGCGGCCCTCAGGTAGCGCTCAGCAGCCAGAGAGTAATTCTTCGAAGAAAATTCCGCGCTTTCGGCTTGCCGGAGAATCCGGCTGAATTCCGATTCGTTTTCAAACGGCATGGCCACGGCCGATTTCGGGCCGGCTTCCCAGGGCAGGATGAGCCGGGCTTCATCGACTTTGGCGATGAGGACGACTTCGGGATTCCTGTAGTCACGTCGGGCGAGTCTGAGGGGCCGCCCCGCGAGCGCCGATGCTTCCTCTCGGGCGAGTCCATCCAGGCGCGACGTGAGGTCCCGGCCGATCTCCGCGGCCACGCGCTGGCGTTCGTCGGCGACGCGCTTCAGGGAAAGCTCTCTCTCCTGCTTCACTATCCGAAGCGTCAGGGTCACGAGGAGGATGACCGGCAGGAGGACGGCGATCAGGAAGAGCGCAACCTGCTTGCGGTGACCTTCAATCTTCATCGCTGACCGAGCCCTGATCAAACTCTAGGCGCGTGGCCGATGGGAGTTGTCACGAAAATGTCATGACAGACCATCCACGCCGGGCTACAGGAGGCCAAGAACCCTGGCCCTTTTTGATTTCATGATCGTTCCCCCATGGATAGGGCAATCGGGATCTCCCTGCCGCGCCGTCTTGCGGTATATCTGCGCTTCGATGATCCCCTCTAAGCGTCGTGGGGAAGAATAAGAGATAATATAAAGACTGTCAAGAATGTCCGCCCGTGGGCCAGGTCCACTTACGATGCTCCATTCAGATGAAAAAGAGCGTGGCGAGGGAGAGGGCGATCAGCATGAACGAGAGCTTATAGAGCGTGCGCCACGCGGCGTTGACCTCGCGGAGGATCTCGAATTCCGTGACGTAGACGACCTCGCAGGCGCCGTTTCCCCGGTCGGTTCGGACCGTGCTCGAGCCCCGGGCGTAGGGCGCGCCCTTCTGGCCGTAGGAGACGAGCCAGCCCTTGAAGCGGACCTGGTCGCCCTTACGCGCCTTCTGGACGGCCGCGGCGACGAACGGGTCGGCCGGGAGCAGGTGGTTGTTGGAAAGAGCGTTCTCCGTGAAGATCCGGCCCGTCTCCTGGTCGGGGTAGCGATAGAAGCAGGTGAAATCGCGGTTCCGGAACGTCATCCGTTTGTAGACGCCGGTTTCGACGTTCTTCCCCCAGATGACGCAGACATCCTTGACGTTGATGTAATCGTTCCACAGCTTGTGGGAAATGTCGATGAACGAGGCGGAGTCGTGATAGGAGACGATCATCCCCCAGAGCTCATAGCTGAAGAGGGGGGTGATCGTGTAGGTGACGTCCTTGCGCGTGACCTCGAACGGCTCCGGAACATCGACTTCCGTCTGGATGGGGCTCTGGAGGAGCGATTCATGGATCAGGCCCTTGTCGGGGAGCCGGTTGCGCATGAAGAAGGAGACGACGACGGCGAGGGCCGCGATCGGAAGAACGACCTTCGCCAGCCGGCGGAGGTGCGGCGCTTGGCTTATCGGCATGACGACCTCACGTGACGAGGATGATGTCCTTCTGCGGCCGGCCCATCCACTCGGCCCCGTCCTTGGTAACGACGACCATTTCTTCGATGGTCACGACCCCCTTGCCGGGCACCGTCAGCCGCGGTTCGATGGTGAAAACCATGCCCGCTTCGAGCATCTGGAAGGGCTTCCGGGCGTATTTTTCCCATTGCGGTCCGAGGAGGGCCGTGCCGTCGTGGGCGAAGCGGCCGACCTGGTGGCCGAGGGCGTGGGGGAACTCGGCGTAGCCCGCTCCGACGATGATCGAGCGGGCGACAGCGTCGATCTCGAAACCGGCGACGCCCGGTTTCATGGCCATCCTTGATTCCTCGACGGCCCGGACGATCGTCCGGAAGCCCTTCATGACATCTTCCGGGGCCGCCGTCTCGCCGGGCTTGAGTACGTAAAACGTCCTCTGCATGTCCGAACAGTAACCCTCGACCTTGACCCCGAAATCCATGTTGAGGACGTGGCCGGGCTCGACGACACGGCCCGTCGGCGAGTAGTGGGCTTGGGCCGTGTCCGGGCCGGTGAAGACGGCTGGGCAGGTCGCCCGCCCCCAGGCCGCGGGGAGTTTCCTCCGCTCGGCTTCGCCCAGGACGAAGGCGGCGATCTCGCTTTCTGTCCTCCCGGGCGCGATGAACCGTCCGACGGAAGCGAAGATCTCTTCGGTCGCCCGCACGGCCTCCTTCATCCAGCCGATCTCGGCCGCCGACTTCCTCTCCCTGAGCGCCGAGACGATCCTCTCGGCGGGTTGGAGGCGGTCGGCCATGCCGATCTCGGAAAGGAATTCGTGGAGCGTCAGGAACATGCCGTGGGTCAGGCCGTCGCAGATCTCGCTCGTCTTGGAGTAGTTGACGGCGATCGTCTTCGGGTCGATCTCTTTCAGATACTCGAGGAGCGGCTCCTTGATCCCGGTGACGTAGCCGACGACCGTGTCGTAGGCTCCCGTTTCCTCGACGCCCTTCTTGTCGTAGAGGCCGACGATGGCCCGTGTCCGGCCGTCGGCCCCGACGATGAAAGCCGAGTGCCAGGTGACGTGGCCCGGGGCGAGGAAGACGAGCGTCGGGTCGCCGCAGATCTCGCTTTCGCGGGTGAAGGTGATCCAGCAGTCGACGCCGAATTCCCGGAGGAGCCCGGCGGCCTGTTTGATCTTTTCCTGGATGAGCGTCATGTGCGTCCTCCGGGGTCTAGGATGAGAAGCGCCTGAGCTTCTTGAGGAAGACCGCGACCAGGACCGCGGCCATGGCCATGAGGACGGCCAGGAAGAGGAAGAACTGGTCGTGGGGGAGCCGGCTGTAGAACTTGCCCAGCATGCCGCTGCCGTAGCTCCCCGCGGCCGTCGCGGCGAACCAGCCGCCCATCATCAGCCCGGCGATCCGGGGCGGGGCGACCTTGGAGACGAACGACTGGCCCATGGGCGAGATGAGGATCTCGGCCAAGGTGACGAAGAAATAGGTCCCGATGAGCCAGGCCGGCGACATGATGTTCCGGTCGCCGTTCCCTCCGGCGAGCGCGGCCCAGACCATGACGATCATGGCTAGGCTCATGATGAGCATGCCCAGGAGGATCTTGACGGGGGTCGAAGGCTCCTTGCCCGCGCGGTTGAGCCGGCTGAAGAGGGCGAGAAGGAGCGGGGTCAAGGCCACGATAAAGAACGGCTCGAAGAACTGGTAGGTCTCGGGCCGCAGCCAGCTCAGCACCACAGTGGAGCGCTCGGCGAAAAGGGTCAGCCCGAAGAAGTTTTGGTAGAAGGCGATCCAGAAGAAGATGACGATGAGGAAGAGGATGACCAACGTGGCGATGCGCTGGCCTTCCTCCTTCTTATCCGGGGCGGCGCGAGCCGGGGAGGGGGCGGCTCCTTCGGCGGCCTTGGCGGGCGCCGTGCCTCTGCTCCCCAAGCGGCTGTCCATGGGCCGGATATGCGGCTCTCCGGCCCGGAAAATGATCAGCGCGAAGACCATGCCCACGGCGGCGATCCAGAAGGACAGGTTGTAGCTGTGGAAGACGGCGTTGTTGACGGTGGCGATGAGCGGCGCGACCATGGCTCCCAGGTTGACGCCCATGTAGAAGATGTTGTACCCGGCATCCTTGAGATGGGATCTGCCGGTGTAGAGGTTGCCGACAAGGACGGCCATGTTGACCTTGAAGATGCCCGTGCCCAGGCCGATGAGCACTAGGCCGACGTAGAAGGTGGTGACGCGGCCGGGCCCGGACACGGCCAGGCCAACGTAGCCCAAGGCCATGAGGAATGCCCCGGCCCGGACGGTCCTGATCTGACCAAGGATCTTGTCGCCAAGCCAGCCGCCGAGGAGCGGCACGAAATAGCAGAGGCCCAGGAAAAGCCCGAAATAATCCCCCTTTCGGGAGTCGGACCAGCCCAGGACCTTGTCCATGTAGAGGACGAGGATGGCCATGAGCGTGTAGAAGCCCACCCGTTCCCACATCTCGGTGAAGAAGATGAAGGCCAGGGCGCGGGGGTGTTTTTTCAGCATGGGTCCGCCTTTCGCGCGTATCCTAATAAAAAACGAAGATGGGGTCAAACGCTCCGATGATTGACTTCGCCCGAGGCCGGAGATATATTCCGGGACTCATGGAGGCGCGATGAGTCCCAATCCCTTTCTCGGAGTTTTGCTTCACGCCCTGGGCGGGTTCGCCGCCGGGAGCTTCTACATTCCCTACAAGAAGGTTCACGGTTGGGCCTGGGAGACCTACTGGCTGACGGGCGGCTTCTTCAGCTGGATCATCGCGCCCTGGGTCGTCGGGCTCCTGACATGCCCGGACCTCATCGGGGTCCTCAGGTGGGCATCCATTCGGACGCTCCTCTGGACCTACCTTTTCGGCGTGATGTGGGGCATAGGTGGCCTGACCTTCGGCCTGAGCATGCGCTATCTCGGGCTGTCGCTCGGGATGGCCCTCTCGCTCGGCTTTTGCGCCGTCTTCGGAACGCTCGTGCCGCCCGTCTTCGAGGGCCGCATCGCCGGGCTCGTCGCGACGACCTCGGGCCGCATCGTCATCCTCGGCATTGTCGTCTGCCTCACCGGCATTGCCATGTGCGGCCTAGCCGGGATGAGGAAGGAGCGGGAGCTCTCCGACGCCGAGAAAAAGTCGTCCATCGCCGAGTTCAGCTTCGTCAAGGGCGCCTGGGTCGCCGTTTTCGCCGGGATCATGAGCTCCTGCATGGCCTTCGCCTTCGCCGCCGGGAAACCCATCGCCGAAGCGGCTGTCCGGAGCGGGGCCCCGCCGCTGTTCCAGAACTTCCCCGTCTTGATCGTCGCCCTGTTCGGCGGATTCACCACAAATTTCATCTGGTGCGCCGCCCTGAGCATCCGGAACAAGTCGGGCCGCGACTATCTCCGGGTCAAGACGGCCGGCCCGGCCGAGGGCGCGAAGGCCGCGTCGGCGCTACTGAGACCGTCGCTTCTTTCCAATTATATTTTCTCGGCCCTGGCCGGGACGACCTGGTATTTCCAGTTCTTCTTCTACGGCATGGGCACGACGAAGATGGGGAAGTACGACTTCTCCAGCTGGACGATCCATATGGCCTTCATCATCACTTTCAGCAGCCTGTGGGGGATCTATTTCCACGAATGGAAGGCCACGGGGAAGCCGACTCGCCGCCTCGTCGTGGTCGGGATCGGCGTCCTCATCCTGTCGACGATCGTCGTCGGCGTCGGGAATTACGTCGCGACCCTCCCCGGGAGCTCTTCTCAGCAGGGTCAGTCCCAAGCCTCGGTCCCCGGGGCATCCGAAGTCTGCGTCATGAAGACATCGTTGGGGACGATGGTGTTCGCATTTTTCGAGGCCGATGCGCCCAAGACCGTCGCTCAGTTCAAGGCCCTCGTCCGAAAGGGCTTCTACGGCGGGAAGGACTTCTACCGTGTCGTCCGAGGCCATGTCATCCAGGCTGGCGGTGGGGACGCGCCGAAGCTGCCGCCCGAATTCAACGCCCGGCCGCACGTCTTCGGCACCCTGGGACTGGGCCGGACGGGAGACGAGTGGAGCGGCGACTCCGAGATCTACATCTGTGTCGCGCCACGGCCCCACCTCGACGGCCGGTACACGGTCTTTGGCCAGCTCGTCGAGGGATCCGATGTCCTCGAGAGGATCGCCGTTGTCCCGGTCGAAGAGAGATGGGAAGGGCCGGACAAGAAGATGGCCATGCACAAACCGCTCGAGCGCGTCATAATCCGGAGCGCCCGGATCGAGACGCGATAAAGAGGGGGTCAACCCTACCTTTTGCAGCAAATGGTAGGTTTGACCCCCTCTTGACCCTCTCTTACTCGTGGGAAGCACAAGACCGGTTGATTTTGAGCCCCGAGCCAAGTATTCTCTTGGAATGATTTTTCGGATGCGTCTCGTTAGGCCGGTTATTC
>Ga0315276_10006371_pt1 | contig 10888 bp, 15 predicted proteins | sample YL17G05_0_MG_FD_204542 | JGI IMG/M metagenome (GOLD analysis project Ga0315276, IMG submission 204542) | Sediment microbial communities from Yellowstone Lake, YNP, Wyoming, USA - YL17G05_0 | ecosystem: Environmental > Aquatic > Freshwater > Lake > Sediment | place: USA: Wyoming | collected... | reverse complement strand
AAAACCTGGTAACAGAAATAGGCTGACAGCATGGCAAAAGAGGCATGGGCGATGTTCAGAATTCCCATCATGCCGAAGATCATGGTCAGACCGGATGCCACCAGAAAAAGCAACATTCCGTACGCCAGGCCATGAATGGCCTGAGCAACATACAACACCGCGGTCGGGCTCATCTATCCTCCTGCGAAAAAGCGCCCCAAGAGAGCAAAGGCAAATGAAATTGAAAGTGACGGGGCAATAACTCCCCCAAAAGCTCGCCCCCGACTGAAAGTGGGGGCGAGCTTTTACCAGGACGTTAAGATACCCTATTTCTTGACGCGTCCTTTGAGTTTTTCATCGAAAGTGGGGAAGCATTTCTCGGCCGGTATCCAAATAGGATTGCCAGGCATCGCATTCTTGGGGTTGTCCCAGGTATTGGGGAACACCATTTCCATGATGGGACGGTCCGCTATAACCTGATGGTCAGCGGGCCGCATGTAATGTTTCCAGCCAAAAAAATCGAAGGTGTCTCCCTCCCAGGCGGCGATGACCTTCTTCGGATCGGTGCTGCCTGCCTTTTGTAAAACCTGAAAGTACCAGTAGTATGAGGTGAGGTTTCTATACCAGCCGCCGTTGGGCCACTGGTACAATACTGTGTCATAGGGCGCTTTCCATGTCTTCCACAGATTGTTCCATAAATCACACAATTTCTTCACATTAGGCACCCTGCGGTCCAACTGGAAATCTGCGCACAGAACTAAGCCTCGCCCTGCCGGACCGCCGATCACCTCCAGGGGTCGGGTGTCGTCAAGAAAAGGACTGGCCATGGGAATGTAATATTCCGGATTCAAGGGGCTTTTCAGACCCAATTGTCTCGATTGCTTGATCAGGTTCTCATTGTCGGCCCCCCAGGCCATTTGGATGATCACCTCGGCTCCGGATGCCCTCACCTTTTCCAGGTAGGGCGCAAAGTCCTTGGTATACACGGGAAAGTACTCCTCGCCGACGATCTGGGCATTGGGCTTGGCTTCTTTTATGCTCTTTTTGAAGGCGCCGGCGGAGGAGTGTCCCCAGGCGTAGTCCTGGGCTAAAATGTAAAACTTCGTTTCCGGTCGTTTTTCATAGAAAATGGCCAGACTCTTGCCGGAGGTGGAGGAGGTCCCGCAGGTGCGAAAGACATACTCGTTCCAGTCCGGAAGGTCCATGAGTTCATCGGAGTATGCGGAAAGGTTCACGAAGATGGTCTTATGTTCTTTCGCCACCGCCTGGCCCGCCTTGGCAAGGTGGGTGCCGGCTACTCCCGCAAATACGTGAACTTTGTCTTGCAGGATCGCCTTTTCGGCCGCCCGTTTGGCCGGGTCCGGCCTCCCCTGGGTATCCGCCAGGATGAACTGAATCTTCTTCATCTTGCCGTCTACAAGGATCCCGCCCTGGGAGTTGATATCCTGGGCGACAAATCCAAGGATAGCCGAGTAAGCCTCCCCAAGATAGGCGTTCACCCCTGAAACCTGATCCCACATGGCGATCTTAATGTTGTCGCCGGAAGTTGGAAATGTCTGGTTCTTCGGGTCATATTTGGAAAGGTCCCCCTTGAGGGGCTCGAAGGCCATAGCCTGTGGCATACCGAATAAAAAAACAGAGAGTACACAAACGCACCCCATGATGAATAAACGCGAACGTATCTTAAGAATCGAATTCATCCCTCTAACCTCCTTTCCCTTGCTTACTCAGGTTATAAAATTACTCCTTGAGGCCCCCAACCCACATCATTGCCAAACGTCCTCGCCAATTTGAACTTTTCATGACAGGGGCATCACCTCCCTCCATTTAGCTTTGTCAAAGGTACAATAAAAGAGCGCCTTCAAATGGATAAAAAACCATCTTGAAAGCCACCAGGGGACACTTTCTGGGAATTTTTTCACGATTATCTCCAGAAGGCCAACATTATATGGTCAGTTGATTTGTCGACTAGTGAAGAGTGATGAACTCGTAAAAAGTCAAAAAGTTGGGTTTCCCGTCATTCCGGCGAACCCCGGATCGGATCCGGGGCAGGCGCCGGAATCCAGTTATTTCAAATACTTAAAAATTCTCTGGACTCCGGTTTTCACCGGAGTGACGACTTTTTACGAGATCATCAAGAGTTGTATCACAAAATAGTCTTACGGCAAACCATTGTCAAGGAAAAATTATCACTGTCTCTTCACCCGTCCCTCTTCCGCCGGAGGAGTGGGCTTCGCCGTGAGACTTCGGCGTGAGCTCAGTCGAACGCTCAGCCGAACGGATGGGGTGAGGGGTTATTTCCGGGCCAACTGGAAAGAACGAAGCCGCCGAGGTGCGGATGCCTTAGGTGAAACAATCGATGGCCAGGTTTTTGTTGGGGGCGTGGTTGTTTTCGTCGGCATTGCCGTAAGGAACGAAGAGGATCGGAATCTGCAAGACGTTGCGAATGGCTGCTCCGGGAAAGCTTCCGCCCGATATATCGGGAATATCAGGGTGTTTGTGCTCGTGAGCAGATGGCCTGGGTGAATCGGAGGGGCTCGACGGCATTACCCAAACAGATTTCTCATCCGCATGAGGAGCCCCATATCTCCCTGGGCAATGTATTTCCCTTCCATGAAAGCTCGTTGTCCGTCAATTTCTTTATTCGCAATCGCCAGCCAGATTTCCGAAGGGGTCTTGATGGTAAGAGTCGGTGAATCCACTTTCCCTTCATTATACGTGCATTTCCCCTGTTCAATCGCGAGAAACCAATTCCCGGGTTGAGTTCCGGTCACTTCAAATTGGATGGTTGCCTTGAGATCTCCGGCCGCCTTGGGGTTAAAAAATGCGGCCATCCCCCTGAGAAGGAGTCTCATATCTTCTGTTCTTCCTTCTTGGGGTTTGCCTTGAGTAACTCCCTCAAGATGGCTATCCCAAAATAAATTGGCCATTTCAGCCACCTCATCGGGGGCGATAAGAGGTTCTTGAATGAGCGCCTCTGTTTCTTTGGAAACCCTCCCGTCCCGGATCACCTCGACTCCTGCTTGATAGGCAGCTTGAAGAGCACCCGCCACCTTCTCCGTTAAACCCTGCCTTCTTAAAAGCTCACCCGCGGGCATTAAAAGTTCCCCGATAATCGGTGCGCCCGAACTCCGCTCCATATGGCGGAAGACTTGCCGCAGGCCATCAAAATGAGAAACTTCGGGAAATCCACAATTGGAGATCAGGATGATCTTCCGATTTACGGCATATCTTTGAGGATGCCGGTACGCCTCAGCCGTCTTGATCAGGTGAGGGTCAAGAAGAGGCAGGAGCCTTTCCTGAAAAGCCTTCAGGAGCGAAGTCATATTGTAATTATATAAAGGAGTGGCATAAACCAGGATCTCACAATTTCGGACCTTTTCTAAGAGTTCCGGCATATCATCCTTGAATACGCATACTCCCGGAGTCTTGGCCCAGCAGGTGTAACATCCCACGCAAGAATGAATCGCCTTTTCCTTCAGGTAGACCGTTTCGGTTTCAGCCCCCTGGGACCGGGCACCCTTCAGGAATTCCTGGAGAAGAATCTCCGTATTACTTACCTTTGGCCGTGGGCTCCCCTGTATGGCTAATATTTTCATCATCTTTTGCTCTCCTTTGGCAATGAGTCCTCCTCCTTTGCTTCCTTCAGAGGATGAAAGGGGACTTTTTCCTGAACGGCTCCGGCAATGGGGATGCCTTTGACAAGAAAAACAACTCACCGGGTCGGTGGATCAACGATTCGCCTGATTATTGAAGCAGCTGCTCCTTCCGTTGAATGAGCGGCCCATTCACCTCATCGTCGCTCCTTTATCGTTTTCCGCCACCGGGATTCCTCTTATTCTCTTCCAGGCAGTCGGTTTCATATGAGGGGGAGCGCCGTTGTTGTCTCTCATCAAAGAGCTATTCAATTCACTGGCAATCCCAATCGCCTCCTTTCCGTCCGTAGTCTGGTAAGAAATGAAATCTTGCCCGTACCTCACAACTCCTATGACGCGGTAAATACCCCGGTCATCCAATTGTACTCTGTACTCTCGAATTTCGGAAGGGGTGAGCAAGAATGTCAATACCGTTATCACCCCCGCGCATACCGCCACGACCAATACAATGCTGATAACCTTTCCCATACGCCAATTCTCAATTGGTCATGGTGAACCTCCTTTAAAAAAATTCCAACCCCTACATCACGGCAAACCCGAACCTCCTTCAGGTAACCTCCGCCTTTGATGATCTCGTAAAAAGTCGTCACTCCGGTGAAAACCGGAGTCCAGGGAACTTATAACTGGTGGAAAGAACTGGATTCCGGCTTTCGCCGGAATGACGGGAAACACCACTTTTTGACTTTTTACGAGTTTATCACCTTTGAAGATCACCCTGCCCACGGGGCGACAGGACCACAATTCTTCAAGACCAATCGCCCCGTTCATTTTGAACCCACGAAATCCTCCCGTGTTCAAGAGCCGACCCCCCTTAAATTAAGACCCACGGCGGCTCAACATCAATATAAAAAGCAAAAAATGGGCCGATCTGAAATCCCATCTTAACGGTGGAATTTGATTAGCTTTTACGAATTCCCGACTCTCTCATTCCTCCCTATGGTGGAAAAAGATTTCTCCTTTTTCCCAATTTTTTTCTCACCCCCCAGGAGATCGCGGCACCCATCTTAAGGGGAAGGGTATGCCCCTGCTCCGTCATTTGCCATATCTTGACATTTAATGTCGGACGACGTAATATTCTGGTAGACAATGTCTTAAAAGAGGAGGTTCCTATGCCTGGTCTTCAAAAAAGTATCCGTCTTCCGGCAGAAACCCTGAAAGAAATTGAGCAAATGGTCAAAGAAACGGGGCGGGACTTCTCCACCATTACGAAAGATCTCCTGGTCGAGGCCATCAAGATAAGAAAGTGTCCCGGCATCACATTCGCCGAAGGGACCAGTGGCCGGAGAGCCCGGGTGGCGGGCACAGGGATAGAGGTCCGGGAGATTATCGCCAGCTATCAGAGCGTGAAGAAGGACCTCAAACGACTCAAGAAGGCCTACCATTGGTTATCCCAGGAGCAGCTCACGGCCGCCCTTGGCTATTACTCGGCTTACCCCCAGGAAATTGACCGACAAATTGAGCAAAATGAGCGTTGGGACGAGGAAAAAGTCAGAGAACGTCATCCCTTCATGAGTTCGCCATCATGAAATTCTATTTGGATGAGGACCTCAGCCCGAAGATTGCTCAAGTACTTAGAAAAAATGGGATCGACGCCTTAAGCGCCCACGAGGCTGGAATGCTTGAGGTATCGGATCAAGAACAGTTGGAATTTGCCGCCAGTGAAAAAAGATGCGTAGTGACCAGGAATAGGGATGACTTTATTAGGCTTACCGTCTGGTTTTTTAACGATCAGCGTCCGCATTATGGAATACTTATCGTCCCATACACCATCCCCGGAGATCAATTCTCCCGCATGGCCCGTCTCATTAAAAAATTCTCTTCAAAGAACCCCTCGGGATTAGAACCGTACGCAATCGCCTTCCTTGCTCTGAAATAGATCGGTTTGCATTCTTACCATTCGCAAAACCCAACCCGCCATCTCGATTTTTTTGAAAGTTACTTCTGCACCTACGTCCGGTTTCATTTTTGTTACCCCATTTTTGCTGCAGGAATCTGCCAAGAGTGTCGACCTGACACCCTCATTCCCACAGCTCATCATTCCTCTCCAAACAGAATTGGCCACATCGATCGAGGCCATAAGTTGTTTTAGAACCTACGTCCCGCTCTCCCGGATCAATTACGGCAGTCAATAAGATTTTCCTTCAGAATTATTTGTTTTTTTGGTTAAAATATAGTATCATTAAGCATAAATCGAAGGAACAAACCTCTTCCGTATAATTATTGTTCGCGTCGCGCTGCGCGCAACGCGAACGGCGAGCTGCGCGGTGCCCCGCTCGCCGTTGGGCGTAAATAATAATGAAGACGACATTGATTCCGATGACCATCGAGCATAGTAGAGTAGACTGGGAATTCATTGATCTTTTTAGGATGAAATTCACGACGCTCTGGAATAACTTGAAAGACCTAAAGCTCGGGCAATTTCATGGCAGTTTCGCCAGACAGGCAGATGGCGGCTACACGGGTGGCCTCGTCTTACCCAACGAGTATAGGCTGAAAGGGCTATACGTCGATTTCAGGCATTTCTATTTGGAAAAGGAAGCTACAAACGTCAGAAGGTTCGCAAATTACCTGGTCTCAATAACGGAATCCGATGATTACCGACAATTCATCAAAGAAGAAAAGAACAAGCTTCAATCTCAGTTTATCGAAAGCGGCTGGTTCCGGTTCAAAGGTAAGCCGTTTACCACAAAGCAGCTCCTGGACATTTGGTTTAATGCAGAGCTATTCCATAGCGACCCAGCAAAGATCGCGGTAATGCTAGACTGGGCTGAAGTACTTGCCGCAGACACAGCAAAGTCGATGCTTTTCATGGCTGTATATGACAGTACGTTGGTTGTCAGGAACATAAACTGGTCGGCCCTGGAGCTTTCAAAGCACAACATGTATCTAAGAATGCCCAACAAGGCGTTCCAGCCAATCGCCCCAAAAGCGGGCTCTGGCTGAACTTTGCGTTATGTGCCTTAAGCACACATCAACGGATAGCTGTGGCAATAATCAAAATCAACAAGTTTGAAGCGGCGCGCCGACAGGTCGATGCGGCAATTCGGATGATATTCAGCGCGGAAGACCCCGTTGGCGTCCATACGCTTGCGATGGCTGGTTTTCGAATCCTGCGCGATCTCGCATCGCAACACGATGACAGTTACATGGAGAAGGTCATTGATTTGATGATCAAGCCTGGCAAAAAAGCGGCCTTTTGGGGAGCGATGAATAGTTTCTCTAATTTCCTAAAGCATGCTGACCGAGACTCCGCCGGAATTCACGACGGCGTTGATGAAGAGGTGAACGATGTAACGCTTTTCATGGCCTGCTTGTACTACCAAGACTTAGGGCATCAATTTACGCCAGAAATGTCCGCTCTTGTGGGTTGGTTCACTGCCCTGCATCCAGGGTTTCTCTTCGAAAACGCAAACCCAAAATTCCGGGCTGCGGCTGAAGCGGCTGGGGCATCAATCAAGGCACTTTCCCGTCGAGAGCAACTTGCGTTTGGTAAACAGTTAATAACATTGGCGCGAAACATGGTGGCAAGATCCTGATAAGGGCACATAAATCAAATCGCTCAAGAGGGACGCGGCTTAAAGTCCGCCGCGTCCCTTAGCTTTCGCGTTATGCCGTGGAAGAGTGACGATGAACCTCACTGAGAAAGCTTTGCGGCTTTTAACCATCAGCGAATCCATAATAGATGCCATCGATAGCCACGATACAACGTCCTTCAAGGCGTCTGTGCTCGATTTTGTGAAGCTAAAGAAAGGGATAAGAACTTCCCTTGGCTCTCGGAGGAGAGCCAATTATAAGTTTGCCCGACGCGAAATCCGAGCAAGCGAGGCAGGTGTTAAATTATATTGCCACAGGTAAGCCTCTAAATGTCGAAGTCATGTTTCGGGAAGCTGGGCTTGGCGATCTCATCAGCGATGCACTTACGTTGGAAGAGACCGATGCGATCGGATTGGACGTTTTTTACCCATGTTTCAGCCACCACGAGTATGTTGAAGGTTTGTACGAAGTTGGCGGCTTGATCTTGGCTGCTGGAGCGCTTCCACCCAATTTGAAAGACTTGGTTCAAGAGGCAAGTCACTGTTATGCCTTCCAACAATACATTGCCGTATTCGCTCTTTCTCGGGCGATTTTGGAAGTTGCGCTGCGTGACCTATGCCTCAAATATGGCGTTCTGAAACCGGATCAAGGCAATGTCAAACAAATGCCCACTCGCTTTCCGCCATTATACGACATGCTCACTGATTTGTGCGCAGAAATGCCCACATTTGCCGTGCTTCGAGCAGAACTCGACGATGTCCGACGACAGACAAACTATATTGTGCACGGCAATAGAGTTGTAACAGCAGGCGAAGCCAACAACATTCTTCAAGACACTTTCCATGTGGTTCATAGGTTGTATGAGATAAGTACTAAGGTCGACGAAGGCCGGCCATAACATAGCGCCACAGTGTGGCCTTGAAAGCGACCAGCGTTTTCAAGGCCGCACACAATCTGACTTTGGCGCGCAGAGAATATGAAAATGGATAATGGCACGTAGTTCCGTTGATTCCGTTATTGCACCAAAAATTTAACCCGGAACTCATGGCATTATCGGAACTACGTCGCTCCCTTCGTCCTTCCCTTTTTTCTAATTCATTTTATTGCAAGTAATAATCCTTTTGTACGTATATGGGGGGATTATGATGAAAATAATTTTTATGCTTACCATTATTTATGCTATCGCAATAGCGAATACTTATGCAGAAATTAGGACCTTTGTCAGGGAGTATACCTATCGAGCAAGTGAAGCAGATAGTAAGCTGAGTTGCAGGACTATTGCTTTGGAACAGGTTAAGAGGCTTCTATTGGAAGAATTGGGAACATATCTTGAGAGTCAAACGGAAGGTAAAAATTTTCAACTTACAAAAGATCAAATAACAACATTAACAGCTGGTATTGTAAGAACTGAGATTGTTGAGGAAAAATGGACTGGGGAAATTTTCTGGATTAAAGCGAAAATTGCGGCGGATCCCGATACTGTCATCAAATCAATTGAAGACCTGCGGAGTGATCGACAAAAAGCGAAAGAATTGGAAAAATCAAGAAGAATGGCAGCAGAATACTTACAGGAAGTTGAGCGTTTAAAGGGGAAACTATCATCGGTCAAAGCTGACATTGGGAAAAAAGAGGAATATAACGAAGTAATCAAGAAATTGAGCGCAACGGATTGGTTTGAAAAAGGGATTAGTCTATCAGATGAGCCGAGCTCCGCACTAGATGCATTTAACAAGACGATTGAATTAAATCCTAAGATGGTGGAAGCCTATTTTTCCCGTGGTCTTATCTATGTCTATCAAAATAAATTTTATGAAGCTCTTGATGATTGTAAAAAAGCTATTGAACTAACCCCTGATGTTGAACGCTTTCCAATTTATGCTATTCGATCATTTGCACACGCTGGTTTGGGAAACTACACGCAAGCGTTAAGCGATAGTGAGAAGGCCATAAAATTATGCCCATATTCTCAGAGTGTACTCTTAGCATTCAGCTATTTATCTCGTGGATATGCACATGGAATGTCGAACAATTTTTACCAAGCCATTTCGGATTTTAATAAAGCTTTAGAAGTTTCCCCTAAATTTCCGGTCCCTTATGCATATCTTGGGCATATCTATTTTCGCCTAGGCAACCATAAAGAGGCTGTGAAAAGCTATAATGCATATATCGATTCAATCCCTATGAAGAATCCTGAAATTTATCATAATTTAGGAAGATCTTACTATTTTTTAGGAAATTATGAGTTGGCTATAATGAATTTTAAGATTGCCGCAAGATTAGGTCATTCAGAAGCGCAGATATATTTAAGGTCAGAAGGTATTAAATGGTAAAGGAGCATACTTATTTTTTGGAATTTGTTTGGAGGCAGGGACGTTGTTCCGATAGATCCGTTACAGCCGCAGGAGAAATGAGGCCAGAAGTATTTCGGGTCAGCTCTATTTCGTTAGCATTCCTTCTTGTCTGAAAAAGGGATTCCCGGGACACAATACCCATTCTATATACTTTGCTTAGCCGCCCTACCTGGATATTGGGTGAGACATACCGCCAAGGGTTCTTTCATTAGGGGGCAGCGATCCGTGTTTCACCCTCGGGCCATATGCGTTTAAAGTCATTCACATTGAAAGTCAGTACCCGATCCACTTCAGACTTCCGTGCTGTCTTCACGATAAGTGCATCATATACAGCCCCCCCTGAGATGCCCAGATCGCTCATGCGCTTTACGGTCGCAAAATAATCAGACGAAGAAAGTGATCTAACAGATGCCACAGGTTCAACACTTTCATGAATAAGTCGCCATGCCAGTCCAGGCGTAATTCTCGGGCTCACCGGCAGCGTTGATAACACGGCATACAGTTCTGCGATTGTATGCGAAGATACGATAAGGTCGAATTCTTCTGCCTTCGCCTTCTTGAGCCATGAAAGAGCACGATGGTGTAAAGGATGGGGCTGAACAAGCGCGGCGACGAGCACGGAGGTATCGAACAGGATTTTCATGCCTTTTTCCCGGAGGCAACTTTCAACAGACGTTCCTCGCGATGGCTACGGATTGCTTCCATGAGATCACCGGTTGCGGTCCCGGTGAAAACGAGCACACCATCTTCCAGTTTGAGCGGGGTTTCGTGCTCTACGGGTTTCAGTAGGACCTCATTTCCATGCTCATCAATCTCTATCTCGGTCCCCGGCTTTAATCCAAGTCTGTCCCGGATTTCTTTAGGAACCACTACCCGTCCGAAACGATCCAGTATTGTTTTCATACCGCCCTCCCATTAATTGCCATTATATCATGCCAATTGGCAATGATCAATACCAAGAAATCTCAACCGAATTATTAAGAGCCCTTTCTGCTCAAGACTGGCTGCCGAAGAGGCGGACGCTGATTAAAATTAGGACGGGGCCCCGGGGAACGTAGTTCCGATAATTCCGTTACACACAGGACAAATGAGGTTTCTTGCTTCGCCAGCACTCCTCCGTGTACTTGTCTCAAACCCTTTTTTTACAGATCCCCTTCCCTCAGGACTTTCAGGACGATGATCTCCGTGGATGCGGGGAGAGTATCCTTGCTGATGGTGAAGGTGCTGGTATTGAGGGACCGAACCTTGTAAGGTCCATCGATAAATTGCTCCAGAACGCCCACGTTATACCAAAAGTGCATGGGAACGACGATCTTTGGTTTCAACTGTTCGACCACCTTCTTGGCCCCTTCCGGTCCGATGGTGTAG
>Ga0315276_10006367_pt1 | contig 10891 bp, 6 predicted proteins | sample YL17G05_0_MG_FD_204542 | JGI IMG/M metagenome (GOLD analysis project Ga0315276, IMG submission 204542) | Sediment microbial communities from Yellowstone Lake, YNP, Wyoming, USA - YL17G05_0 | ecosystem: Environmental > Aquatic > Freshwater > Lake > Sediment | place: USA: Wyoming | collected... | reverse complement strand
GACCTGTTCGGCGCGCTGGTGGTTGTCGCGGTCCTTGTGTCAGTCATCCGCCGCCTGTTCGCCCCGCCGGAAAGACTGCGGGTCGCGGGACACGCGAAATCAGACGCAGTGTTGATACTTTTGCTTATCCTGACCGTGATGCTTACGATGTTCGGACAAAATGCTGCCCGCACAGCCATGGGTCAGGGGATCGCCAACGAGTCGCGCTTCATCGCGTTCGGTTGCGCGGGGCTGTGGACGGCCGCAGATGCCCCCGTCTGGTTTCACGTCTTTTTCTGGGGGCACATGCTCGCGGTGCTTGGCTTTCTCAACTATCTTCCCTTCTCCAAGCACCTGCATATTCTGACTTCAATCCCGAACGTGTACTTTGCCAACCTGGCCCCGAAGGGAACGCTCGCGCCGATCAACCTGGCCGACGAGACGCTCACGAAGTTCGGGGCAACAGATATCGACGACCTCTCCTGGAAGCAGCTGCTCAACGGTTTCACCTGCACGGAATGCGGCCGGTGCACGTCGGCCTGTCCCGCTCACACGACCGGTAAGCTGCTTAACCCGAAGAAGATCGTCATGGACGTTCGCGCACGAACCATGGAGAAGGCGCCGCTGCTGCGCGCCCGAGGTGACGGCGATGCGGCAGGGGGAGACGTCGCGAAGGCGATCGCCCGCCCGTTGCTCGACAATTTCATCACGGCGCAGGAGCTCTGGGCCTGCACCACCTGCATGGCCTGCGTGCAGGAATGCCCCGTGATGATCGAACATATTGACACGATTGTCGATCTCCGGCGGGGTCTCGTGCTCAACGAGTCGCGCTTTCCAGACGAACTCAAAACGACCTTCTCGAATCTGGAGCGGAACTACACGCCGTGGGGCTTCGGCCATTCGTCCCGCGCCGACTGGGCGGAGGGGCTGAACATTCCGCGCATGGCGGACGTCCAGAGTGCGGACGTCCTTTTCTGGGTCGGCTGCGCGGGTTCCTACGACGCGCGCTACAGAAAGGTCACGCAAGCGTTCGCCCGTCTGATGCAGATCGCCGGTGTGAACTTTGCGATCCTCGGGTCGGAGGAGAAGTGCAACGGTGACCCGGCACGCCGGATGGGGAACGAGTACCTCGCCCAGTCGCTCATCGCGGAGAACGTCGCCACCCTGAACAGATACCGCGTGAAGAACATCGTGGTCACCTGCCCCCATTGCCTGCAGTCACTGGGCAAGGAATACCGGCAGTTCGGAGGAGACTACGAGGTCGTCCATCACACGACGTTTCTGAACGACCTGATCCGGCGGGGAAAGCTCACCATGCCCGCCGGCGTCGAAGGAGCGGTCACCTTTCACGACCCCTGTTACCTCGGCCGGTACAATGACATCTACGATGACCCGCGGGATGTTCTTGACGCGATCGGTGGCTGGAGGAGGGTGGAGATGAGGCGGTCGAAAGACCGGAGCTTCTGTTGCGGGGCGGGGGGCGGACGGATGTGGATGGAGGAGCGGGAGGGAAAGCGCGTCAACGTGGAGCGGGTCGAAGAAGCTCTGGCCACGAATGCAGGGGTCATCGGGACGGGGTGTCCGTTCTGCATGACGATGATGGCCGACGGTGTCAAAGAGAGGGAAGGGGCTGCGCAGGTGAGAGACGTCGCGGAGCTGCTGCTCGACGCGGTCGAGGGGCGGTGATGAAAACCCGGGGCTCTCGGATCATCAATGCCATAGCCCCCATCCGCGTGTGCGACATCGGCGGCTGGACCGATACCTGGTTCGCGCGGCAGGGGGCGGTATTCAACATCGCCATCTACCCCTACGTCGAGGTTCAGGTGGAGGTCCTCGACCATGTGGAAGGGGAAGAGCGGGTGACCATCGACGTCGAGAACTTCGGCCACACGTACGTCATCAACCCGGAGCGGATAGTGTACGAGAGGCATCCGCTGATCGAAGCCGCGATCGATGTGATGAAAATCCCTGCCGAGACCGCTCTGCGCATCAATGTTTTTTCCGACGCACCTCCGGGGGCGTCCACCGGGACCTCGGCCGCGGTCTCGGTTGCGCTCATCGGGGCGCTGGACCGGCTGGTCGGTGGACACCTGACCGCCCATGAGGTGGCGGGGCTGGCCCACTTCATCGAAACGAAGAAGCTCGGGCTCCAGTGCGGCATCCAGGACCAGCTCGCGAGCGCTCACGGGGGGATCAACTTCATCGCCATGGAAGAGTTCCCCTCATCGACCGTCACACCGGTCCGGATCCCGAACCCTGTCTGGTGGGAGCTCGAACACCGGCTGGCGGTGATTTACATCGGCAGGCCACACAGTTCGAGCGTGATTCACATGAAGGTGATCGAGGGACTCGGAGCCGGTGCGCATGCGGACCCCCGCCTGGAGCGGCTCCGGCAGCTCGCCGTGCAGGCGCGCGACGCCGTGGTGGCGGGGGATTTCGTTTGCCTTGGACGGGTGATGGACCAGAACACCGACGCCCAGCGTGCGCTCCATCCCGACCTGGTGTGCGAGAAATCGGAAGAAGTCATCACCGTCGCGCGCCGCTTCGGCGCCCTCGGCGTGAAAGTCAACGGGGCAGGAGGCGACGGGGGGTCTCTTACCATTCTGACCGACGGCGACATGTCGAAGAAAAGACGGATGCTCCGCGCGCTCGCGGAGGTCTCCTTCCTTAGTCTTCCCCTCTATCTCTCCCGGCAGGGATTGCGCGTCTGGTGAGGCGCTGCCGGAATCACGACATTCATCATCTTTCAAGAAAGAGAGCAGACAGTGGCATTATCCATCTTCAAGAAAGTCGGCGGTTGGCTTAAGAAAGTCAGCGGCGGTGGGGGCAAGCCCACCATCACGCCGGTTGTTCCCGCCCCTCACCGGCCGGGTCAACCGCGCGAACGGGGTGAACGGGACCGCCTGATCAAACGGGCCGCCCCTCCGCAACAGCGTGACCGGCGCGAAGGGCGGCCGGACCGCACGGAGCGTCCTCCCCGGCAGGAACGCCCGCCGCGCCCCGACCGCACGGGGCGCCCGTCGCGGCAGGCCCCTCCGGAACGTCCGCCGCGTGCCGAACGAGCTGAACACCCTCATGGCGAGCGAACTCCCCGCCCGGACCGCCCGGCCCGTCCTCCCCGCACGGGGCGCCCGGAGACTGTCTCCGAGCCGCGAAAGGGGGAGGCACCGTGGAATCCCGCCGTCTTCACCGTCCCTCCGGAGGAGGGGAAGGTCCGTTTCCAGGATCTCGATCTCCCGGATGAGGTGATGCACGCGATCTACGACCTCGGCTTTCTGTACTGCACGCCGATCCAGTCGGGGATACTCGGGAAAACGCTCTCCGGCGCCGACGCGACCGGCAGGGCACAAACAGGAACCGGCAAGACCGCTGCATTCCTGATCACCATCCTCACACACTTTCTCCGCACACCCGCCCCCGAACCCAGGAAGAAGGGAACCCCCCGCGCTCTCATCCTCGCGCCGACGCGCGAGCTGGTGCTCCAAATTGAAAAGGACGCGAAGAGCCTGGGAAAATACGCCCACTGCAAAGCGATGGCGGTGTTCGGAGGGATGGACTATGTCAAGCAGAAGCGGATGCTGGGGGAAGGACCTATCGACATCGTTGCGGCGACGCCGGGACGATTGCTCGACTACAAGCGGAAAGGCGACATCGATCTGAGCAGGGTCGAGATCATGGTGATCGACGAGGCCGACCGGATGCTCGACATGGGATTCATCCCTGACGTCCGCCGCATCATCGAGAGCACCCCGACGAAAGGGAAACGGCAGACCATGTTCTTCAGCGCCACGCTGACCCCGGAAGTGAACCGGCTGGCTGCGTCATGGACGCGCGACGCGGTCCAGATCGACGTCACCCCGCCGAGGGACATCACCCTCTCCACGATCGACCAGGTGGTCTACATCATCACCAACGAGGAAAAGTTTGCGCTGCTGTACAACATGATCACGAAACTCAAACTCGAACGGGTGATGGTGTTCTGCAACCGCCGGGACGAGACCCAGTTTCTTAAGGACCGGCTCGCGGCCTACGGCATCAGCTGCGGACTCCTTTCCGGCGACGTATCGCAGGAGCAACGGGTGAAAACTCTCGAAGCCTTCCGCAACGGAAAACTTGTCGTCCTGGTGGCCACCGACGTGGCTGCGCGGGGACTTCATATCGAGGGGGTCAGCCACGTTGTCAATTACATGCTGCCGATGGACCCGGAAGACTACCTCCACCGGATCGGCAGAACCGGACGCGCCGGAGCGAGCGGGACGTCGATCAGCTACGCGACCGAGACGGAGGCCTATCAGATTCCCGAAATCGAGAAGTTCATCGGGCGGGAACTCCCGGCCGTCCACCCCGATCCTGATCTGGTGACGCCTCCCCCGCCGCTGGCGGAGGGCACTGCCGAACCGCGCCAGAGACGTGCGCAGGACCGGCGGGGTGGAAGCAGAGGGGGAGGACATAACCGGGGGGGTGCCCGACGCGGGGGACATGGTCCCGGGGGACCCGGCCACGGGGGGCGGGGAAGACCGGGGGGGGGGCGCTCCAAGTAGAAGGAAAAGGAGGTGACCCCGACGGGATCTGACGGGTCAGCACAAAAGGGAGATGAATGAGAGACGACCCGGTCATTGCGGGGGCAGGGGCCGCTGAAGTCCGATTTTCTCCCGCGGGGTCGGTGCGAAACCGAGTTTCTCCGCCGGTGAATTCTTCCTGAACCGGAAATCCCCCTTCTCAGGCGCCATCACACCGGGGTTCCCCTGGGTCAGCAGGTTACCGATGAACATCGCGGACATGGCCGGGTCGCCGGATCGGTATGCGAGGTATCCCTCCGTCATGTCGATATTGAGATAGTACGGATCCCACCCCTTCGCTCCGTCTTCCCTCCGCCTGAGTATCACCGGGTCTGCGATGATGTTGCCGCTGACGGTGACCACCGAGAAGTCGAAGGCCTGATAGTCGTAGATGTCCATCCATCGCCCGCCGTAGGAAATGTTCCCGACGATCCGGTTGTACTTCGGCACCGCAGGCTCGCCGTCCATCGTCTGCAGCAGCTCCGGATAACGCGTGGTGTACGGAGGGCTGCTCGCGTGCACCTCATCCATCTTCGTGAAGAGGTAGGGGAGCGTACCGTCAAAAAAATACGACGCCCAGCCAAGCCCGCGGGCATCGACGTGAAGGGACGGACTGCATTCCACGTAGATGTTGTTTTCGACCGTGTTGTCCCTTCCCCCGCCTATCAACGTCGCCCTGCCCGCCCGGTAGAAAAGATTGCCGACGACGGTGAACCCTGACGCCCAATCGTCCAGGTAGACCGCCATCACACCGTGGAGCCCCGGCCCTGTGAGGTCGTGGAAGTAGTTGTACCGGATGACATTCCCCCTCCAGCTCAGGTCCCGCCCCGTATGGATCGCCCCGGCGTCACCGGTCTCCTTCATCAGGTGGTGGAACTCGTTGTATTCGATGATGTGATCGTTTCCCTTGATGTAGAGCCCTTCGAACGGGGAATCGTGTATCAGGTTGTTCGCAACGCGGTGGCCGACGCCGTCCATGACGACCGCGTACTGACCGCTTCGCAACCAGGTGCTGTAGTCATGGATATGGTTGTTGAGTGCGAAGTGCCCCGCGGGGATCAGGGTCCGCCTGTTGCCCCCCTGGAGGAGGATGCCTCCGAGCCCCACCCCGTGAATGTGGCACGACATCACGCCGTTGCGGGTCCCCCCCTCGATGGTGACCGCTTCCCGCCCCAGATTGCGGAACGTGCAACGGTCGATCGTCACGTCGTGTCCTCCCGTGATGGCAAATCCCTTCCCGCGAGAGCAGTCGAAGGTGAATCCCTCCCAGCGGAGCCAGGCCGAGCCGTCGATGGACACAAGGGGCTTCTCCAGCAGCGACACGGTGACCGACCCCCCGGTGAGCCGCGCCGGCGGCCAGAAGAAGACCAGTCCGCGCTCTCTGTCGAGATACCATTCCCCCGGCGCGTCGAGCTCTTCGAGAATGTTCAGGACATAGTAGCGTTGATTCCGGGTGTACCCGTAATGGTGATGCGGCGGCAGAAGCGTCATCTCCCTCTGCACCGTGTCGATCGATTTCACCTGCTGGTAGGTATCGCTCCAATCAAACGTCCAATAGCCGTGAAGGTAAATATCCGATGTCTGTTTCCAGGACGAGGGGCGGTTGCCGTCGTAGCTGATGCGGCCGTAGTGCCGGCCGGCCGGAATCCCGTCGTAGCGTTTTTCGCGTTCGAGGCCTCTGTTGTACATGCTGTCCCCGCTCTGCGGGACATCCGCGATGTGAAGCCAGCCGGTGTTCGGGTAACGGGCGACCGTCATCCGCTCGCCGTTGAAAAACAGCTCCATCGGAGGTCCTCCCCGCTGTACGATCGTGCCGGGGTCGGTGATGCCAAGAGTTCTGATGTCGGCCGCCACGACCTTCTCCCTTGCTCCGGGAGCAAGCCGGCTCACAAGGGCCGGATCGGTGAGCGGCCTGAATCCCTCCAGTGCCTTCCCTCCGGTGATGCGGACCTTCTCCCTTTGAAATGCCCGCCAGGTTATCGGCTGGGCGGCCGAACCCGAATCCTCCGCGGTGAGGGTAAAGGTGTCCTGTACGTCGTACGTCCCTCCCCGGACATGGACCGTGACCGCGCTGGGGAGAGAGCCCCCCCCTCGGAGCACGCGCAGCGCGTCACGTGCCCCCTCCAGCGTGGCAAACGGTCCGTCGGTGCGTGTCCCGTTCGGCGCCGCGAGCCTACCCGACCAGCGGTCGCTCCCTTGGTGTGCAACATAGAAATTCCGGCTTTGAGCGCCGGCGTACGCTGCGATTGTGCAAAAGAGCGCGAGAACGATGCCAGTTCGGTTCATGGGAGACCGGGGGAAGCTGAGAAGAGTAATGGATGATTTGCCGCAATGAATATACGCCAGAGAGGCCCAGAATCGCAAGATGCGTCTTTGAATGTTTGATGAATTGCGGTATCTTTAAACATTTAGCCCCCTTGTACGTATGATATCGAAAGAACGTGTCCTCACCGCCTTCGGGCATGGTACACCCGACCGTGTCCCGATCGACTACCTTGCCAACCCCGCTATTGACGGTCGTCTCAAACGCCACTTCAACATTGCCGCCGGCGATGACGAATCGCTGCGCAGTGCACTTGGCGTTGATTTCTTTGAGATCATACCCGGATACGTCGGACCGGCTCTGCACGGCGTTCTTCCCGGCCGCAGGATCGACATGTGGGGTATCAGGACCCGGTGGATTGAACACGGGAGCGGGGGGTACTGGGATTACTGCGACTTTCCCCTCCGGGAGGCCGACGAAGAGGAGATTGAGCGCTGGCCGATGCCATCACCGGACGATTTCGATTATGATGGCGCCCTCGCCATGTGCGTCCGCATGAAGGAGTATTGCCTCCTCATCGGCAATCCAGGGGCGGGGGACATGATCAACACCGCGGGGATGATCCGGACGATGGAACAAACACTGCTCGACCTGAAGACCGACGAGCCGGCGGGACTCAGGTTCATGGACAGAAAGAACGACGTGCAGCTGGAAGTGTACGGCCGGTTCCTTGAAATGGCGAAGGGAAAGCTGGACATGATGTGGCTCGGAGAGGACCTGGGGACACAGCGAGGACCGATGATCAGTCCTGATCTCTTCCGCAAGCACATTCGTCCCCGCCACCAGAAGTTCGTTGATCTGGCCCGTGCATTCGGCATCCCGGTGATGATACACTCCTGCGGGTCCAGCAGCTGGGCCTTTGAGGATTTCATCGACATGGGGATCTCGGTCGTCGACACGCTCCAGCCCGAGGCGAAGGATATGGCGCCCGCGTACCTGAAGGAACGATTCGGGACCCGTTTGTCATTCCACGGCTGCATCTCGACGGCCGGGAACGTGGTCACCGGGACGGTGGACGATGTCGTCCGGGAGGTGAAACAGACGCTCGAGGTGATGATGCCGGGGGGCGGGTACGCATTGTCGCCGACGCATATGCTCCAGGACAATTCACCGACGGAAAATGTGGTCGCACTGTACGACGCGGCGCACCGCTACGGACGGTACGTATGAACTCCTGGACATTCCGGCTGATCTTCGCGAACGTGGTCATGTACCTCCTCACCATGCTCGCGCCAGGCCTGATGGACGCGATGATGCTCGTGCCGGCCTATGTGCTCGTCCGGCCATGGACGCTTTTCTCGTACATGTTCATGCACGCGGGCTTCAGCCATATCCTCTTTAACATGTTGGGACTCTATTTCTTCGGTCCGCGGCTGGAGATTGAACTCGGCCCGAAGAGGTACCTCTGGCTCTATTTCATCGGCGGGATGATGGGGGCCGTGCTGTCGTTCGTTTTCACGCCGTATGCGGCGATCGTGGGTGCCTCGGGTGCAATCTACGGGATATTCCTCGGGTTCGCCTACTTCTGGCCGCGCGAGCGGATCTTCATCTGGGGTCTCCTGCCGATTGAAGCGCGCTGGCTCGTGGTGGCGATGACGGGGCTGTCGCTCTTCGGGGGGTTCGGAGGAGACGGTTCGAACATCGCGCACTTTGCTCACCTTGGAGGCTTCGTCGGGGCATACGGATATCTCAAGTGGCTCGACCGTCGCTCCCCCCAGGCCCTGATGATGAAGGCCATGGTTCCAACGCTCCCCCCGAAGAGAGCAGCGGAGCGCTGGTCAAAGATCGATCGGGAGAAGCTGCATGAAGTCAACCGCGCCGAACTGGACAGGATACGGGAGAAGATCGCGACGCATGGCGTGGCGGGCCTGAGCCTGGACGAGGTGGCGTTTCTCGAGAGATTCAGCGAAGGAATGTAAGACATCCCCATCACCATTTATGGAGACAGTGCATGAAAACCATCCTCACAGGCATTTGCCTGATTCTCCTCCTGTCACGGTCGTGGAGTCCGGCCGTGGCTGAGACGATCTTTCCGTACAGGGTGCATACCGAAGTGCTTGCGAACGGATTGAAAGTCCTGCTGATCCCGATGGATTCACCGGGACTCGTCGCGTATTACTCGATCGTGCGTACAGGCAGTCGCGACGAAGTGGAGCCGGGCAAGTCCGGCTTCGCGCATTTCTTCGAGCATATCATGTTCCGCGGGACGAAGAAGTACCCCGGTGCGATGTACGACAGCATTGTCACCAGCATCGGCGCGGACGCCAATGCCTTCACCAGCGACGACATCACGGCCTACCATCTCAAGTTTGCCGCCGAGGATCTGGAGAAGGTCATCGACGTGGAGAGTGACCGCTTCCAGAACCTGCACTATGAACTGGCCGACTTCCAGACCGAAGCCGGTGCGATCTACGGCGAGTACCGGAAGAACGTGACGAATCCGTACGAAGTCCTGGACGAGAAGGTGCGCGATATCGCCTTTGACGTCCACACCTACAAGCATACGACGATGGGATTTGAGCGGGACATCAAGGCGATGCCGGACGGGTTCGATTACAGTCGTTCCTTCTTCAACCGGTTCTACCGTCCGGACAACGTCGTCCTTCTGATCGTCGGCGACGTCAATGTCGGGAAGACGATGGCGCTGATCAAGAAACACTACGCCGGATGGGAGAGAGGCTACCAGCCGTCGACGGTTGTGCCCGAGCCCCCGCAGACCGCCGAACGGACAGGGGAGGTCTCCTATCAGGGGAAGACGCTGCCGATCATCGATATTGCATACAAGGGAGAGGCGTTCGACCCGACGAACCGTGGTTTCGTCGCCGCGATACTGATGGGGGAGTTGGCCTTCGGAGGAACGAGCGACCTCTACAAGAAGCTGTACATCCAGGAACAGCGGGTTGAGGAGATGCAGGGAAGCCTCCCGTCGCAGCGCGACATGCCGTTGTTCGAGGTCGTGGCAAAAGTGAAGAAGGAAGAGGACGTCCCCGCCATCCGCGACGAGGTCTACAGAACGATCGCAACGTTTCAGTCGACCCCCGTGGACGCACAACGTCTTGCTGACGTCAAGAAACGAAGGAAATACGGTTTCCTGATGAACCTCGACACGCCCGAGAAGGTCGCGGGGCGGCTTGCCACCACCATCGCCCTCACAGGGGGCATCGAAGCGATCGACCAACTGTACGCCGAAATCGACAGGGTGACGCCGGACGATATCATGGCCGCTGCCAGGAGATATTTTACACCGGAACGGCGGACCGTCGTCGTCCTGAAAGGAGCCCGCCAATGAAAACGCTGACCGTGACACTGGCCCTCGCGCTGATCGTTGGCGCCTCAACACTGTCCATGGGAGGAGTCTCCATGAAGGCGGACAACGTCGTCCAGCTCCGCGTCAAGAACGACCCCACGATCTCCTTCCGGATCTGGTTCAAGGTCGGATCACAGAACGACCCGCAGGGCAAGGAAGGTCTCTCCGAGATCACCGCAGCGATGCTGACCGATGCGTCCACGCTGAGGAACAGCTACGAGCAGATCATCGACAGCCTCTATCCGCTTGCCGCCGGCTATGACGCGACGACATCGGCCGAAATGACGGTCGTGTATGGCCGCGTCCACAAAGACAACCTGAAGGAGTACTATCCGCTCTTCATCGATGCGATCACCGCGCCAGCTTTCAAGCAATCCGATCTCGACCGGATCAAAAGCCAGGTGTTGAGCAACCTCGAGAACACCCTCCGCTACTCAAGCGATGAAGAGCTGGGAAAGGCAGTGCTCTACAACAGTATCTTCGATGGCACCGCGTACGGCCACATCACATCGGGGACGGTCACGAGCGTCAGGAGCATCACGATCGATGACATCAGGAGTTTTTACAGGAAGTATTTCACAAAGGACAATCTCGTCATCGGTCTGGGGGGCGGGTACGACACGACGCTCGTCGCGTCGCTCCGGTCCGGTCTTGCTGCGCTCCCGGCCGGCAAGCCGGCGGCCCTTGCCCCACCGCGCCCCGCGTCGGTCAAGGGGTTCAATG
>Ga0315276_10006365_pt1 | contig 10892 bp, 11 predicted proteins | sample YL17G05_0_MG_FD_204542 | JGI IMG/M metagenome (GOLD analysis project Ga0315276, IMG submission 204542) | Sediment microbial communities from Yellowstone Lake, YNP, Wyoming, USA - YL17G05_0 | ecosystem: Environmental > Aquatic > Freshwater > Lake > Sediment | place: USA: Wyoming | collected... | reverse complement strand
GTACACACGAGATTAGTCCAAAATACCTAGTGAGTTAAGGGGCCGCGCAAGAATAACTGCGCACAGTGTGGAGTGAGTCCAACACCTTCATTTGTCTGCTGAGGGTGCTTTTGGCTGGGTTTTGGCGCGTTTCTGTCCTATAGAGACAGCCGAGACGACATCGTTTCTAGTTCTCGATATGCAACGGGTTACTATGTTAGAGTTACTCCTTTATAGGATGAGGTCTAACAGATGCCATCAGAACGATTCTCCGCGCAGTGCGTCGTGCGTCTGCTTCAGCGCCGGCAAGTCGCAACGATGGAGGAGTTGAAGGATGCGCTCGGCACTCGGGTGGACATGACCGTCTTTCGCAAGTTGCGGACGCTGGCCTACCTCTCGAGCTACTCCCACGGTGGGAGGTACTATTGCCTTCAACAGGTCGCGGACTTCGACAAGCGAGGCCTGTGGACCTGCCGCGGTGTGCACTTCTCCCGGTTCGGTTCGCTCGTGGATACCGCGGAGGTCTTCGTGAACCGTGCTGAGCGCGGATATCTTGCCTCCGAGCTCACTGCTGAGCTTCAGGTACAGGCCAAGGATCCGCTGCTCGTGCTGGTGCGTGCTGAACGTCTGGCGAGGAAGGAAGTTTCCGGGCTCTATGTCTACTGCTCGGCCGAGCGAACAACACGCCGCCACCAACTGATCACGCGCAAGCTGCCGACCAAGCAAACGCAGGCCTTTGCCTTGGTACGGGACCCCTCTACGGAATCGAACGAAGCGAAGGCCGCACTCGTTCTCTTCGTGAGCCTCCTTGATGAGAGGCAGCGACGACTCTTTGGGGGACTCGAATCGCTCAGGCTTGGGTGGGGCGGTGACCGTGAGGTTGCCGAGGCGATTGGCCTGGACCCACACACCATTGCCAGGGGCAGGCGCGATCTGCTTGAACACGATGTGCAGGTTGGCCGGCTGCGTCGGCCGGGCGCCGGGCGTCCACCTATGGAAAAAAAACACCCGAGGTCATCGAGGAAATCGAGAGGCTCATGACCCCCGCCAGAGCCGGTGATCCGATGAGCGGGCTGAAGTGGACGCGCAAAACGACCGACAAGGTGAGCACAGAACTCAAGCGCGCCGGCATCGTTGTGAGCGCCAGGACCGTCGCGCGACTGCTCACCGACTTGGACTACCGGCTCCGAGTTAACCACAAGAAACTGTCCCGAGGCTCCGCGGTGTGCAGGAGCGAGCGCAACCAGCAGTTCGACTACATCCACGCGCTGCGGCAGTCCTTTGTCGAACGAGGCGACCCGGTGATCAGCGTGGATACCAAGAAGAAGGAGCTTGTCGGTCTTTTCAAGAACCCCGGCGCCGCATGGGTGAAGACCGCCACGCCAGTGCTTGACCACGACTTCCGCAGCGATGCGAAGGCGATTACCGTGCCATACGGCGTGCATGATCTTGGCGCCAATCGTGGCCACATATTCGTTGGCACCTCTCACGACACACCCCAGTACGCCGTCGCTGCCGTTACTCGTTGGTGGCAGGCCGATGGCAATCCGCGATATCCTCATTCGAGCCGACTGCTGATCCTCGCCGATAACGGGGGCAGCAACGGCTCACGCTGCCGAGCCTGGAAGCACGAGCTCTACAACCAGCTCTGCAACCCGCATGACTTGGAGGTGACCGTGTGCCATTACCCCTCCGGCGCCTCCAAGTGGAACCCGATCGAGCATCTGCTTTTCAGCCAGATCAGCAAGAACTGGGCTGGCGAGCCGCTCGTCGACCTTGAGACCATGCTCAATTTCATCCGCACCACCAAGACGCAGAAAGGTCTACGGGTCAGGGCCACGTTGATGAAGGGCCACTACCCAACTGGAATCCGGGTTGCCGCCCATGCCATGGCCGACGTGAACATCATCCCTCATAATGTCTTGCCTGCCTGGAACTACACCATTGCTCCAGGCGCCCCGAAAAAGTGAACTTATTCTTGCGCGACCCCTAAGCCCAGTTTGGGCGCCCTAAAACGGGCTGTCAATACGGTTATCGAGGAGGCGACCCATGGCGCAAGGCGAGCCCCGTTTGCTGGATCAGGTTCGTAATCGTATCCGGTTGAAACACTATAGTATTCGCACTGAAGAAGCCTATGTCGACTGGACTCGGCGGTTTGTAATATTCCACGATAGGCGCCATCCCAGGGAGATGGGGGCGCAGCAAGTCGAGGCTTTCCTGACGCATCTTGCGGTGCAAGGCAGAGTTGCCGCTTCCACCCAGAATCAAGCCAAGAGCGCGCTATTGTTTCTATACAAGGAAGTGCTCGGGGAAGAACTGCCGTGGCTCGACAATATCGAAAATGCCAAACGACCACAGCGAATGCCTGTTGTGCTGACGGCCGAAGAGGTGCGTGCCATACTTGCGGACGTCGAAGGAACGAGCGGCCTGATCTTGCACCTGTTGTACGGCAGCGGTATGCGCATTCTCGAGTGCCTGCGCCTGCGTGTGAAGGACGTGAATTTCCTGAAGCGCGAGATCGTGGTGCGTGAAGGCAAGGGATTCAAGGACCGGGTCACGATGTTGCCGGCCTCCCTCGTGGCCCCGTTGGATGCTCATCTGAAACGGGTGGAGCGGCTGCACGCGAACGATCTCACCGAGGGATTTGGCGAGGTGTATCTGCCCCACGCCCTGGAGCGCAAATACCCGAAGGCCGCACGTGACTGGGCATGGCAGTACGTGTTCCCGTCGATTAAGCGTTCAGTCGATCCGCGATCGGGGGCCGTCAGGCGACATCATGTCGACGAACAGAATATTCAGCGGGTCATGCGCCGGGCCGTACGCGCTGCCCGGATCGCCAAGCTGGCAACCCCGCATACATTGCGTCATAGCTTCGCGACGCACTTGCTGGAATCCGGCTACGACATCCGGACAGTGCAAGAGTTATTGGGGCACGCAGATGTGAGCACGACGATGATCTACACCCATGTCTTGAACCGCGGCGGCCGGGGCGTGGTGAGTCCGCTGGACGCGCGGTGAATCTGCCGCGAATCCTGAAACCATGAATACGACAACCTGTGAGCTTTGCGTCTCTCCCGGCGGAGAAGTGCTCTGGGACGACGGTTTCGCCCGGGTGGTGCTGATCGGTGATGCCGATCATCCCGCCTATTGCCGGGTGATCCTGAATGCCCACCGGAAAGAGATGACCGACCTCGCCGAAGTCGAGCGCGCGCGCCTGATGCAGACGGTGTTCGTCGTGGAGCGCGTATTGCGCGAGCTGCTCGAACCGGACAAGATCAACCTGGCCAGCTTCGGCAACATGGTGCCGCATCTGCACTGGCACATCATTGCGCGCTTTACCGATGATCCGCATTTTCCCAACCCGGTGTTCGGCAGCAGGCAGCGTGACGGCGCCCGTCCGCTGCCGGCGGAATTCGTCCGCTCGATGCGACAACAGTTGTCCGGATTGCTGGAGAAAAAACCCTAGCGGGAAATCGCGGGTTCCTGGGCCGCCGCCGGCCCCGGTTCTTTGGCGGCAAGGCGGCGGGTGTCGGGGAATACGACTGAAAAAGTGCTGCCGCTGCCCGGTGCGCTCTGAATATCGAGCCGTGCCTGATGGCGGTTCAGCACGTGCTTGACGATCGCGAGGCCCAGGCCGGTGCCGCCGGTTTCACGCGAACGGCTGCGGTCCACGCGATAGAAGCGCTCGGTCAGGCGGTCGATGTGCTGCGGTTCGATGCCGATGCCGGTGTCGCGCACGGCGAACCTCAACTGACTCTCGTGCATTTCCCAGCGCATTTCGATCTCGCCGTTTTCCGGCGTGTAGCCTACGGCGTTGCTGATGAGGTTGCCGAATGCGCTGCGCAATTCTTCGGTATTGCCCCTCAGCCATTCGGCGCTTTCCAGCTTGAGCCGAATCCGGTGGCGGCCGGCTGACAGCACCTGCGCGTCCTGATGCAGCGCGCGGAGCATTTCCGGCACGTTGACGTTTTCTTCCCGCGGCGGATTCTTCGTGCTCTCGAGTCGCGCCAACGTGAGCAGGTCTTCCACCAGGTGCGTCATGCGACTGGTCTGCTGTGTCATGAGTTCGATTGCGCGTTTCGTCATTACCGGGTCCGGCGCATCCATGTCGTGCAGCGTTTCCAGGAAACCACCGACGACGGTGAGCGGCGTGCGCAGCTCATGCGAAACGTTGGCGACGAAATCGCGCCGCGTCGTTTCGAGTCGCTCCCAGCGCGTGATGTCGCGGCCCAGGACCAGCTTGCGGCTGTCGCCATAAGGCACCTGTTGCACGGACAGCACGATCTCTCCGGCCGGGCGCGATACTCTGAGCACCAGCGATTCGCCGGCGTGATTCGACGATAGATGCTCGACGAACTGGGGCTGCCTGAGCATGTAGGTAATCTGCTGACCGCGGTCGCGCCGATTGTCGAGCCCGAAATAGTCTTCCGCCTTCGGGTTACACCATTCGATGCGATCGGCGGCGTCGACAATGATGACGGCGTCCGGCAGCGCCGCGCCGGCAAGCTGGAAGCGCGACAACGCCTCGCTGAGCCTTGATTCGGTCTCGCTCTGGCGCTTGAGCATTCTGCGCATGTGGGAAGACAGATACTCCCAGGCGCCCGAGCCCATCGGCATGTTCTGCAATTGCGGGTCCTGCAGCCAGCGGTAGAGCAGCGAGAGATTGCGCAGATGGTGCAGCAGCAATCCGAGCAGCATCACGCAGGCAAACAGCAGCGCGCCCCTGGAGCCGAGTATCGGCCAGGACACAAGCGCAATCGCGCCGATGAGGACGACGGTGGACAGCGGCCTGCCCCACATGGACTTCAAGCTTCGTGCCTCGAATGAGCCGGCGCGAATTATCGCAGAATTTGCCGCCGCGGGTGTTCGCGCAAGCCCGGTCAGCTCGCGGAGAATCGATACCCGGTGCCGCGCACCGTTTGCACCAGGCCGTCCAGTTCGGTGGGCTCGAGCGCCTTGCGCAGCCGCCGGATGTGCACGTCCACCGTACGCTCCTCGACGAACACATGGTCGCCCCAGATCTGGTCGAGCAACTGCGTGCGCGAATGCACGCGTTCGGCATGCGTCATCAGAAAGTGCAGCAAGCGGAATTCGGTCGGCCCGAGATCGATGGGCGCGCCGTTGCCGGTGACGCGATGGCTGGCGGGGTCGAGCTTGAGGCCGCCGAGCTGCACCATGTCGTCCGTCATCTCCGGCGCGCGCCGGCGCAGCACGGCCTTGATCCGCGCATTGAGCTCGCGAGGTGAAAAGGGCTTGGTGACGTAATCGTCGGCGCCGGTCTCCAGACCCTGCAGCTTGTCGCGCTCGTCGGAGCGCGCGGTCAGCATGATGATCGGTATCGCGCGGGTGCGCTTGTCGGCGCGCAATCGTCTCGCGAGCTCGACGCCGGAGAGTCCGGGCAGCATCCAGTCCAGCAGGATCAGATCAGGCAGCGCGTTGGCCACCAGGGTGAGCGCCTGCTCCGCGTTGTCGGCGCGCAACGGCAGATGGCCCGCCTGCTTGAGGTTGTAGGCGATCAGTTCCTGGATTGCCGGTTCGTCTTCGACGACGAGGATGGTGGCTGCCATGAATGCCATTTCCCGCTGGGTTTCTTACGTTTGCAATACTATGAAGCAAATGTTACAAGCTCGTGACATGGTTGCGGGATGCCGGTTCGGTTGCCGGTTATGATGACGCCTGATGCTACCGCAAGAAATCCATTCCGATAACCGCCGTCTCCGATAGTAACCATGGCAGGACTTCAACCCGGGGCCCCACGTCCCGTCGAAATCAAATTGCACCAGAAGTCTCGCATCCTCGAGATCGGCTTCGACGACGGCAAGAGCTATCGCCTGTCCTGCGAATATCTTCGCGTGTACTCCCCTTCCGCGGAAGTGCGCGGGCACGGGCCCGGGCAGGAAGTCTTGCAGGAGGGGAAGATGGAAGTGGAAATTAACGCCATCGAGCCGGTCGGCCATTATGCGATCAAGCTGGTGTTCAGTGATGGTCATGACACCGGGCTGTACTCCTGGGATTATCTGTACAACCTTGGCGAAGATCAGCCGCGGCTATGGCAGCGGTATCTCGAAAGGCTGGCCCTGGCCGGCTTGAACCGCGAGCCGGCCGCCAAGGCGCCGCCGGCGCCTGGCGCAAAATCCGGCTGGAAGAAGGCCTAAATCTTGGCTGACAAGGATAGCTTTGCGCGGAGCGCTTGAATTCCATGGACAAGAAAACCACTCACTTCGGCTATCACGAAGTCGCAGAGGACGACAAGGCGAAAAAAGTCGCCGGCGTATTCAGTTCGGTGGCGGATCGCTACGACCTCATGAACGACTTGATGTCGGCCGGGCTGCACCGGCTGTGGAAGCGCTTCGCGGTCGAGATGAGCGGCGTGCGCAAGGCAGGCCGCGTGCTCGATGTCGCCGGCGGCACCGGCGATCTCTCATCGCTGTTTGCGTCCCGGGTCGGGGACAGCGGTGAAGTCTGGTTGACGGACATCAATCGCGAGATGCTCGCGCGCGGGCGCGATCGCCTGATCAATGCCGGCTATGTCATGCCGGCTTTGCAGTGCGACGCCGAACGCCTGCCGCTGCCGGACAACTATTTCGATTGCGCGATCGTCGGCTTCGGCCTGCGCAACATGACGCACAAGGACCGCGCACTGGCGGAAATGCTGCGCGTCGTGCGCCCCGGTGGTCGCGTGCTGGTGCTGGAGTTCTCGCAGGTCTGGCAGCCGTTGCGGCCGGCGTATGACGCCTATTCGTTCAAGCTGCTGCCGCTGCTGGGCAAGCTGGTCACCGGCGATGCGGACAGCTATCGTTACCTGGTGGAATCGATCCGCAAGCATCCGGGCCAGGCAGAGCTCAAGCAGATGATGGAACAGGCCGGCTGCGCGCGCGTCGAATACTACAACCTGACCGCGGGTGTGGTGGCACTGCATGTCGGTCACAAGTTCTGAGCCGATGCTCGCTGTTCCTTTCAGCGCATTCGTCAATCACCTCCTTGCCCCGGCGCAATGGGCGCGGGAGAGCCTTGCCGAGCATGCAGGCAAGATCGCGGTGTTCGATCTGTTCCCCCTGCGCGTCGCGGTTGCCGTCGATCCCGACGGAACGCTGCGCGCCGCGCCAGAGCACGCCGCGCCCGCAGTCACGATCCGCCTGACCCACGCCACCGTGCTGCAAATCCTCGCCGAAGGCGAGCAGGCCTGGCGCAAAGCGAACGTGGAAGGCGATACCGACTTCGCCTCGGTCATTTCCAAAGTGGCGGCCAATCTGCGCTGGGACGTCGAAGAAGATTTGAGCCGGGTATTCGGCGACATCGCCGCGCACCGCATGGCCGAAGCCGGGCGCTCGGCGGCGGCGTGGCCGAAGCAGGCGGCGACCAGTGTCGCCGGAAACGTCGCCGAATATCTGACCGAGGAGAAGCATCTGCTGGTCACGCCGTTGCGGGCCGCCGAGTTCATACGCGACGTCGACGAACTGCGCGACGCCGTCGAGCGCCTCGACAAGCGCATCGAACGCCTGCAACGGCAAGCCGGCGGTCACTGAGTTGCGGCCGCCTCCATGCATCTGCTGCGGTTGCTGAAGATCCTGCGGGTATCGCTGCGCTACGGGCTGGACGAATTCTTCCTCGGCCATGAGCGCGTGCGCGGATTGCGCGCGCTGCTGTCGGCGGTATTGTTCTGGCGGCGCCTCGATCGTCCGCGCGGCGAGCGGCTGCGTCTCGCGCTGGAAGCCCTCGGACCGATTTTCGTCAAGTTCGGCCAAGTGTTGTCCACGCGGCGCGATCTGATCCCGCTCGACATCGCCGACGAACTGGCGAAATTGCAGGACCGGGTGCCGCCCTTCCCGGTCGAGCAGGTCTATCGCACGCTCGAACGCACCTATCATCTGCCGGTCGACCAGGTCTTCGAGCAGTTCGACCCGGTGGCGATCGCCAGCGCGTCGGTGGCGCAGGTGCATTTCGCCGTGCTGCCCGGCGGGCGCGAAGTCGCCGTCAAGGTACTGCGGCCCGGGATTGCGCGCGTGATCGTCGAGGATGTCGCGCTGCTCAATGTCGCCGCGAGTCTGATCGAGAAGCTGTGGGCGGACGGGCGCCGGCTCAAACCCAGGGAAGTGGTGGCGCAGTTCGATAGGCACCTGCAGGACGAGCTCGATTTACTGCGCGAGGCGGCCAATGCCAGCCAATTGCGCCGCAATTTTGAGAATTCGCCGCTGCTGCTGGTCCCGGAAATCTTCTGGGACTTCTGCGGCACCGAGGTCATGGTGATGGAGCGCATGATCGGCACACCGATCAGCCAGGCGGACCGGCTGCGCGCGCTGAACATCGATATCCCGAAGTTGGCGCGCGCCGGCGTGGAGATCTTTTTTACGCAAGTCTTCCGCGACGGTTTTTTTCATGCCGACATGCATCCGGGCAATATCCTGGTGGCGTCCGACGGCCGCTACATTGCGCTCGACTTCGGCATCATGGGCACGCTCAACGAGGTCGACAAGAATTACCTCGCGCAGAACTTCCTGGCCTTCTTCCGCCGCGATTACCGCCGCGTCGCAGAAATCCATCTGGAGTCGGGCTGGATCCCTTCCGCAACCCGGGTGGAAGAATTCGAGACTGCGATTCGCGCGGTTTGCGAGCCCATCTTCAACAAGCCGCTCCGCGAAATCTCCTTCGGCAAGGTGCTGCTGCGCCTGTTCCAGACGTCGCGGCGCTTCAATATCGAGATTCAGCCGCAACTGGTCCTGCTGCAGAAAACGCTGTTGAATATCGAAGGCCTGGGCCGCGATCTCGATCCGGATCTCGACCTGTGGACGACCGCCAAGCCCTATCTGGAGCGCTGGATGTCGGAGCAGGTGGGCTGGCGCGGCCTGTGGCAAAACATCCGCGATGAAGCGCCGCAGTGGAGCGCGTTGCTGCCGCAGTTGCCGCGCTTGCTGCACCGGGCGCTGTCCGATCGTTCCTCGCTGAATCTGCAAACCACGGTCATGGCCTTGCTGTCGAGCCAGCAGCGCCACAACCGGCTGCTGGCCTGGGTACTCGCCGTTCTCCTGCTTATCCTGGTCGTCTCGACAGCCCGCTGGTTCGTTTGAGCCAGGCCGCGGAAATATCCCTGTCATCCGGGGGACATTTCGCGTTCATCTCTTTGTCACATTCGCCCCCCAGAATGCGCTCCCATCAAGCACCATGAATTGGCGGTGCGCGGGTTCTCAACTGGGAGAAACGAATGGAAGTTACAGCCAAGACGCCGAGACGCCTGATCCTGGCGGCAGCGATTGCAGGCCTGTTCGCGACAGCCGTCATGCCGGCGTTTGCCGACACGGAAACCCTGCTCGACAAGCTCCACGAGAAGGGTGTGTTGACCGACGAGGAATACCAGGAAATGCGGACTGAAGCGCGTGCCGAGAAGCGGGCCCAGGCGCTGAAGGAAGCGCAGGCGGGAGAAAGTAAAGAAAAGGCGCGGGAGGCCTTCCCGACACAGACTCAGGGCAAATTCAAGGAAGGATTCGTCTGGGAATCCGGCGACAAGAGCAGTTCCGTCACGATTGCCGGGCGGGTGCAAGCCGACTATCGTAAATTCTCGGGCGAAGGGTCCTCAGTAACGGCCGATACTTTTGACTTGCGTCGCGCCTACCTGGGCGTGGCCGGCAAGATGTACGACTACGTGACCTGGGACATCACCGGCGACTTCGCGCAGACGACCCCGCCCCCGCTGGATGTCGCGTGGATAAATTTTGCGATCAATCCCTCGGTTCAGCTGCGTTTCGGCCAGTTCAAGATGCCGTTCAGCATGGAGGAACTGACCAGTTCGCGTTTCATCGACTTCCAGGAACGTTCACTGCTCAACCAGTTCGTCCCGCAGAAGGAACGGGGCTTCATGGTGTGGGGTGTTCCGACACCGGGCCTGGTGTACGGTGTGGCGCTGTCCACGGGCCAGGGCAAGAACAACAACGACACGGTACCCACGAAAGCCAAGGCCGATCTGATCGGCCGCGTAGCGGTCAACGTAGCCGAATTCATCGAGCAGAAAAACATGGTCTTGCACTTCGCGGGGGCCTATTCTGAAGGCATCCTGCCGGCGAATTTCGGCCTGTCCGACCGCACCGAGGGACGCGGGGCCACTTTCTTCAACACTGCCAATTTCGCCGGCGACAATGTAAGGCGGCGGCGCGAGGGCCTGGAGCTGGCGCTGGCCTGGGGGCCGGTGAAACTGCAAAGCGAACTCCTGCGCGTCAACTACTCGGGTGCCGTGCCCACCCAATCCTACAGTCGCAACCTCGACGCCAACTATGTCGAGGCGCTTTGGCTGGTCACCGGCGAGCACTATGCCGATGCCTACAAAGCCGGCGCGTTCGGTCGGATCCTGCCGAATTCGAATTTTGCGATGCACGGCGGCGGTTGGGGCACATTCGAAGTCGGATTGCGGCTGAGCCACCTCGATGCGTCTGATTTCAAGGCCAGCAACGCCGCGGGTACGGGCGTGCTGGCGGCTCAGCCGGGCACGCCGATTCCGCAGCTTGTGACACCCACGAACATGGCCACGGGAACGAGTGTCGGCGTGAAGTGGATTATGAATCCGAATACGCGGATCTACCTGAATTACGTGTTGACGAGGTTCGACACCGACATCACGTTGAAGCCGAATTACAATAACCAGCCGAGTGCCACCATCTCGGCAGAAAAAGCGGCTACCCTGAGGGTAGGCATCGACTTCTAGGGCGCGGCGCGATTCTCGTTTCTGTGTCACGCCAGGCCGAGTTTCTGGGCAAGGCCGATGCGTTGCAGCTTGCCGGTGGCCCCCTTCGGGATCTCGGCGACAATGAGTATCTTGCGCGGCACCTTGAAGTCCGCCAAGCGTATTGCGGCGAATTCCCGCAAGCCTTTCTCGCTGGCTTCGGCGCCTTCGCGCAGAACCACGGCAGCGGCGACCTCTTCGCCCA
>Ga0315276_10006364_pt1 | contig 10893 bp, 8 predicted proteins | sample YL17G05_0_MG_FD_204542 | JGI IMG/M metagenome (GOLD analysis project Ga0315276, IMG submission 204542) | Sediment microbial communities from Yellowstone Lake, YNP, Wyoming, USA - YL17G05_0 | ecosystem: Environmental > Aquatic > Freshwater > Lake > Sediment | place: USA: Wyoming | collected... | reverse complement strand
CGACGGAGCGGCACCCACGCCCTTCACCCAGCCGAAGCGCGCCACGCCTTGTGAGCGCAGCATGTCCTGGGCGAGGTAGTTCCTGGCCTCGTCGACGTCCGGGTCGACCTCGTGTCCGATGAAGCTCTTCCAGCTGAAGGTGAGACCCACGTCACGGCTGATCTGGCCGATCCATACCGGCTTGCCCGCGAGCCGGAGCTGCGTCCGCCAGATGCGCAGGTGGTTGCGCTCCCGGGCGGTCTCGCGCGATTTCTGCAGCGCACCGTCCTGGCGCCGCCCGAAGAGGTAGATCGGGCTGATCGGTGCGTGCTGGTACTGACTGGAGAAGAAGTAGGACCAGAAGGTCTGCAGGGCCGAGCTCGCCCTCAAGACCTCGGTGACTTGCCAGCCGCTGCGGACGAAGTTCGGGAAGACCTCGTCGGCCTGGCCGATCAGGACGAAGTTCAGCGGATCGTCCATGCCGCGGCCGTCCTCGGTCGCGGCGCAGCAGGGCATGGCTTCGAGCGCGGCCCGCAGCTCGGCCTCGCTCACGTCGCGGATCGGTTCCGCGTCGAGCTTCTCGAGATCGACCTCCTGGTAATCGGCCTTCACGTTGGCGATCTTGATCATGAAGAAGAACTGCACCAGCCGGTCCGCTCGGAACAGGTCCACGTTCACCGCCTTGACGCCACGGCTCAAGTTGGTGAAGACGAACCCGCTGATGCTCTGCCCGGGGCCGACGTAAGAGCCGATCGCGCTCGCCAGGAATTGGGCCCGCATGCGCTCGTTCGCCGATCCCGAGAAGCGGTAGCGAGCGCGATTCGCGGCCTCGATCGGGGTGAAGTAGTCTGGATCCAGTGCGAGCGGGAGGAACCAGTAGGCGTCCTCCGTGTGGTTGGCGATCACCAGGCCGACCGGCTGGATGTTCTGCTTCGCCAGCGACACCCCGAACAGTCGCTCGACCTCGTCGTCACTGGGTATGGCGACGCTCACGCGGAGGCCGGCGCGATCCTGCGTCACGGCACCCGCCGCGAGGGCGAGGGTGTCGATCGGCGCAGGGCGATAGCACGCGCAGCCTCCGGCGATGGCGAAGACGGCGAGCAGCGCCGACGCCCGAGACGTTCTCAACGCGGTTCGACGAAGGCCATCGAGTACTCGCAGGCGGATCTCCATGACGGCGGTCGTAGAGCACCGAGCGCCCGATCTCAAGAGCCGCGAGCGCAGGCGCGGAGACTTTCAGATCTTGCTCCGCGTGGTCGGGACGGCGTTCGACGCCCGTCTCCGCCGCCCCGGCGCAGCTCGCGGCGGGTTCTCGCGCACGGTCTGCACGGTGCTGGAGTAGCCCCGCGACTTCGCGCCCGATTCGCTGCGCGCCGCGCGGGCGCCCACGCCGACGCCACCCGCACGAATTTCGGACCGGGGCTGAGGCCCTCGCAGACCGGATCATTTCAGTTGACCTCGTGCGGTAGCGGAACGTAGGTTCCGGAGGATTTTATCGGGGGGCACACGATGGGAGAGCTCGACGGCCGCGTCGCAATCATCACCGGAGGAGCCAGCGGGATCGGCGCGGCCAGCGTGCGCTTGTTCGTCGAGAGCGGCGCTCGGGTCGTGATCGGTGATCTGCAGAGCGACCTCGGCGACGCATTGGCGCGCGAGCTGTCGCCGAACGTGATCTTTCAGAAAACCGACGTCTCGAAAGAGAACGACGTTCGCACGCTGGTGTGTCGCGCCGAGGCCTCCTTCGGCCGCCTCGACTGCATGTTCAACAACGCGGGCTTCGGCGGCGCTCTGGGCGGCATCGCCGAGACGCCCGTGGAGGAGTGGGACCTGACCTTCGACGTGCTCGTGCGCGGCGTCTTCCTCGGCATGAAGCACGCGGCGCCGCTGCTCCGCCGCCAAGGCGGAAGCATCGTCTCCACGGCGAGCGCGGCTGGGCGCATCGGCGGCTACTCCCCCCACGCCTACGCGGCGGCCAAGGCGGCGGTCATCCAGCTCACCACGTCCGTCTCCCTCGAGATGGCCGAGGATCGCGTGCGGGTGAACTGCATCTGCCCCGGATTCATCGCCACGCCCCTTGCTCTGAACACGGTCGGCAAGCCGCAGAGCCTCATGGAGTCCCGCAAATCCTGGATGGTCCAGGCGCAGCCGATCAAGCGCCCGGGAGAGCCCAGGGACATCGCGGAGATGGCGCTCTTCCTGGCGAGCGATCGCTCGAGCTTCATCACGGGCCAGGCGTTCGTGGTAGATGGAGGATTCTCGGCAGGCCGCCCCTGGCGGGACCAGCCCGACTGGATGCGCGCGGCGCGTCCTTTCAAGGTTTACCGCCAGCGCTGACGGCGCGTACCGCGGAGCTGACCGGAGTCGGCAAGGGGGATTCGATTGAAGAGTAGCCGCACGCAGGATCTCGATTTCGTCGTTGCGCGCATCGCGTATCTCGCGGGTCACGCCACTCGAGTCGGTTACCGCGTGTGGCCGCCGGCGAGCGGACGGACGCCCGAGAGCCCACCGAAGGAGTACCACGACACGCGCATCCACGACTGCCGGCCGATCGCCGCCGACCTGAGCCTCGACGACGACGGCTTCGTCCTGCGGACCCGCCCCTCCGTGGTGCACGACTGCTACGACGAGGAGCTCGTCCGCCGGGACTACCTTCCGGAGGTCGAGCGCGCGCTGCGAGACGAGACGGGGGCGCTCGCGGTGTTCGCGTTCGACCACAACGTGCGGAGCGCGAAGGGCGCGGCCGAGGGACGCCCCGGCGTCCGGGCGCCCGTCGACATGGCGCACAACGACTACACCGAGGAGTCGGGTCCGCGCAGGGTGCGCGAGATCCTCGAGGCTCGCCAGCGGTCGGAGCTCGCCGGGCACCGCGCGGCGCTGATCAACGTGTGGCGGCCGATCCGCGGGCCCGTGCAGGACATCCCCCTGGCGATCTGCGAGGCGGCGAGCACGTCGCCCGCCGACTTCGTCGACACCGACATCGAGCATTATGGAGAAGAGGACCTCTCGCGCCCGCGCCACGTCGGCAAGATCTCCTCTGTCCGCTGGAACCCCTCCCACCGCTGGTTCTACGTCTCGAACATGCAGGCGGACGAGATCCTGATCTTTAAGTGCTGGGCCTCGAAGGGCGCGGGTGCTCGCTACACGGCGCACACCGGCTTCGTGAACCCGCAGGCGCCGCCGAATGCGCCGCCGCGCGAGAGCATCGAGGTGCGCACCGTCGTCATCTATCCGGCGTGAGCCGTTGCGCGAGGCGTTCGCCAAACACGAGCTCGGGACGAGGTACTGAAATGGGCAGCCCTGATCGAGAGCTTCTCGGCCGATTGAACCTGGAGCCTTTGTGGATGCCGTTCACGGCCAACCGCCAGTTCAAAGCGCTTCCCCGCTTGTTGGTCTCCGCGGAAGGCATGCATTACACCTCCCACGACGGGCGCCGGATCCTCGACGGCATCGCCGGCCTCTGGGCCGTGAACGCGGGCCACTGCCGCAAGCCGATCGTCGAAGCCATCCAGAAGCAGGCGGAGCGCCTGGACTACGCGACCGGCTTCCAGATGCACAGCGCGGGCCCGTTCATCGCCGCCGACAAGCTCGTGCGGATCGCCCCGCAGGGCCTCGATCACGTCTTCTTCGTCAACTCGGGATCCGAGGCCGTCGACACGGCGTTGAAGATCGCGCTCGGCTACCACCGGGCGCGCGGCGAAGGCACCCGGCGGGTGCTGATCGGGCGCGAGCGCGGCTATCACGGCGTCGGCTTCGGCGGCATCTCGGTCGGCGGCATGGGGTCGAACCGCAAGACGTTCGCGGGCCAGCTGCTGCCCGCCGTGGACCACCTGCCCCACACCCACAGCCTGGAGAAGAACGCCCATTCGCGCGGCCAACCGCAGTGGGGCGCCGAGCTCGCGGACGACCTCGAGCGGTTGATCCAGCTGCACGACGCTTCCAACGTCGCGGCGGTGATCGTCGAGCCGATCGCCGGCTCGACGGGCGTGCTGATCCCGCCCAAGGGCTACCTCGAGCGCCTCCGTCAGATCTGCGACCGGCACGGCGTGCTGCTCGTCTTCGACGAAGTCATCACCGGGTTCGGCCGCACCGGCAGCGCCTTCGCGGCGCACACCTTCGGCGTCACGCCCGACATGATCACCTGCGCCAAGGCGCTGACCAACGCGGCCGTGCCGATGGGCGCCGTGATCGTGAAGCGGAAGATCTACGACGCGTTCATGCAGGGTCCCGAAGACGCGATCGAGCTCTACCATGGCTACACGTACTCCGGGCATCCGCTGGCGGCGGCAGCGGCCGCGGCGACCCTCGACCTGTACGAGCAAGAGCGCTTGTTCCAGCGTGCCGCGGAGCTGGCGCCCTATCTGGAAGACGCCGTGCACTCCCTCGAGGGCCTGCCGCGCGTCATCGACATCCGCAATTTCGGCCTGGTCGCCGCGATCGAGCTCGAGCCGATCGCGGGCAAGACGACCACGCGCGCGTTCGAGGCCTTCCTTCGCTGCTACGAGAAGAACGTGCTCGTCCGCACCACGGGCGACACGATCGCCTTGTCACCACCGTTGATCATCGAGAAGAGCCAGATCGATCAACTGGTCGAGACCGTGGGCGACGTCCTGAAGACGCTGCCTTGAGTCATCGCTCTCGGGATCCCTTCCGTCGTTCCGAAGTCACCACGCGCGGCAGCGCCGCCGACGCGGCCGCTCCGGCGAACCCGCCGAGGGCCGAGACCAGGAATGCCCAGCGGAAGCTGCCGGTGTGCTCGGCGAGGAAGCCGCCGAGCTCGGGGCCGACGAGCTGCGCCACGCCGAAGAAGAGCGTGATCGCGCCGAAGGCCGGCGCGAACGAGCCCTCCGTCGTGTGGTCGCGCACGTACGCGGCGACGACCGAGCCGAGGCCCGACATCACGATCCCGAAAAGCAACGCCGATGCTCCGACCCACGGCTCGGCTCCGATGAGCACGACGAGCGGGCACGAGCCCATCGCGGCGAAGCCCCAGACGAGCGTCGGACGGCGCCCCACCCGATCCGAGAGCTGCCCGAGAAGGATGCCGCCGGCGGTGATCGAGAGGCCGACCAAGCCGTAGTCGATCGAGGCGTGCCAGGCGCTGAAGCCGGCATCCGACCGGAGCGCCGCCACAAGGTAGCTCGAGTAGATGGAATAGCAGAGCCCATAGCCCGCGTAGGCGGCCGTCACCGCCACCCAGCCCGGCACGCCGCGGAGCGATGCCAGCGCCAGGATCTCGCGCAGGATCGGGGCCTGCGTCTCGGCGGGACGCTCGTCGTCCGGCTCGCGGAGCCAACCGAGCGCGAGGATCGTCGCCAGGGCGGCGAGCGCGGTTTCGACGGCCCACACCTCTCGCCACTCGCTCGCGCCGTAGCGCGCCTGGACGAGGTGCGTGAGCCCGCTCGCGAAGAGCACGGCGATCCCGATGCCGGAGGCCATGAGGCCGATCGCGAAGCCGCGGCGGTCCTCGGAAACGACGGCGCCCGCGAGCCCGGGCGCGGGGATCCAGATGAATGCCCCCGCGATCCCGGTGGCGATCATGCCCCCGAGAAGAGCTAGCGGGCTCGCCGCCACGGTCATCGCCGCGAGCCCGGCAGTCGACACGACGAGACCGAACGTGATGAGACGAGCCGGGCTGACCTTCGTCGCGGCGAGGCTGACGAGCAGGACGCCGGCGAGATAGGCGGTGAGATTCGCCGTGCCGAGCCAGCCGGCGAGAGAGTACGAGTGCAGGAGATCGCCCTCGATCGCCGGCAGCACGAGCGGGTAGGTGAAGCGGCCGAACCCCTGCGCCACGCCGACGGCGAGCACGACGAGCGCAAGGACGAGCTTCGCCGATCGCGAGAGAGGCGGTTGACGGGTCGTCGCTTCGTCATGCGCGCCTCTTCTGCGCTGCTGCCGCGAATTGCTTCGATGATCGCCGTGGGCGATGATCGCAGGGCGACCGCGCGGATGGTCTCGAGGTCGTCGAAGCACGCGGCAACTTAGCGTCGGCCGCCTGGTGAAGGAATAGACGGGAACGGTTTGAAGCGCTTCGTCTGACGGAAGCGCTCTGTTGAGAGGACGAGACGATGGCGGCGGGCGACCCGGTCACCGAGATCCGCTACGGCAAGCTCCAGGGAACGCGGGCGGACGGGGTGTGCGTCTATCGCGGCATCCCGTTCGCGAAGCCTCCGGTCGGCCGCTTGCGGTTCCGGCCGCCCGAGCGTCCCGAGGGGTGGAGCGGGGTGCGCGATGCCACACGATTCGGCCCGGGCTCGTATCAGGCCGACCGGCCGCTGGCGCCGATCCTCGGCATCGTGGTCCCGGAGCAGAGCGAGGACTGCCTGACGCTGAACGTCTGGACTCCGGCCGCCGGAGATGGCGGGCGCCGGCCGGTGCTCTTCTGGATCCACGGGGGCGCCTGGGTGATCGGCGCGGGGTCCGAGACGACGTACGACGGGGCGAGCTTGGCGCGCCGAGGCGACGCCGTCGTCGTCACCGTCAACTACCGGCTCGGCCCCTTCGGATTCCTGCGCGGCCGCGAGCTCGGCGCCGGGCTCGACAGCAGCGGCAACGAGGCCCTGCTCGACCTCGTGGCCGCGCTCGAATGGGTGCGCGACGAGATCGCCGCGTTCGGCGGCGACCCGCGGAACGTCACGGCGTTCGGCGAATCCGCCGGCTCGGTGAACATCGCCTGCCTGCTGACGATGCCGCGGGCGCGCGGCCTCTTCCACAAGGCGATTTGCCAGAGCGGCTCGCTGAACCTGACGTGCTCGCCCGAGGTGGCGCTCGCCACGACGCACGCGATCCTGAGCGAGCTCGGGATCGCGCCCGAGCGGGCGAGCCTGCTACGCGACGTTTCCGCGCGGGACTTGGTGTCGGCGCACAATGCCGTGGGGCGGAAAACGATCGTCCCGCCATTCTCGCCGGTCGCAGACGGGGACCTCGTCCCCGCCCGCCCATTCGCGGCGATCGCGGCGGGCTCGGCGCGCGGCGTGCCGCTGATCGTCGGCTCGAACCTCGAGGAGATGAAGCTCTATCGATTCCTCGATCCGGCGATCGACGCGCTCGACTGGCCGGGCCTCGTCAATCGGTGCTCCGTGCTCTTGCCCGGCTCGGACGCCGAGGGCCGTCCGCACGGCCGGCGAGCGGCAGAGGTCTACCGCGCGGAGCGCGCGGCGCGCGGCGATGACGCTTCGCCGGCCGAGACGTGGCTGGCAATCTCGACGGACCACTTCTTTCGCGCCGGGGCGCTGAAGCTCGCCGAGCTCCAGTCGGCGCACACGGCCGACGTGTTCGTGTACCAGTTCGCATGGAAGGGGACGACCCCGGGAAAGCCGCAAGGCGCGGTGCATGGCCTCGAGGTGCCGTTCGTCTTCGGCACGCTCGACGTCTCGGAGATCGGCGCGATCGCCGGCCGCACGCAGGCGGCGCGGGCGCTCTCCGAATGCATTCAGGATGCGTGGCTCGCATTTGCCCGGACCGGGCGTCCGCGAAGCTCGGGGCTGCCCGACTGGCCTGCGCATGCGCCGCCGCGGCGCGCCACGCTCGAGCTCGGCGAGCGCTCGGTCGTGCGCGAAGCGCCGCAAGAGACCGAGCGGGCCCTCTGGGAAGGGCTCATCGGTTGACGCGACTTCCGACTACCGGGCCCCCTGCCCGTACCGTTCGTAGAACACCTGCTCCCTGCGTGGCTTGAGCGGCTGGGGTTGCGCGGGATTCTTCGCATCCCGATAGCCGACATCCTTCCAACGCATCCATTTGCGAATCCCCCGATTGGCTTCGCGAGACGCTTGCCGTACCTAGCACAGGCTGTAGGATGCCCGTCCATGGTCAGGCCGGGACCGCTTCACGGCTATCGAATCATCGACGTGACCTCGATGATCTCCGGACCTCTGGCGACGCAGATCCTGGCCGACCAGGGCGCGGACGTGCTCAAGGTCGAGAATCCGGACGGCGGCGACCACACGCGCGCCGCGCCGAACCGGCGTGGCGGCTTGTCGGCGCTGTTCCTCAACAGCAATCGCAACAAGCGCTCGGTCGCCGTCAACCTGAGGCACGAGCGGGGCCGGGCCGTCTTGATGCGGTTCGTCTCGCGCGCCGACGTCTTCGTGCAGAACTTCCGTCCGGGCGTGGCGGAGCGCATGGGCCTCGGTGAAGACGCGATTCGAGCCGTGGCGCCCACCATCGTCTACGTCTCGATCAGCGGCTTCGGCGAGCGCGGTCCGATGGCTGCAAAGCCCGTCTACGATCCGCTGATCCAGGCGTTCAGCGGGCTCGCGACCGTCCAAGCGGGATCGGACGACGCCAGGCCGCGCCTCGTGCGCACGATCTTGCCGGACAAGCTCACTGCCATCACCGCCGCGCAGGCCATCACCGCCGCGCTCGCGGCTCGAGAGCGGACCGGGGAGGGACAGCACGTGCGGCTATCGATGCTCGACGCGGTGATCGCGTTCCTTTGGGGGTCGGACATGGCGAGCCAAACATTCGTCGGCGGCGAGCTCCCCCAGGCGGAAGCCGCGAGCTTCGTCGATCTGATCTACGAGACGAGCGATGGCTACCTGAGCGTGGCGGTGCAGACGGACCGCGAGTGGCAGGCGCTCGCCCGAGCGCTCGAACGCCCGGAATGGCTCGCCGACGAGCGCTTCCGCACGCCCGCGCTGCGCCAAGACAACATCGACGCCCGGCTCGCGCTCACGCAAGAGGTGTTGCGCACGCGGCGCTCCGCGGAGTGGCTCGAGCGCTTGGAAGCGGAAGGTGTTCCCTGCGCGCCGGTGCTCACCCGCGCCGAGGTGATCCGTCATCCGCAGATCCTGGAGAACGAGACCGTCTGCGAGATCGATCATCCGCGAGCGGGCCGCTTGCGCCAGGCACGACCGGCGGCACGCTTCTCTCGAACACCGTGCTCGATACGCAGCGGAGCTCCCCGGTTGGGCGAGCACACCGCCAGCGTGCTCGCAGAATTCGGGTTCTCCGCGGCCGAGATCGCCGAGCTGAGAGCATCGGGCGCGATCGGCAGCTGAGCAAATGAGCAAATGAGGATGATTCGTCCATCGGAGCACCGCCCGACCGCCGCGCGCGCGGGCGGCCGCAACAGAGGATAAGAGGAGAACGTCATGGCCAAACGCACGCTCGAAACCCGAACCACCGATCTGATCGCCGAGGCCGAGGACGGGGTTGCGATCCTCACGATGAATCGCCCCGCGCGGCGCAACGCCATGTCCGGCGAGATGCTGGCCGCGCTCGCCGCCACGCTGGCGGCCTGCGAGACCGATCCCGAGATCGCCGCGATCGTGCTGACGGGCGCGGGCGGCGCGTTCTGCGCGGGCGGCGACGTCAAGGGGATGGCGGAAGCCTCGCGCGGCGGCGGGGCGGGATCGGGGATCGACGAACAGATCCATGCCCAACGGATCAACCAGCGCGCGACGGCGGGACGGCTCTACAAGATGCCCAAGCCGACGATCGCCTCGATTCCGGGCGCCGCGGCGGGCGCGGGACTTTCGCTCGCGCTCGCCTGCGACCTGCGCATCGCGGCGGAGAACGCGGTGATGACGACGGCGTTCGCCAAGGTCGGCTTCTCGGGCGATTACGGCGGGACCTACTTTCTCAGCCGGCTCGTCGGCAGCGCCAAGGCGCGTGAGCTCTACTTCCTCTCCGACCGGATCGACATGAAAGAGGCCGGGCGTCTCGGGCTCGTCAACTGGGTCGTGCCGGCCGATCAGTTGACGGCGCGCACGATGGAGCTCGCGCATCGGCTGGCGCGCGGGCCGCGCGTCGCCTATCGCTACATGAAGGAAAACCTGAACCGCGCGGTGGCGGGCGAAGTCGACGATTGCCTCGATCTCGAGGCGACGCACCACATCCACGCGGGCCTCACCGAAGACCATCGGGAAGCGGCGCGCGCCTTCGTCGAGAAGCGCGAGCCGGTGTTCAAGGGGCGGTAACGGAGCCGCGGCACGGTGCTCCAGGAGTCCTCGCGAGTCGACCGAATCATGGCGGCCATCGCCTGGCGATCCTTGCGACTCGTCGACGGCGAAACGATCTCGACGACGAGATCCGGAGGGCCCCCGGCTGCAGCACGGTCGGGAACAAGATGGCTCTGACGGACCCTTTCGCTCTTTCTCTCTTCTTCGTCTTCGCCGCTGAGATGGGCGACAAAACGCAACTCGTCGCGTTAGCGTTCGCTACTCGTTACACGACACGGACCGTATTACTTGGGGTGTTCGGAGCTACGCTGCTTGTGCATCTGTTCTCGGTCGGCCTCGGCGAGCTCGTTGGGCTCACCATCCCTGTCTTTTGGGTACAGTTTCTCGCCGGGGTGGCGTTCATCGCGTTTGGGCTCTGGACGCTGCGTGGCGACGAGCTCAGTGATGACGAGCGTTTGACAGAGCGGCGCTGGGGCCCGTTGATCACCGTTGGTACCACCTTCTTTCTCGCTGAACTCGGGGATAAGACGATGCTGATGACCATCACGTTGGCGAGCCAGCAACACAGCTTCGTCGCTGTGTGGCTGGGCAGCACCATCGGGATGGTTGTCGCTGACGGGTTGGCGATCATTGTGGGCAGAGTCGTCGGCGCGCGGCTGCCAGAGCGGCTCATCAAGTTCGGCGCGACCGCTATCTTCCTCGTCACCGGAGTTTTCACGCTCATCGGGGCGGTGTCGAACCGCCTGGCATAGGCTGGCATAGGAGGGAGGGCCCCTCCCGACCCGAGCGTCAACCGGACTCACTTGGAGTGCCGCGAGGAGGAACGAATCGTGACCGTAGCCCGGTTCGATCTCGTGGCTCTCCGCGCCCAAGGCGGCCGTCCGGACTCGGAAACCCACATCGCACAGAGCCGAGAATCAATCGCCGTCCGGCCCGCGCCATATTGAAGTATGGTATCCGTGCTGGTACCGTCTCCGCCATGAAAGGTGCCCACAAGATCACGGTCCAACTT
>Ga0315276_10006360_pt1 | contig 10895 bp, 9 predicted proteins | sample YL17G05_0_MG_FD_204542 | JGI IMG/M metagenome (GOLD analysis project Ga0315276, IMG submission 204542) | Sediment microbial communities from Yellowstone Lake, YNP, Wyoming, USA - YL17G05_0 | ecosystem: Environmental > Aquatic > Freshwater > Lake > Sediment | place: USA: Wyoming | collected... | reverse complement strand
TGCCGCAGGTCCTGCTCGATATGGATCGGGGCGCGCTGAAAAAACTGCTGGACGGTTTTTGCGCCAACTGGCTCGCCAACGACGGGGTGTGGTTTCAGGCCGTGGAGTTCAAAGACGGCATGAACGACGCCAAGCGTTGCAACGACTCCGTCTGGGGCCAGTTCTCGCTCATCGAGGCCTGGTCCATCAAGCGCTTTCTCGACCTGCCCGAACGGCCTGGGCTCGCCGGGCTGAAAAAAGCATTAGGATTCCGGATCTACGCGCAGATCAACACCCAGTCCATCATCGAGGAGGCCCCCGGCAGCCTGGTGTTCCAGATGAACGAGTGCCGGGTGCAGTCCGCCCGCAAGCGCAAAGGCCTCGACGATTATCCCTGCAAGTCGGCCGGCCTGGTGGAGTACGCCTACTTTGCGCGCAGCATCGACGACCGGATTCAGACCGAGTGCATCGGCTGCCCGCCGGATGCGCATCCAGCGGAGTGGCATTGCGCCTGGCGCTTCACGCTGAGACCGGCTTGAAAGACGCATCTGGCGCTCAATGGTCCCGCCAATGGCCGGATTGTCCTGCGGCCTGAAATTCTCGCATACTGCCGTGTACGTTCCGCTTTGCATTCGCGGGACGCCTTGCCCCGGCGGCGTGATCCGCGCCTTTGAAGCCGGTTTCAGGTTGACGGTGATTGATGAACTGCAGCAGCCAAGACCTGATCTGGCTTGAACCAACTCCGCAATGTCCTAAACCTGCACCTTTCATCTGCTAATCTAAAATTCCTTCTGCCCGGATCAAGATTCGTTCCATGCACGCTATGTAAACCTCACCATTATCAAAAATTTCAAAAATTTCTAAATAATACCTAAGAAAACATTCTTGATTTAAAAAGACTTGACAATAGAACAAATATAATGTTAACCGGTTGTTCCAATAACCTAATAACACTATATGAGAGTTTAGGATGGAACAGTTGGAGCAATTACCGGAACTCGACAGAAATGATTACAAGCCGCTCTATGTCCAGTTGAGTGAGCTTCTCGCGGAATATATCCGCAGAAATGATTTAGGTGAAGGTGACCTTCTTCCTTCTGAAAACGAGCTTATAAGCCGTTATGAAGTGAGCCGCAGCACTGTCCGGCAGGCCATGTACCATTTAGAGAGCAAGGATGTCATTCGCAAGCTGCGAGGCAAGGGAACCTTCGTTTCCGATTCTAAAAATCGAAAATGCTTAAGAGGGCTACAGAGCTTCGAAGAAACCCTGGCTGAACAAGGAATAATCCTTTCCAACATATTGTTGCAATTCGAATCTGTTTACCCCTCCCCAGACTGCGCCAAAAACATGCGCCTCGCTCCAGGTAGTCGAGTTTTTTTGATTCGCCGGTTAAAAATATCAAACGGAGAACCTTTGGCTTTGGAGGAACGGTTTCTGCCTATAGAAATTGGGTCACAGCTCACGGAAGCGGATTTCAAAGAGAAACCGGTTTTCGATATCGTAGAGACTCATGCCAAATTAGAAATTGTCCGCGTTACATACACTATCACAGTTACTCCCCTCAGCGAAGAAGAGGCCAAGCTTTTGGAAGTTGACATCGGTACTCCCGCACTCCGAAGAATTGGGGTCTATCATGGCCGTGGAGGCATGCCGGTCATGTATGGAAGTATTGCTTTCCTGCCCGATAAGACTGAGCTGCAATACGAGTTTCAGAAGAGTGACAATATGTGGGTCATCATGCCTGTAGAATGACCTTAGAAAGTTCAACAGGTGAACGTCTGGTCTCTTTTTCAGTTATTCGAGTCACAGCCGGTCATCGACCCTATCAGGCAGGGCGAGTATCGACGGGTTCGGTAGCGATTGATGAAAATTGCATAGTTCCGGGAAGGATTTATCGTCGATGGAAACAAGATATGTAAACGCGGACCTTCTCATCATCGGTGGCGGAAGTGCCGGCTGCATGGCGGCAATCAAAGCGTTGGACCTCAAGCCTGATTTGAAAGTGGTGATTCTCGAAAAGGGCGATATCAAGTACAGCGGTTCCATTGCCCGGGGCATGGATGCCTTGAACATTGTGGTAATTCCCAACTTCACCACTCCGGAGCTCTACCTGGAAGACATCACCGCAAGCTGTGATGGCATTGTTGATGCCCGACCGAGTTATGCAATGGCGCAACGTTCCTTTGAGATGCTCAAGAAACTTGAAGGATGGGGGGTTCATTTTCCCTTGGACCGTAACAACCAGTACCGGACGCTGCGGTATCATGTAAAAGGCGAATTCCAGACCGCCATGAACGAACCAAACCTTAAGGTCATGATCGCCGAGAGAGCACTGGGCATGGGCGCCAAGGTCATGAACCGCATTATGGGCCTTGAGTTGCTGTTGGACGACGGCCGGGTGGCTGGCGCGGTTGGCCTTCATGTCAGAACCGGTGAGATTGTCGCCTGCAGGGCCAAAGCCGTTCTCATCTCAGCCGGAGGGCAGGCGCGTTTTTCGCTTCCCAACAGCGGTTATCTCTACGGCGTTTTCGACTATCCCGGAAATTCAGGGGACGCCTATGTCATGGCGCTTATGGCCGGAGCCGCATTGACAGGCATGGAGTACTCTAACAGATCCATGCTCATCAAGGACGCCAATATGCCTCTTCTGGCCATCACCGTAAGCCGGGGGGGGCGGGTGATGGATATTTTTGACAATATCATCATGGAAGGCGAGGTCCACTCGCTTGGGCGCATGAACCAGGCTTTTTATGAGGGGCGCGGACCGCTGCGAATCCGGTTGAGCCATCTGCCCATTGAGACCATTGAAGAAATAGAGAGTATCCTTTTCAGCACCGAACGACCTGTTCAAGAGCGTTTTTTCAAAAACCGGGGAGTCGATTTCCGGAAAGGAGATATCGAGCTGTGGCCAACAGAGTGTCAACTGTGCGGGGGGCACGGCCTCTCCGGAGTTTATGTCAACGAAAAAGCTGAGACCGGCGTACCGGGGCTTTTTGTGGCCGGGGATGCAGCCTGTGTGCCCAAGCAGCACCTGACTGGAGCCTTTGTCTTTGGAGAGGTTGCTGCGGAAAATGCCGTGGCTTTTATTAATTCTCAGCCGGTTCCGAGGTTTGCTGCAGGGCAGGTCAAGTCTGTGGAAGCTGAGCGAAATTCGCGATTTGCCTCCACCGGCCGCTCCATCGACGTCAGGGACCTTGAATACAAAGCCAGACGATTGATCAGCGACTATGTGATATCACCCAAGAATAAATTCAAGCTCGACCAGTGGCTGAAATGGTCAGACAAGTTCAAGCAGGAAATCAAGGAAAAAACCGCAATCCATAACGGACACGAACTCTCCAAACTCTATGAAGTTGAGAATATTGTCCGGTGCGCCGATTATTCAGCCCTTGCCTCTTTGGAGCGGAAGGAAAGCCGCTGGGGCTATAACCACTTGCGTACAGACTACCCAGAGAAAGATGACAAAAACATGCGGCGACACATTTTGATTGATCAAAAGAAAGACTCGCCAGAATTGGACGTGACATGGCAGGCGGTCCTTGGTTTAGATGAACGGGAGGTGTGCCAATGATTTCAGATATCAACATCCGGGTTGACCGGGATAAGTGCTTCGCCTGCGGTCTTTGCGTCGAACGCTGCATCATGGACAACCTCCGACTTTCCGTCGCCCCATGCCGCCAGGCCTGCCCAGTTCACATGAACTGTCAGGGATATATTCGGCTGATCACCCAGGGAAAAGCGCAGGAAGCGATTGCGGAAATGCGGCCTTTCTACCCTTTCGTTAACATCCTCGCTAGGGTGTGCCACCACCCTTGTGAGGCCGCCTGCGAGCGAGGCAAAATCGATGGTCCCGTTCATATCCGCGCCCTGAAAAGGTACCTCGCGGATGGGTATACCCACTTGCTTGAAGAAGCACCAGTCATAGAAAAGGATACCGGCAGATGCGTTGCGGTAATTGGTTCAGGCCCGGCAGGCCTCATGGCCGCATTCGAATTAAGAAAGCAAGGGCATTCGGTAACCGTGTTTGAAGCCGACTCAGAACCCGGCGGATTCCTGCGGTATGCCATTCCTTCGTTCAGGCTTCCCGTAGCCCAGGTTGAAAAGACGGTTGGCTTTTTGACTCGTATCGGAATCCAAATCAAGACCTCTACCCGGATAGATCTTCGGGAAGATCTGCGGAAGCTGGAATCGGAATTCGATGCGGTGATCGTAGCAATCGGGGCTGGATCAGCATTCAAGTCAGAAACTCCCGGGATTGATCTCCCCGTAGTCGTTCAGGCCCTGGATTTCATGCGACAGGTGAAGGAAGGCCGGACACATGAAACCGGTCGGTCCGTGATCGTTCTTGGTGGTGGCAACACGGCTGTTGATACTGCGTTGACCTGCCGGAAGCTCGGAGCACAAGAGGTCCGCGTCATTAGCCTTGAGCGGCGCGATGAAATGCCGGCCTCTTCAATAGCCATTCAGGAGGCCTGCGAGGAGGGGATTATCTTTGAGCCCGGATGGGGTGTAGCCGAATTTCATGCCGACGAATGCACCTGCATGGAGGTGGGGATGTCTCGCTGCCTTTCCCTATATGATAACCAGGGCAGGTTCTCTCCTGAATTAGAGTCGGTTTGCGGCAAAAAGTTGAAAGCTGACTTGGTGCTTCTGGCTATGGGTCAGAACAAGATGCCCGACAATCTGCCCAGCGATCTCATAGACACGAACGAAGGCCGACCGGGGGCTGACCCGCTGACGCTCCAATCGACCAGCAGGCCAAGTGTATTCTTTTGTGGCGACGTTTGGAACGGACCGGCTTCCGTGGTGCACGGGCTTGCTTCGGGAAAGGAAGCTGCCGTTTCTGTCGACAGGTTCTTGTCCGGGGAGGGGTTACGCTGGGGAAGAAATCCCTGGAACGAATCCTGGGTAAGGGAATACGAATCCATGCCTGATCGCGCCCTGGGAGGCCCACGCGGAAAACTGGTGCGCATTGCAGCCAGCGAAAGAAGACTTGCGTCGGAAACCGAAATGGCTTTTTCCCCGCAGGAGGCAAAAATGGAGGCGGAACGGTGTCTGAGCTGCGGCCGGTCTTTTGAAATGAACAAAACCTGTTGGTACTGCTTGCCTTGCGAGATTGAGTGCCCGGCCCAAGCCCTTGAGGTGCAGATGCCCTACCTGGTTAGGTGAAACGTCCGATGACGGATTGCAGGCGATAAAGGGGCAAAAAAGGAAAATCGCGGTGAGCAAAACCAGACGCAAACATGGTCGGTCGGGTTGTTATCAACAACACAGCAAAAGGAGGTTTCCGATGAATGGGTTGAGGACACACGAAAAATGGTTGATCTTTCTGGTCGTTACTGCAGTCATTCTTGCCATGAGTGCAGGCGCTGAGGCTAAAGAATGGAAAAAAGTTCGTATTGCTACGGAAGGAGCTTACTCTCCCTGGAATTTAACGGATGCGTCTGGCAAACTAACAGGTTATGAGATCGATCTAGGAAACGATCTCTGCCGGCGCATGAATGTAGAATGCGAATGGATCGCCCAAGACTGGGCAGGTCTGTTCCCCGGCCTCAACGCCGGTAAGTTCGACCTGGTTATGGCCAGTGTCGGAGTAACCGAAAAACGGAAAGAGGCGCTCAGTTTTTCTGATTTCTATGCTTATCAGTCTTCGAAATTCGCCGTACTGAAATCAAGCTCCCTGGCAAAGTCAGTGTCCGACTCTAATGCGATCATGGATCTTGAAAATATGAATCCCGAATCTCAAAAAACTCTCAATGAGCTAAAAAAAGCACTCTCAGGAAAAGCAATCGGGGTTCAGACCGCAACTAATCAGTATAGATTTCTCGAAACCCACTTCAAGGACGTAGTGGAGATCCGAAATTACAAGACCGCAGAGCAGACAGACCTTGATCTTGTAGCCGGCCGAATCGACGCCTTAATCGTATCGACGACTTATCTAAAACCGCTGATGGCGACAGAAAAAGGCAAAGATCTTGCTTTGATTGGCCCCTTCTTTCGCGGAGGCCCTTTCCCCATGGGAAACTCTGCCGCCTTCCGCAAGGATCAAGACACTGAGCTTGTGCAGATGTTCAACGCTGCTTTGGACGGTGCGATTAAAGATGGAACGGTTAGCAAACTATCTTTGAAGTGGTTCAAGTATGACGTGATGGAAAACCCTAAACCATAAGTAAAAGGCTTCAGGAGGTCCTTGCCTGAGCCGAATTTACAGGCCAATGGAATTACTCAGTTTTGGGGATAAGGGTTGGGCGGATGAGCTGGTCTTGGCGACGTTTATGACGATCGCCATTGCCACATGCGCTTTTTTCCTTGGGCTGATTCTCGGCAGCTTGGGCGCTGCATCCAAGCTGTCGAGATCTCCAATTTTACGCCTGGCTGGGCAAGTCTATACCACCATATTCCGGGGGGTGCCGGATCTGCTGATCATCTATCTTTTCTATTTTGGCAGCTCGGGTATGATCATGTACATAGCCGGCGCTTTTGGTTACACCGGTTATGTCGAGGTCAACGCTTTCCTTACCGGCATGGCTGCAGTGGGCATCATTTCGGGCGCGTATTCTACGGAAGTTTTCAGGGGAGCGGTTTTAGTATTGCCCAAAGGGGAAATAGAGGCAGCAAAAGCGATCGGTATGCGGCCTTGGCTTGTTTTCCGAAGGATCATGGCCCCTCAGATCCTTCGCTTGGCCCTCCCGGGCCTGGGGAACGTGTGGGTGTCATCTCTAAAAGAGACAGCGTTGATCTCAGTCACAGGCCTGGTAGAGATCATGCGGCAATCCACCATTTGCGCCGGATCGACCAAAGAGCCACTCTTGTTCTATTCGATCGCTGCAGGGCTGTACCTTTTTCTCGTCTCTTTTTCAATCCGAGGGTTTCACTGGGCTGAAGCTCTGACGAGCCGGGGTTTTAGGCGAAACTGAATAATGGACTTGGTATTCATCTTTAAGACCTTCCTTGCGCTATTATCAGGCCTGCCCTTGCTGTTTAAGATTGTATTGCCATCCCTTGCAGTCGGTTTTGTGATAGCGATCGGCCTTGCCCTTTTAAGACTTTCGCCAAACAAGATCATCTCATCTGCTGTTTTCCTATATATTTATTTTTTTCGCAGTACACCCCTGCTTGTACAGATCTTTATGGTCTATTACGGCCTGGCTCAGTTTGTTTTTATTCGCGAAAGCTTTCTGTGGCAATATTTAAGGCATCCCTATTGGTGCGCAGTTCTATCCATGACGCTTAACACCGCAGCCTACGCTGCTGAAATAATCCGGGGTGGAATTCTATCGGTTCCATGGGGTCATTACGAAGCTGGACGAGCTTTGGGGATGTCCAAATTTCTCCTGCTCCGGCGCATCGTGCTTCCAGTGGCCTTCCGCCAAGCGCTTCCGGCGTATGGCAGCGAGATAATTCTGATGGTTAAAGCCACATCGTTGGCGAGCACCATTACCCTTATGGAGGTAACGGGCATTGCGCACAAAATCATCTCTGATAATTTTCGCGTGATTGAGGTGTTCGTGGCCGCAGGTGCCATCTACCTTTTTCTAAACTATTTGGTAACCCGTGGAGTCCACCGCGTAGAATACTTGCTTTCCCCGCATCTTCGGGAGGCGCCACAGTCCACGGTGTCTCCAAAACCGTTATGATAGAAGTGAGTCAAGTTTTACGGCGCATAATGAGTTAAATCAAGGGCAAATTTGAGATCAGCTAATGAGATTGCTACTACCGTCCAGCTGACCTGGTCAACCAGCAACGTTGAATGACGTTGTTTGCCATCCGGCAAAGGATTTATAGCCGAAAAAAAGGGGTGCCTCATGATTGAGGAGAAGCTTTCCCTATTAGTTGAAGATGTGCACAAAAGGTTCGGCCAGCTTGAGGTTCTGAAAGGGGTGTCCCTCACAGCCAAAAAGGGGGACATCATCGCAATTATGGGAAGCAGCGGCTCGGGTAAAAGTACATGGCTTAGATGCATCAATCTTCTAGAAATACCCGATGCAGGGCGTATTGTTGTAGAAGGTGAAGAAATAAGGATGAAAAGGTCGCCCAAAGGTGCATCGTGTCCCGCCGACCAGCGTCAGGTAGATCGAATACGCTCATCTCTGGGCATGGTTTTTCAGAGTTTTAACCTATGGTCGCACATGACGATCTTAGAAAATGTCATCGAGGCACCTATCCACGTTCTCAAACTATCCCGCATCGAGGCTATAAAACGTGCGGAAAGCCTGCTTGAAAAAGTGGGCATTGCCGACAAACGTCCCTGTTATCCATCCCAAATATCAGGTGGGCAGCAACAACGTGCTGCGATCGCACGTGCTCTGGCCATGGAGCCTAAAGTCATGCTTTTCGACGAGCCTACATCGGCCTTAGATCCTGAGCTTGTTGGAGAAGTACTCCATGTCATTTGCCAGCTTGCTGAAGAAGGCCGAACGATGATCCTGGTAACGCATGAGATCGATTTTGCGCGCGAAATCTCAAACCACGTGATTTTTCTTCATGAAGGCCGGATTGAGGAACAAGGAAATCCTGGTGAAATTTTTGAACAGCCGAAATCTCCGAGACTTCTTCAATTTTTATCCTCAACGCGGGTACAGATGAGAAAGGCATCAAGCCGAAGCTGCTTCGTTTGAAACGCGCATTTCTGCTGTTTGCGGCAGCTTAAGTCCTTTAAAACGGAAAGTTGGAAAAGGCTTGTTATTCGACCTCATAAAAGGAGGTTGCCCGTCAAAACCGAAGATTTCATACGCCTGGAAGACGATTATGGCGCCCGGAACTACAAGCCATTGGATGTGGTCTTGGCCAAGGGCCAGGGGGTGTGGGTCTGGGACGTAGAAGGTCGCCGTTACCTTGACTGCCTGTCGGCCTACTCCGCGGTGAACCAAGGCCATTGCCATCCCCGGATCATGGCGGCGTTCAAGGAACAAGCCGAGCGGCTGACCATCGTCTCCCGGGCCTTCCGCCACGACCAACTGGGTCTGTTTTACAAAGAACTCTGCGAACTGACCGATTCGCACATGATTTTGCCGATGAACAGCGGCGTCGAGGCCGTGGAATCAGCCGTCAAGGCGGTCCGTAAATGGGGCTACAAGGTCAAAGGGGTCCCGGAAGGACAGGCCGAAGTCATAGCCTGTGAGAACAACTTCCATGGTCGGACCATCAGCATCGTCGGGTTCAGCACCGAGCCGCAATACCGGGACGGTTATGGTCCGTTCACGCCAGGCTTCAAGATCGTCCCCTTCGGCGACGCCGGGGCCTTAAAGCGAGCTATATCCTCCAACACGGTCGCTTTTCTGGTCGAGCCGATCCAGGGCGAGGCCGGAGTGATCGTCCCGCCCGACGGCTATCTCCGCGAGGTCAGGGCAATCTGCAACGAGCAAAACGTGATGCTCATCCTCGACGAGATCCAGACCGGATTGGGCCGGACAGGCAAGTTCCTGGCCGAGGAGCACGATGGCATCCAAGCCGATTTGACCCTTATCGGCAAAGCCCTTTCAGGCGGATTTATGCCGGTATCCGCCGTGCTGTCCAACAAGGAGGTCCTGGGCGTGTTCCACCCAGGAGACCACGGAAGCACCTTCGGCGGCAACCCGCTGGCTTGCGCGGTGGCTCGGGCTGCTCTTAAGGCGATCAAGGAAGAAAAGATGGTAGAGAACGCTGCGGTCATGGGCCGGTATTTCAAAGACGAGCTTTTGGCCATCGAAAGCCCTTATGTCCGGGAGATCCGGGGAAAGGGACTGATGATCGGGGTGGAACTTCTTCCCGAGGCGGGTGGGGCGCGACGAATCTGCGAGCGGCTCAAGGAAAAGGGTCTTTTGTGCAAAGAGACACATCTCAATGTTATCCGCTTCATGCCCCTCTTGATCATTAGCAGGGAGGAGATCGATTGGGCCCTGGAGCGGATCGGGGAGGTCCTGCGCGAACTCTTGGCATCTGCAAGGTGAACAAGGGGGGAGCACTTCACCGGCGCCGACGTCTATGGTCCGAGCGCTACGCCGTCTTGAGCCTTCCGGAATGCGTTGGCCCATCTGGCAGCGTGGATCTTGAGAGATTCCTCTCAACACCACAGGCGATTCTTAGCTCCCGCGAAGGAAACTGCCGATTGGTGGATGAGGCATTGGAGCAGCGTGGCTTGTCGCGACATGCCGTGGTGACCACGCCGCACCTCTTCGCGATTCCCTATCTCGTGCGTACAACAGGAGTTGTGGCGACAGTGCCGGAGAGCGTTGCTCAACTTCTGGCGTCTTTGTTCGGCTTGGCAGTGAGCCCGCCTCCATTGGAGATTTCATCCATGGTTTGGCATGTTTTCTATCATCGCGACACCGCACATGCATGGTTGCGTGCCCGGGTGCTGGAGGCTCTGTTCAGTGAAAGGGAGTCGGCGCTTTCCGACTCAAGTTTGTTTAGCCTCCGCAGTCAAAAAGCAAAGTAGGAAAGCTCAAATTTTTGTAGAAATCGTAGTAGTGTCTCCACTGATTCAAAGGACAACTGAGCAAGGGCCGCATGGTTCGTATATCGGCGATTAATAGAATCACTTGGAATATTTGGAATTCTGATGGTGTTTGTCAGTTAATCTCAAACGGGTAGTTCCCCATCCGAGACGAAAATCGCGGGCATCAGGGTCGGCATCATCTACTTTGATTACGACACGTTCGAGCTGAAGCCGCAGGAGAAGGAGGAATTCAATCAGTTCGGCAAATTCCCCCAGCCAACCCGAAAGCTTCTCTGGTATCACTCGTACCAGGTAACTAGTTCTTTTAAATCAGCCCTCCCGGTACGGAAAGCGTTTGCCGGAGAATTCTCGTCTGCATATCCGAGTGCAATGCCGAGGAGGATTTTCTTATCTTCGGAAATACTGAGCATCCGGGAGATATCATCATGGTAGGCGGTAATCAGCCCGATCGGGCATGTTGCCAGGCCTTTTGCCTGC
>Ga0315276_10006357_pt1 | contig 10896 bp, 7 predicted proteins | sample YL17G05_0_MG_FD_204542 | JGI IMG/M metagenome (GOLD analysis project Ga0315276, IMG submission 204542) | Sediment microbial communities from Yellowstone Lake, YNP, Wyoming, USA - YL17G05_0 | ecosystem: Environmental > Aquatic > Freshwater > Lake > Sediment | place: USA: Wyoming | collected... | reverse complement strand
TTCGAGAGGTACTTCAAGTACAGAGGGAACAGGGGCATGATCAGGCCGAAGCCGAGGCTGATGATCATGTCCAGACTCGCGAGGTAGTTGACGTTCCTCCTCGCTTGAAGCTCGCTCACAAGAGTGGAACTCAAGGTTCTCTTGCCCTCGACAGAAGCTCAGCCGAAGAGATCTACTCCGGCGCGCATGTTGTTCAGTATTGGGGAAACTAGGGATTCGTTCGTAGCCCTCATACCACAGTCCGGATGAGCATAGGCGATGTTCTCCCTTCCGATCTTCTCAGACACGTCTCTCAGATGCCCATGGACGGTCGTAGGATCGTCCACTTGTGCCTCGTTCAGAGGGGTAACGGCGATGCATCCGGCACCCACCTTCTTTCCGTTGTCCTCGAAGTGGGTCCTCGAAATGTGTTCTATGTTGGGTCGCTCTGTCCGGCCCGAGAATCCGAAGCTCAGGACGGAGACGTTGTCCAATCCGACGAGGTGTCTTACCACGCCGAACCCCCCGACGAAGCCGCAGACATGGACACTGACCTTGTCCCGGTTGAGGCCCTCTGCGACATCGTCCAGCAGCTTCACCCTCTGCGCCAGGTCTCTATACCCTTGGGAGAGGAACGGCTCATCCAGCTGGAGGAACGCTCCTCGGTCGACGATCGCCTTGGCGATCGGCTTGAGCGCCTCCGCGATATCCTCGTATATCTTGAAGTCCGCGATGCTCCTGTAATGTGCCCTGATCTTGCGGCTGCCACAGGTCATGCCCAAGGTAGTTGGGCCAGTGATGGCCACCTTGATCTTCAGGTCCGGATGCTCTGACTGAATGTAGTCGAGGTCTTGGACCTTGGAGAAGTCCTCCGCTCGACCCTTCATCGCGATCTTCCCGGTGATCATCGGCTGACCGTTCTCAACCGCCAGACCGGTGAAGGATTCCGCGAAGTAGGATATCATGTCCGTCCGCTGCTCTCCGTCGCAGAAGATGTCGATGCCGTGTTCTCTCTGGAACTCGATGGCCTTGTCCATCGACTCGTGAAGGTTCTCGCTGAACCTGAAGAGGCTGCCGATGGTAGTGGTGGTGAGATGTGCCATCGGCTGGCAAAGAACCCTGGCCTCCTTATAAGTCTTTTCGACCTGATCACGAGGTACCCTACTCGAGAACCTTAGTCATCAATACCAAAGGCTCTGGGGGGAATTGCACAGAACTCGACGCTCCGATTCCATAATGGTGCGGCGCAATGGAAAATGAAATTGACTGCGGCGTTGAGCCGTCCCCCCCAGTTCCAGGCCTGGCTAGCGATCAGTGATTCAGCGCTCGATCTCGATGCGACGGCATAGACCGTCGAGCCGGCAACGTTGGATGTGAATCATGCAAAGCAAGTGACGATGACTCCGTCCACCCACATCGTCATCCCAAACAGGTCGTTGTACGTTCCCGCTTGGAAACCGACGCTGCTAACCGAATGTGGTCCCGAGCCCCACAGGGGAGCCCCCGCTTTCTTCATCACACCATTGACATATATGTCATACGTGCCGTCCCCCAGATTCACGTCAAACCTGATGTTGTACCAGGTATCGGCTAGGTATGTAACTCCAATCGTCTGCCAACCGAGCCCCGCTGTGAAGTATCTCATCTGCCCATCGATGAATCCGAAATAGGTCTGAAGGCCTCCCGAGGCGTTGTACAGGATAAAGTATGTCCACTTCCACGCGCCAGTGGCAGTTGCGTCCACCTTCAAGTTGGCTTCAGCGCTCACATGGCCTGTGGCAACGGCCGCGAAGCTGTGTCTAGCAAGAGTTGAGCCAACCATCTGCTGCTTGTAGAGCTTCATGCTCGGCGCCGCTGCCATTCCCGTGGAGGTGTCCACAGTGATCGGTCCCCCGCTGGTCGTTAGCGTCCAGTCAGCAATGCTCCCGTCATCGAAATTGTCGGAAAACAGTCTAACGACGCTTCCCGACGGAAGAATGACCAGCTGACTTTGAGTGCCAGTTGCACCGTCGTCATCCGTAACGGTCAGTACTACCACATAGGCTCCGGAGACAGTATATGTGTGGTTGGTCGTCACGCCCGATCCAGTATTGCCATCGCCGAAATTCCACGAGTATGAGACTATGGTTCTATCCGAATCGGATGATGAGCTAGCGTTGAAAGACACATTAAGGTCGCTCGCAGTCCAGGAAAAGCTAGCCACAGGCGGATTGTTCGACAAAGGTGCGCTGACCACATGCGTTACCATGCCGGTCTGGCCGTCTGTGTCTGTCCCGGTCAGCGTGACGTTGTAGGTGACCGGTGGTATCGAGTAGCTGTGCGTAACGATCACGCCTGTCCCCGTAGTCCCGTCACCAAAGTCCCATTCATAGCTGACGATTCCCTGGTCATCGGTCGATGCCGATGCATCAAAGTCCACCGTTGCGTCGCTCGCAACGAGGGTGAATGCCGCAACCGCCGGCTTGTCGACGACGGATAGTGTCACGTTAATACCAAGATATGGCGACACGGCGACGATTCCTGTGGCCGTCCCAGTTTGTCCCGCTGGGCCTATCGCTTGCACGAGTATAGTATCGCCTTCCTGGGGGTCGCGAGGCAGAGAGCAGGCATAGAACCCATCATCAGCGGACATGGTACCGATCAAGGTCTCATCAGATCTGAGAATGGTCACTGAAATCGTGCAGCCAGGAAGCAAAGTGACACCGTCGCTGGCGAATGTATTCCCGTACAGGTAGAAGGGAATACCCGGAAGCGGGAAATTGACGACATGGACCGTCTTGCTCACCGAGCTCTTCTGACCAAATATGTCTTTCACTGTTAGAGTGATAGTGAAATCCGCTGTCCACCAGTAGATGTGCGTGCGGGTCGCCCCAGTTGAGGTCCAACTGTCACCCCAGTTCCAGGCGTAGCTGAGGCCAACACCCGTCGATGCAGAACCATCAACAACCGTGTACCCATAGAAGCCCACGGTCGCGGTGAACGCCGCTATTGGCGGGAGATATGACCCACCGAGAACGTAACGACTGATCGAGCTTGTCTGACCTATGGTATCCGTCACGGTCAGCGTGACGATGTACGGACCGGCCGCTGAGTATGTGTGGGTGGCGATCATGCCAGTCCCGCTAGTCCCGTCGCCCCAGTCCCATGCATAGCTGACGATTCCGACGTCATCGGTCGACGAGGACGCATCGACGGTCACAGCGTAGCCACTCACGGCATACCTGAACTCCATCACCGGTGGCATGCCCCCGCCAACAAAGACGGAATTGGTCACTGAGTATGTCTGGCCGATCGTGTCCGTCACGGTCAGAGTGATGTTGTAGGTGCCCGAGGTTGCATAGGTATGAATGGCTGTGACGCCGGTTCCGGTCGATCCGTCTCCCCAGTTCCAGGCATAGCTGGTGATTAGATAATCAGAGTTCGCGGAGGCATCGACCATCACAGTTAGGCCAATCACGGTGTACGTGAACATCACTGGTGGTGGGGGCCAGAACTGGATGAGTTGAGATGCTGAGCCCGTCTGGCCGGTGCTGCTCAGAACGGTCAGCTCGATCGTGTAGGTGCCCGACAATGTGTAGGTGTGCGTGGCTGTGGGAATCGCGCTGGGCGCGGAGGTCGTCCCGTCGCCCCAGTCCCATGCCCATTTCGTAATCACGCCGTAGGGGTCGTACGACATCGAGCCATCGACCAAGACAGTTCCACCGTAGACGGTCAATGTGAACAACGCTATTGGTGGCGGCGGGGGGATCCCGAATACATCATCAACAGTACATGAGGAACCCTTCGGGCCGTTCGGAGTCAAAGTTATGCTGTATTTGTGATTCTTCCCCATGATGGCACCAGAGGTGGTCATGTCGTCGCCGGTCACAGCGAATCTGATCCTCTGGTGGAGGATCGAGCTGGCCGCACCGGTCGTGACGTCGTTGACATCAACCACAAGTGACCTTAGCCCCGAGTTCACTACATGTCCAGTCCAGATGCCGGCCTCTGTCGGCGCGTACTCCCAAGACACAGCGCTCGCCCTGGGCCCTTGGGAGCCCTTGACTACATGGTGGGTGTCGGCCCCAACTAGCGGGATCGCGGCGACGAGTACCATGACGGCGCACATGAGAAAGGCTGCTACAACTCTCTTTGTCAACCTGCTCTCCTCCCTCTTGACCCTACGGTTCGGACATACGATGGGGAGACACAGGTTCGCAAGAGTCCTCCGTTTCCCCCAACCGAGCCGATAATGAAATGAGCACTGACTATTTCGACTTTGCCAAAGAAACATCATGTATTTGCGGCCGTTGACAATCGAGCCCTGAACAGTTTCTTCCATCCCAAATCCTCGTGGCGCAAAAGGGTTAATGGCCACCGGAACTGTTGGGGGAATCGTGAAGCTCATAGTCACATCCTCTGAGGATCCTGCCTCGATGAACATCCGGGCTAGGTTGCTGGAAAAGCCAGGATGGTCGGAGACGGGTGCGTTCGAGAACCATCCCGCTTTGAAGAGGGATGACTTCGTCGTGGTCCAGGTCGACCGGATACATCTCGACGAGGACTACATCGATGAGAGGGTCGCGCAAGCTCTCGGGAAGCCTGTCGAGGTCGTGGTGTTCGCTTCGAGGCACAGGGCAGAATCTCGGATACCCACACTGTCCGTGCACCCGATAGGCAACTACTCGTCGGCGGACTTCGGAGGCAAGCCCGGCGTGTTGTGCAAGACCTCGCCTCACCTCATGACTTCAGCATTGAGGAGCTTGGCCACGCACGCCAGCGGTATGGAGTTCAAAGTATCGTTCGAGACCACTCACCACGGGCCAGTCGTCAGCTCCCCGGCATTCTACATAGAGATCGGGAGCCACGAGGAGCTGTGGGCCCGGGAGGATGCCGCAAAGGCCATCGCAGAATCTATCCTCGAGATGAAGGATACTCGATATCCGATCGTGGTCTGTGTCGGCGGAGGCCACTACGCTCCCCGGTTCACCGAGGTGGCGTTATCGAAGAAGGTCTCGATAGGTCACATGGCCGCGTACTATGCCCTCGGGTCTCTGACAAGAGACATGATAAAGCAGATAGCCGAGAAGAGCGAACATTCGAAGAAGGTCTACTTCCACAAGAAGGGTATGCCAAGGCCCGCACACCGGGAGCTGAAGGAGAGGTTCGCCTCTTGCGGACTCGAGGAAATCAGTAGCGACGACCTCGAACCATTGTAGAAAGGGAAGAGCATGAAGAACGCAAGGCAAGGCTATGAACAGGTCCTCAAGAAACTGAAATCGATGGCCAACCCGAGGAATGTCGTTGGAATGGCCAGGTATGGGATACGGCCTCGGAGCAAGGTGCTAGGCATTTCCGTCCCCAACCTCCGCGCCATGGCCAAGAAGATCGGCAGGGACCATCGCCTCGCCCTCAGGCTGTGGAAGAGCGGGGTCCATGAAGCCCAGGTGCTCGCCTGTCTAGTGGACGATCCGGAAGATGTCACCGAGGAGCAGATGGAGAATTGGGTCCGCGGGTTCGACTCGTGGGACTTGTGCGATCTCTGCTGCGGCAACCTGTTCGACAGGACCGACATGGCGTATCGTAAGGCATTTGAGTGGACCGTCAGGGATGAGGAGTTCGTCAAGCGGGCTGCATTCGCACTCATAGCTGCGCTGGCGGTCCACGACAAGAAGGCCTCAGATGAACAGTTCGTTGAGTACATGCCTCTAATCATCGAAGCAGCATCAGACGAGCGCAACTTCGTGAAGAAGGGAGTAAACTGGGCTCTAAGACAGGTAGGCAAGAGAAACAAGAGGCTCAACGCCCTTGCGATAAAGACCGCGGAAGAGATTCAACGGATGGCAACAAAGAGCGCGAGGTGGATTGCTGCCGACTCCCTGAGAGAACTTCGGAGCGACTATGTCCGGGTGAAGCTGGAAACTGCAGACAGAGGGAGACGAAGAAGATCCTAGCTCATCCGTCCCCCATATTCTTCATATAGTCGGGCCGCCAGTAAGCATCCGATAGGGTGTCTAGTCAGCGGAGGATCTTGGTCAGAGCGCTTGCCATGTCGGTCGGCTTGGCAATGATCGTTCCCGTCTACTGCATTACTCCGATCTCCACGAATGTAGCTGCAGTATACAACTACGGAGGGCAGGAGCAGATCTTGGTTGATCCAGTTAGACATGTAGTCTACTGGAGCGATCTTTTTGGAGACCAGCTTTGCTTCTACAATTCCGACAATGGAACGCTGATGGATTCCATCTACATAGGAATCCAGCCATCATCCCTAGCGATCAGTCCTGACAACAGCAAATTGTATGTTTCAATCCTGCGCGACAAGACGATAGCTGTCGTGAACCTAGACACACGAGCCGTCGAAAGAAATATTGATTTTGATTTCGAACCCTTCAGCGTCGAAACCACCTCGTCAGGCAGACTTTATGTGACTGCAGTCGGCGAGGTGATGGTCGTCAATGAGACGAGCGGGAAGATCAAGACGACGACTCCCGTTGGATATGACAATCTCGTTCTTGAGCTAAGCCCGGACGGAAGCACGCTCCTTGTAGGAGGAGTCTACAGCGGCCAGATATTCAAGTTCAGTGCCCAAGGAGATGATCTTCTCTATATCGACAACTACACAGGCGGTCACGTTGGGGAAGGAATTGAACAATTCGTGGTAGATTGGCCAAATGGTACGATATACAGAGCGCCGTCTTGGGACCACACCTTGATCGAGGTCATCGACCTTGACACAATGGACCGAGTCACCCGTCTCTCTTCGATGCCATATGGCACTCGAGCCTCAGGCATCTGCCTTTCACCGGATCGACGAACGCTCTACGCTACGAGTGCGTACTTCTACACAGACGTCGAGTCCTTCCTCTGCGCGATAAATCTGACAGACGGCCGGATCACAGCCAGCGAAATCATCCGACCCGAATCAGCAATCCTGGCGCACTCGGCCCACGACCGAGCGCTCTTTACTGGCCTGCCGTTCAACCGGATTAGCCTCGATCCCGAGATACTTCCTCTGCTGCCGACGGAGCATTCCACGCTTTCGTTTACGCCGCAAACCATCGAGGCCAGGATTCACGTCGGTGTGAGAAATGTCACCCTTCTCTATGCTAATCTAAGTCTGGACGGACACGCTCTCTCGTGTGTCGTTTTGGGGACAAGACTGGTGGGGAACGTCACAGAGAGGCTGGATGATGGAACTCACTCGATTGAGGCTAGTTGGCAATGGAATGAGGGGCCGGGCACCAGAGTTTGGACATTCGAAGTGAACCGGTCTTCATCAGCGACCACCGCTCCTCATGCCGAGCCTGGCTATCCATTTCCGGGTCAAGTCTTGGATGACTTCGTCTACTCAATTGCAGCCTCCATCGACTATGGTACACCTAGGATGAACATCACTGGCATAACATCGGAATTGGACGGAATTCAACTTGCTGGAAGCCTTAATTACTACGGGAACTGGTTGAGCAACGTGACCTTCTCCGTAGACAGTGGACTTCATACGGCCACAGTTGAGGTTTCATGGGGGCCAGATTCGACGGTCACGAGCTGGAATTTTACGATCAGAGTGCCGCCTCAGGGAGTGTTCCCTGGGACGCCGTCTCCAGGGGCGATTCTGGAATCCCCGCCCACGCACATCGACGCATCGCTTGATTTGGGGTGGCCCCCGATCGAAGTAACTAGCGCCACAATCAAGGTCGGGACTACTACATTGGAGGCGACATTTACTTCGAACACGACCTTTGAAATCATTCTTGACAGCCCTATAACTCAATTCGCACACACGTCTGACGGAGTCTACACGATAGTGGCGGATGTTTACTGGGGCGACCTCCAACATCCGGAACACCTGAACCACCTGAGCACTAGTTGGACGTTCACGTACAACCCGCCACCACCGGAACTCCCTGACGGAAATGACAGCCAACCTGAGCCGTTCCAGTGGCTCACGCATCTCAACCCAGCGGGATTCAGAATTGACATACCGGCGTCTTGGCAAATCTCAGTCAATGAAACACTCGACAAGAAGGTGTATCCGCTGGTTGTCTACTGTCCCGTGATTGGGGGGTCGCATGGGAACATCATTGTGGACACTAAAGTGGCCAAGTCAGTGAAGCAATCCGAGGCGTACCTGCAAACGCTGATGGAGTCAACAGTTGAATCCCTCGGGACGGAAGGAGTGGAATTCGTCATAGTCGAGCCTATGAAGTTCATCGAGTCCGGGAACACCTCGGGGGTCGTGCTGGTCATAAAGTGGGATTCGCCTCCTATCAAGCAGAAGATCGTCCTGATGGTTAGCGAGGAGCACAAGCGAATTTGGATTCTCATTTTCACGGCGAGTGAAAGCGCGTACTCTCAGCTGGATGGAACCTTCAACACGATGATATCGAGCTTCAACGAGACCCTGGCTGAAGATCCACAGCGAGATTCAGCCCTGACCCTTGGACTAGTCGGAGGCATCGCACTGGCGATTGCTCTGCCAACGGCACTTATTCTATGGCTGACTAAGAAACGAAAACAGAAGGGGCCGATGCCAGACTGACTAGAGAATTCATAGATGATGGGGGAAGTTGCACACCGTAAGATGATCGAGTTCAGCTCACAATTGTCCCCTTGAACTTGTTGCCCTGAAGCGCCTCGAAGAGGTTGGGCAGGTCCCTTCCCGCCACGATGGCGAGAGATATCTTCGAGCGTTCGATTATCCTCGCACCTGCTGGGTCGAAGACGATGTTCGGTCCGGCTCCCGGTGGCGTGACGCTGACCAGCTCGACCAATTCCTTGTGGGTCATCTTCGGGATCCGCGTGGCTTTAGGATCCTTCGCCGGGTCGGACGTGTATGCGCCGTCGACCGACGTGGCGTTCACCAGCCTCCGGGCTTTCACCCGCTCGGCGAGGAGCGCGGAGACGGCGTCCGTGGTGATCCCCGGACTCACGCCCCCCATGACGACGATCGAATGCTTACCGCCTACGCGGAGCGCCTCGTCATAGTCCTTCGGGGGCACATGACAGGCATGGTCTCCCAGTGCTACTATCAGCAATCTCGCATTGAGCCGCGTGACCTCTATCCCCATCTCGTCAAGGAGGCTTTCATCGGCCCCGAGCTCCCTTCCTTCCTTGATGTAGTATCGGGCGATCCTGCCCCCGCCGACGACGACATAAAGCTTCTGGGTTGCCGAGACCGCTATGAGGATTTTCGCGAGCTTCCGGAGATAGGATGTGTCTCCTTCGTCCTTGACCAGGACCGAGCCACCGAGAGAAAGGACTACTGGTTCCATTGCGCTCAACTATTATAACGGTGAACGCTCTAACCCGTACAAAAGGCTTGGGAATGTTCTAGATGGCCGAGCTGACCGAACTCCAGAAGTATGAGTTCCGAAGAAGCCTCGAGGAAGTCAAGAAACTGCAGGGGCGGGGGACGGAGCTCATCTCACTCTACATACCCCCGACGCGACAGATATCCGACGTCGCGAACTACCTGAAGGGAGAGTACTCTCAATCCTCCAACATCAAATCCGCCAGCACTCGGAAGAACGTGCAGGGGGCGATCTCCTCCATCCTTTCGAGGTTGAAGAATTTCAAGCAGCCCCCGGAGAACGGGCTCGTTTTCTTCGTCGGGCACAGGGCCATAGGCGCCGACCAGACAAACATGATCCAGTTCTGCCTCGAGCCACCGGACCCAGTGCCCACTTTCATCTACAGGTGTGATTCGGCGTTCTTCACGGAACCCATCGAGGCCATGCTCACGACGAAGGAGTCCTATGGGCTCATAGTCATCGACAGGGGCGAGGCGACGATCGGCTTCCTGCACGGGAAGCGCATAGTCTCGGTCAAGAACATCCAATCCTTGGTTCCCAGCAAGCACGGCAGGGGAGGCCAATCCGCGCGAAGGTTCGAGCGGTCCATAGAGATAGCCGCCCACGAGTACTACAAGAAGGTGGCCGGCATCGCGAACGAGGCTTTCCTGAGCCAGAAAAACCTCAAGGGCGTGCTCATCGGAGGGCCGGGACCGACGAAGGACTTCTTCGCGAAGAGCGAGTATCTGCACTACGAGCTCCAGAAGAAGATCGTGGACACTTTCGACGTTGGCTACACAGACGAGTACGGGCTCAAGGAGCTGGTCGAGAAGGCCCGGGAGGAACTGAAGGACCTCGATCTCGTGCGCGAGAAGAACCTGATGGGGAGGTTCTTCGAGGAGATCCGCAAGACTGACGGAGGACTCGCTATCTACGGCGAGGAGCATATCAAGAACGCGCTGTTGATCGGGGCGGTGGACACGCTCATAGTGTCCGAGGACCTGAGGAGGGTCCGGCTGAAGCTGACATGTCCGACCTGCGGCGCTAAGAAAGAGGTCATGGCGGAGGACTCGACCGTGGACATAAAGTGCGACAAGTGCAGTTCGTTCATGAAGGTGGACGAGGTCGACGACCTCGTCGGGGAGCTGCACAAGATGGCGGCTGCGAACAACACGAAAGTCCAATTCGTGTCCGGCGATTCGGAGGAGGGCGGGTTGCTCCTCAAGGGGTTCGGCGGGCTCGGCGGCATACTCAGGTTCAGGGTGAGTTGAGATCGATGACGAACGATGCTTTCCAGAGGTTCAAGGATGAGATCTCGGATGCGCTCAGATACGCGCTCGATGACCTCAAGGTGGACACGCCGATCGTCCTTGACAAAGCCCCTGAGGGCATGGGGGACATCGCGTTTCCCTGTTTCCCACTGGCGAAGAAGCTCAGGAAATCGCCGGACGTGATAGCTAAAGACCTCGCGGCAACGATCGTCCCGAAGGGCATGATCGAGAAGGTCTCCGCTTCAGGCGGCTACGTCAATTTCCATGTCATGTTCGATGTCCTCGCGAAAGCGGCGATCGACGAGGCACTCGAGAAGAAGGACAAGTTCGGCTCCGGCGGGAAGAAGGAAGCAAAGATCCTGCTCGAGCATACA
>Ga0315276_10006356_pt1 | contig 10897 bp, 10 predicted proteins | sample YL17G05_0_MG_FD_204542 | JGI IMG/M metagenome (GOLD analysis project Ga0315276, IMG submission 204542) | Sediment microbial communities from Yellowstone Lake, YNP, Wyoming, USA - YL17G05_0 | ecosystem: Environmental > Aquatic > Freshwater > Lake > Sediment | place: USA: Wyoming | collected... | reverse complement strand
CTACTGCTTCGGCAGCACAAGCAAATAGGTAAAACCAACTACAAAAATCTCTGCTTTTATCTCAAAGGCCAGTCGTACGGACAATAACAGAGCCATTCATCAACAAACAGTTTCAAATCGAGTGAGTCGATGATATTATCCTCATACAGGTCGCCGGGCAAACCGCTTTCCGTCTTGAGCCAGTATTCGGCGAATTTTGCATAGTGCTGGAAATCAACTATGCACAACGGCTCCCCAGGCCAGAAACCGCCCAGGAGTTCATAATCGCCGCCGCCCATCACACCTGCTTCCGGCTGACCTATCGTGCCGGCAACTGTATATTGCCCGCCGGCACTGACACCGCCGCCGCCATCTATCGTACTCCAGCTTATCTCATAGCCGCCGCCGCTCATCGCCAAAACGCTGACAGGTTCTGCTGCAACAATACCCGTCATTAGTAATAGTAGTATTTGTATTCTCATCATTGACCTCCTTGCTCAGACCGGATGAGTTTGCTTACGGCTGCTTCCATTTTCGCCAAACGTTCGTTCAACGCTGCGATCTCGGCGTCTTTAGCTTTGACAATCGTATGTAGTTCCTGCACCGCCGCCGCCGAATAAACCGTCAAAGGATACGAATCAACCTGAAGTATCTCCTCACCGTTGGCAAGCTTCTCTCCGCTGCCCTTGACATATTCCGGAAAAACCTCCTGGAACTCCTGTGCGATAACATTAAGATATCGCCGCTTCTCAATGCCCGGATGTTCAGCCTGGTAATCATCGCGGTACTTAAAGCTGACCAGCCGGACCTTATCGAGCCTATCAAGCGCGCCGGTTACGGTCTGGATATCAGCCTTGATGCGCTCGTCCGAGTTGGCCAGCCAACTGCCCGCCGTCGCCTTCGAGGCGTCACCTCCAACCTCGAGCGTATTCGTTGTGGCAACCCTATTGATACCTATCCGGTTGGCGGCAAAATCACCATAAATCAAAGGTGTGCTGATACTGCTGTTTTCGATGTAGAGTTTGTCTGAACCTGTCTCATGGTATCCCGCCTGACATCCAAGGAAGACATTGCCGCTGCCTTTGGAATCATTACCAGCCTCATAACCCACTGCTACATTGTAATTGCCTGCGGTGTTGGCGCCAAGAGCCTCGTTACCCACTGCTGCGTTGTCAGAGCCTGTGGTGTTGGATATAAGAGCGCTCTCGCCCACTGCTGAGTTGAAACCGCCTGTGGTGTTGGAGTAAAGAGCGGAATGACCCATAGCTGTATTGTCATAGCCTGTGCTGTTGGAGTAAAGAGTATAATCACCCACTGCTGAGTTTTCGTAGCCTGTGGTGTTGGAGTAAAGAACATTCATACCCACTGCCGAGTTGTTATAGCCCGTGGTGTTGGAGGTAAGAGCATAACTACCCAATGCTGAATTGTAATTGCCTGTGGTGTTGGAGCGAAGAGCACGAAAACCCATAGCAGAATTCTGGCTGCCTGTATTGGACATAAGAGCCTCATAGCCTACTGCTGAGTTGAAACCGCCTGTGGTGTTGGAGTAAAGAGCATAACTACCCAATGCTGAGTTGAAACGGCCTTCGTCATTAAAGTAAAGAGCATAATAACCCACTGCTGAGTTGTCAGTGCCTGTGGTGTTGTACCTGAGAGCATTCGTACCCATTGCTGCGTTGTAATTGCCTGTAGTGTTTCCGGAAAGAGCGTAATTACCCACTGCTGAGTTGTTAGCGCCTGTGGTGTTGGAGAAAAGAGCATTGTTACCCACTGCTGAGTTGAGGTATCCTGTGGTGTTGCGGTAGAGAGCAAGATTGCCAATTGCTGAGTTGTAATAGCCTGTGGTGTTGGCCCAAAGAGCCCCATAACCCACAGCTGAATTCTGGAAGCCTGTGGTGTTGTGGTAGAGAGCAGCCATACCCACCGCTGAGTTGAGGTATCCTGTGGTGTTAAAGCTAAGAGCATAATAACCCACTGCGGAGTTGGAATAGCCTGTGGTGTTGGAATAAAGAGCGAAAGTGCCCACTGCTGAGTTATAATTGCCTGTCGTGTTGGAGTAAAGAACACTGTTACCCACTGCTGAGTTGAAACTGCCTGTGGTGACGTTTTCTCCCGCATCTCCACCTATAAAGATATTTTCTGTCCCTGCGTTTGACACAACAGTTTGGCCGTCCAATTTGTAGCTCTCGCTTGAATTGATATGTCCCATAACGTCAAGCTTGTCCACGGGCAAGGCCGTCCCGATACCGATGTTGCCGGACACGCTGGAATACATATCGCTTCCCGAGATAGTCCAGTCAGAGTCGGCTCCGCCAGATGGAGCGTCTATCCAGTTTGTGCCTGCTCCGGTGCTCGAAAGAATCTGACCCGAAGTTCCGGAGTCGGCAGAAGAATCGATGTAGCTGCCGCTTACCTTCAGGTTTCCCGTAAACTTCGCATTACCTGTAACGTCAAGCCTTTCACTCGGCACCGTCGTCCCGAGCCCGACCCTGCCGGTATTGAACTCTCCGTAAATCAGAGGCGGATTGGCAGATGAGTTGGCGATGTAGAGTTTATTTGAACCTGCTTCGTTGCATCCCGCCTCGTAGCCAAGAAAGACATTCCCGCTGCCTGTGGAATTATTATAGCCGGCCCGATAACCTACTGCTGAATTCTGGACGCCTGTACTGTTGAAGTAAAGAGCGTGACTGCCCACTGCTGAGTTGTCCCAGCCTGTGGTGTTGGAGTAAAGAGCGCTCATACCCATTGCTGAGTTCTCATAGCCTGTGGTGTTGAAGTAAAGAGCCCCATAACCCATTGCTGAGTTATAAAAGCCTGTGGTGTCGGAGTAGAGAGCGCGATAACCAACTGCTGAGTTGAAGTAGCCTGTGTTACTGAGATTAAAAGCCTCGTAACCTACTGCTGTGTTGCGACCGCCTGTGGTGACGCTTCCTCCTGCGCCTCTGCCTAATAAAATATTTTCCGGTCCGACATTTGACACAACAGTTTGGCCGTCTAATTTGTAACTCGCACTTGAATTGATATGTCCCGCAACGTCAAGTTTGTCCACGGGCCCAGCCGTCCCCACGCCGACGTTGCCGGACACGCCGGAATACATATCGCTTCCAGATATAGTCCAGTCGGAATCAGCTCCGCCGCCGCTGCCGTTTAGAGCGTAAAGCGCATAAGGCACAGCCATTATCTCCTGCCTTGGTGTAAGAATCGTATAACCGTTCGGGTCATCCATATTCCCCGGCCGAACACCAATCTCCAGCCAGACGGCATTGCCGTCGAACACGCCGCCGCCGAAATCCAACTCGACCGTAAAATAGGCGTCGATTACATTCACATCAGCCATGTTGGCGTCACTCCCCAATTTGCTGCCTCCGGCGCCGGCATCATACAGCTTGAACGCAAAGTCATACAGGTCGTTTGCCGCATAGTTGGCGTCATAGAGATGTCCCTTATAGGTAAAGGCCGTCCCCATCGGTGCCGCCTTGCTGACCCCGGGCTGCCAGAGAATCAGCCCCCAAGCCAGTACCAGAATTGTTAACATTTTTGTGATTTTCATTTTCCTTCTCCTTCTAAAAAGATTTATTTTCTTGCGCACCCTGCGCGCACTGATACCCGCACACAGAATCTTACGCAATTGAGTTGATAAAACCGCATCCTGCCTCCTCTTTTGCTGCAAAATCAGCAAAAGATAATAGAATTTATCTTACGATTTTCTACCCCGCTGTCAAGAATATTTCTGAAGCACCCCCAGCTTTGAAATTCCGTCATTAGCAGATCAACTTAGGCAACCTGTCATCAATTTCTCGATCAACTATGAACAAAAAACAATGAACTTTTCGATGAACAATTAACTACCAACTACGAACTTCTCCTCCGCCACTCGGCGGAGTCAAAATTGTTGTAGGTTTTGCATCAGTTTTTGTAAATTTGGGCGTAGTTTGGACACTGTTGTTGTAAGTTTTTGTAAATCTTTGTAAGTTATTGTAAGTCTCCCCCTAAACCCGCGCCAAAAAAGTCCCCGCGAAGCGGCTCCATAATTTTACACTTTACATTTTAATTTTTACTTTATCTTCTCATCGCGATGGTTACAGTTGACATTTTACACCGGCAGGCAGTATAGTAGCCGAGTTATGAGCTATGTTTATACCGAATCCCTGAATAGACTGATAGAAGAGTTCGGCAGGCTGCCGGGCGTTGGCCCGAAAACCGCGGAACGGTTGGCTTTTTACATATTAAAAGCCCAGCCCGCTGAAGCTATGGCACTTGCCAAAGCTATCAGCGACGTCAAAACCAAAATCAGACGCTGCGAAATCTGCTACAACTATTCGGAGGATAAAATTTGCGAAGTCTGCTCCGACCGGCGGCGTGACAGCAGTATTATCTGCGTCGTCGAACAGCCGAAAGACGTAATAGCCCTGGAAAAAACCGGCGCCTGCAAATGGGTCTATCACGTTCTCGGCGGCCACATCGCACCGCTCGAAGGGGTCGAGCCTGGCAATTTGACTATCGAGCAGCTTGTTGCAAGGGTCCGCAAGGGAGAGGTCAAAGAAATAATAATGGCGACCAATCCCAATATGGCAGGCGACGGCACATCTCTTTATATAAACTCGCTGTTAAAAGACGCCGGCGTGAAAATCACCCGATTGGCAAGGGGGCTGCCCACAGGCAGCACTATTGAGTACGCAAATGGCAAAATGCTTACCGACGCTATAATCGGCAGACAGCAGCTATAATAGTTTCCACTTTCTGGAAGTATTATCCCTCACCCCCCTGAATTGCCTGATTTTTTTGCATATTTATGGTATACTAAATTTGGCCGTAGATTTCTCAAAGCCGTAATTGAATAGTATATTTTATGTATAGGCAAATTCAGCGGCCCATAATTATCTGGTGCAAGAGGTTTTTGGTGAATTCATGAAGTTTGGAATGGAAACACAGATGCGGATTGACCAGCGGATGATGCTGGCTCCGCGTATGATTCAGTCGATGGAGATTCTCCAGCTTTCAATCCTCGCTCTTCAGGAGAGAATAGAGCAGGAGCTTAACAGCAATCCCGTTCTGGAAATGGAGGAGCCGTCAAATCCCGAGGATGCAGGCCCTGTTGAGCAGCAGTTTCGGGATGATATTGGCGAAAAGGTTTTAGTTGTCGACACCGACAACGATAAAGTCAAAGACTTCGAACGTCTTAATAGTCTTGATGGTGATTACGACGACTATATGAGACAGAGCGGGACCTTTCATCGCCGGGGTAATAATGACGAGCCTGACAAAAAGTTCGAGGCGATAAATAATACCGCTGCGCCGCCTCAATCGTTGCACGAACACCTGGCAGAACAATGGCAGATGGTCGAGGTTGAGGACGGAGTAAAAAGGGCCGGCGAAGCCATAATAGATTATATCGACGAAAAAGGGTATCTGGGCGTTCGGCTGGAGCAGTTACATAATAAGGACAAAGCCGATTTTACCCTTGATGATTTGAAGCAGGCCCTGCTGCTCGTGCAAAAGCTGGAGCCAACGGGCGTCGGCGCGCGCGACCTGCGGGAGTGCATGCTTATCCAGATGGCGCAAAGCGGTAATGATATGAGCTTTGAGCAGCGTCTGGTTTCGGAGCATATGGACGATCTTCTTGAAAATCGCCTGCCGGATATCGCCAGAAAAATGAATTGCAGCGTTGAAAAAATCAACCATGCCATTGAGCGCATGAGCAAGCTCGATACCTCGCCCGGCCTGCAAATCGGAAGTGTCCGCAACTGTCCTGTTACTGCCGATGTAATAGTGCAGTTTCTGGATGATTCGAATGAATATTCCGTGCGGCTGGCGGATTCGAGTTTGCCGGCCCTGAGAGTGAACAGCTACTATGCGAAAATGGCAAAAGACGCCAATGTTAATGAAAAAACAAAGAAGTTTTTGCAGAATAATATCCACTCTGCCCAATGGATTATAGACGCGATTGAGCAGCGAAAGAACACACTGCTCAAGGTTGCGGGGGCGGTGGTCAAATTCCAGCGGGATTTTTTCGAAAAAGGCCAGCTGTATCTTAAGCCGCTGCCGATGTCGAAAATCGCCGATGAGGTTGGTGTGCATCTGGCGACCGTATCTCGCGCAGTCGCCGGTAAATATATTCAGTGCTCGCGTGGGATATTGCCGCTGCGGAAATTCTTCAGCGGCGGCACCGAAGACACCGAAGGCCATGAACACAGCTGGGAGGCTGTGAGGGGTAAATTACAGCAGATTATAGATGCTGAAGATAAGAGCAAACCCTTGAGCGACGACCATATACGTAAAGATTTAGCCGAGGCCGGTATTGGGAACCTGGCCAGGCGGACAGTCGCGAAGTATCGCAAGCTGCTTAATATCCCATCCGCGAGATTCAGAAAGAAATATTAGTCTCGCTGCCGGCTTACAAATATCTACTCGGATACGATGATGTCGCCTTTTACCGGGGAATAATCCGTCTGTGCTTTTTTGTTGTCGCCGTCTATTACTGTCGCTTTTTCAAAATAGCACTTAATCCCTATCCCGCCCTGAATAGCGGGTGTATTCTGCAAATGATAGTGCAGGGTCGGCTCAGAAGAGTTTCCGGAATTGCCGCATAGGCCGATTACCTTTCCCTTTTTGACCTCATCGCCGATCTTTACTTTAATACTGTTGAGTTTCAGATGCGCAAGAACCGATACTTCGTTATCGCTGTGCTGAATGAATACCGCATTACCCAGCGCCGAATCCGGATTCGTAGAGCCGGGAACATTATCTTTGATACCGTTGAGGACATTTGTCACAGTTCCATCGGCCGGCGCTAATACCTTTCTGCCGAATGCAAAGTAGTCTTTATTTACCTTGACCTTGTTCTTGTGTGTTTTCCCCTGTTTGTCGAGACCGACAAAATCAAAAGCAAATTTCTGATTGGGAGTATCGTTATGCAAGTTGAGTTCTTTCGTATCCCCGCCCCATAAAACCTGCCATTTGCCTTTGAAAGGCAGCGACAGCATCGTTTCATTTTTTACCGGGACCGAAGTATCCGGCTTATGCGGCAGGAACGATAATCCGGTAATCTTGTTGTTGTCGCCCAGCCACAGGGTCATATCTATATCTCCATGCTCGCAATGCCCAACAAAAGTGATCAACCCGCCGTTATTCCGCAACTTGTCAGTCTTGATGATTTTGCCGTATTTGGCCAACAGATTGTCAAAGAACTGTCTGCGATTATCTTCACCCTGCATCGGCGGCTCAAAATCGCTTCCAATAAGGTCGTAGTTTTGTTCGTTGATGGCCTTGACCAATTTGTCGACAATCAACTTGAAGCTGTCAATTGGCTTATCTTTGGCAAAGGCCGGAACCAGGCTGCATGCACAGATAGCTACAATAATAAGTTTTCTCATTATCAGGTCTCCTAAAAAATGAACGTTAAGTTTATAAGAATAACAAATAATCGTCAAGTAAAATATGTCCTGTCTTCCATAGCAAAACAGCCGCATAAGGACTCAAATCAAGACATCTCAAAGACTAAGAAAACAAAAAAACTTTGATTTAACCTGAACTGTATATTACTATATGAGTATATAGTCATATAGTTTGGATTTTCGAGGTGTTCCTATGTTAAACAAGCAGAAAAAGATACTGTTCGAGAAGCAGGCGGAGATTGCAAAGGCGATAGCGCATCCGCTGCGGATAGCGATACTGGATTTTTTGAAAAACAAAGAGCAGTGTGTTTGCGATATAGCTGCGCACATCGGCTCAGAGCGGTCGAATGTTTCGCGGCACCTTTCAGTAATGGTCAGGGCAGGTGTGCTCGAATGCCGCAAGGATGGGCTAAAGGTCATCTACAAATTAAAAACCCCTTGTATTCTCGATTGTTTTTCGTGCATAACGACCTGTTTGAAGCAGCAGGCGGATGAAAATGTAAAGTTTTTGAGAGCCATCTGAAATGAGCATAAAAACTGAAAGTAAAAAATTAGTTTTAATCGTTACGGTCTTTTTGATTATTTATTTTCTGCCTGTCGGGGCCGGTCGATTTGATAATGCCATAATGCAGTCTTTACTGCTTGTCAAATGGTATGCGCGGGAACACGTACTTTTATGCCTTGTGCCTGCGTTTTTCATAGCGGGGGCAATTTCAGTTTTCGTAAGCCAGGCGTCGGTGATGAAGTATCTCGGCGCTAGGGCAAATAAAGTATTGGCATACAGCGTTGCAAGTGTATCAGGGGCAGTTCTGGCTGTTTGCTCGTGTACGGTGCTTCCGTTGTTTGCGGGGATTTATAAGATGGGTGCGGGTCTGGGGCCTGCCTGTGCGTTTTTGTATTCTGGGCCGGCGATAAACGTCCTCGCGATTATCCTGACGGCGAGGATACTCGGCTTTGAGCTTGGTGTTGCAAGGGCGGTCGGGGCGATTGCGTTCAGCGTAATAATCGGCCTATTGATGCATTTGATATATCGAAAAGAAGAAAATCAAAAGGCCGAAGATGCCGCGGTAATGCCGGAAGATGGAAAGAGCAGGCCGTTGTGGAAGAATGCTTTGTATTTTGCTTCGATGGTCGGCGTTTTAGTCTTTGCCAACTGGGCAAAACCGATTGAATCAGGCGGGGCGTGGTCCGCGATTTACTCGGCGAAATGGATTATTACAGGTGTTTTTCTCGCGGCATTGATATTTTTTCTTTTTCTCTGGTTCAGTAAAAAAGATTTGGCCGAATGGACGGGTGAGACGTGGGGTTTTACCAAACAGATTTTGCCGTTACTTCTGGCAGGTGTTCTTGCATCAGGCTTTTTGCTCGGCACACCATCGGGCGAAGGCGTTATACCCGCAAAATGGGTCTCAGCCGCTGTCGGCGGAAATTCATTGTGGGCAAATCTGTTTGCATCCGTAGCCGGGGCCTTTATGTACTTTGCGACGCTGACGGAGGTGCCGATAGTTCAGGGTCTCGTATCAGCGGGTATGGGAAAAGGGCCTGCACTTGCGCTGCTGCTTGCGGGGCCGGCGCTCTCGCTGCCAAGTATGCTCGTTCTTCGCAGTATAATGGGAACACAAAAAACCGTTGTTTACGTTTCACTTGTTATTATTATGTCGACGATTACAGGGATGATTTTCGGGACATTTTTTTAACTGAGGGTTAAGAATAATATTACTATTAAGGAGTCGAACTTTGGAAAAAGAAAAAAGGTCTCATGGCGGGGGAGTTTCCGCCTCGCCTCGGACTGTTGAAAACGCCGCGCGAGACAATGTTTCGCAGCGCGCATAAACATTAACGACAATAAAATAAAACGCAGGAGGTATTTATGGAAGACGTAAAATCGGAATGTTGTGGGCCGGGGTGTAATTGTGGCAAACCTTCGGGAAACAAAAAGGCAAAGATCGCAATCTGCCTGATTGTGGTGCTGGCCGTATGCGGCATTTTTGTTTACAAGGCTAATAGTGCAAAACAGAATGCGCCGGTCGTAACGGAAACCGCATTTGCTGCGCCTATTGCAAATCAGGCAAATGTTCAGGAACCCGCGGTCAATCTGGTCGGGGACAAGAAAACAATAGGTGAGTTCATAGATTCACTTGCTACACTAAACAAAGTAGCTGCCAATCAGGACGCCGTATTTGTCTTTATCCCCGCCAAAGGAAATGACATAGTCAGTAAGGAAATCACCGATGCAATAGCATCTGCCGAACAGAAAATAAAATCCAGCGGCGCAAGCCTCGGCTTATATACCTTACAGTCCGATTCGCCCGAATACGCCAATATCGCCGCTCAACTGCCACCGCCTGGGGTGCTGGTAATGAGCAAAGGCAAGGGTATGGGAGGCGTGTCCGGAGAAATAACGGAAACGAAACTGCTTCAGGCATACGTCGCATCCTCACGCGCAGGAGGCTGCGGAGCGAGTTGTAGTCCATCAACTCCAGGTTGCGGCCCTTCAGCCCCAGCCCTGGGACCCAGGAGATAAATAAGGATATTGTAATGCTCGAATATATTACAAACACGTTGCAGCAAGTGGCCTCGGAACCATTGGGACTTGTCTTTGCCCTGATTCTTGGAGTGGTCAGCGCTGTCACCAGCGCCTGCTGCACGCTTCCTGCGTTGGGGGTTTTGGTCGGTTATTCCGGCGCTGCGGCGAACGACGATCGAAAGACGGCCGTCAAAACAGCGATGCTCTTTACTTTGGGAACGATTGTCTCCCTGATGATTATCGGAGGAATTGCCGGGTTCGTCGGCCAGGTTGCCCAAAATGCTCTGGGCCGATACTGGAAGGTCTTTGCCGGTATAGTGGCGGTCTTTCTCGGCTTGGCAGCCCTTAACCTTCTGCCCTTCAAGGTGTCCCTGGGCAAGTTCGAGGGCGTCAAAAGCAGGCTGGGAAAATCCGGAGCGGTGTTGGCCGGTCTTATCCTGGGTGGAATTGTCGCCGTCAGTTCTCTGCCGTGCAATCCCGGAATTTTCATCGTCATCGGAGCGGCGATTCTGCAAGGGAAGGTTTTCTGGGCGACACTCATGCTGGCGATGTTCGCCATCGGTTTCAGTCTGCCGTTGGGAGCGGTATTGTTGGGAATTTCGTTAAGCAAGGTCAGCCTGGCTGCCAGGGGCGCCGACGCGGCGATTCGCTGGATAGCGGGAGCGGTTCTCGTCATCGCGGGTTTTTATTTTCTGGTCACGTTTTGAAAGACTTTAATTTTGATGACAAACCAAATCTTTGAGGTGTTTTATGGCTACCGAGTCAAACGAAAACATTAGAGAAACCGTCCGGAAAGGATATACAAAAATCGCAAAGGGTAGTTCAGGCTGCTGCTGCGGGACATCATCGCCCGGTAAGCTCGCTGCGGGGATAGGATATACGAGCGATGAGCTTGAGATTTTGCCTGATGGGGCGAATATGGGGCTGTCCTGCGGCAATCCGACCGCAATCGCAAATCTTAAGACAGGGCAGGTGGTTCTTGATTTGGGAAGCGGGG
>Ga0315276_10006355_pt1 | contig 10898 bp, 7 predicted proteins | sample YL17G05_0_MG_FD_204542 | JGI IMG/M metagenome (GOLD analysis project Ga0315276, IMG submission 204542) | Sediment microbial communities from Yellowstone Lake, YNP, Wyoming, USA - YL17G05_0 | ecosystem: Environmental > Aquatic > Freshwater > Lake > Sediment | place: USA: Wyoming | collected... | reverse complement strand
TGTTCCCGACAACGCCTCGCTCACCAGCGGTGGCCGACTCGCCATCTGCACGATGAGCGTCCTCACTGAGGACTCGATCCTAACCGGCTGTGTCACCAAGGACGACACTGCTGTCCCAGGCATGCAGCTCGGACCCAATGGCCCAGCCAGCCCGGACGGGATCATCGAGCAGATCACCGTCTGCCCCAACACGGCCGACCTGTTGGCTCGCCCCGGTGACTTCCGGCCGTCCAAGGACAACGGTGTCCTCACCTCCCTCGAGGACGACAACTGTGAGGTCACCGACATCTACGGCGAGCAGATCCCGGGTACTCTACCCGGCCAGCTCACTGTGGTCTGCGGCGACGCTCACATATTCATCCGCATGCTACAGGGTGACCTCGACCTCGACTGCGACGTCGACGTCTCCGACGACCAGGCGATCGCCTTCCGCTACGGCAGCGGCTGGGGCAACGGCTACGTCTGGGTCGACACGGACAAGGACACGGTACCCGACACGATTCAGGTGCTGTACGACCCGTGGTACGACATGGATCCCAAGTGGCGCGGTGGCGATGGTGACATCGACATCAAAGACCTCCAGTTCGTCTTCGGCCGCAACTGGAGCACCTGCCAGGCACCGATACCCGACGACCAGGCCCTACCTGTCTCGCCGCCACAGTAGTCGCGGCTAACAGGTGAAAAACCTGACCGTCTAGGGTCAAACCTGGACAGATAATTGGCGGGGGAGTGCAGACCCGATTCTTCGGGCGGCTCCCCCGCCAATAGATTACCCAGCTTGGCGGCGCTTGGGTTGTCTGACACGAGCTGGAGGATGCCGGCGGCGTTCCTGCCTGGGGGCAGTTGGTTTGCGAGGACTCGACCGACGATATTTATACAACAGATAACAGTTTTCACTAGATACAAGGGCTGGCAAATGCGAGTATTCCGGACTATGAAGCGACGCAACAAGACTCTTGGACTCATCGGTATGATGGCTGCATTACTGCTCTTTGCAGCAGCGGCAGTCTGGTTAGCGGCGACAACCGCCCAGGCCCAGACACCGACCATGAAGATCGTGCCGGCCGACCAGACTGTGGACGTCAGCGACGGCAATCTCTCCGTTGACATCGTGATCGAGGGCGTGAGCAATCTCGGCGCCTTCGAGTTCAAGCTAGTAATCGATCCGGCAGTCGTCCGTTTGGTTGGGGTCACAGAGGGGTCGTTCTTGGGCAGCACCGGTCGCCAGGTGCACTGCCAAGCGCCTACTTACTATCAGTCTGCGCCAGGCATGCCTGCGGACACTCTTCGCTTTGCTTGCGCCACGACTGGCACCGGCACTCCCGGCCCCGCCGGCTCCGGCACGCTGGCGACAGTGACCCTTGCCCCAAGAAAGGCCGGCACCAGCATCCTTAATCTGATCGCTTGGGACGATGAGACAGGCACAACAAACACTATAGGCGATACGATCGAAGTGACATCATCGGGTGGACAAGTTACCGTCGTAGGATCGGGCCCGGAGCCGACTCCTGAGCCAGACGAACCGACACCAATACCAACGTCGCCGCCGATAGCACACGTGACACCGACGCCGGGCAGCGGGCCATGGTGGCTCACGCCGGAGCCCGGCCAAGCTCCCATGACGCGATGGCTTGACGGCAGCACGGCGGGATCGACCGGGGGCGGCTCCAACTCGTCTTCAGGGGAGACTTCGGGCGAGGGAGCGCAGGGGAGAACGGGTGACTCGCCCCGGGCAGGTGAAGGCCCTCCAGAAGAAGACGCCGCTTGGTGGCCGGCGCTGGCCGCCGGACTCCTTGCTATCAGTGGGACAGCGCTCATCCCGCTTGCCCTGTACCTGCAACGGGTGGGAAGACAGGGGAAGATCCGCTAGTCGGCGCGGGTGAACTGAGAGGCTGTCATGCGTATCCATGGACTAGTACAGAGAGTAGCCGCAGGGAAAGAAGGAAAGCTACTTCGGCAAAGGAGGCCCTGGATCATGAGCACTGTCCTCTCCCGCTCCATGGTACTAGCAGCAACAGCATTACTTTCCGTGATTCTCGGGTCAGGTTCGCCCAACACCACCTTCGCCGATAGCCCCTACGTTGCGCCGTCGCAGCCAGTCACCTACAGCATAGCCGGCAGTTACTACAACAGCGGCGTCACTCTCACAGAGGACGTGCCCGCCAATCCGGCCTACGTCAATCTCAAAATCAGCGACCAGAGCCTTCTGCGGACGGGGTGGCAGGTGAAGATAAACGACGAAGTGATGCGGATAAACAATCTTATCGACGGTGGCGCAGGATACCCTCCACCACCCGACACCATGGTGGTCTACCGCGGCTGGGCCGGCACCCCTGTCTCTGCGCACGTATCGGGAGCAAGCATCAATGGTCCCTCGGTCACCGTCGATATCTGGGCGAAAGGAGTCACGGCTGCCGGCGGCCTCGGTTCCTTCGAGGTGGACTTGACCTTCCCGTCCGGGGCGGAATATCTGAAGGTATCGCCTTTGACAGAGTGGCTGACCAGCACCGGCCGCACTGATGTCTGGTGTGACGGCCCCGCGAAAGTAGGCGACACCTGGAAGCTGTGGTGCTGGACGGTGGGAGCCACCCCCGACGGGCCCACCGGCTCCGGCAAGATCGCCAGAGTGATCGTGTGGCCGTCGCCGCCGCCGGGGCAGGCCGTCATCGTCAGCCTCAGTGGAAGCAAACTAACCGATCCCTTCGGTCACAATATTTCCGGCGATCCCCAGAACATGGCCTTCAAGACCATAGCTTGCCCAGACACCAATGTCGACAATTATGTCAACATCCTCGACGTCCTTGATACCGTCCGAGGATGGGGCGGGAGGGGCAAAGACTGCGGCGTGACGCTGGTGTCGAACGTCACCGCCAGCCAGACGCCGCTGCAGATCAACGACCAGGGCCTGGCCTGGTGGTCCGGGATCCCGCAGAATCCCGCCTGCGCCTTGCCAGGCACGAACCGGCCTGACACAATCGCCATTGACGGCGAGATAATGACCGTGGGTCAGTTCACCGACGGCAGCCCCGATACCGTCAGCGTGACGCGTCCCGCTCCCGGTAGTGCCACATCTGCGAAGGCGCATAGCGCGGGCTCCCCCGTGTATCTGACATCATCTCAGTGGGATCCCATGCACGGCAAGAACGGCTACACACCGGCACGAGACGTGGATGACAACCTCTTTATCAACATTCTAGACACACTGGTCGTCGCCCAAGCTTGGAGCGGGGACCAGAAGCAGTGCCCTCAGTAGGGGATAGCTCGCTACCATACCACCGTGGTACAGTAATGCGCAGCAGGCAGGCTCTCGCTGCGCCGTCACCGGCGTCGAAAAGGAGTAATATCAATAATGGCAAAGTATAAGCTCTCAGCCCTCTTCGGCCTTCTGGCGGCGTTCTCCGCTCTGGCCGCGTTGGCACCGGTCTCCTTGCCCGCGGGGCGGGTGAACATAGCCACCGCCCAGGGTACTGAACTCTTGCTCGACGCCGACGTGTCGAACGGCGGGCCCTGCGCCACTATCGATTCCCAGATAACTGTGAAGCCGGGGCAGCCGTTCCAGGTGGCCGTGTGTCTAAAGGGCCTCACGGGACCGGTAACCGCGTTCCAGCTAGACCTTATCTACGACGACACCATCATCAACGCTCCCGAGGTGGCTCTTGAGGGCGAGGGCGTGGCCCTGGACGACAACCCCGATGTCAACGCCGGCTCTACGACTTGGGGCGACAGTCTGGGGGAGGGCTGGAGCTGCAATATTCTAGACATGGGCCAGCAACCAGTGGGCGACAACGACCCCGAAACCGGACCCGGCCACGGCCTGGCGCAGATAGCCTGCTGGACGCTGGGTTACGTCACTACCCTCGGTGATAACGAGGACTCGGGCGTCCTCGCTGTCATCTCCTTCAACGGCGCCCCCAGCAGTAGCGATACCACCACAATTGAGGTCGCCAACGTCGTATTGGGCACATCCTCAGCGCAGGAGCTTGGGAGCTGCAACCCGACAGTCGGCATAGAACTGGCCTGCCGGGGCGCCACCATCCAGGTCTCCGGGGACACCATACCCGCCGACCAGTGGCCGACCGCTACCCCGGCCAGCGGCGAGACAAAAAGGGCCTACTCCCCGTCCGGCGCGCTACAGGTCACATCCGAGCCGATCCCCGACGCACCGGAGTTGACGCCGACGACCGCCCAGCCGACGAAGAACGCCACCGTTTCACCAACCAAAACCGAAGCCGCCAAGGCTACCCCCGCCGCCGAAGAGGACGGCGAGAACGGGGACAACGGGTGGCTGCTGCCGGTCGTCATCGCTGCCGCCGCCGTCGTTGCTATTGGGGGAGCGTCGCTCGCGTTCTATCTCCGGCGACGGAGATAGAAGATCCGTCCAGTCCGATACCGCTGACCTTACCGGGGCCTCCGCCGCGCGCGGTCACAGCCTGGGTGGGCCCGCCGCCGAGCAGCGCCTAATGCCCGCGAACCGCCGTCCGAGCCTGCCCGACACAAGATAAATAAGGGTATTTCCCTATCCCCGTTAACCTTTTGGGGGCTTGCGCGTTCTAATAGCGTGCGGTATTGTTACGGTTAAGCCTGTTAGTATACGGGCTTGACTGTCTCTGCCTGCAGCCTAGGTGGTTGCACGCTGTTCACAGGGAGGTAGGAGTATGTCGCGATGGATTTGGGGCCTGTTGGCCATATCGGGTATCATTGCCGCCGCTGTGCTGGCGATTGCCCGGCCCGGTGGCTCCGGTAGCCATGAATCACTTGCCCACATGATCACCCAGACCCCTACGGTGGCCACGGGCACACCGACGGAAGCCCCTCTAGCCAACCAGCTCCACCTGGAGATCGACGCGATCAAGGACGGCAGCACTTGGTGCAACCCCGTCGACAACCTACGCCAGGGTACAGCGATCGGTGTGCGCTATGAGGTGGCCGTCTGCGTGACGAGTCCGCCCGATCGCATCTCGGCCTTCTCTTTCCTGCTTGATTATGACGACACCCTCAACAGTTGCCCTAACGAGGAGTGTGCGGTCTCCGGCGGGACCAACTGTGTGGACGACAACCCGGACGCCAACGTCGGCGCTACGCTGGGCAGCGGAGTCCCCACCACTCCCAACCTGGGAAGCGGCTGGGACTGCTCCGGGTTCGGTTTCACCGAGCCTGCCTGTAACGTCGACATCGACGGCGACACCGTCCTCGACGGCGCCGCAAAGATCGACTGTCTGAGCAGCGTGGGGCCCTACACATCGCCGATAGGCGACCTTTCATTCCCCCTAGCCGTCGTCACTTTCGATGTCATCGCTGAGGGGATAGACACTATGGACCTATCTGTTGTGGTTCTCGGTGGCGTGGCAGCTGCCGGTGAGATCGGGTCCTGCAACCCGCTCATCGCGATCGAAATGCCCTGCTACGGCATCACGGATCTGAAGAACATCACGCAGACCCCCACGCCCACGCTGACCCCGACTATCACGCCGACGCCGACCATCACGCCTACCCCAACTATTACGCCGACGCCGACGATCACGCCGACGCCGACGATCACGCCGACCCCAACTCTTACGCCGACGCGGACCATCACGCCGACGCCGCAGCCGTTGACCCGCAAGCGCTCGACGCCTACACCGGCTGAAGAGGCAACAGCGACAGCTACTCCGGTAGTGCCTACCAACACTCCGAAGGCTACCTTACCGGCGCAGCCCACTCTGCCAGCCCCGACGGCCACCCCGTTCGGCGGCGCGGGACCGGCGATCATCGCTCCCGCCACCGGTAGCGGCGGCCCGGCCAGCGGTCTCACCTGGGCGATCTGGCTGGCAGCCGGCGCCGTTGGAGTAGGCGCGGCAGGAGGGTTCTACTACCGCCACGCTAAGAGAACACGCTAACTAGCCGCGATAGAGCGTAACCAAGGCGGCGGGTCTCTGGAGACCCGCCGCCTTTCCTTTTCCCCTTCTCATGGCCCGGCATCCCAAGAAAGACCAGCGCCGCCTTGCGATCCTGTGCCGGGTGCGCTATCCTTCTCTTGAGCCTGCCGCCTCGGCGGACCTCGATTCTACAGGAACGCGGCCCGCGTGCTGCCCAACCTTCACAGGGAGGTGAACATATGTCACGCCACCTACTTGGTCTCTTCGCCGTGCTGGCTGTCGCCGCCGCCGTCGTGCTGGCCATCGCCAGACCCGGTGCCTTGTCAAACCAGGGGTCATTCGCCCAGCCGGCCGCCGCCGTCGCCGACACCGAGCCATCCGCCACGCCCTGGGCCTATATCGATAAGGTCAACAACGGCGCCGGTTGGTGCGACCCCAGCCGCATCGATTCAATAACAACCGAATACGTCGGCGACTCCCACCAGCTCGCGATCTGCCTGGGCAACCTCCCCGGCGCCGTTACCGGCTTCACGGCAGCGATCACCTACGACGGCGCTCTCGACCAATGCGTCGACACGCTGTGTCACCACGTCGTGCTGGGATTTGGAAGCCAGACCGCCCTAACCGACGGCGAAGGCTGTCTCGATGACAACCCCGATGCCAACGCCGGCGTGACCGTCTGGGGCGACGGCCTCGGAAGCGGCTGGACTTGCTCTCCCCTCATAGGAGATCAGTATCAGGCGTACCCGTTTGCCCTCAGCGAGCCTGTTTGCGATCTTCAACGCGTTGCCATCTCCGTTTCCACAGAGAACACAGCCTGGATCCACTGCGAAGGGGATGGCGACTATGCTCTCGGTGACGATGAGGGGTGGGGTGCTCTCGCCGTGCTCACTCTCGACGTCATCGGCGCCGGCACGGACAACGTCAACATCGATTATCTCGACGTTGCGATCAACAACCAGCCGGGGATAACCTGCTCCGAAATCGACCTGAACGCAGATTCGATCATCGACATCCCCTGTCAGGGCGCCACCGACATCAAGCGGCAACACCGCCGCCCGACGGCCACGCCCACGGAGGAGCCGACGGCCACGGTCACCCGCGTGCCGCCCACCGTACCACCCACTGTGCCGCCACCGCCGGCAACGCCTACTCCGTTCGGCGGCGCGGGCCCGGCGATTGTCGCTCCCGCAACCGGCAGCGGCCCCACGGCGGGAGACGCTCCCTGGGCGGTCTGGCTGGCAGCCGGCGCCGTTGGAGCGGCCGCGGCGGGAGGATTCTACTACCGCTACGCTAAGAGAACACGCTAACCAACCGCGATAGAGTGTAACCAAGGCGGCGGGTCTCCAGAGACCCGCCGCCTTTCCTTTTCCCCTTCTCATGGCCCGGCTTTGCAAGAAAGACCCACGCCGCCTTGCGAACACCCAAGAGGTACGCTATTCTTCTCTTGAGCCTGCCGCCTCGGCGGACCTCGATTCTACAGGAACGCGGCCTGCGTGCTGCCCAATCGTCACAGGGAGGTGAACAAATGTCACGCCACCTACTTGGTCTCTTCGCCGTGCTGGCTGTCGCCGCTGCCGTCGTGCTGGCCATCGCCAGACCCGGCGCCTTGTCAAACGACGGGGCGTTCGCCCAACCAGCCGCCGCCGTCGCCGACGCCGAGCCATCCGCCACGCCCTGGGCCTACATCGACAAGGTCAACAACGGCGCCGGTTGGTGCGACCCTACGCACATTGATGATGAGACGACAGAGTACGTGGGCGACAACCACCAGCTTGCGGTCTGCATCGGCAACCTGCCGGAGCCGGTTTCCGAATTCATACTGTACCTCTCCTATGACGTGGACCTCGACCAGTGCGTCGAAATGGTTTGTGGCGACGACGGCTGCCTGGACGACAACCCCGACGCCAACGCCGGCGCGACAAAGTGGGGTGATGGCCTAGGCGATAACTGGGATTGTTCCGGTTCAGCCCAACGAGGACCCGACCCAATGTGCACCTACTACACCAGCGGCCCGCCCGAGCTACCGTACATATGGTGCGAAGGCGGAGACGGGGCCACCTACACCCTCGGCGACGACGAGACCTGGGGCGTTCTGGCCGTCATTGACTTCAACGTTATAGGCGTTGGCACCGATAACGTCGCCTTCGAATCGCTTTCGGTCTGGGGCGAGGAAGCGTTTATCGGCGGTTGCCAAGCCGTTGAAGCGGAGACAATCGTCACTTCGGGCGGGGTGTCAATGCCCTGCGTAGGCGCTACCGACATCAAGAAGCAACAGCGCCGCTCGACACCCACCCCCACGGATGAGCCGACGGCCACGGCCACCCGCGTGCCGCCCACCGTACCACCCACTGTGCCGCCGCCACCACCGGCTACACCCACCCCATTCGGCGGTGCCGGCCCAGCGATTGTCGCGCCCGCCACCGGCAGCGGCCCCACGGCGGGAGGCGCTCCCTGGGCGGTCTGGCTGGCAGCCGGCGCCGTTGGGGTAGCCGCGGCAACGAGCGGATTCTACCTCCGCCGCAAGACACGATAGCGAACCAATACTCAACGTCTCTAGGGCGGCGGGCCTTTCCAGGCTCGCCGCCCTTCTTTGCGCTCACCCGGTGGCCGCCGGATACGGATCGCGATCCAAATGAAACTATTTTTCGCTGTACTGTTGACTTTGCGCCATCGGATGCGTTATACGTAAAGGCGCTGGTTGGCTAGCGCAGCGCTAGCCCTATACGTGTGAGTATCGTTTCCTAGAGCGTCCGTATGGCCTCTGTGTGCACATGTCGGTGCTCCTCCAAAGATGAGGCGCCGGCCGGGAGAAACAGGAAGGGAGGCCTGTGAACGCACAAAAAGTCTGCCAGGAGGTAAGGGGAGCATGAAACGCTGGCATTGGATCGCCATAGCTTTGTTGCCGCTGATGGTCGCGGCGATACTGGTCGCCTCGCCGCGGCTGGGCGGAGGCACCGAACGGGCACAGGCCCAGCAGGGCTTAACACTCGCGCTGGACATGGACATCACCGACGGCGGCCCCTGCGCCGACATAGACGCCAGCGCCACCCACGCCGTTGGCGACCCCGCATATGGAGTGGGTATATGCATCGGCGGCATGACGGCGGCGCTGGGCTCGTTCGAGGTCAACGTCACGTACGACGACACGTTGAACGCTGTGACGGACGTAGCCTGCGCGACCACCTGCCTAGATAGCAACCCTGACGCCAACGCCGGCTCCACGATCTGGGGCACATCGCTTGGCAGCGGCTGGGATTGCAGCGGGTTAGGCTTTGCCCCACCCGTGGGAGACAAGGAAGCTCTGACCGGCGCCGGCAACGGAAGGGCATTCATCGGCTGTTACAATAACCTCGGCCCGTTCACCTTTGGCGATAACGAGACCTCGGGCACGCTGGCCGTGATTACCTTCCACGTGACACACGGCGGCCCCAGCCCCGATAATCTTGACTTCGGCAGCGTCGTGGTGGGAGACTCAGGTTCGCTCCCTCTCGGCAGCTGCAACCCCCATATTACAGACGATCCTATCACGGCGTGCACCGGCGCCACCGACAGCAAGAGCGGCTCGTCGGCGCCGACCAACACGCCTACGGCGGCACCGACGGTGACGAAGACGCCTTGCCCAGAGGGGATCTGCCCGCCGACGCCGAAGGCCTGGACGAAGACGCCGACGCCGGTTCCCACCGGCACGCCAGAGCCGACTACGCCACCGTCAGAGCCGACTTCACCACCACCTCCTCCTCCGCCACCACCGAGCGGCGGGGGGCTGCCCCAGGTAGTGCCTCCAGCCACCGGCGAGGGCTCCAGCGCTACCCCGTGGACGGGCACAGCAGTGTGGGTGCTGGTCGCAGCCGGCATGCTCTCACTATCGCTTGGCGGGCTTTGCGTCCGCCGGGCCAGGAATCGGTAGGGATTGCCGGTTGGGGAGGCGGCGACGGCGCCGCTCCACCAACCGTTGCGGCCGGGAATGGCCGCAGGGAACTTGACCCGGAGGTCATCCGCGCGGGAAAGCGGCCGAGCAAGGCGACAGCACCGGCAAGCGGATGGCCCGGCAAACACAGAACAATAATAAAGGGGGTGCAAAGCCGTGAAACGGACAAAGCTAGCTCTGGTCTTGGTGATACCGGTCGTGGCCCTGCTGCTGCTCGGTCGCAGCGTGCAGACACCTACGGCGGAGGCCAAGCCTACCGCAATAGTCACAATCAACAGCACACTCTGTCTTACTCTGACGTTAAGCCTTGACTGGGATAACAGTGGGATCATCGACACCGCTGACGCCCAGACGGGCCTTACCGCCTGCAACACCGGCCTCGCAAGCGAGGGCACGATGGCAGACCTGATAAGGATCCTGGGCGGCGACCCTGCCCACCCGCAGCCGGAAGACTTCGCAGCTATCGACGTGGAAGACGGACAGATACACGAGTCCGACGGCAAGATGTGGTTCATCGCCTTCGTCTCCAACGACGACCCGATCGGTTTCTACGCCGACGAGGGCATCTTCCCCTCATCGGGCAATTCCGAGCTTGTTGTCTGCCCTTTAGCGGACGATGACTGCGACAACGACGGCGTCCGCGGCGATGGCATCGTTGCCGTCATGCTCGTCCCCGGCGCTGATCCCGACCCAGCGACGCCCGAAAACGAGGCCGTCGACCGCGGCCCTGCCACTTTCAGGGTCCGCCAGGGCGGCCTGGAGATCGAAGAAGCCTACACCATAGTCGGCGAGCCCTGGAACATCGAACTCGCCGCGACGGAGGCCACCATCCAGACCGGAGCCGTGGTCTGCGAGATGTTCGACTCTCTACCGACTTTTGTAGCGGTCCTGAACGCGCCGGAGACGACTGCCCTCTCCGCCAAGGTTTTGGACAGTGACGGCACATCGTTGACCGCCGCTTTAGTCGGTTATACGATCGACGACACTGACAAGGCGATCACGGCATTGCCGCTGGTTCCTACACTGGTAAGTGCCCTCGGCGTCGGCGCTCCCAACGTCCTTTGTGGCCAGACAGATACGGGAACGGTGGAAATCACGGCCTCAATACTCAG
>Ga0315276_10006353_pt1 | contig 10900 bp, 11 predicted proteins | sample YL17G05_0_MG_FD_204542 | JGI IMG/M metagenome (GOLD analysis project Ga0315276, IMG submission 204542) | Sediment microbial communities from Yellowstone Lake, YNP, Wyoming, USA - YL17G05_0 | ecosystem: Environmental > Aquatic > Freshwater > Lake > Sediment | place: USA: Wyoming | collected... | reverse complement strand
GCAGTATTTATCCCGATCGTTGCGATTTTCATGTCGCTGATGATCCCGATCGTGTTCTCGGTCGTGGACTACAAGCGCCGCAAGGATATCGTCGAAGCCAACCACAAGGAGCGCCTCGCCGCCATCGAGCGGGGCATGGAGATCCCGGCGCTGCCCGAGTCCTTCTACCTGCCGATGAAGCCGCAGCGCCGCTCGAGCTACCTGCTGCCTGGTCTCGTCTGGCTGTTCGTCGGCATCGGGTTCTTCGTAGCGCTTGGAGCGGTCGCGGGCAATGACGTCCGTTACTTCGGGTTGGTCCCGATGGGCATCGGCCTGGCCCTGCTGATCTACTATTTCGTCGAAGGCCGCAAGCTGCAGCCGCCGGTGGCCCCCGGCCAGCCGCCTGCCAAGCTCTGACGCTACCGCGCACGGGCCGCGCCGGGTGGATACAATTCCGCCCGGCGTGGGCCTGTAGCACAGCGGTCAGTGCAGGGGACTCATAATCCCTTGGTCCTGGGTTCGAATCCCAGCGGGCCCACCACATCACTTTAGTGCAGGTGCCAATTATCGACCGGCTGGATGGAAGCTATTTTCCTGCAAAGTGTCCTTTCGCGCGCTGGGACTCTGCCTCTGATGGCTGATAGTTGACCCACGGATCACTCGGGTGCTTCTTGTACCTGACGACCCTCTTGTCCATGTCGAATTCGTAGTACGGATAGACCTCGCGGAGATTGAAGAACATCGCGGGTGCAAAAAACAATATATCCAGCGCCAGGTATCCGCCGTTGAACTTCAGTGGCAGCACGCCGTACAGCGGGTCGAATCCAGGGCTGGCAGCCTTGAACTCGTAGTTGCCGAAGCTCGTCGCGCTGTATTCCTCGGTCCGCGGCGCCGCAGTGGAGTGGCTCTCCTTCACGCTAAGTGCGGTGCCGCCCTGTGCGGCAGTCAACGATGTCGTTGCCGAGCAGCCCAGATTCAGCAACGCCATCAGCAGGATGGCGAGAAGCATGCGAGCAGTCATTTTTTGGTCAGCCCCCTGTCTGGAATTACACCGCGAGCCCAACAACCGGATCAGACCGCAAAGTGCAGCAGGCCGATGCGGCCCTGAATCTGATTCGAAAGCGGTCTACCGGATTTTCCGCATGTTCCCCGTCAGAACATGTAGAAGACGCTAGCCGAGAAGAAGCCGGCAGAAGCGTCCAGCTTATCGACAAATTCTCCGCTGCTGTTGTCGTATTCTGGTGCTACGTCGAACCATTCGTACTCGATGCGAAAGCCGAGATTTCCGCTGTTGATGCCCGCGCCGGCACCCAGAAAGAACGCAGCGCCGTTGTCATCCGAATTGAGGTGACCGGACAAGTCTGGGGAACTATAGCTATAGGATGTCTTGGAGTCCCAGTAAGCCATACCCGGCTTGATGAACAGCTCGAAGCTGTCGCCGATGGGAAGCGCGAATACTGCAGCCGCAACCAGACTTTGCACCTCGATGCCCAATCGTTCTTGAGATCCATCGGCATAGTTAGCCTTGATCGAGGGGCTGCCGCCGTCGATGTACGCTCCCTCTACGCTGAGCCATGGGAAGAACTTGTAGCCGCCGAACAATTTCAGGCCGAGATCAGACTCGTCAAACTTGTAACCTGAACCTAATACATCATTTACCTCGGTGTTCATTTGCCCCACACCGGCACCGAGGTAGAAGCCTCTGTCGGCGGCACTAACCGGGGCGGCAGCGAGCAGGACGCCAGAAATCAGAAGGGCAAGTGGCAGGTTCATAAAGAGGATTCCTTCTTTTCCGAGCCAAAGATGCCGTCAAGCGTAGGGCCGGCACGTTCAATCTGTATGTCGGAAACCACTTACATTCTTGGGAAGCTCCGAGCGCGCTTTGCGGCAGCAACGTAGCGGAGCCGAGGTCAAAGGCTCGACCCGCGCAGGGCGAGGGCATCAAGAAATGATCATCATGGAGATCGCTGTGTAACACGGGCGAGTAGCGGCCAGTCGTCTGCCTGCGGTCCAGGCCATTCTTTGGTGGCCGGATCGTTCCTGGCGGCTTCGTCCACGAATGCGGCCGCTAATACCAACCCCGGGCGGGGTGAATAGACCACCGCGTGCCAAGGCGACTCAACCGGAACACGGCCCGCCCAGTGACCCTCCACTCCGTCGAATCTGCAGTTGCGCAAAGCGGGCAGCAAGGCGAGCCCGAGCGCCTTGGCGAACGCTTCCTTCAGCGTCCAAAGCATATGGAAACGCAGCAACCGGTCGGCTGCAGCCATGGACCGGAGCGCAGCCGCTTCGCCGGCGCTGAAAGCATAGTCGGCGAGCGCCAGCACGTTGCGCGGCCTCAACCACTCGAGGTCGACCCCAGCCCGCGTGCCGGACGGCGCGACCAGTGCGGCGCTCCAGCCACGCGAATGCGACAGACTTGCGTGGGTCAGCTTTTTATCAGACAGGTGGGTGAGCAGCGCTCGACTCCCGGCCCATTCGGCTCGCCGCGCCGGCGCGCTCAATCTCGCCCAGCGATCCGCATCGAGGCGCGTCTGGCGCGCGGGATCGAATAGAGTGGCCGCTTCAGGGGCCGCGAGCCAGATGGAATGGGCGTGAACTGTTGGCATGAAAATGACGGGGCAATATCCCTTGCCGTGGGGTTCGCGGATCGAGCCCTAGGGCGCGTGCTGCCACAGCGGACCGCGCATCCCCATCGCCCGGAGGCGGCTGAACAGATGATGGTTGAAACGCAGGCCGAGTGACGGCACGACCCAGCGGGGGCGGGGGGTGGCGCGCCTGGCAATCGCCTCCAGCACGCGACCCCGGAACTCGCTGAGGCAAGCCGAAAGTTCGGGATCCACCGCCTCCCGGTCGTCCTTGTAGGCCATTACGATGGCGCCATAAGGGTTCAAAGCGTCGATGAAGTCGAGCGAACGCTCCACCTCCTCCAGGGTCTCATCGCGCGTTCCCAGTACGAACGTATGACAGTCCTTGATGCCGGCCTGCTGGCAGATACGGCTGGCCTCGCTGATCTTCTCAATGGTGAATCCCTTCTTCAGGCGCGCGAGTCCCGCGTTCGTCCCGGAGTCCGAGCCGATTTCGACGCCGGCGCAGCCCGCGCGTGCCATGACGTCGGCGAGGTCCTGGTCGAAGCGCACTGGATTGACGTAGCACGTCCACGGTGTCCTGAGGTTGCGTGCGATGAGGGCCTCGGAGATCTCGCGGGCGTGGCGCGGCGGCAGGTTGAACACCGAATCGACTACGAACACGTGGCCGATGGCAGGGTGCGCCGCCACCATCGATTCCCACTCGTCGGCCACGACAGCGCCCGTGCGCTGGCGGATGACGCGACCCTCGATCAGCGGGTAGGTGCAGTAATCGCAAAGCATCGCACAGCCACGCTTGGTCTGGATCGAGGTGATGCCCGAGTGCTCGTAATAACGCGGATCGACCCACCTGCGGTCGGGTCGCACGCCGGCACGGAGGTCCAGGAAGTCGTGCCGATGGAGCTCGGGCAACCGGGGCGAGCCCGCACCGACGAGCAGGTTGCGAATGCCTGCCATGTTGCTTGAGCCCGCCGCCAGTCGCGCCACGAGTTCGACGAACGCGGTCTCGCCTTCGCCCATGACACCGTAGTCGATCCCGAAGCGCTGCATCAACTCCACCGGGATCACGCTGAAACCACCACCGCCCATCACGATGGGCACGCTGGTGTGTCCGCGTATCGTATGCACGACCTCGTCGTAATGCTCGAGCGTCGTGCCCGTGTCGGTGTAGTCCGCGTTCTGGATATTGCGCATGCTGACGGCAACCAGGTCCGGCGCGAAGCGATCGATCTGCGCGGCCAGGTAGTCAAGCGGGCGCTCTTCGAAGCACAGGTCCATCAGCGTTATCTCGTGCCGGTCGCCGACACTGCCCATCATGTAGAGGATGCCGAGCGGTACGACGGGATCCGGCAGGTGTTCGCGATTAGCAGAAACGAAGGCTATGCGCATCGCCGATCAGGTTCCCGCGGTTGAGCGCGCGGCCAGCTGGCAGACACCTTCGATCTCGACCAGCAGTTCCCGCCGGCAGATTTCCGCCTGCAAGAGCAGCAGTTGTTCGCGACTCCCGAGGCGGTCCGTGATGGCCTGCGCTGCGAACGCCGCGTCGCCAGCATGGCGCACGTACACCCGCCAGCTGCGCTGCGTCGTGACCGCGAGATCCGGAGCGCGCTGTTCCGCAACGGCAAGCAGTTGCTCGAGATTGGTCAGCGTTTCCGCGAGCTGTGCGCCGAATTCATCGTGCCGTGATTCATGGCCGACGATGCTGGCCGTTCCGGAGATGAACAGGATGCCGCCGTCCGAGTGCCGCAGCAGCGTCGCGCGCGCAAAGGCCGGCGACCGCGGGCCATACTTGCGCGGGTACCGGTAGGCACTCATCTGGCGCGGATTCTCGATGGTCAGCGGCTCGCTGCGGCTGGCGAGCAGGATGACGGTCAGCGGTGAATCCGGCGCGCCGCCCACGGCGGTAGCGGCGGGATAAGCGGCCGGTGCTACGTCCAGCCTCTCGAAAGCGTCCGCGCGTCCGCGGCTGAAGCGTATATAGGTCTCGGCATCGCCGGCGCCGCGATTGATGTCCGGCACGAAATTCCATGCGCGCAGTAGCTGCCGATAGCCGAGGCTCCGGGTGCGGCCAATCAGGTCGCCGTAAAGTGCGTCCGTCGTTGCAGCGATGTCGCCTGTCGCGCCAGCCGGTACGCGCGCGTGCAATACGAGGTAGTCGGCCGCAGTCACCACGCAGACGCCGTCGATCAATTCGCTGGTGATTGCATCAGTGCCGGACCACGACTCGACCCGCTCGTGGCCGTCAATTGTATGCAACGGAACCGCGATGCAGTGAGGGTCGGTGCCCGACGAGACCGAAGGCCCGAAGCGGACTTCGAAGAATTCGGCGCGACCGTAGCCTCCAGCTCCGGCGGTTCGGCTCAGAGACGTGCAAATGGGGTCAGGCCGGCGGTCAGGTGCCTGCAACTCTCCCGCCGGCTGACGACCGAACCGGATCGCCGCCATTCTCGATCCCCCTCGCGTCGCTAGCTCGCCAGAACGCTGATTGAGCGTGATATTAACATGCCCCCTCCTGTTGCCCCGGCGGCCAGGCCCGGTTGTGGCCAGGCAGCGTGGCGGCCAGCGTCGAACCTGGGTTTGCTACTATTCAGGCCCGCGATCGGCGCGGCCATGCAGCGGCGGTGACCAGCGTGAACTCACAGACAGGCTTCGAGCGCGAATTGGCCGACGTGATCGTCGAAGTGCTCGCCCTCCCGGGCACGCGCGGCGAGGACATCGCGCCCGATGCGCCTTTGTTCGGTGACGGGCTCGGTCTCGACTCCATCGACGCGCTGGAGATCGCGGTCGCAATCGCCCAGCGTTATGGGGTGCAGCTGCGCGCGGAGGACGAAGAGACAAAGCGCGTATTCGCGTGCCTCCGCAGCCTTGCACAGCACGTTGAATCACGCCGAGCCGCCCCCAAGGCCGGTTGAAGCAGCGGTACTCGCGTCGCCTCGATCCATGGTCCCTGACACACTGCCGCTGCTGGTGCGTGGGCCCGGCGAGCCGATGGCTGTCCGCGATGGTCGCTTGGTCTTGGCAGCGGAGTATGTCGCGCACGTCGAAGGGCTGCGGAGACAGTTGCCGGACGCGGCCTGCATCATCAACCTGTGCGAGGACCGCTACCGGTTCACGGTCGGTTTCGGCGCTGCGCTGGCGTGCGGACTGCCCACGTTGCTGCCGCCGAACCCATTGCCGGAGACATTGCACACTATCCGCGAGGCTTGGCCAGGCAGCGTTGTGCTGGCGGACAAGCCGGCCTTGAATATCGATTCAATGGTTGTGTCGCTGGAGTCGCTGTCGGCAATTCCTGCGAGACTGCCCGAGATATCGAGGCACGGCCTGGCCGCCGTACTGTTCACGAGCGGCAGCACCGGTCCGTCGATGCCCCAACGCAAGACGTGGGGCGCACTGGTAGAGGGCACGCACCTCAACCGGCCGCATTACCTCGGTGCTACCGCCGGGCCCTGCGCGGTGGTTTCGACGGTTCCGGCCCAACACATGTACGGCCTTGAGACCACGGTGATGCCGTCGCTGCACGGACCGGTGACCGCACACAGCGCGCGTCCGTTCTACCCTGCCGACGTGTTGGCGGCGCTGCAGGAGGCACCGTCGCCGCGAATCCTGGTGTCCACGCCGGTGCATTTGCGTGCCCTCGTCAACTCTGGCCTCGCATTCCCGAGCGTGTCGCGCATCCTTTCGGCCACGGCACCCATCGACACAGCGCTCGCGGCAAAGGTCGAGCGGTTGTTCGGCGGTGAATTGATCGAGATCTACGGCTGCACCGAGGTGGGCAGCATGGCATCGCGCCGCGCAGCTGTTGGCGAGCGGTGGCGCTTCTTCCACGGATTCGATATCAGCCGGCAGGACGGTGTGACGTGGGTGGATGCGCCGCACCTGACGGAGGCCGTTCGGCTGCCCGACCAGCTCGAATTCGCCGCCGACGGCAGCTTCATGCTGGCGGGGCGCGATGCAGACTTGATCAAGGTGGGTGGCAAGCGCGGCTCGCTCACGGACGTCAATCGCCTGCTCACGGCCGTACCGGGCGTCGAGGACGCCGTCGCCTTCAGGGTGGACGAGGACGTTGACGACGCTCGCCTGGCCGCTCTTTTCGTCTCCGCGACGATCGATGCCAATGCCTTGCGGGCATCCCTACGTCAGTCGCTCGATCCGGCTTTCATCCCGCGGCCGATGCTCCGAGTGGCGGCACTGCCGCGCTCCGCGGCCGGCAAGCTGTCCCGCGCGGCGGTGCTCGAACTCCTGCGCGAGACGCTCGCGTCGGCGCGCGGGGATTGAGCCCAGCGATGGCCGCAGCCGACAGGCCTCAGTCCGACGCGATGCCCTGGCACGCCCGTGCCGAGGCCGGTCATCGGCTCGGCCTGTGGATCGTCGAGCTGGTGGCGCGCGCCTGTGGGCGCCGCATGGCGCACTGGTTCGTGGCGCCCATCGCCGTCTATTTCATGCTGGTCCGAGGAGCGGAGCGACGTGCCTCGCGCCAGTTCCTTGCGCGGGTGCTCGGGCGGCGCGTCCGGCTCATGGACCGTTTCCGGCACTTCCACACGTTTGCGCGTGTCGCCGTCGACCGTGTGTTCCTGTTGTCGCCCCGCGGGCACCGGATTCCAATCCAGGTCAGCGGCCGGCACCTGATGGAGCCGACCCTCGCGAGCGGCTCCGGCTGCATCCTGTTGAGCGCGCACTTCGGCAGCTTCGAGGCAGCGCGTCAGTCGGGACTCGCTCATCCGGGGTTGCGATTGCGGGTCCTGCTCGATCGAGCGGTCAGCCGGCGACTGGTCGAGCGCCTGGAGCGGATCTCACCGGAGTTTGCAGCGAGCATCATCGACGCGGCCGGCGAGCCGCTGGCGCTCTCGCTGCGCATCGGCGAAAGCCTGGGTGCCGGCGAATGGGTGGGCTGGCTCGGCGACCGCCATCGCAGCGGCGAGCGTACCGTGGTTGCCGGGTTCCTCGGTTCGCCGGCGCGGTTCCCGGCGAGCCCGTTCATCATCGCGAGGTTGTTTCGCGTGCCCGTGTTCCTGGTGCTCGCGGGGTTCGACGGGGAAGGTTACCGGGTCGTCGTCGAGCCGCTCACGGATGCAGCTGACACGACGCTGGACAGGAACGCCTACGTGCATCAGGGAGTCGAGCGGTTCGCCGCGAGACTCGAGCACCATGTGCAGCGCTCACCCTTCAACTGGTTTAATTTCTTCGACTTCTGGCGCGCCTAGCGAACCTGGGTCCCGGTCCGGATCGGGCCGCGATAATATGCACTCCGGTCGATGCTGAACACTTCGACGGCTGATGTGCGAGGGAACCACCATTGAACACGCGCGCATTCGTGCTTGCCCTGACATGCTTTGCAGCCGCCCTGTCGTCCGGCTCTGCCGCGGCCAGGAACGACCAGACACGCCTGAAGATCGCCGACGCCATGGCGCAGCCGGATGCGGTCGCACAACTCGGGCAGGGGATCCGGTTCTTCTTCGGTGATTCCGCGCATCCGGCCGTGGAACGCAGCGCGGGTGTCTTCAAGAGCAACCAGAAGGCGAATGGTTTCGCCCATTCCGACGCCAGTGCGTGCTATCGCGCCTTCCTGTCGGCGATGCTGTCCCTGCAGGCGCGCGCGATCAAGGAAGGCGGCGATGCCGTCATTAACATCACGAGCCTGTACAAGAGCGATGATCTCTCGAGCGCGACCGAGTTTCAGTGCGCAGCCGGCGCAATCGTCGTGGGCGTCGCGCTCAGGGGCGATGTCGTCAAGCTGAAAAACTGAATCCGTCCTGTCGCGAGTCCGGTTCGCTTCAATCGCGCCGCGAGATGGCGAGGCAGTCGGAAAATCCGGCAGGCAGAATCACCGGCCATGAGCCTGTCCCGGCCATCGCGACCAGCAACGGCAGCCCGCCGGCGCTGTAATTCTCCTCGGCGAGTGCCGAGAGCCACGCGATTCCGAGCGCAGCGTTTGGCGGGCCCGGCGGCCTGCGCTCGATTCGAACCGGCATCCAGTCTGCCCCGCCCGGCGTCGCATCCAGGATGATGCCGGCCGCAAAAGGCTGGCGATTCGCACAGATGGCATCCAGGGGCGCGGGTGCCGCCACGTCGTGAACGATCAGCAGCACGCCACGGCGCTCTGCGGTGGCGAGCGCTGCCGCCTCCAGGACGGCGATCGGAAACGTGAATTGCTGGGCGGCGACGGAAGTTCCGGGGCTGCGATTGCCGGCGCCGATCGACCAGTAACCCGACGCAGCATTGTGCACCGAGTTGTGGAACCGCGTGGGCGACAGCGCCGGCTCCGGACCCGCAAGCGTCCTGCACATGTACTCGGTGATCTGCGCGTCGCCCATGGCGGAGGCGAATACCGTCATCACCTGCGCAGGATCGACGCCGTTGGTGCGACAGGCCTGCAGCCCCGCCTCGAGCGCGAGCCTGACGTGCAGTGGCGCTCGCCGACCCTCGCGCGCCGGCAGCAATTCTGGAAACGGCTCCGGGAGCCGCTGCGGCGGTTCGGCATCGGCCGTAATCGCAGCGCGAAATGCATCCCATCCGGCGACACTGCGGCACCAGATTCCGGCCCGGGGCGCGAGGAACAGGTCCATCAGGCCGCCCTGCCGAAAACGAGCACGCAGTTGTTGCCGCCGAAGCCGAACGAGTTCGACAGCACGAAGTCGACCCGGCGCGGCAGGTTCTCTTCCAGCACGGGGCAGGCGACGTCGGCGCCCAGTTCCTGCAGGTTGAAGTTGGCTGGCAGCAGGTCGGTGGCGAACACGTCCATCGATAGCACGGCCTCAACCATGCCTGCAGCGCCAAGGGTGTGGCCGGTCAGGCCCTTCGTGGAACTCGCGCGAACGCCGGGGGGCAGGACCGCGGCAATCGCCAGTGACTCAACCGCGTCGTTGGTCCGCGTGCCGGTGCCGTGCAGATTGACGTAGCCGATGTCGCGTCCCTCGATTCCGGCGCGAGCCAGCGCCCGCTCGATCGCACGCCGGGCACCGAGGCCCTCCGGGTGCGGGCTCGACATGTGGTGCGCATCGCAGGTTTCGCCGTAACCGGCGAGCCGCGCCCACGGCAGTTCAGGTCGCTCGCGTACCAGGAGAGCAAAAGCGGCTGCCTCCCCGATGTTGAGACCATCGCGGGCCGCGTCGAACGGCCGGCACAGGTTGCGTGACACGAGTTGCAGCGAATCGAAGCCGTTCAACGTGCTGTGGCACAGGCTATCCACGCCGCCGACAATCACGGCATCGACAAGGCCGGCGTCCAGCCAGCGCTCAGCGCTCGCGAAGACTTTCGCGCTCGAAGAGCAGGCAGTGCTGATGGTCATCACCGGACCCTCAAGACCCAGCACGTGCGCCAGGAAGGCTGCGGTGGAGTGCGGGTTGTGCACGGTCGGCTGGACGAACTGCGGCGCAAGGGTCCCATCGGGCAGCAGTTCACGATAGGCCTGTTCGGTGCGGCCGATCGACGACGTGCTGGTGCCCACGACCAGACCGACACGCGCCGAACCATGGCGGGCGATCGCTGCGCGCGCCTGGTCCAGGAATCCGTCCTGGCCCAGGCCGAGCCATGCGAGTCGGTTGTTGCGACTGTCCCACGCGGCGAGTGCGGCGGGCCAGTCGTCGCCATCGATCGTCGCCGGCACCATACCGAGCCAGGTCGCGACGCGGCTCCCGGGCCATGAGCCGGGAGCGAGTCCGGTGCGGCCCGCGGCAATCGACTTGCGCACGGCGGCGAGGCCGATGCCCGCGGCACAGCTCGTGGTGTAAGTTTCAACCCAGGTGTCGGGCATTCGTCGAGGTCTGCAGGGCGGAAGGTGGTGGTTGGTCGGGCTTCGATCCGTCGTACGCATGATACCGTCCGCCTCGCCCGATCGACCACGCATGGAACTGGTACGCTTTGCGTCGGGCAGTACTCGACTGGCGAGCATGCTTCAAGTTCTCGGCAGGACCCTCGATCGCGGCTGGCGGCTCATCGGCACCGGTCTCAGCTTTGCCGTGTTCGGGATCGGCGGCTTCATTCTCGGCCTGGTGGCAGTCGTCGGCCTGCGGCTCGTCATCCGCGACCGTGCCCGGCGCGCACAGGTGGCGCGCTTGATGGTCTCGCGCACTTTCCGCGGCTTTGTGCTGTTCATGTCCAACGTGGGCGTGCTGCGCTGGTCCGTCGAGGGCGCCTCGCACTGGAAGCGGGATCAGGGGTGCATGGTCGTGGCGAATCATCCGACGCTGATCGACGTGGTCTTCCTGCTGGGCCTGTTCGAAGGGGCTGACTGCGTAGTCAAGGCCGGCGTAATCACCAATCCCTTCTGGAGCATGCTGGTCCGGACCGCGGATTACATTTCGAACGAAGACCTTGGAGCCTTGCTGGCCGAAACC
>Ga0315276_10006352_pt1 | contig 10900 bp, 9 predicted proteins | sample YL17G05_0_MG_FD_204542 | JGI IMG/M metagenome (GOLD analysis project Ga0315276, IMG submission 204542) | Sediment microbial communities from Yellowstone Lake, YNP, Wyoming, USA - YL17G05_0 | ecosystem: Environmental > Aquatic > Freshwater > Lake > Sediment | place: USA: Wyoming | collected... | reverse complement strand
CTCTGAAATTGTCGTAATTTTGTACACGCTTATACCGTTTTAGGCATCCGTTGAGCACACATTTGAGCACAGCCAGAGCTAGGCGGCCCCGCAAGCCAGACTTGTCATCCCCCTGCCGATTGAACCGTGCTGATTGACTGCTCTCGTATGCGCAGGTTCTTTCGGGCAGATAGGCCTTTGGACTCCGGATCCAAAGGTCGGAGGTTCGAATTCTATCAGGTGCGTTCTTCATTATAATTTCTTGGCGCATGGAAATACCTAAATACGATATTCCAGTAGAATCTCGGCCCCCGGTTATTCCATAATCAGGGGATGAGCATTGTCAGATCAGCGGGGCTTCTTGGCTTACCCGCTTCTTCCTGGCCGCGTTTCTGCCGGGGTCAGGTCGATTTGACATCCGATGATTCCCCGCCTTATCATCCTGAAAACCGTCCTTGAGGAGGAAGATGATGGAGAATTCAAGGAAAAAATCTGCAGGTATGAGCCGCAGAAATTTTCTTGCGGCAACTTGTACCGGCCTGCTCACGGCAAGACTCCCTAAGGCCGCTGCCCTTCAAGAGAGCGCATCGACAAAGGCTGCTCGGATCGAGGCTTTCCGTATGCTCGGGCGGACAGGATTCAAGGCCTCGGACATCGGATGCGGAACTCCGATCAACGAGGGCCTGGTGCGGCGGTTGATCGAGTCGGGCGTCAACGTCTTCGACACATCTGAGATTTACTACCGGGGTCAGAGCGAAAGGACACTGGGCAGGGTTCTGAAGGAATTCGACAGAAAATCGTTTTTTGTCATGACGAAGGTATTTCCGCCCTACGAATCCGAGCAGGATGTCTACTCGAGAGCCACTAAAAGTCTTGAGCGGCTCGATATGAGTTACGTCGATGGCCTGATACTCCAGAACGCCGAATCCGTCGAGATCGTCACGAATAAGGCTTTTCATGCCGCGCTCGCCCGACTCAAGAACGAGGGAAAAGTGAGATACGGCGGCTTGGCCTGCCACGGAACGGCATGGTCTGGGAAACCTAAGAACACCCTTGAGGAGATCCTGATGACGGGGGTCGGGGACGGCCGTTTCGACGTCGTCCTCCTGGCCTATAATTTTCTCCATCAGGAGATGAGTCGGAAGGTCCTCGGCGCGTGCAGGGAAAGAAACATCGGTACGGTCATCATCAAGTCGAACCCGGTGTCAAAATATAGCCAGCTAGCCCAGATGGCCGAACAGATCGAGAAGGGGAGCGTTCCGGAAGGAGGGGGGACGCTCGAGGAATACAAAGAGTATCTCCCCTGGATCAAGGATACTTTGATCCCGCTCATGAAAGAGCAGTCCGGGAGAGTCCGGGACTATACTCGAGATAAGGGAATCGTTAGCGAGGACGCCTTCATGCGGGACGTGGCCATCCGGTTCATCCTGTCCAATCCGGATGTCGGCACCGTCTTGTACACGTTCGAGAATTTCGGAGACATCGAGAGCGTGTTAGGAGCCTCCGGAAAAACCCTCGAGGCTGCGGGCCGCCCTTTGATTGATGAATATCAACGGGGACTGGGACGCCTCTACTGCCGTCCCGGTTGCGCGGCCTGCGAGGACAGCTGTCCGCACGGTCTCCCCATCAATACGATCATGCGATACAACCATTACCGCATGGCCCAGGGGCGAGAGGATTATGCTGCGGAGATGTATGCCGACCTGCCAGGACTTAACGCCGGCGTATGCCAATCGTGCGAAGGATATTGCGGGCCAGCTTGTCCTCATCAAGTCCCTGTCCCCCTGCTCCTCCGGCTGGCCCATAGGAATCTTGCCCTCGGCTAGGCCTCTGTAGCCAGCGGCCCTTATCCTAAGCAGCGGGTCGGGAGTTCGAGTCTCTCCCGACGCGCTCTCTTTTCTCCCACATAGGCCAAGAAATCGAGGAACGTCGGTTATCTGTCCCAGAGGGAGATTTAATGTGCTTCAATCTGCCAAAGTGCGCCATTTCCTCATGACACATTGACTATGCTAATCGGGACCTCTATTTAAGAATACAGAGGGGAAACAAGGGATTCGGCCCTCGATCCTTAAAAGGAGGTCAAGATGTCACGAAGATCAAGGAGACGCGCGTGGGTCCTGCTTGGGGGTCTATCCATTCTGATGATGTTCGTCGGATGGATCGAGGCCGGGGAGGTTCCGGTCAAAGCCATGTTAGTCAGCGGCAACCTGCCGGGGATCGATATCCCCAACAAGATCTTGAGCGACAACGGCAGCTATTATCAGACGGGGGGCGGCAATTATGTCCACCTCAGAGAGGGCGACGGCTCCCTGTGCTTCACGGTGGTGGTGGGTTCCAGGAGCAAAAGGTCTGTCGTGCTCCTCTTCGATTCACGGATCGCTCCGCCCGGTACGGACCTCCCCGACACCTGCGGCGTGCCCTATTTCCTGCCCGGGCCCGTCTCGACCATCCAGTGGCAGTTCGGGACCAAGAACGAATGCGTCCTGAGCGAATCCCCCGATGCCGAGGGCTATTATGAGATGACGATCAAGGACAACATCCTTAACCTGCTGACCATGCAGGACGGCCAGGTGGCCTACGCCTATCTCCAGCCGATGTGGTTCTATGTCGCCGATTCGAAGTCGACCAAGAGGAACGACAGCCGGGATATGTTCATCATGGATTGGGAGCCGAACTATGTCATGGTCAGGGCTTCCGGCTGGGACGGGTCCAAGGTCACCAGTTGGACGATCACGCCGGTGACGACGAAGTTCAAGCACATGAAGAGCGAGACGGCCGGGGACCCGGAGCCGCAATACTACCTTTATGATAACGGGACCATTCCGAGGTGGCTGATCTCCAACTCCAGGCGGGGGTGCTTCCACGGGATCTATAACCTCCCCTTCGAGCTGATCATCATGCGGCTGCAATAAGCCTCGGTCCGGCGATGTTCACGGGATTCCGCCGAGGACGTGTGCCTTTCCGGTCGCCAGCGCCGTTGACAAGGGATTCGGCACATTATAACATCTCCCCGTAGAAGATAGGCCGAAGGGAAATCGGGCTTCTTCCGGGGAGTCGATGGAAGAGAAGAAGCTGCTTCAATCCTGGAAAGAGATCTCGAACCATCTCAACTGTTCCTTGAGGACGTGTCACCGTTGGGAGGAGGATCTCGACCTGCCTGTTCATCGCCTCGACGGGACCCCTAAGGCCCGTGTCTTTGCGTATTCCGATGAGCTCGACCGCTGGAGGACCGAGAAGCTCCACTCGAGAGAGGGCACGCTCGAGACTCCAGAAGAGTTGCGCCGACGAAAGCACAAGAGAGTCGCGATTGCTGCAAGCGTCATTCTGGCCGTGGCCGCGATTTCCGTACTCGCTTGGCGGCTTTTTCTCCTAAGATCCCCCTCGCCGCCCGCAATAAAGCCGACGCTCGCCGTACTCCCCTTCGAGAACCTCTCCGGCACGGAGGCTCTGGATTGGCTGAGGACCGGACTCCCGGAACTGATCACGACGGACCTGCTTCAATCCCGGTATCTGGATGTCATGAGCGGGGACAGGGTTTATAGCGTTCTCAAAGAGCTCAAGCTGGCCGGATCCAGGAAATATGCCCAAGAAGACCTCGTCCGTGTGGCGAAAAAGGCCAATATCGACCACCTGGGCTCTGGCAGCTTCATGAAGGCGGGGGAAAGCATCATCATCGCGTTCAACCTTCAGGACATGCGCGGCGGGGAGCGGATCAGCTCGAGGAGGATCACCTGCCAAGGTGAAGCGGGGATCAGCGACGGAATTGACGGGCTGACGAGAGAGATCAAAAAGGACCTCGCGCTGACGCCCCGGCAGATCGCCTATGACGTCGACATGAAAATCGGGCGGATCACCACGAGCAGCCCCGAAGCCCTCAAATATTATATGGAAGCCAGCAGGGAATGGAAGACGGGAACTGACATAGAATTGATCAGGTCCCTTTTTGAGAAGGCCATCGAGATCGATCCCTCATTCGCCATGGCTTACAGGGCCACGGGCATTCTTCTGCCGGGCGGGAAAGAGGATCAGGACAACAGGAGCCGTCAGGCCGAGCAGGCCAAATACCTTAATAAGGCCCTCGATCTCAAAGACCGGGTTTCAACCCGTGAACGCTATATCATCCAGGGAACCTATTTTGAACTCGTGGAAAAAGATGTCGAGAAAGCGCTCAACGCCTATAAAGAATTGCTGGAGCTCTATCCGGACGATTATCACGGGAATAGCGCTGTCATACGGCTCTATAGCATGATCCCAGATTGGGGAAATGCCATAAAATACTGCGAAAAACTTTACGGGAAGGACAGGACCTCCCGAGAGCTCACCGCACGGCTCGCGATCTTTTACAGGAGTATCGGGGCCTACGACAAGGCCATCGGCGTATATCAATATTATCTGGATAATCAGTGGCCGGACGATATCCACCTGCGTCGGCAACTCTACGATTGCTACTGGCGGTCCGGGAGATTCGAACCGGCCCTCAAAGAGGCGGACAGGATCGAAGCGACCGATCCCAGGGAAGAAGTCGACCGGATCTATCCCTATTACCTCATGGGAAATTTTCCCGCGGCCGAGAAGCTCTGTGAAGCGGCCTTGCGGGACGAGGCCGTAAAGGAACATTGGCTGGCGAGAGACTGGCTCCAGAATATCTATCTCACTCAGGGACAATTAGAAAAGGCCAAAGAACAAATCCGCCTGGGACTCCAGGAAGAGGGATCGGCCTCGGCCGCCGATCTCCGAGGGCGATCCGCGCTGCGTGACAGGCTGGCGAGGATCTACTTGATCGAGGGGGACCTGGAGAAGGCCATGCCCGAGGTCGATCTTGTCTGGGACGAATATAAAAAGCGTGAAGATGCCCCCCAAAACCTAGGCGAGTATCAATGGCTGGCCTTGGTGACCAAAGCCGAGATCTATCTTGAGATGAAGCGGTTCGATAAGGCGCAAGAGACAGCGAATACCATTCGCGAGCTCAGCAGCAAGAGATATGCCGATAAGCCGAAATCCACGATCCAGAGCGAGATGAAACGCTATGATCTCGTACAGGGCAAGATCGAGTTGAAGAAGGGGAACCTGTCGAAGGCGATCGATCATTTCCAAAGGGCTCGAGCGCAGGATGCCGGATCGCCTCCGATCTTCCTGACTTCAACTATCGTCGCCTTGGCTTCGGCCTATGAACTGGCTGGGAAGCTGGCAATGGCGAGAGAGGAGTACGAAAAGATCCTGCTTCTCACGGACAGAAGGCTTTTGGATGGATATACTTATGCGGGGAGCTTTTATGCTTTGGGAAAGATCTGCGAGCGGCAGAATGATCGGGCCAAGGCCATTGAATATTACGGGAAATTCCTCGAGCTGTGGAAAAACGCCGACCCCGGTCTGCCCGAGGTTGCGGATGCCCGGAAGCGGCTGGCCGGGCTGACGGGCAGCTGATTCGCTCTTCCAGGAAGGCCTCCCAGGGCCGCGCGTGAGCACAATTCTGAGCACATCATCCGGAAGAGTACTCGCAACCCATTCATTACCGATCGGTTAAGACGGCAGTCCAGCTGCCTTCTAAGCTACGGGTCGGGGGTTCGAGTCCCTCCAGGCGCCCTCCCTATCTTCCTGGGGGTTCTGGCAATTTGGCGGCATCGCCGCGCGGCCCGAGGCTAGATACGACTCATGGCCCAATCCTCTCGACACGACCCTTACCGACGCAGTTTTCTACAATGGCCCATCTTCCTTCGTAGGCGCCGCCCTCGTCGACATGGAATCCCCCGAGTATCTGCGACCATTCGGCCCGGTCAACATAACCCCAGGGAGGAGCGGCGCCAAGGCTCAGATAGGCTCGCCCCGTCGGCTTGAGGATCCTCCTTATTTCGGCCACAGCAGATGGCCTGTCCACGGCCATGGAACATAACAGGCCATTGGCAAGAACGAAGTCGACAGATCCATCTTTGATGAAGCTCAGATCGGCGGCTGTCGATTCGTGGGCTTCGATGACCTGGCAACCTCGTTTCTCTGCCTTATTCTTGATCGCTAGGATGCACTTCCGGGCCAGATCGACGGCATAAACCCTCCCGCTGGGCCCAACCATATCGGCCAGCGCGAATGAATAGTACCCCCATCCGCATCCGATGTCTGCGGCCACCTGACCCTTTTGGACATAAGCGGCAATACGCCGGATGGACTTATCCCCGAGCCTGGATATCGGGCCAAGAAACGCCGGCCCTCTCCTGGAGAATATCCAGTGGGCCGTACGCTTGATCTCTGCTTTTGCCGCAAAGGGCCGCCCTTCCGGGACGTTGACCATATCGATCCCTCCTCTCAGTTCACCGCTCATTAGTTAGTCCCCGAGGGCTAGATTGTCAACAACCGGTCCCGATGTCAGGACCCTATCTGCTGTCTTCTCAGCGACGGATCGGGGATTCGAGTCTCTCCAGGCGCGCTTTCCAATTCCCCGAGAAATCTGCCATTTGGGCATCATCCACGGCACTCCAAAATTGTCACAATTTTATACAGCTTTACACTGTTTTAGGCATCCGTTGAGCACAAATTTGAGCACACATTTAGCACGGTGGGATCGCCGTTTTCCTTTCAACTCCATTAAGCCAAGTTAGGCGAGTTTCAGCAGAATCTGTTACACCGGCAATTACAAGGGGAGGAGTCTGTTTACTGCCCAGGACGGCGGATTAGGGTTCAGGCCATTTTATCAAATAAGTTGTATCCGAAATGGCCCAAGACCCGGGGTTCAGGTCAAGGGGGTGGCTCGGTCTCGTTTGGCCGCATTTGGTACTCATCCGCCCGCTCATCCGCTCGTCGGAACCCAGGTCGGATCAATTAGGAGATGTTGACATCCGCTCGAGGCCACGATACTCTCATTTTCATGAGGGAAAGAAGCTATTCAGAGCTAGAAGCGGAGCGATCCCAGGCGGCCAGGAACAGGGATTTCCCATCCCCTTATGGGCTGACTAAAGAACGGGTGCTCGACTTGTGGACAAAAACCTATAACACGGAAGGCAAGCCTGACTGGTCGCACATTCTTCCCTATTACGATAACAATATTCATTTCAGGGATTCCATCCAGGAAATCCGCGGAATCGAAGAATTTACCGCAATGACGGAACGTCTGACAAAGCGCTCAAAAGAGCTGAAAATGAAAATTGTCAATGCTGTCATGGAGGGGAACCTTATTCTTATGGAATGGGAAATGACCATTCAGTTTAAGAAAAATCCGAGTTCCGTTCTATATGGCTCAAGCCGACTGACCTTAAATGAGGAGGGCAAAATTATCCAGCAGAGAGATTATTATGATCTATGGGGAGACATATTCGATAATGTTCCAAGGTTCGGCAAAGCGTACAGGAAGTTTATGATAAGGAAGTTCGGTTGAACGGATGACTATGAGACATGAAGTCATGAGTCCATTAAACAAAGGGGGCACGATGAAAAAAGCCGTCTGCTTCGTAGTGTTTCTATCCCTTTCCTTTATTGGATCCCTAAATGCCCAGACCGGAGTTCGTTTTGGCTTGAAAGCCGGCTACAGTCTAGCCACTCAATATGGGATCGCTCCGGCCGATAACACTTTTATGGTTGATACCCATGGCCGGAATGGTTTTGCAGGAGGCGTGTTCCTCGAATATGCGCTAACTGAATCAGTAGGTATCCAACAGGAGTTATTATATGCGATGAAAGGCTCGCGGCAGAACGTTACGATAACCACCCCTTTTAACGTCAATACGGTTTCTGAGTATGAATTGAACTATTTCGAGCTGCCCATAACAATCAAATACAGATTCGTCAAAATTAAGAATGTGAAGATCTATGGCAGCACCGGTATTGCCCTATCACTATTGCTGAACGGAAAATACAACATTACCAGTACGATCGATATGGGCGGACCTCCGACAATATTGAATGAATCCGGAGACATGAAAGGGCTCGATACCTTCGACTATTCATTCGTCTATGGAGCCGGCGTGGATTTTAAGCTGCTCAATAAGGTATTTTTCATCGAATACCGCATGACCATCGGGTGGAACATTTTAGCTATGCCTAATGCTTCAGGAGCAGACCCCGTTCCGCTACGGAACCAGGATTATATATTTGCCGTCGGCATGTACTTTTGAAAGCTTAGGTCCGTTTAGAACTCTCTGAAGTTGATTGGAGTTCGTTAGGTCGCTGCTCTATATGAAAAACAAAGGATTCGCTAAATATTTCAGGGAATATCAGTGGTCCAATATATTCGCGATGATCAGGAACAACAAGTCTGATCCGAAAATATGTGATGATACTTACTCCGGCAAGCTTGTCGTTATTACAGGCGCGACATCAGGCATCGGATATCTGACCGCAAGAAAATATGCCTCTATGGGCGCCGACCTGATCTGTGTCAATAGAAATCCCGATAAATCCGAAGCCCTCAAGAAGGAGATCGTTAATGATTTCGCCGTGAGGTGTGAGTATATCAGAGCGGATTTGAGCGAGCTTGATGAAATCAAGAGAGTTGCGAAGGAGCTGAATCAACTTCAAAATGAGATCCATGTCCTTATTCATAATGCCGGTATTTATCTTACGAAGAGAGAAACGACGGCAGATGGGCTTGAAAAGGTTCTTGTGATCCAGTATTTAGCGTCGTTCATCCTTAATTATCTATTGATCGATAAGCTGAAAGCCCAGAAAAACGCCAGAATAATCATGGTGAATTCCGAAGGTCACCGTTTTGCCGCCTGGGGATTGAGACTGGACGATCTGAATTGGAATAAGCGCAGATATTCGGGCTTAAAAAGCTATGGCTCCGCCAAGACAGCGCAGCTTCTCTCGATGCTGATCTTCGATGACCATTTCAAGGACACCGGAGCATCCATAAACGCGATGCATCCGGGAGCCGTTAAGACCGATACGGGACAGGAAAACGGACCTGTCTACCGGTGGTTCAAAAGGAATGTGATCGATAAAACTTTGAGGTCACCTGAAATATCGGCCGAGGCGCTGTATTATCTGGGGGTCTCCAAAGAAATGGAAGGGGTCAGTGGAAAATTCTTCAACTTAACCACCGAAGAGATCCCCGCACCCCCGGCCCTCGACAAAGACGTCGCCTCTGAACTCTGGGCCAAGAGCCTCGAATTGGGCGGATTGTCCGCGCTCAAAAAGTGAGTGTTCGATGCGCCGGCCCCTCATGAAGATCCTGGATTAAAACGGTATGGCTGAAAACATCTACGACACCATCATTGTCGGCGGAGGCATGGCCGGATTGACGGCGGCTGCCTACCTGTCGCGGGCCCGACAAAAGGTCCTGCTCATCGAAAAGAACAGGGAATGCGGCGGACTCGTCAATTCCTTTAGCCGCGGCGGATTTCATTTTGACGCCGGAGTCAGGGCCCTCGAAGATGCGGGTATTGTCTTCCCTCTGCTCAAGGATCTGGGTATTCAGCTCGATGTCGTCAAGAGTGAAGTTTCGCTGGGGATCGAAAACAAGATCATCCATATCGAAGACCTGAGCAGTCTGGAAAAGTACAGAAACCTCCTGGCCGAAACATTTCCGGAAAGTGAAGGGGAGATCGATAAGATCCTCGGGATCATCCGGACGGTCATGAAACACATGGATGTGCTCTACGGCATAGAGAATCCCGTGTTCAAGGATCTGAAGCGTGACCGGGAATTCGTTTTTAAGAGACTCCTCCCCTGGCTGCCGAGATTTATTGCGACCGTCGGAAAAATCAACGGCATGAACATCCCGGTAGAGGAGTACTTGACGGGAATTGTAAATAATCCGTCCCTCCGGGACATGATTTCCCAGCATTTTTTCAAAAATACGCCGGCCTTTTTCGCTTTAAGCTATTTTTCCCTTTATCTCGACTATTTCTATCCGAAGGGAGGCGTGGGGAAGCTTCCTGAAGCCCTGAAAAACAAAATATTGGAATGTGGGGGGGAAATAAGGACGGAGACCCGTATTATCCAAGTAGCGGCCAATAAGCGTCTTCTCAAAGACCAGAATAATATCACCTATAGATATGACAATCTTATCTGGGCTGCTGATCTAAAGACACTCTATGAAATAACAGAAACAGAGGACTTGTTGCCTAGGGTCACGAAAGCATTTAACAAGTCAAAGGCCATGATGCTGAAAAGCCGGGGCGGCGATTCTGTTTTTACTTTATTCCTGGGAGTCGATGAATCCCTCGAGGGTTTCAGGCAAATCGCCAAGGGGCATTTTTTCTATACCCCTTCGAAGATCGGCTTGGGGGAAACCCATAGGGGGGAGCTCGATGATCTGCTCAGCCGCTTTGACAAAATGGACAAGACGCAGATCTTGGCCTGGCTGGACAAATTCACCCGATTAAACACGTACGAAATATCCGTGCCCGGACTTAAGGATCCGGATCTGGTCCCTCAGGGCCAGACAGGCCTCATGATCAGTTGCCTTGCCGAGTATGATCTGTTCAGCCTCATTCAAAAGGCCGGCTGGCTTGATGAATTCATTTCTGAACTCGAGGATCGTATTTTGCGGGTCATATCGGATTCCGTCTATCCGATGTTAAAGGATAAGATCATACTCCGCTTTTCCTTTTCGCCCCTGAGCATCGAAAACAGGGTGGGAAGTTCTGAAGGCGCCATTACGGGATGGGCATTTCGAAAACATATGCCGGTTATCAACAGAATTCAGTACTCCGGCCGTTCCGTTCAAACGCCTCTCCCTTCTGTCTATCAGGCAGGCCAATGGGCATACAGCCCCGCTGGTGTGCCCATGTCGATCCTCACCGGCAAACTGGCTGCTGACAAAGCTCTAAAAAGAGCAGGAAATCAAAAATAGTTTGAATCCGGAATGGCCCAAGATCCGGGGTTCATGTCAGCGGTCGTCTTTCCCGCCCCATTAGGGCCCACAAGGCCGAAGATCTCACCTCGAAACACGGAAAAAGAGATCCCCTTAACGGCGGCGTAAGAGCCATAG
>Ga0315276_10006351_pt1 | contig 10900 bp, 8 predicted proteins | sample YL17G05_0_MG_FD_204542 | JGI IMG/M metagenome (GOLD analysis project Ga0315276, IMG submission 204542) | Sediment microbial communities from Yellowstone Lake, YNP, Wyoming, USA - YL17G05_0 | ecosystem: Environmental > Aquatic > Freshwater > Lake > Sediment | place: USA: Wyoming | collected... | reverse complement strand
GTTGGTGCTGGTGCCGCTCCCGGTCTGGAAGACGTCGATCGGGAACTGGGCGTCCCAGCGGCCCCCGGCCACCTCGGCGGCGGCCTGCTCGATGCCCCCGGCGAGGGCGGGATCGAGCAGCCCGAGACCGGCGTTCACCCGCGCACAGACCTGCTTGAGCAGCCCCAGCGCGCGGATGAACTCCCCGGGCATGGGCTCGCCCGAGACCGGGAAGTTCTCCACGGCGCGCTGCGTCTGTGGGCCGTAGAGGGCCGCTGCGGGCACCTTCATCCCGCCCATGCTGTCCTGCTCGATTCGGTATTCGGTCACGGTCACTCCTCGGTGATCTCGAAGCGGCTGCGGATGGCGACCGCGTGTTCCAGCATGGCGTGCACCACGCAGTACTTCGTCTCGCTCAACTCGATGGCCTCCGCCACCGCCGCGGGGTTGATGCCCCGGCCCCGCACCCGGTGGATGACCTCGAGCCGGGTGAAGATCCTGGGATGCTGGTCCAGGCGGCGCTCGGCGAGCACCTCGACCTCATAACCCGTCACCTGCTGGCGCTTCTTGCGCAGGATGCTGATGACGTCCATGGCCGTGCAGCCGCCGAGGGCGGCCTGCACCGCCTGCAGGGGGGTCGGGCCCTCGGCCTCGGGACCGCCGTCGAGCAGGAAGGCGTGCTCGCCGACCCGCACGCCGAAACGCAGGCGCGTGCCCTCGAGGGTCTCGAGATGGAGCGTGGCGTGGCTGGTGCTGTCCGTGGGCGGCTTCAGGGGGGCGTCGCTCATGAGGAACTCCCGCGGCCGCTCGCGCGGCCCGTCTTGCGTTCCGGATCTGCGGCACTCCGTGGAACTGGACGTGGATGGAGTCTATGGGCTTTGCCGACCGTGCGCCAGCGTCGCCTCCCCCCGCGCGTGTTGCCCGCCCGCGCCGCGCTCCCGTAGAGTCCCCGCGTGCCCGCCGTCTCCGTGCTGGTTCCCGTCCACGACGCTTCCGCCTGGCTCACCGCGTCGCTCGCCTCGCTCTGGCGGCAGACCTTCGCCGACTTCGAGGTGGTCGCGGTGGACGACGGCTCGACCGACGGCTCGGGGGAATTGCTGGAGCGCGCCGCCCGGCGCGAGCCGCGCCTGCGCGTGATCCACACGCCGCACCGCGGCCTGCCCCGGGCGATCGCCGCCGCGCACCAGCACGCCCGCGCGCCGCTGCTGGCCCGGCACGACGCCGATGACCTCTCGCACCGCGAGCGGCTGGCCCTCCAGGTGGCGTTCATGAGGGCCCACCCGCGCGTCGCCGTCCTGGGGACGCGCCTGCGCCTCTTCCCCGCCGCAGCGGTGAGGCCCGGGATGAGACGCTGGGTCGAGTGGCACAACGCCCTGCTCGAGCACCACGAGATGGCGCGCGAGGTGCTGGTCGAGAGTCCGCTCGCCCACGCCACCGCGCTGCTGCGCCGCCGCTGGGTCGAGCGCGTGGGCGGCTGGGTGGACCACGGCTGGCCCGAGGACCTCGACCTCTGGATCCGGCTCCTCGAGGCCGGGGCGCGCTTCGCCAAGTTGCCGCGCGTCCTCTACGGCTGGCGCCAGCACGCGGCGAGCGCCACCTGGCGCGACCCCGCGTTCTCGCGCGAGCGCGTCCTCGCGCTCAAGCACGAGGCCCTGGGCCAGGGCCTGCTGCAGGGCCGGCACGAGTTGACCCTCGTCGGCGTCGGCTCGAGCCTGTGCGCCTGGTCGGGGGCCCTTTCCCGCCGCGGGTTCCGCGTGCGCGTCATCGAGCAGGACCGGCCCGCGACGGGTGGCCCCGGCGCCGCGGCCGCGCGCGACTCCGTGCCTCTCCTGCCTGCGCCCGCCGTGCTGGTCTTCGGCGCGGCACAGGCGCGTCGGCGCTGGCGCGAGGCGCTGACACGATCCGGGATGATCGAGGGGCACGACTTCGTATTCGTCGCCTGACGCACCGCATCCGATATCCCAAATGTAGTGCAAACGTCAATTCGCTCGCGATTGCCATTGATTCCGGGGCACGGATATGGCTTATTGTCGCCAGACACATATCTCGAACTGTCCCTCGGAACCGGAGGCCACATGGCAAAGAGACGCAAGAAGCGTACGGAGTACACGCCCGAGCAGCGCGCGAAGGTGCTCGCCGCGGCGAAGGCCGAGAACCTCACCGCAGCGCAGGTCCAGAAGAAGTTCGGCGTCACGCCGGTGACGTACTACTCGTGGCGGAAGAAGTCCGGCGTCACGCGCAAGCGCGGGACCGGGGCCGCGGCGGCGGCCGTGGTGGCCCGCCCGGTCGCCGGCAATCTCAGCGCGCAGGTCCGCAGCGAGGTGCAGAACAAGATGCGGCAGATCATCCCCGGCATCGTGCGTACCGAGGTGAGCGCCTACCTGGACTCGATCTTCGGCCAGAAGCGCGGGCGCGGGCGCAAGAAGAAGTAGACCTCCGCAGGACGCGAGCGCGGCCCGTCGTCATGGCGGGCCGCGCGGCGTTGCGGGTGCGGGCGGGCTCGAACCGCGGCCCCGCCGGCGCCCGGCCCCTCAGGCGCGCGTCAACTCCGCGAGCCGCGCCTGCTCGCGCGGCGAGGGCAGCGCCAGGGCGCAGCCCAGCCCGACCAGCAGGAACCCGGTGAGCACCGCCAGCGCAACGACGATCCCGAACGCGTCGGCCAGCACGCCGATCGGTGCGACCAGCAGCGCCCCCACGCCCCAGGCCGCTCCCATCAGCAGGCTCGAGATGGTCGAGGAGTGCCGGGGCGCCAGCTCCTGCCCGAGCACGATGTTCACCGGCAGCGAGCCCTGCACGATGAACGAGCCGATCACGAGGCAGACCAGCCCCGGCACCACGGGCAACAGCAGGAACGCGAGGAAGCATGGGATCGCGCCCACGAACGACTGCACCACCACCACCCGGCCGCCGATCCTCTCGGCCAGCCAGCCGCCCAGGAACCCGCCCAGCGCCCCCATCGAGAGGTAGGCCGTGAGCGCCGTGCCCCCGAATGCGACCGAATGGCCCAGCCGGTGCAGGTGGATCGGCAGGAAGGTCATGAACCCGTACGAGACCGCCGAGCGCGCCACCACCGCGATGTAGAGCAGCGCCAGCGGCCGGAGCACCGGCTTCAGTGCCCGCAGCGGCGGCGCGCCGACACCGGAGGCCGTGCCCGCCGCGCCCGGCTCGCGCCCGGTGCCGTGCAGGCGCGCCAGCGCCACGATCAGCACCGCGGCCAGCACCAGCCCGGGGAACATCACCACCCACGAGCGCTCGAGCCCGACCCAGCCCACCACCGCCACCGAGATGAGCGGCCCCAGCGAGCCACCCAGCGTGCCGCCCGTGATGAACACCGACATGGCGAGCGAGCGGCGCTCCGAGGCCTGGGTGGCCAGCACCGCCGACTGCGGGTGGAACCAGGAGATCCCCAGCCCGCCCACCATCAGGATCACCACCAGCGCCGCGTACGAGGGCGCCAGCCCCACCGCGCTCATGAACACGGCCGCCACCAGCGGTCCGAAGCCGATCAGCCACGGCCGGCGGACGCGGTCCGCCACCAGCCCGAAGAGCGGCTGCGAGAACGCGGACGAGAGCGAGGCCAGCGCCACCAGCGTGCCCACCATCGCCAGGTTCAGATGCAGGCGGGTGGCCAGCAGCGGCAGCAGCGGCGAGAAGAACGAGGAGTACGCATCGACGGTGAAGTGCGCCGTCGTGAGCAACGCAAGGCGCGGGGTGAGCACGGAGCGCATGGGACCGCCGACGATAGCACAGCGCCCCGCCGGAGTTCAGGCAGGGCGCCGAGACGAGCGCAGCAGCCGGTCAGGCCGCCAGGCGCTCCATCGTCGTGATGTAGCGTTCGGTGCGCGTCACCTCGAGGTACGCCCGCTTGAGCAGCGCTGGCGCGAGGTCGAGCGCCTTCCCACGCCCCACCTGCTCGAGTTCCGCGAACAACCCGGCGCAGGCGATCGCTCCCACCGTGGCGCACATGCCCTTCAGGCCGTGGGCCTCGAACTCGACCCGGTGGGCATCGCGCCCGTTCACCGCCAGCCCCAGTCGCTCGAGCCGCGGCCGGACATCACCGAGGAACGCGCTGAGCAGGGAGTCGCGCAAGGCCGGGATGCCCATGCAGGTCTCCTCGAGCCGCGCGAGGTCGAGCGCCGGCTGGGGGAGGTCGCTCGCGATCTCGTCCCGGAGCGGATCCCCGTCCAGCGGCAGGATGTCCGCACTCGAGAGCGAGGTCACCGTCGGGACCCGCCCGGCGGCCTGGCCCGCCGCCGCGGCCGCGGACGACCGCTGCTCCTGCATCGCGCGCGCGGTCTCGAGGATCTCCGCCGCGTGCGTCCCCGCGAAGCTCTCGGGCGGCGCGCCCAGCTCGCCGCGCACGCCGTGCCGCTGCACCCCGCTGATCTCCGCCTCGGCCGCCTCGATCTCGCGCAGGAGCGGCGTGTCGTCCAACGCGACGGCGACCTTCCCCGGGTCGGTGGCGTCCCGCGACGGCACCACGACGCTCGCCGCGGCGCCCGCGTCGGCTGCGCCACCCGTCAGGCTCTCGACCAGGCGGCACAGCAGCCCGAGGTCCACCGGCTTCGGGATGTACTCGTCCATCCCGGCCGCGAAGCACTTCTCGCGGTCCCCCGGCTCGGCGCTCCCCGTCATCGCCACGATCGGCGCCCGGCGACCCGGCGTCTCGCTCGAGCGCAGTTCGCGCGCCAGCGCATAGCCGTCACCGTCCGGCAGCTGGATGTCCATCAGCACCAGGTCGAACCGCTCGCGCTTCCAGGCCTCGAGCGCCTCGCGCACCGTGGTCGCGGTCTGCAGCCCGTAGCCCAGCCGCTTGAGCGTCCATTGCGTGACCAGCTGGTTCACCGCGCTGTCCTCGACCAGCAGGATGCGCAGGCCGCTCCGCCGCGTCTCGGCCATCGAGTGCAGCGTGACCAGTTCGGGCGTCTCGCCCGCGGCCACAGTCTCCGTCCGCCGCAACACCTCGACCAGCGCTCCGGCCAGCTGCTCCCAGTCGAGCGGCTTGGAGAGATAGGCCGCGAAGCCGCGCGCCCTTGCCCGGGCGGCGTCGCCGCGGCGCCCCGCCGAGGTCACGAGCACCGTCAGCGTGCGGTCGCAAGCGCCCTCCGCGCGGATCGCCGTCCCCATCTCCTCGCCGTCCATGCCGGGCAGCTGCCGCTCGATCAGGGCGAAGCGGAACGGGTCGCCCGCCTCGGCGGCTTCCTCGAGCATCACCAGCCCGACCTCGGCGTTCTCGACCAGCTCGACGCGGCAGCCCCAGGCCTCGAGCCTGATGAGGTACGAGCGCCGCATCGTCGGCGACGGTTCCACCACCATCACCCTCAGGCCCGTGAGTTCCGTCCGCACGGGCGCGGCCGCGGGTGCGAGCGCCGCGTCGCGCTGCTTCTCGAGCGTGACGTCGAACCAGAACGTGCTGCCCTGACCCGGCGCGCTCTCGACCCCCACCGTGCCGCCCATCAGCGACACCAGCCGGCTCGAGATCGCCAGCCCCAGCCCCGTGCCACCGTAACGGCGCGCGATCGAGGCATCGGCCTGCTGGAAGGCCTGGAAGATGATGCCCCTCTGCTCCTCGGTCATGCCGATGCCCGTGTCCTGGAGCGCGAAACGCAGCGTCACCTCACGCTCGTCCTCATGCAGCCGCTCGACCGCCAGCCGGACCCTTCCCCGCTCGGTGAACTTGACGGCGTTACCGCCCAGGTTGAGCAGCACCTGGCGCAGACGGCCCGGGTCGCCCCAGACCCGCGAGGGCACCTCGTCGCGCACCTCGCACTCGAAGTGCAGGCGCTTCTCGTTCGCCATGGGCGCCAGCAGCGCCCCGGCCTCGCTCGTCGTCAATCGCAGGTCGAAGGGCAGGCGCTCCAGTTCGAGCTTGCCCGCCTCGACCCGCGAGAAGTCCAGCGTGTCGTTCACCAGTTCGAGCAGCGACTCGCCCGCATGGAGCAGCACCTCGATCATGCCCCGCTGGTCGCGGTCCAACTCCGTCTCGAGCAGCAGGTGGGCCATGCCCATCATGCCGTTCATGGGCGTGCGAAGCTCGTGCGTCATGGTCGCCAGCAGCTCGCCCTTGGCCCGCGCCGTGGCCCGGGCCCCGTCCAGCTCGACCGTCAATTGCTCGATGTCGCCCAGGAGCGCGGCGTGCTCGCCGTGCGACCGGGCCGGGCTCGCCGCGACCGGGGCGGGCACCGTGGCCCCGCCCGGCGCAGCCGGCGTACCGCCCTTGCCACCACGCGACAGGAACGAGAACGCGGCCGCCAGACCGCCACGCGGACGCGATTCGGTCTGCACCGGCGCGGGGCTGATCGCGGTCAGGCCGGCCTCCGTGCCGGACTCGGGCCCGCGCGCCGTGCCCACGAAGATCATGCCGCCATCCGCGCGCTCGAGCAGGCTCACGCGCGCCGCGACCCGGACCTCGCGCCCCTGGCTCGCGAGCAGCAGCAACGCCACCTCGACCACCGGTGTGCGCCGGCGGCGCTGGCGCAGGACCAGGCGCGCCACGCGGCGCGCCTCGTGCGGTGCGACCAGCGTGGACCAGCGCTGCCCGATCTGGTCGGCGGCCACGCGGCCGGTGAGCGTCTCGAAGGCCCGGCTCAGCCACAGCAGCGCGCCGTCGGCGTCGCAGGCGAAGAGCAGGTCGGGGCTCGCGTCGAGCAGGTCCTGCAAGCCCGGGACGATGCGATGCGAACCCATGGTGCCGTCGTTCATTGTTACGCTTCGCTCGACCATGACGCCTCGGAGGGGTACGAGGTGAATTCGGGCGGGCGAGCCGTCCCGCCGGATTCGATGAATGCCCGGCCCCCGCGCGGGCCCCCTCTTCGTCGGGCGCTCCGCCGTGGAGTCGGGCCCCCACCCCGCGGCGAGCACGCGCTTTGTGCGCGCGCCGGCCGCGGGGCCGGGGGCTGTTCGAGTTTGGTATCGGCAGACGGCCGTCCAGGGTTCAGGTGAAATGCGGGGACGGCGCGCGGGCCGGGCAGCGGCAGGCGGCACCTGCCGCGGGGGGGCGCGTCAGCCCCGCGCGAGGGCCCCTTCGATGGCGTTCACCGCCGCGCTCGCCCCTCGCTCGCCCCGGATCTGGGCCCCGATTTGCTCCGCCCGCGCCCGCACGGCCGGGTCCCCGAGCAGGGCATCGAGACTGCCCGCCAGCCGCCCGGCTCGCAGCCCGTGGCGCTGGACGACGCCTGCCACCCCCAGCCGCGCGCAGCGCACCGCGTTGTCCGGCTGATCGTGGCTGAAGGGCACGATCAGCATCGGCCGGCCGGCGCGCAGGGCCTGGCCCGTGGTGCCGATGCCGCCCTGGTGGACGATCGCCGCCGCGCGCGCGAAGAGCTCGGAGTGCGGCGCGTAGGGCACGGCCATGACGTCACCCGGGAGCCGCCCGGCCGGGACCGCGAGCTGGGGACCGGTGAGGAGCACCGCGCGCCTGCCGAGCAGGCCCGCGGCCTTCACGGCCTCACGATAGAACGTCCCGGCCGCCCAGACCGCGGAGGAGCCGAGCGTGAACACGAGCGGAGGCGGTCCCGCGTCCAGGAACTCCCGCAGCGCGGCAGGCATGCCCTCGCCGGCCCCGTCGCGGTCCCAGAAGGCGAACCCGGTCGTGACCGTCCGCGGCGGCCAGTCGGGCTGCGGTCTGGCGAGCACCGGCGAGAACAGCGCGAGGTTGAGCACGGAGGAGAAGTCATCGAGGAGCGGATGCCCGGACGCGGGCGGCAGGCCGGCTTCCGCGCGCAGCGCGTCGAGCCCGCGGAACCACGGCCGGCTGGTCGCGCGGGCGAGCGCCCACAACGGCTTCCACACCGCCGGCGGGAGCCGCAGCGCCCAGCGCGACGCGGGGGCCGTCGAGAGCACCGGCGGGTCGTGGGCCGAGAACAGGGTGAGCGGCTGGAGCACGGTGTGGACGCGCGGCAACCCCAGCTTCTCGGCCACGAGCGGGACTGCCACGGTCAGGACGTGCCCGACCAGGGCGTCCGCCCCCTCGCAGGCCGCGAGCAGGTCCTCGTAGCTCGCCCGCACGTGGGGCAGGACCAGCCGCCGCACCACGTACTCGGTGGCCCGGGGCGAGGCGATCGCCCGGCGCATCGTCTCGGCCGGGTCGCCGAGATCCGCCAGGTCGGGCCGCACCGCGCGGAACTCGATCCCGGCAGCCTCCACCCGCTCGCGATAGAGGCCGTGCGTGGCGAGCAGCGGCCGGTGGCCGCGGGCCAGGAGCTCGCGGGCCAGCGCGACGTAGGGGTGCAGGTCGCCGAGCGATCCGAAGGTGGTGAGCACCACGCGGGCCATGACCCGGGATGATAGCCGAGGCGCGGCGCAGGCGCGTCCCCCCCGCGCAGGCGCGGAGCTGGCCCTCGGTTGTGGCCAAGCAGAGGCACCATGCGCTCGGCCCCCACGGCGCGCCGGCTCCCGGTACGGTAGCGGAGCTGGCCCGCTGTCATAGCCGAGCGCATGGTGCCTCTGCTCGGCTATGACAGCGGGCCAGCTCCGCTGGGGGCCGTATGGCGACCCGGCCTCCCGCTTGTGCCGCGGACCGCGCGGTTCCATGATGCGTCCCTCGCCCCGCGTCCATCCAGCCCCGGAGGTGCGCCCATGTCCGCGTCGCCCACGACCACCGGCCCGCAGCTGCAGATCGCCGTGTTCATCGACTTCGAGAACATCGCGCTGGGCCTGCGTGACGCCAGCGCCCCCTTCGAGGTGCGGCGCGTCCTCGACCGCCTGCTCGAGAAGGGCAAGGTCATCGTCAAGGTGGCCTACGCCGACTGGAACCGCTTCCGCAGCCACACCCAGAGCCTGCACGAGAACGGCATCGAGCTGATCGAGATCCCGCGCCGCGAGAGCACCGGCAAGAACTCGGCGGACATCCGTCTGGTGGTGGACGCCATGGACCTGAGCTGGAGCAAGGAGCACATCGACACCTTCGTGGTCGTCTCCGGCGACAGCGACTTCTCCCCGCTGGTCGCCAAGCTCAAGGAGAACGGCAAGCACGTCATCGGCCTGGGCATGAAGGCGTCCACCTCGTCGCTGCTGGCCAACGCCTGCGACGAGTTCATCTATTACGAGGATCTCGAGCACGGCCCCGAGCCGGTCAAGGCCGGCGCCAAGCCCGCGCACGACAAGGACGAGGCGTTCCGGCTGCTGGCGGACACCGTGCGGGCGCTGCAGCGCGAGAACTTCGAGGTGATCCAGGCCTCGCTCGTCAAGGACACCATGAAGCGCAAGCGCCCCGCCTTCAGCGAGGCGGCCCTGGGCTACGGCAGCTTCAGCGAGCTGCTGGAGGACGCGCAGGAATCGAAGATCGTCACGCTGCGCAGAGACGAGCGCAGCGGCACCTACATGGTGACCGGCGTGGCCAGCGAGCGGCCCCGGAGGCGGCGGGGCTCGCGAGGCTGAGGGCACGGCGCCAGTCGGCCTCCGTCAGCGTCCCGGCTCACGGCGTCACTTTCCCGGGGCAGTACCGGCACTGGGCGCGCCGTCTCCCTTGAGATCCTGCGTCCCGCCGAGGGTGGCCAGGACCTTCTCGTACATCGCCAGGAGCGCGGAGGTCGGCAGCGCCACGGCGCCCCCGGACTTCGAGTTCGGCAGGTCCGGGCGGAAGGCCAGCAACTGGTCCATGATCGCCAGGCGCACACCCAGATCGGGGTATTGCCAGACGGCACCTTTCTGCGGTCCGTCGCGGGCGCCCAGGCCACCCCACCGGAGGCGTTGCCCCACCTGCCCCCGCTGCGAGGCCCCGGGGGATCCGTAGCGCGCGCGGAGATCGGCCGCCACTTCGCTGACGCTGGACCCCGGGCCGGGCAGCAGGACATATTGCTCGGTCAGCCGCGACCAGGATTCGAGTCGGTCTGCGACCGCGGAGCTCAGCTCCCCGTCGCCAACCCCCGGGTCCGAGAATGAAGCCGCGGACGTGGAGGGCGAACCGGGCGGCAGTGGAGCAGCCGCCTCGAAACGCGCGCGCAGTTCCGGCGGCAGGCGCGGGATGGTCGCCCGGAAGATGCTGTCGCCCACCGCGACCACGCCGAGATGGCAGAGCGTCGCGGCGACCGCGAGGTGTGCCTCGAGCCGCTTCGAGTCCGCCACCAGCGCGCCGAAAGCGGCCGAGGCAGCCTCCTCGGGCTTGCGCTGGGCGAGGTAGAGCGGCACCAGCAGCAACCAGGCGTCGGAGTCCAGCGGCTTCAGCCAGGCCGCGGCCATGAGCGCATCCACGGCCCGGTCGAGGGAGCTGTGCTCGCGCGACTCGAGCCAGTCATGCCGCCACAGCAGCCCCAGGGCAAGGTAGGCGGCAGAGGACTCGGCTTCCGCGACCCGCTCGTAGCCCCGGCGCGCGGCGTGGTAGTACCCCCCCGCGAAGTACACCTGCGCCAGCGAGAGCCGGTAGGTCGGGTTCGACGGCGCCAGACGCACAGCCTCTTCGAGGTTGCGCAGTCCCTCCCGGCGCTGCTCGAGGTCGTCGCGCTCGAGGCAGCTGAGAGCCCGCAGGTAGTGGGCTTCAGCCTCGCGCTCGGTCCGATGCGGAGTCGAAGATGCCCCGGGCCCCGCTGCTGCCGCGGAGAGGATCAGGCCCATCAGCAGGATCATCGGTGCCATGTGGCCACCTTCCTTGGGGGATGTAGAAGAGTCTGATGCCGCGGCGCCGGGGAAGGGTGCGGAAGATGATGGTCGAGCGGGGACTGCGGAGGTGACGAAGCGGAGTCAGGCGGGCCCGGGACCGAACCGGACGGGACCGGCCCCGGATAAGGCGACGCCCCCGACGGACCGGCAGTCATCGCGGTCATTCGGGGGCTGGGTCAAGAGGTACTGGAGGAGGCCGGATTCCAACCGCCCGTTCAGGTCCCGGCTTCCCCGTCGGTCTCCATCTCTCCCTCCGCCGGGTCCTGGGCCTCGGGATCCTCGATCTCCGTGCCCGTGGAGTGCTTGCGGTACCGGCGCGCCTCGC
>Ga0315276_10006346_pt1 | contig 10906 bp, 10 predicted proteins | sample YL17G05_0_MG_FD_204542 | JGI IMG/M metagenome (GOLD analysis project Ga0315276, IMG submission 204542) | Sediment microbial communities from Yellowstone Lake, YNP, Wyoming, USA - YL17G05_0 | ecosystem: Environmental > Aquatic > Freshwater > Lake > Sediment | place: USA: Wyoming | collected... | reverse complement strand
GCCTTTGCTTTTGCTGTTCTTGCCGTGAGCAGCTCAAAGCTTTCGGGTAATTGCTCCGAAAGCCTGGTTTTGATTAAAGTGCATAAGTCATTTTCCTGTGCTCCTGTGCTTATCTCTGTCCGAAAACACAGCAAGTCATCATCCACCTCAATTCCTACACTTCTTGGTAAGGGCAGGGACAGCTTCAGACGAGGATTGAATCCTTCACTATATAGCACTTTTATACCCGCTCGGACGCACGCTCGCTGAAAGACCCTGACTGTTTCAGCGTGTGATAAGAATCTTAGATTACCCCGAACCTTGAATTCAATCAGTACCAGGATGGTTTCGTTTGAAACGGTTATGTCTACCTCCCTAATTTTTATCTCTAATCAAAAAGCTTCGGGCAGAATCGTTCTTGTAACATCACGCAGATAGCTTGAAATCTGCCTTTCGGAATTCATGCCAAGCACTGCTCTGGCGGCATTGTTGCAGTCTTCTATTGTAACTGAACGAATAATTTGTTTTATTTCCGGTATCATCGGCGGAGTAAGTGAAATCGTCCGCACTCCCATTCCCAGCAGCAGCATAATATACTCCGGCTCAGAGGCCATTTCTCCGCAGACGCTAAGCTCTATCTGTGCCTTGTGCGCATCTTGAATGACCGTCCTGATAAGCCGCAGCACCGCAGGGTCCACCGCTGAATATAGCGTGGAGACCAGCTCGTTGCCTCTGTCGACTGCCAGAGTATATTGAGTAAGGTCATTCGTTCCGATGCTGAAAAAATCGACATTTCTTGCAAGTGTAAATGCCGTCAAAGCTGCAGACGGTGTTTCGATCATCACACCTATCTTAATATCTCTATTGTATGCTATAGATTCCTCGTCAAGGTCTTCCATAACATCTCGTAAAATCATCTTCGTCTGCATCAATTCCTGAAGGTGTGTAATCAACGGAAACATTATCTTAACCTCACCGAGAACCGAGGCCCGCAGGATTGCGCGCAACTGTGTTTTGAACATCGTAAGGTTCTGCAGGCAAAATCTAATCGACCTGAGCCCCAAAAATGGATTTGGCTCGCGCGCAAAACGTTTGCTTTGTGTATATTTATCTGCCCCAAGGTCTAAGGTTCTTATTATTACCGGCCGTTGCTTGAAAACCTGGACGGTTTCTGCATAAGCTTGATAATGGTCTTCTTCTGTAGGTTCGCTTGGCCTGTTGAGATATAAAAACTCCGTCCGGTATAACCCTATGCCTTCCCCGCCTTTTTGCAGAACCACTTCCGTCTCACCGGGAAACTCGATATTGCCTAATAATGTTATTCTCACACCGTCCCTGGTTTCAGCCGGCTCTTCTTTTATAGCGTCAAGTCTATGCTCAAGTTCTGCAAATTCGAGCGAATATTTTTCATATTGTCGCATTGTCTCATCATCAGGATTTACAATGACAATGCCTCTATTCCCGTCAACGATGACAACATCCCCCCCGCTGATGGTCTCTGTAAGGTCTTCCAACGCTACCACCGCCGGAATACCAAGTGACCGCGCAACAATTGCCGTATGGCTTGTTCGTCCGCCCGCATCGGTTGCAATGCCTTTCACAAATTTCTTATCAAACTCAGCTGTTTGGGTAGGACTTAAGTTTCGGGCAACAACCGTGACCTCTTCGGTCAAACGCTCGACATCTTCACGCTTGCCTCCGACAAGCTGCTTGAGTAAACGTCTTTCAATATCGTAAATATCTGCCGCACGTTCGCTGATGTAAACGTCTTTTATTTTGGCGAAATTTGATGCAATCTCTCGCAGCGCCGCCGAAACAGCATATTCGGCTGTAACCGATTCCGAATGAATCAAATCCGTTATTCTTCGCCGCAGATTTTTGTCACGCAAAAAACTTAAATGAACAGCAAAGATATCTTTTATTTTACGTTGTTCTATTGTCTTTTGCTCTGCTTCCAGTTGGGTTAATTCATCTGCCGCTGCTTTAAAAGCGTTTTTTGCCCGTTGAATCTCTATCATCCGTTGTGTCGGTTTTACGGAGCGCCGAGGAATTCGATAATCTTCGGAATCGATAATCAGCGATTTGGCAATGGCAATACCCGGCGAAACAGCTACTCCTTTTTTTATTTCCATTGCAAACTTCTACCAAATCTTAACCTTTTTTGCGCTCGTCCGGTGTCGGCTCATCGAAATGCTTCTCTTCCACAAGTTCTTGCAGAGCATTGATGGCTTGTTGGGCATCTGCACCTTCAGCTTTAATTTTCAGCTTGGTGCCGCAGGTTGCGGCAAGCATGCTCATCTGCATAATACTCTTGCCGTCCACGTTGTTTTCATTGTTACTGACCGTAATATCGCACTCAAACCGGTTTGCAACATCAACGAATTGCATCGCGGGGCGCATATGAAGTCCGTCCGCATTTTTTATCTCAACTCCCGTTTCACAAACCACTTTTCCCAACGTATTTTCTTCCGCCCGCATTTGCAGGCTTTGTGCCCTTTGTATTACATCCATAAATTTGTATTGTTATAAAGACGGATTTTCATCTGCCTCTCTGAGAAGGTCCTCAATCTCTGCGGAATCTTTTGATTGCCTGAGGAACTTGCGGAATTTCTCTTCCTGCAAATGCTTGAAGACGTTCTCCATTACCTGTAAATGTTTGTCTGGGTTATCAACAGGGCTGATTATTAGTATCACCGAATAAGCCGGTTGTTTATCCAGCGATGAGAAATCAATACCAGCACTGCTTTGACCGATTGTAGCAACCACATCTTTGACCACCTTATGTTTCACATGAGGCACAGCAACACCCTTGCCCATGCCCGTACTTGCTTCATTTTCTCTTTTTATAACCGCCTTAATAATTTCTTCACAATTTCCTTTGCCGAGCTGGCCGGCTTTATGAAGGGCCGAGACAAGCTCTCTTATTACACCGTTGCGGTCCCTGGTTTTCAGCTCCGGAATTATCGCCTCAAAACAGATAAAATCTGCAAACTTCATCTTATCTCCCTGAAATTACGCCTTAACTGTCCTGCCCGACTAAGTCACAATCACAAAACATATTATTGCAAAAATGCAAGTTATGCCGGTTCTGCCCCTCCCGCATGTTTATTGTCGCGTTCCTTGCCCTTTTTCCTTCTGAGCTGTTCTTCAAGTTTATGAACAGCTGCGTCAATACAGCGATAAATGTCTTCGCCGGTTTCGGTAACAACAAAAAGCTTACTATGTTCGCCCCTCGCAATTACCTCCACGCTTGTCTTGCCGCTCTGCTCACCGTCGATAATCACCTCAATCTGGTTGATACTGCTGTAATATTTGGGAAGCTTGGATGTCTTTTCCTCTGCATACTTTTTGACGGCTTCTGTTATACCGATATGTTTACCAGTTATAGTAAAAAGCAAAGTCAATCTCCTTAAATTTTCTTCCAACAAAATTCGTTTTTATTCTTTAGCTGCCAACTCAGGTATCGGCAAAGCCCCGGTTTCATTGCCTTCGCTCAACTGCGGTGATATGACCCCTCCGCTAACGATAAACCTAATTGCATCTTCTATTGTCATACCGGCATCTATAACTTCATCTTTCGGGACCAATATCACAAAACCTGTAAGTGGCGAAGGTGAGTTAGCAATAAAAACAGACAAAAATTCTTTTCCAGTTTTATCTATTATTTTTTTAATCCCTGAGCCGGTAACCATCCCAACCGACCAAATACCTTTCCGCGGATACTCGACTAAAACAACCCTCGAAAATAACTTTTTCTGCTCTTCCGGATTCAGTAGAAAATCGGTAATTTGTTTTACGTAAGGGTAGACCTGTTTTAAAAAAGGCGTATTCATTATGAACTTTTCAATCATTCGCCATAGCGTTCTACCCACAACACTGGTCAGTACTACACCCACTATACACACCATGACCACAGCTATAAGAAAACCAGCTATAGACCCCCACCCGTCTACCCAGAATCTGACCATATCCTCTTCGGTAAGGTAGTGTTGCCCATCCTGTAAAGACATTACCAGTCGAACTATCCCGCGGTTTATATAGACGCTGATATTTTCCTGGATGAACTTGTAGCCCCAGAGGAATATCCAGATTGTTAAAATACTCGGCAGTAGTACCGCCAGCCCACGCAAAAAGTAGCTTCTAAAACGTCCTCTATTATGCATATTTTTAACAACAAGTCCTTTGCTGTTATAGAGTTACCGATTTTTAGCCAACCTCGACATACAAAGGCTGGGCATAAAAACCGTATTCTATCTGAAACGCTGTAATTTAATCTATGGACTTATTATAGTCAACAGAAAAGTCCTTCGGCAGATGTGTTCCCATCAGGTGTATCACAGCTCCGGGGAGAGACCCCGCAATCCACAGCACACGTTGTGCCATCGCCAGCGCCGATGCGTGATTTGTCGTCACTTGCGCTCCCTCGAACATCACACGCACCGACCATTCCACCACCCCGACTCCGCCAGGCGTAAGCGGAATCGTCCCCAGCAGCCAGGAAACGGGAAAAAAGACAAAGTAATACTTAACATCCGCCTCAACTTCTAACCCCTCACCAATTATCCACAACCCCAAAATAAATACCCCCTGACAGCAGAAAGTCAGTAGCAAACTGGCAAGAATCGCCAGTTTCTTTTTGTAGTAAATCTGCACCGCTTGTCTGATTCTGCTCAGAGCTGTTGCCGCCCGATGACTCACGCGTGACACGCTACTGCGAACCATTTTCCTTCCGTTTTTTGTCAGAATCAGGCCCAACTCGACCACTGTAACTACAAGGAGTATCCCTGCCAGCACCCACTTGTGCATCCACATAGCTTTAATGAGGGGTATTTCGGCGTATCGTTGCAGCATTTCCTGCCGGGTCGCTGAAGGAACAAACCAATACCCCCCCGCCGCCATCAATAACAACCCTAACACACCTATCATGCGGTCAACTATAACGCTTGTCGCCGCTTCTACTTTCCGGTCAGTATGCTTTGTCACGTACCAGGCACGCAGGACGTCTCCGCCGACCGAACTTGGTAACGCATTGTTGTAGAGCAGCCCCAGGAAATGCAGCCGAACAGCAGCCCAGTACCCTATTTTGACTGATTGCACTCTAAGCAGCAGGTACCATCGCGACACGAATATCAACTGGCTCGCACCGTACAAACCTAAAGCGCATATCGAAACCCATACGTTCAACTGTAGCAGCAGCCGGCCGAGTTCCGGCCAGTCAACCTTTCTGAATGCCAGATAAAGTGCGCCTGCTGCTATGATAAACCGCAGTGCATGCCACAGGTATCTTCTTCTGCCGGCTTTGATAGGAGACATCGCAATAAATACCTTAAAAAACTTGTTTTCGTAAATAATAACCGGTAAATTGATTGCTGACAATTGAAATTTAGCTATTTAAGGGTCCGACAAATGGCTGCAAAGCAGAATATCGAAGAAGGTGCTGATTTTAACCCGAAATTTGACAGCAACGGCTTAATTAAGGCAATCGCTCAGGATGCAAAAACAGGCCAGGTCCTGATGGTCGCCTCTATGAATCGACAGGCACTTGATTTGACAATTCAGACCGGCTACGCCACATATTTCAGCACATCGCGCCAAAAGTTATGGAAAAAAGGCGAAGAAAGCGGACACACCCAGAAAGTAGAACAAATACTCGTTGATTGTGACCAGGACTGCCTGCTCCTCAAAGTAACTGTTGACGCCGGCCAGTGTCACGTCGGCTACCAGTCCTGTTTCTACCGCAAATTAAAAAAAGGCAGCAACGATCTCAAATTCATCGCAGAAAAAACCTACGACCCCCGCGAAACTTACAAAAAATAGAAGCAGCCACCATAGTTCAAGAAAAATCGCTCTGAAAGTCGATATAAACAGTTGTATCCTATGGGTAAAACTGTGTAAACACTATAGCGGGAGCAAACGTTGACAAGGATTATCGAAAAGCGCCTTTCTTTGCACAAGCGCCTCACAAATCAGCAGCAACAGAATGACGCCTTACAGTCCCAGTTCACTCAACTGCAGGCCCTTGCCAACATCGGCACCACTACCTGCATGATCGCTCACGAAATCAATAATTTGCTCACGCCTCTGGCTAATTTTGCGGCCCTTTCCCTAAAAAATCCTGATGATAAACTCCTGTCCGAAAAGGCACTTCAAAAAGTCGTCCGCAATTGCGGGCACGCCTCTAAAATTATGGAAAGTATGCTCGCCGTAGCAAATGGCCAGGCACATGAGAAGCAAAACACACCTCTTATTGCTTTGGTTGAAAATGTTTTTAACTGTCTATGCCGGGATTTCGCAAAAGATGGTATAACTGTAGACATGGAAATCCCGCAGGATTTGACAGTTTGGGCTGTCCCTGTTCAGATTCAGCAGGTTTTAATGAATTTAATTCTTAATGCCCGCGACGCAATGCTGCCTCGCGGCGGCGTCCTGACCATTAAGGCCTCGGACGCTGTTGATGCCGTTCAGATAGAACTTACCGATACCGGCTGCGGAATTGCACCAGCCGACTTGGAAAAGATTTTTCAGCCGTTTTTCACTACAAAGGCAAACGGGAAATCGCCGTCACAGCACTCAGGTTCCGGACTTGGTCTTTTCTTTGTAAAAAGAATAATAGATGACCATCGAGGCTGCGTTTCGGTCGAATCCAAACCAGCCGGCGGAACAACATTTAGAATAACACTGCCCAAACCGCCGCCGATAGAATAATCCTCCGGAACGCAAATCTGAAATTAAATATGATGTCGCCGAAAGTTACTAATACTTTTGTTTTCTTAATACTTGTAGCGCTTTCGCTTGTAATTTTCGCCGATAGTATGACCAAGCCTCTTGGTCGTGATGAGCAAGTGTACTGCACCGCCGGCGTTCTGATGGCACAGGGCAAAATGATTTACAGTGATTTTTCATATCCATCGCAGATGCCGTACCATCCATTACTCTACGCCGCCCTGTTCAGGATATTGAACACGACACATTTCCTGCTCGTCGCTCGAATCTTCTCGTGTTTTTGCGATGTCCTCGTAGTCGTTTGTATCGTCGGTATATACAGGCGCATCTTCAGTTCCTTTCCGATTTCCGCATCGCTTTTAGGAATCTTGGCTGCTGTCCTGTATGTATTCAATCCTTTCGTCGATTATGCCAACGGCTTCGCTTGGAATAACGATGTTGTAATCTTATCTGTCTTACTGTCATTTTGGCTGTTCATATCCGTTGATTTTAAGGACAAGTCAGGATATTGGCGGGTTGCCGTCATCGCCGCTTTACTGACCTTGGCAACCTGTATGCGGGCAACTTTAGCCCTTGTGCAGCTGTTGTTTTTCGTTTTTTTGCTGTCACGGCCGGCTGATTCGATAAAGCAAAAATTTAAAACCATCTTATCGTTTTTAATTTCTGCGGCTGTTGTCGCGGTTTGGCCGCTTTGGACAATTGCTCAGGCTCCGCGGGCGTTTTTTCTAAACCTCTTCCGGGTATCCATACTTAACGATGAATGGGTGCATCAAAGCGGTATGTTTCATAGCAAGCTCGATATGATACTTCTCATCCTGGCAACACCAAGCTGCCTTGCCCTTATCTGGATAGCGATTTTCCTCTGCGGGATAGTTACTTGGAAACGTCGCGAGCTGACAATATCTAACACGCAAAATTTATTACTTGCCGTTCTGCTGGCTTGCGTCTTTTTTATCATCGCTCTGGCTATGCCGATAACATGGGAACAGCACCTCGCGCCGCCGGTTCCTTTCATCGTAATAAGTTTTGCTTTCCCGCTTCTATACCTGAGAAAACTTGACTCTGGTGCCGGCCCCAGTAAGCATTTTAAGCCGGCCTGTGTTTTAGTAATTGCCTGTGCGGTTGCGGTAGTGGTGTCATACCCTATTGTCCTGCAGAGGATCCCGAAGCTTTTTCGTCCGCAGAGCTGGACGCCGGTTCAGCTGCATCGGATTTCGGAAGATATTGCCAAAAAGACTAAAAGTCCGAAACTGATACTTACCCTAGCTCCTCTTTACGCCCTCGAGGGCCGCTGCGATATCTATACCGAACTTTCCGCAGGCTCGTTTGTTTACAGGGTCGCCGATTCAATGACGGCTTCCGACCTCGAAACTGTCAAGGCTGTAGGCCCAAAAACACTTAAAGCCTTGCTTGAAAAGTCCCCGCCATCGGCTGTGATACTTGACGTAGAGCTTGGTTTTCTCGAAGACCAGCTTTTCCAGATGACCGTTCAGGACGACAGTAAAAATTGGGAAGGAGAAAATTACAAGGATGGCCCCACAGTCTACTTCAGACGTTAATCCTGCGGTTTATTACCCCCGCTAATTTTCGTCTATAATCGCTTTTGCTATATCGTTGAGTGCCTCTCGTGTCCCTCCCTTGCTTTTATTGGCCAGAATGGAAAATATATATTCCCCCTCCTTGCTGCTGCATACACCCGAAAACGTTGTAACGCCGGCGATATATCCGGTCTTGCCAAAAATTTTGCCTTTGTATTTTTCTTCTTTGAAATACTTGCCTATTGTTCCGTCCACCCCGCCTGTCGCAAGCGAATTTTTATAAACCTCCCAGTCCTTGCCCTTGTAAACATCTAATAATACTTTCGCAATGGCATTTGCGCTAAGCATATTTTTCCTGCTTAGACCGCTGCCGTCGTCGATATAAAATTCTCCACTTTCAATCCCGAGTCCGAGCATATAATTGCTGATTAATTCTCGCCCCTTCGCCCAGCTTCCGTTTTTACCGTCCGGAGCTGCTTTGGCTGCGATGATTTTTAAAAGCGCCTCTGCCGCCAGCCCGAGACTGTTCTTGTTGCAGCGGGTGAGGCAATCGGTTATCGGCGTGCTGTATTCAGCGATTTTCTTGAAATCGCAATCCTTAGGTATCGGCTTTGAGATTATTTCCCCATCTGCTTTAATTCCTGCACCGGCTAAATGCTCCCGCAGCAAAAATCCGAAAAACTCGGCAGGTCCCTCAATCGCATAATCGAACGGCCCTTCCTGTTTTTCACATTTGCCCTTCAGGGTGATACTATTCGGCCTCTGATTGCGATATGGCCCAACCGCGCTTTTACCTTTCTGGATTGGCTTAATCTCATTGATTATTTTTACGAAGCCGGTTTCCGGCTTAGTGTCGACGGTTATGTTGCCGTTGGTATTTTTAACAGTTATCGCGATGCAATTGTCATTATAGTTCAGGCCGCTCACTTCGCAGGCATACCATTGGTTTAACTGTTCCTTTGGCCAGTTCGGATGTACCCGTTCGTTATCGAATATGCTCCCGTCGACGATAATGTCCTTGATGGCTGTTTTGCTGTTTTGTTTTAGCGATGCCGCTATATCTTTAAATATCCACCCCGGCTCCCTTTGGTATTTAACGTCAGTAACTTCGTCGCCCAATAGCGGGTCGCCGCTCCCCTTTACTGCTAACTTATCCCCGCAAAGACCGACCTTTGTTGTAAACTTGTAATCCGGCCCTAAGTATTTCAGTGCCGCTGCACTGGTAACTATCTTCATATTTGAAGCCGGCATCATTGCCTTGTTCGCATCGTGGCTGTACACCACCTCGTCCGAATCTGCTTTCACGATGGCAATGGAAAATTGAACCCCCTTTTGCGAGGACTTATTAATAATGCCGTCGATTCGTTCTGCCATCCCCGCCGAGGCAATGTTGATAAGGCCGATACTTAATACCGCCGAAACTACAAATTTCTTTATTTTAGTATTCATAATGGGGCAAGTTTCTACCAAAAATACCTGCACATTTCAAGTGGAATAATAACTATAAAAAAACAGGGCTGGGAGCGGAGGGAGAGGAAAAGCGATATTACCCAGCCCTGTTGATTGCACTACCTACTTTTACACTTACCGCCTGATTTTGTCAAGTAAAAAACTCATTTTCTTCCGCCACCCCTCGAAGCGCAGCGGAGGCCCCGGAAATCCGTTATCTGGGGCCCATACACTAATTCCCAAATCGCAAATTTTCGATATTTATTGCCTCTTGCAAATTATTCGGCAGGGTTTAAACTAATGGCCTATGGGAAAGAAAAAGAAATCCAAAACTCAGGCTACCGGCAAACCCTCCTCTCTAATCGATACCCGCGTCATTTATTGTGGCGATAACCTCGACCAGTTGAAAAAATTCCCCGATGGATGCGTTGACCTTATCTATATCGACCCGCCTTTTAACTCTAATCGCAATTATGAGGTCTTCTGGGGCGAGACAAAGGAAAAACGCTCATTCGAAGACCGCCACGCCTCAACGCAGGCCTATATCGACTTTATGCGTCCCCGCTGCGTCGAGTTGCACCGCGTAATGAAGAGAATCAGTGGCACGCCAGCAAGGCCCAAGGGAGTCGCAGCATGAGCGATGGCGAAGCAAAATCACCTGAGCGTCCGTCTTTTCATCTCCGACTGAGGGAACAGAATATCCCAGACGAAAAACTTCTCGCCGACCTCCGTCGTGTCTCCGAACTCTCCGTCCAAGGCAAAGTGTCTCAACTTGACTACAAAAAGCATGGGAAGTATCAACCTGGAACAATATCCAGAAGATTCGGGTCGTGGAACAACGCCCTGCTGAAGGCTGGATTGCCTATTAACAATGAGTTCAATATTTCGGACCTGAGGCTATTCGAGAATCTTGAGAGTGTCTGGATCGCACTCGGTCGCCAGCCGGGCAGGCGTGACATGGTCGAGTCGCTCTCCGAGTTCAGTGAAGGTCCTTATATCCGCCGTTTCAAGTCTTGGAACAAGGCTCTCACATCCTTTATTGATTACGTTAACGAGGGAGGTGCAACGGGGGAGTTGCCTTCCGAAGAGCAAACCGTCAGCGATACCCGGAGGACAGGGCGTGATGTCAATCTCAGATTGAGGTTTCGCGTCATGCAAAGAGACAGGTTTACTTGCAAGAGTTGCGGCAAGAGTCCAGCCACCCATCAAGGAGTTGT
>Ga0315276_10006345_pt1 | contig 10906 bp, 9 predicted proteins | sample YL17G05_0_MG_FD_204542 | JGI IMG/M metagenome (GOLD analysis project Ga0315276, IMG submission 204542) | Sediment microbial communities from Yellowstone Lake, YNP, Wyoming, USA - YL17G05_0 | ecosystem: Environmental > Aquatic > Freshwater > Lake > Sediment | place: USA: Wyoming | collected... | reverse complement strand
TCATCACCCTCGACGGCCTCGAGACGCCGGTGGGGCCGGGCTCCACCGTGACGGCCGTTGCCATCGTCAACTCGCTCAAGGTCCGGATCGCCGAGCTGCTGGTGGAACGGGGGGCCATGCCGCCGGTGATCACTCGCAGCACGGTCGTGGGCCCCGAGCAGTCCCGGGCCCTCTTCGACGCGGCCTATCGGGAGCACGCGCGGCGTCTCGCGCGTGCGATCATCCAGCAGGGGAACGCAGACCCCGCACAACAGGAGGTGTGACGGACCAACCTGCGGTAGCTCCCAAACGCGTGGTACCAGTTGCTGACCGGACGCCCAAACCTGCGGGCGCCGGCGCACGAGGAGGAGTGAATGTTCGACAGGCAATCTCGCGTGACGCGGCTCGTCGTCGGCCTCGCGGGCCTGGCCATCGTCGTCGGCGCCTGCGGCGGCGGCGGCAGCAGCGGCAAGTACTCGATCGGGTATTCGAACGGCGGCGGCGTCGGCAACGGCTTCCGCGAGGAGCAGGTCTGCACCGCGAAGGCGCAGGCCCTCGCGTCGGGCAAGGTGGAGACGCTCACCACGATCCACCGGAACACGGATGCCGCGGGCCAGCTCGCGGACATCCGCGACCTGATCGCGAAGGGCGTGAAGGCGATCGTCTTCAACCCGAACGACCCCGAGGCGCTCAACCCGGCCCTCCAGGAGGCCAAGGCCGCCGGCATCAAGACCGTCTCGGTCGACGCCTTCGTGACTGACCCGGACACGTACAACCTGTACAACAACCAGGTCGAGTACGCGTACCTCGGCGCCAAGTGGCTGTTCGAGAAGCTTGGCGGCAAGGGCAAGGTCTACTACATGCGCGGCTTCGCCGGCCACCCGGCCGACACCGACCGCCACACCGGCTTCCAGAAGGCGCTCGCCGAGTACCCGGACATCGAGGTCCTCCCGACCATCGAGGGCGAGCACACCGGCTGGGATTCCGCCAAGACCACCGAGCTGATCAACAACTTCATGGCCAGCGGCCAGTACGACACGATCCAGGGCATCTGGACGTCCGGCATGGACGGTGAGGTCGTCGAGGCCATCAAGGCCGCCGGCAAGAAGTTCGTGCCGATCGTCGGCGCGGACCGTGGCGTGTTCGTCAAGCCGCTCCTCGACCCCGCGGGCTACCCGGGCCTCGAGGGCGCGGCCGTCACCAATACCGCCGCCGTCGGCGGCGCGGGCGTCGCCCTTGCGCTCAAGCTCCTCGCTGGCGAGAAGGTCGCGACCGATCCGGCAGCGCCCCAGCCGAACACCGTCCTCCTGGTGCCGGTCGTCGCCGACAACGGGAGCGACGCGGGCAAGAAGACACTCGAATCCTGGCTCGTCGAGGGCCTCGACCCGTCCTGGCCGCTCGGTCTCACGATCGACGGCTGGACGACCTACACCCCCGAGCAGGCCATCGCCTGCAAGGGCCCGGGCGACAAGTAGCCACTCGCTCGAGTCGACCCACGCGGGGGATGCCGGTCCGCCGGCATCCCCCGCGGAATCTCTCCCCGCCCCACCGGGACCGATGACCCTGACCACCACCGACCTCCTGCTCGAGGCGACGGACGTCTCGAAGACCTACGGCGCCGTCGTGGCCCTGAAGTCCGCGTCGCTGGCCGTCCGTCCGGGCGAGGTCCACGCGCTCATGGGCGCCAACGGCGCGGGCAAGAGCACCCTCGTCAAGATCCTCACCGGGGCGGTCCATCCCGACAGCGGCCGGATCGCGATCCGCGGCCGGGAGCGCACCGTCCACTCGCCCGCCGAGGCGCGTCGCGGCGGCATCGTCTCCGTCTACCAGGAGCCGGCCGTCATCCCGGACCTCGACATCCGTGCCAACCTGCGCCTCACCGAGACGCCCGTGGAGCTGTTCCGCCACTGGCTCGCCGAGCTCGGTGTGGCCGACCTCGACCTCGCTACCATGGCGCGGCGGGTCCCGCTTGCCACGCTCCGGATCATCGACCTCGCCCGCGCTCTTGCGATCGAGCCCGACGTGCTCATGCTCGACGAGATGACCGCGGCCTTGCCCGCCAACCTCACCGAGCGGGTCCTCGAGGTGGTCGGCCGCCAGCGGGGCGGAGATCGCTGCGTCGTCTTCATCTCGCACCGGATGATCGAGATCGCCGCCGTCTGCGACCGCGCCACGGTGCTGCGGGAGGGCGAGACGGTCGGCGTGGTCGACGTGACCGAGGGCTCCGAGGAGCGGATCGTCCAGCTCATGCTCGGCGTGATCGCCGACGATATGTCGGCGGGCGTGGTCGATACGGCCGCGCGAAGACGCCGGAGCGCCGACGCGCAGCCCCGGCTCTCCGCCCGCGGGCTCGCCCACGGCGCGAAGCTGCACGACGCCTCGTTCGAGCTGTATCCCGGCGAGGTGCTCGGGGTCGTCGCCCTCGAGGGCCAGGGCCAGGACGAGCTGTTCAACGTCCTGGCGGGTTCGGAGCGCCCGAGCGGCGGCGAGCTGCTCGTGGAAGGGGCGCCGGTCTCATTCCGCCATCCCGCCGACGCGATTATGGCCGGCCTCGTGTACGTCGCGGCGGACCGTGCCGAGGCCCTGCTCATGCAGCGCTCGGTCCGTGAGAACATCGCCCTCCCGTTCACGACCCCCTTCCGGCGATGGGGACTCATCGATCTCGGCACGGAACGGAAGCGGGTGGACGGGGCGATCGCCACGCTCCAGATCGACACGCGGGCGAAGGGCGAGGTGCGGCGGCTCTCCGGCGGGAACCAGCAGAAGGTGACGATCGCCCGCTGGGTCGCCGGGGGCGTGCAGACGATGCTCTGCTTCGACCCCACCCGGGGCATCGACATCCGCACCAAGCAGCAGATCTACATCCTGCTGCGCGACCTGGCTGAGGCCGGCGCCGCGGTCCTCCTCTACACCTCCGAGTTGAAGGAGATCCAGCTCGCCTGCGACCGGGCGATCGTGATCTTCGGCGGCCGCGTGGTGGCCGAGGTTGACGCGGCCGACGCGGACGAGGCGACGCTCCTGCGTGCCGCGTACAACCTCAGGTCGGACGCCCTGATGCCCGAGGAGGTCGCCGCCGGGCTCGCTGCGGAGGCCGCGGCCGAGGGACCGTCCGACGCCGATGGAGAGGCGGGCCAGCCGGTGGGCGATCGATGACCGCTGCCGCCGGCGCCGTCGACGGTCCTCGCACGCGCCCTGCCGAGATGGTGATGGCGTGGGCGCGGCGCAACACCTGGACGATCGGCCTCCTCGGGTTCCTCATCGCCCTCCTCGCCTTCACGAGGATCATCCAGCCGAGCTACGGAGTGCCCGGCATCCAGGGGCTCGCGAGCGCCGTGCTGCCCCTGGCGCTCGCGACCGTCGCCCAGGCGATCGTCGTCATCTCGGGCGGGATCGACCTCTCGATCGGCTCGATGATGGCACTGACGAGCGTGGTCGCGGCCTCCCAGATGGAGGGCCAGGGCGAGGCGTTCGGGATCGCCGTGGTTGTCGGCGTCCTCCTGCTCGGCCTCGTGCTCGGCGCCGTGAACGGCGGGCTCGTCGTGGTCACCCGGGTCCCGGACATCGTCGTCACCCTGGCGATGTCGTTCGTGTGGGCCGGCTGCGCGCTCCTCGTCCTGAAGACACCCGGGGGGGATTCGGTGGACTGGCTGCGCCAGCTCGTCCTCGGCTCGCTCCTCGTTCCGTTCATCCCGAAGGCCGCGGTGGTCCTGGTCGTCATCGTGGCCGTCATATGGATCCCGCTCCGGCGCTCCCGGCTCGGCCTGTCGATGTACGCGATCGGCAGCAACCAGCTGGCCGCGTTCCGGAGCGGCGTCGCCGTCGGCAGGACGAAGATCCTTGCCTACATGTTCACGGGTCTGTTCGCGGCGCTCGCCGGGCTGAGCCTCACGGCGAGCACCGGCGTCGGGACGCCGGTCCCCGGGCCCTACACGCTCCAGAGCGTCGCCGCGGTGGTCCTCGGCGGGGTCAGCCTCGCCGGCGGGCGCGGCGGCGTCTTCGGGCCGATCGTCGCCGTCGCCATCCTCCGGCTGGTCCGGACCGACATGACATTCCTCAACGTGGACACCAACCTGGCGACCGTCGCGGAAGGGATCATCCTCATCGGCGTGGTCATGGCCGGAAGCCTCATCGAGATGCGGAGGCGGCGCGCATGAGCGGAACCACCGCCACGCCCGCGCGCGATTCCTGGCGGACGGCGGCCGCATGGCGCAGCCTGTTCCGCGACCGGCCGCTCATCCCGCTGCTCGCCCTGCTCGCCGTCCTGGTCGTCATCATCGCGCTCGTCCGCCCGGGCATGGTCGGCCCCGAGTGGGCGGGTGTCGTCCTGCGTACCGCCGTGCCCCTGGCGATCCTCGCGGGCTGCCAGACGCTGACGATGCTGACCGGCGGGATCGACCTGTCGGTCGGCGCCGTCGCCTCCATGTCCGGGTTCGTCGTGGCGACGCTCGTCTCGGGGCCGGGAACGCCCGCCGGGATCGTCGTGGCCCTCGTGGCCGCGGCGCTCGCGGGGCTCGTCACGGGCATCGGCGTCGGCGTCTTCCGGGTCCACCCGCTGATCATGACCCTGGGCATGAGCCTGGTGGTCCTCGGCCTCGCCAACGTCTGGCAGCTGCAGATGGTCCAGACCGGGACGGGGGTTCCCGACGAGTTGCGGTGGCTCGGGTCGGGCACGTTCCTGGGCATCATCCCGCACAGCCTCCTCGTCTTCTTGCCGCTTGCAGCGGTGATCCTCCTGGCGCTGCGACGGACCGGGTACGGACGGATGCTGTACGCGATCGGCGACAACCCGGTCGCCGCGCGCCTGTCGGGTGCCCGCGCCTGGCAGGTGGTGGTCGCCCTCTACGTCATCTCGGCGCTGATGGCGGCGGTCGCGGGGTTCCTGCTCGCCGGTCTCACCAACATCGCCGCCGTGACGCTTGCCGATTCGTACGTCCTGCCGTCCGTCGCGGCGGCGGTGATCGGCGGCACGTCGATCATGGGCGGCCGGGGCGGCTACGGGGGAACGATCGTCGGCGCGCTCATCCTGACCGTCCTCACGTCGCTCCTGTCCGCGCTCGGGTACCCCGAGGCCGTGCGCCAGGTCCTCTTCGGTTCGATCATCGTCGCCGTCGCGGCCGCGTACACGCGCGTCACGTCGGAGTCCTGAATGTCGGTGGGGTCGACCATGAACGGGACGCCGCAACCGGCCGGGGCTGCAACCCGCCACCTGGGCCTGGACCTGGGCGCCACGAACCTCAAGTGGGCTGTCGTCGAGCGCGAGGGCGGCGCCTGGCGCACGCTCGCGAACGGCCAGACGGCCACGCGGGTCGTCCCGGACCCGGACGCCGTGCCGGACGCGGTGGTGAACCAGCTGATCGAGCTGGCACTCCTGGCGATCGACACGGCGGGGCCGGTCGCGAGCGCCGGGCTCGGCATCGCCGGCCTCTTCGACCCCGCAACCGGCCGGGCCCGCTTCCTCCCGAACGTGCCCGGCCCGTGGGCCGGCCACCCCGTGGCGGAGCCCGTGGCCCGGGCGATCGGCATGCCCGTCTTCCTGATCAACGATGCCCGCGCCTTCGGGCTGGCCGAGCTGCGCCTGGGAGCCGGGCGCGGAGCCTCGACGATGGTCGGCCTGACGCTCGGGACGGGGGTCGGGGGCGTCGTCGCCATCGGTGGCCGCATTCACCAGGGCCACGACGGCACGGCCGGCGAGCTCGGCCACCAGACGATCGATCCCGACGGCCCCTGGTGCGGCTGCGGCAACCGGGGCTGCGTGGAGTCCTACGCCCGCGCCGACCAGATCGCCGCCGCCTGCGGGACGGCCACCGCCGAGGAGGCGGTCCGGGCCGCGCAGGTCGGCGACGCGCGCGCCCGCGCCGGCCTCGCCGACGTGGGGCGCTACCTGGGGATCGGCATCGCGAACATGGTCACCGTCCTCACGCCCGACCGGGTCGTCATCGGCGGCGGCGTCGCCGCGGCCGGCGAGCTGCTCTTCGGCCCGATCCGGGCAGAGATCGCGCGGCGCGTGAAGACGACGTCCATCGACGAGGTCGTCGTGGTCGCCGCGGAGCTGGGCACCCTGGCCGGAGCGATCGGGGCCGCCGTCCACGGGGCCGAGCGGGCCGAAGAGACTGCGGGCGCGGGTCCCGCCGGGGAGGCCCGCCCGTGATCTCCGACCCCTACCTGCCCCGTTACCGGGAGATCGAGCAGGCGCTGCGGGCGCGCATCGCGGACCTCGAGCCCGGCGATCCGCTCCCCTCCGACGCCGCCCTCTGCCGCGAGTTCGGGGTGAGCCGGATGACCGCCCGGAATGCCGTCCAGCGTCTCGCCGAGGAGGGGCTGATCAACCGCGAGCCCGGGCGCGGCAGCTTCGTGGCCGTTCCCCAGTCGCACCGCCGGGCGAACAGCCTGATGAGCTTCTCCGACGAGATGCGACGCCGGGGACGCGTCCCCCACTCGCGGCTCCTTTGCCGCGAGTTGCGCCCGGCCCGGCCTGCCGAGGTCCGCGACCTGCGGCTCCGCGTCGGCGAGCCGGTGGTCGCGCTGATCCGCATCCGGCTTGCCGACGACCAGCCGATCGCCCTCGAGGCGGTGGCGCTCCACGGGCGCTGCGCCGGGGCCGTCATGACCGCCGACCTCGAGACCGGCTCGCTCCACGAGGCGCTCCGGTGCGGCGGCTTCGTGCCGGCGCGCGGGCGGGCGACGCTGTCTGCCGGGGCGGCGTCGACGGACGACGCGCGCCTTCTCGGCATCCCGCCCGGCACCCCGCTCCTCGTCGAGCGCCGGGTCATCGTCGACCTCCGCGGGCGCCACCTCGAGTCGACCGAATCGCGCTACCCGGCCGACCGCTACGCACTCGACGTCGACTTCGAGGTCGAGGCGGCGCGCGAGCCGGCCGCCTCCCGGCAGCATCGCGACTGAGCCGGCGCATGGAGCCCCGAGCGCGAGTTCGCGCCGCGCTGGAGCACCGGGAGCCGGACCGCGTCCCGCGCGACCTCGGCGCGGTCCGCATGACCGGGATCCACGTGCGTGCCTACGGCGGCCTGCGGCGCGCGCTCGGGCTCGCGGGGCGCGAGGTGCGGGTCGGCGATCTCTCGCAGCAGCTCGCGATCGTGGAGGAAGACGTGGCGGGCGCGCTGGGGCTCGACGTCCGGGGCGTGGAGCCGCGCGGCCCGTCCGGGTATCGCCGCGAGATGCTCGACGACGGGGAGCATCGTGCCTACCTCGACGAATGGGGCGTCCGGCGGCGGATGCCGAAGGACGGCTTCTTCTTCGACCCCTCGTCCGCGCCGCTGGGCGGCGAGATCGACGCGGGGCACCTGGCCCGCTTCGCCTGGCCGGACGGCGGGGATCCCGCCCGGCGGGCCGGCGTTGCCGAGGAGGCGCGGCGGGTGATCGCCGAGGAGGGCCGAGCCGTCTACCTGGGCTCGGTCTGCGCCGGGCTGACGGAGATGCTCTTCCGGCTCCGCGGATTCGAGGACGGCTACATGGACCTCGCGGCCGACCCGGCGCTGGCCCGGGCGCTCATGGAGCGGGTGCTCGAGGTGAAGCTGGCCTGGTGGGGCGCGATCCTGCCCGAGCTGGGCGATGCCGTGGACGTGGTCGGAGAGGCGGACGATCTCGGCGGGCAGACGACGCCGCTCTTCGCGCCGCAGACCTACCGCGCGCTGGTGAAGCCGCTCCACGCGGAGCTCATCTCGTTCATCCGGGCCCGGACGCGGGCGAAGGTCCTCTTTCACTCCTGTGGAGCGATCCGCGACCTGCTCCCCGACCTCGTGGAGATCGGGGTCGACGTCCTGAACCCCGTGCAGGTCTCCGCCGCCGGGATGCAGACGGAGGCCCTCAAGCGCGACTTCGGGCGCGACCTCGTCTTCTGGGGCGGCGGGGTCGACACCCAGGGGGTGCTGGGCAGCGGGACGCCGGACGACGTGCGGGCGGAGGTGCGGCGGCGCGTCGCCGACCTGGCGCCGGGCGGCGGCTTCGTCTTTGCCTCGGTCCACAACATCCAGGCCAACGTTCCGGCTGAGAACGTCGTCGCGATGTGGGAAGCGGTGGCGGCCGCCGGTGCGTACCGCGGCGGCACGGACGCCGCCGGTGCGGACGCCGCCGGCGCGGAGGCCGTCGAGGCGGGAGCCGCCTCATGATCGGTGAGGTCGTCGTCCGCGGGCGCCTGGTCCTCGGCGAGCATGTCCACCCCGGGCGGATCGTGGTCCGCGACGGCTGGATCGCCGAGGTCGAGCTCGACCAGGCCGAGGCCGGCGGCCCGTTCGTCGCCCCCGGCTTCGTCGACGTCCACGTTCACGGCCGCGGTGGCCATGACGCGATGGGCCCCGACGGCGCCCTCGACGGGATGGCCCGGGCCCTGCTGCGCCACGGCGTGACCTCGTTCCTCCCGACCGCCGTGACGGCGCCGCTCGACGAGCTGGCGTCGTTCGCGGAGCGGGTCCGGCTCTGGATGCCGGCCGCCCCCGACGACGGCGCCGGCCCGCTGGGATTCAACCTCGAAGGCCCGTTCATTGCCGCGGCGAAGACGGGCGCCCAGAACCCGGCCCACATCCGCGTCCCGGCCGAGGTCTCCGCCGCCGACCTCCAGCCGCTCGTCGAGGGGATGCGCCTCATGACCATCGCCCCGGAGGTCCCGGGTGCGCTGGAGCTGATCGGCTGGCTGCGGGCCCGGGGGGTCGCCGCGTCGCTTGGCCACTCGGCAGCGACCGTGGAGGAGGGCCGGGCCGGCTACGCCGCCGGCGCGCGCACGACCACGCACCTCTTCAACGCGATGACCGGGGTCGACCACCACGCGCCGGGGCTGGCCGTGGCGGCGCTCCTCGAGGACGACGCGTACGTGGAGCTGATCGCCGACGGCCACCACGTCCGCGATGCCATCTGGCCGCTCATCCTGCGGGCGAAGCCCGCGGACCGGCTCCTCCTCGTGAGCGACTGCGTGGCGTTCGCCGGGACGCCGGCGCGGCGGGGCAGGCTCGGCGGGCTCGAGGTGGTGATCGACGGCGACCGCTGCACGCTCGCAAGCGACGGCCGCCTGGCCGGGTCCGTGATCGCGCTCGACTCGGCCGTGCGCAACCTCGCCCGCACCGGGGTCGGCCTGCCGCGGGCAGTGGCCGCGGCCTCGCGCGAGCCGCTGGCCCTCCTCGGCGTCACCGACCGGGGACGCCTGGAGCCGGGCCTCCGCGCCGACCTCGTGGAGCTCGACGACGACCTGGCCGTCCGCCGCGTCATGCGGGGCGGCCGCTGGTACCCGGGCGCAGGCTGAGGACTTCGCGCCGGGCCGTGGTCAGCCCACGCCCGACGACCGGCTCGAAGAGCGGCCCCGTCAATCCTGGGGCGTCGCGGTGAACGCCAGCGCCGGATCCAGCTTCAGGGTCCCCTTGGCCTTCTTTCCGTCGAAGGTGGCGCTCCACTTCACCGTGGTTGTCTCGTCGGGGTCGAAGGTTATCTCGGGTGGACGCGTCTTCAGGCAGTCCCGGACGTCCTCCACGATAGGCCGGAAGGTGGCCTTCCCGCTCAGCGTGCCCTTCGCCGCGTTGAACGTGCCCTTCGCCGTGCCCTCGAGGGCCCATCGCACCGTGCACTTCTTGAAGGCCGCCCACCTGGGGTTGTCCGCGTTGTCGAGCGCCCCGGTCAGGATCGACCCGATGGGGAAGGCCTCGAGAACGATCGTGAAGGTGCCCGTCACCTCCCCGTTGTCCTGGAAGACGATCAGCTCGACGTCGTGGGCGCCGACCTCCAGGCCGACCTTCTTCATGGCGCGGACGTCGATCGGACCCCGGAGCGTGACGCTCTGGGCGACCGCTGTCGGGGTGGGCGCGGGCTGCGGGGTCGGGTCGGGGGTCGGGTCGGGGGTGGGTTCCGGCGTGGGCGTGGGGGTGGGTTCCGGAGTCGGGGTCGGGGTGGGCGTGGCGACCGCGGCCGCCCCGCCCGGAGCGCCGCCGCCGGCCGGTGAGGTTGACTGACCTCCCACGAACAGGATGGCGCCCAGGAACGCCGCCAGCCCGACGATGGCGAGCCCCTGCAGCACGAGGTTGTACTGGTGGCGTGCCGCGTAGCCCGATCCGCGGGCAGGTCGCTCCATGCGCACGGAGGGGGCGTTGAGATCCACGCCCTCGACGTGCATGAGGCCGTCGGCGGTGGCGGACTCCGGGGGAACCCGTGGAAGACCCGGATCGACGCCGATCGGCAGCGGGGCCGGCGGCTCGGTAATCCCCGGCAGCGGGGCGGCGATGTCGTCCAGCGTCCGGAGGACGAAGAGGGCCCGGTCCGTCCCGTCGAGTCCGGCCGCCCCGGCGGGCGCGACGGACGGCGTGGCCCCCGCGCCGCCCGGAGCGTAGCCGGTGGCGGCCAGCCCGTCGTCGATGATCTGCCCGACCATGCGATCGGTCTCGGCGGCCGGGATGGCCCCGGATTCGTCGGGTGCCGCCTCGCCCTCGTGCCCGGCTCCGGTGGGGTGCTCGCCGTCTCCCGGTCCAGTGCCCATCGCCCGTCTCCCGTGCGTCCCAGCTCCGGCGTGTCGGGCCTCGGCGGAGCGGGTGCGTGGCGGCGCCAATCCCGGCAACCGAGCACGCGGGGTGGACAGACCACGCCGAGTCCGAGGCTGAGTTTCCGGGCCGGTCGTCGAGGTCGTGAAGTGCCGTTCAGACGGTAGATGGCCGGTGGACGCGGCGATCGGCTCGTGGATCAGCGCGCGGATCAGCCCTCCGGGTCGACCAGCTCGATCCGGATCCGCTTGTTGATCCGGCCCTTGGATTCGTACCCGGTCACGCGGATGCCGCCGACCTCGCGCGTGTTGGCGACGTGGGTGCCTCCATCCGCCTGGAGGTCCAGGCCCACGATCTCGATCGTCCGGATCCGCTCGATCCCCTCGGGGAGCAGGTTCACCTTGGTCCGGACCAGGTCGGGGATGGCGAACGCCTGCTCTCGTGGTAGCACGTTGACA
>Ga0315276_10006342_pt1 | contig 10908 bp, 9 predicted proteins | sample YL17G05_0_MG_FD_204542 | JGI IMG/M metagenome (GOLD analysis project Ga0315276, IMG submission 204542) | Sediment microbial communities from Yellowstone Lake, YNP, Wyoming, USA - YL17G05_0 | ecosystem: Environmental > Aquatic > Freshwater > Lake > Sediment | place: USA: Wyoming | collected... | reverse complement strand
TTAACGTCCCAGACTAGAGGCCGGTGATGCCGTGGGTGATCGCGTACTTGGTCAAGTCGGCAGTGGTGTGAATATCCAGATGCTGCATGATGCGGGACTTATGGAACTCCACCGTTTTCACCGACACGTTGAGGATCGTGGCGATCTCTTTCGTGCCGTGGCCCTCGGCGACGAGCTGCAAGACTTCCCGCTGGCGCGAAGTCAGCGCTGCGGACGCAGCCTTCTTGCCTCGCGCGCCGGTGGATGGCTTGAGAACCGAGTCCAGCACATCTTTCGTGAGCAGAGGCGTGAGATAGTGTTGGCCTTGGAGGACGGACTTGATCGCCAGGCTGAGTTCCGAAGCCGCGGAGCGCTTGAGGAGATACCCGGCGGCCCCGAGCTGGAAGGCTTCGGTCGCATAGGTCGGGCTGGCATGCATGGTGAGGAAGATGAGTTTGCTGTCCGGCACCAGGGTGCGGAGTTGCCTGGCCGCTTCGAGCCCGTTCAAGAGCGGCATCGAGATGTCCAGGAGAATCAGATCCGGCCGCAGCTTCTGCGCCGCCTCAACCAGCGCCCGCCCGTCTTCCACCGTGCCCACCACGTCGCACTCACTCTCCACCAGCTTCCGTAAGCCGGCGAGGATCAGCGAGTGGTCATCGGCCATGAGGACGCGCGGTTTCTTCATGCGCCCTTCTGAGCAAGCGGAATCCAGGCGCACACCTTCGTCCCTTCCCTTGGGAGGGAATGGATCCGGAGAAACCCGCCCAGTCCACGCGCACGCTCCTGCATGCTCACCAAGCCGAGTCCTTTCACGCGAGCGTTCTTGTTCTTCAGCTCGAACCCCTTGCCGTTATCGCGCACCGACAAGCCGATCCCTTTGGACGAGCCGCTCAAGCTCACCATAACTTCGGTCGCCTGGGCATGCCTGGACACATTCTGCAGACTCTCCTGCATCATGCGAAACAGATTGGTGGCAATCTCCGGCGAGAGCGTCCCGGGCACCTCACGAGCGGTAAACGTCACGGGCAGCCCGGTCCGCTTCGTGAACTCGGCGACATGGTCTCGTGCGGCGACCTCCAAGCCGACGTGCTCGAGCAAGGAGGGGTGCAGCCTGTACGCCAGATCGTGCAGGTCGTCGGAGAGATGCCCGACGTGGTCTCGAATCACCGCGAGCTGCTGAGCGATCGGCTCAGGGGGGGCGATGGGGGCGCGTTCTAACGTCTCCAGTTCGACCGACAGAGCCGCCAGTCGTTGATTGAAGTCGTCGTGCAGTTCGCGCGCGATCCGCTTGCGTTCCTGTTCTTGAGCCTGGATCAGCTTCCCCGTCAGGGATTCCAACTCCTCCCGTTTTTCGCCAAGCAGGAGGATGTGTTGCTCTAACGACCGCGCCATCTGAATCTGCGCTGAGATATCCGTATGCGAAATCACGCCGCCCTGCGACTCTTTCAGTTGAGTCACCCGCATCAGGAACCAGCGCTCTTCTTCCGGCGAATGGCAGGGATATTCCGCGCTAAAACTCGGTTGCCTGCCCCCCAACACGGCTTCAACACCCTCGACAATCACCTGGGCTGTCGACTGTCCGCCGGCAATCGCTCGCCGGCACACGTCCAGATAATTCTGCCCGACATCGTCACCGGCGACCGCGGGATTCGAATTGCAACGGGCGAACTCTTTCCAGGCGTCGTTCGTCTTCACAATCACCCCGTCCTTGTCCAGCACGCAGACATGCGCGGAGAGTGAGTTCAGGACAGCGCGAGCAAAGGCGTCGCTGGCCTGCAGTGCCGCCTCCGCAACCTTCCGCTCGGTGATGTCCGTTACAATGCCGCAAATCGCGTACGGCGTGCCGTCGAGCCGCCGCAGTGAAAACTTGGACACGATGCTCGTGTGGGGGCCGCCATTGTGGAGCGCGACTTCTTCGAACTGGAGCGACCCCCCGGCTTCCAATACCTTGAGGTCGTTGGCTCGAAATGCGGTGGCCTGCTCCGGCGGGAAGATATCATGATCCGTCTTGCCGATGATGTCCTGGCGGATGAGATGGAAGGTCCGCTCGAATTGTCGATTGACGTCCAGATAGCGGCCCTCGACATCCTTCAGAAACACCATTCCCGGGCTGTTCTCGAGAATGGCCCGGAGTCGCGCTTCACTTTCGCGGAGTGCTTCCTCCGCCCGCTTACGTTCGGTAATGTCATGAGCCAGATAGATCAGGCATGGAGTGGACCCGAGTTGGATCGAATCGACGGAGACCAGGATAGAGCGAATCTCTCCGGACTTGGTCCGGAGCAGCCCTTCCCGATTGTGCAGGTAGCCCTGTTCCCGAATTTCTCCGAGCACAGATGCGCGTTTCGATGGATCGGCCCACAGCCCCAATTCTAAGGTCGTACGACCAATCACTTCCTCGCGCGCGTACCCGGTCAGCCGGCTAAATCCATCATTCACATCACAAAACCGGCCTTCCGCCAGTGTACTGATCCCGACAGCGGAGGGAGTCCAGTTGAACAGGGTTTGAAAGTGTTGTTCCGACTGGATCAGGTCCTCGATGAGCCGATTTTGCTCTTGCATGGCCCGATTACGCTCGGTGATGTCGCGGACGATCGCAACGAGGCGGGGCTGAGCCGTGCCGACTCCGACACATTGCAGATTGATCTCCACCGGTACATCCACACCATCCTTGCGCCGATGGACCGTCGTGAAGCTGTGGGCCGACTCCGCCCCACTCACCAGCGGCGCAATCATTGCCCGGAACCGCGGCTCGTCGAACTCCGGCTTGATGTCGAGCGGCGTCATGCGCAGCAATTCTTCCCGGCTGTATCCCACCTGTCGCACGGCCCCCTCGTTCACGTGGCTGAACCGCAGCGTGCGGGGATCGAAGATGAACGCGCCGTCCCTGGTGGCATCCAGCGTCTCCAGCGCCTCGCGCATGGCCGCCTCCGTCCGCTTCCGCTCGGTGACATCGCGCAGAATGACCGTCAATAGTTCCTTGTCGTCGACCCGGGCATGAGAGATGGATGCTTCGACGGGAAATTCCTCTCCATTGGCTCGCAGGCCGAGCAACGTGTTGGATAGTCCCATTGAACGGGAAGTCGCTTGTGTCAGAGCGAAGACGCTCATATGACCGTGGTGCGCCTGTCTGAACCGCTCCGGGATGAACCGGTCGAATGGTTGTCCGATCGCGTCTGCGCCTTGGCAAAGAAACATGGATTCTGCAGCTCGGTTGAAAATCACCACGTGCTCCCCCTCATCCACGGTGATAATGGCATCCATCGCCGATGCGATGATCCCCTCAAGCTGCGCCCGCTGAGCCTTCACCACCTCCTCAGCCAGCTTGCGATCGCTGATGTCCAGAAGCGATGTCCGCCAATGGGTGATGAGCCCTGGCTCTTCGTGAACCGCGAGGCTCTCGAAATAGACCCAGCGCGAGGCGCCGGACGCTTTCCGGAGCTGCACCTCACAGGTTTGTCGCGTGCCTCTCTTCAAGACCTCCTGATAATGCCGGCGGAAGATGCTCTCATCCTCCGCGGCAACGAAGCGCGCGAGTGGTTGCCGGATCAGCTCATTCCGGTTGATGCCGAGCAGCGTCCCGGCCCTCAGACTGGCCTCCACAATCTTGCCGTGAATATCCAGCGTGAGATGGCCGGCCGGGGAAAAATCGTAGAGATCCACATAGCGGTCGCGCGCCGTTTCGAGCTCCACCTGGGTCCGGCGCAGCTCGTCGTTCTGCATCTCCAGCTCGATCTGATGAACTTGTAGTTCGTGCACCAGATGTTGCACGTCCTTGACCGGCATGGCCGCGACGTCGCGCTTGGTCGTCCGCAGCAGTTCCTCCGCCTGCTTGCGAAGCCCGGTGACCTCCGTTGATCCGTCTGGTTTCTTGGCCATCACAGCGCCCTTCTCAAAGCAGGTTCAGGTCAAGGTTGAGGTTAAGCCCGGAGCAGGATTTCACTCAGCCTGAGCCTCAACCTAGTCCTCAACCTTGGCCTTAGCCTCAACCTTCCCCTCCTGCCCCCTCACCTCTTCCATGGCTAACAGAATTCGGCCTGGTTGAGCCAGCTCCTGTTCGAGACGACGGCCATTGAGCGCCCATACCCTACGTCCGATGTGAGGGAACGTCTGGTCCACGACGAAGTCCTGGAACGAGTTGCGCTTCGGCAGAATCTCTTCCAGCAGCCGGCGTAAATCGGGAATGTTCCAGGCCCCGTTGCAGAGGTGGTAGAGGAGCTGCTGCTCGACCTCGCGCGGCGTCACCTGAAAGATCCGGTAAAATGACTGGTTGGCCGAGACCACGCGGAGCTGGTCGTCCAGCACGAGCAGAGGTTCACGCACTGTCTCCACGATGCTGGAAGCAAAGCCGCGCGCGGCTTCGACGACCTGCTCAGCCTGCTTGCTCTTGGTGATGTCCAGAAACGTCAGCACGAGCCCGTCGATGGTGTTCTTGGAGGTCCGATAGGGCAGGATCCGCATGACGAACCAGCTCCCGTCGGAGGCCTGGACTTCCCGCTCCTTGACGACGAGCGTCAGGAGCACGTCCTGGGCATCCTCCAACAACCGGTCATCGGTCAGCTTCGAGACGATATCCGACAGGGGGCGCCCGACATCGATGGCGATCAGGTTGCTGACACGCTTCGCCTCCGAGGTGAACCGTTTGATGCGCAGATCGTTGTCCAGAAAGATGGTGGCGACCTCCGTACTGTTCAGGAGATTCTGCAAATCGTCGTTGGCGTCCGCGAGCGCATCGAGCTTGCCCTGGAGTTCGGAGTTGACGGTCACCAGTTCTTCATTGAGGGATTGCATCTCTTCCTTCGCCGTCTCCAATTCCTCATTGGTGCTTTGCAGCTCTTCGTTGGTGGATTGCAGTTCCTCGTTGGTGGACTTCAGCTCCTCATTGGAGGTTTGCAGCTCCTCGATCGTCCGCTGCAAACGCTGCTTTGTAAACTCCAGTTCCTGCATAAGCCCGGGGTCCCCTTTCTTCAAGGGTGCGGCCGCTCGCGCCGGTGCGCCCTTCCTGGCGGCGGGCTTGTCCTCCCGCGCCTGGTCAAAGGTCACCAGGAACAGGCCCTGGAGGGCCTCCGGCTCGGCAATTTTCTTGACGGTCAGGTTGACCAGGATGAAATCGCCGTTGGCCCTTACTCGTAGGCCGCGGTGAACGACTTCGTCCTCCTTGCTTGCCGCCTGATGGAGCGCGGTCGCCAGATCGTGCTGCAACCCTTCCCGCGCCATCTCGATCAGATGGTGTGTCGGCTGGCCTGGCGCCGGTTCGAGATAGGCGCCGGTATGCCCGTGAATGTAGACGACCTCGCCCCGACCGTTGACGACGACCGCCGCCGGCGCGTAGCGCGATACCAACAGCTGCTGGATCAGCGTGGGAATAGAGGCGAGGCGAGTGGTGATCGTGGGCGCCTCGTCGTCTACGCGGGTCTCGGTTATCCCTTTCATCAAGCCACCAGGAAACCGTTCCAGGCCTGGAAACGTGCCGGGCTCAGCCGTCCGCCTGAAGAGCTTCCATTTCCGGTCAATGACGGTGAAGAGACCTTCGAACCAGCTGATCGTTTCGGACGAACCGAGAAACAGGATGCCGTTCGGCTTCAAGGCGTAGTGGAACAGCGGCAGGAGTTTTTGTTGTGCCTTGGCTTCCAGATAGATCAGGAGATTGCGGCAGGAGAGGAGGTCCAGCTTCGTAAAGGGCGCATCGGTCAGAACATTATGCGTCGCAAACACCACCAGATCCCGAATCTCCTTCTTGACCCGGTAACTGCTCTCTTCCTTGGTAAAGAACCGCTGCAGACGCTCCGGGGTGAGGTCCCCGGCGATGCCGATCGGATAGAGGCCGGTGCGCGCCGCCTCAATGGCCCGGCTGTCGAGATCGGATGCAAAAATCTGTACGGTGAGGCGGAGCTTCTTCTGCGTCAGGTATTCTCGGATGAGAATAGCGAGCGAATAGGCTTCCTCTCCGGTGGAACAGCCGGCGACCCACAGGCGCAGGGTCGCGCCCTCCGGCTTGCCCTCCACGAGAGCGGGCAACACTTTCTGTTCGAGGACCTCGAAGGCCTGCGGATCGCGAAAGAAGCTGGTGACCCCGATGAGCAGCTCCTGGAACAGGGCATCGATCTCATACGGATTCGCCAGCACAAACCGGAGATACTGTTTCAGGTTCTCGATCTGGTGCACGTTCATCCGGCGTTCGATGCGCCGGTGAATCGTGTTCTCTTTGTAGAGGGAAAAATCGTTCCCGGTCCGATCGCGCAAGAGGATGAAGATTTTGCGCAACGTCTGGGAGGCGTCGCGCTCAGGGAGAAGTTGCGCCGGTTTCGTCAGGCTGCGCGCGTATGCGCGCAACGGTTCCGCCATCAGCCCCACAGGCTGAACCACATCGGCCACCCCGGCGGTAATGGCGCTGCGCGGCATGCTCTGATACTTGGCCGATTGCGGATCCTGCGCGATCGTCATGCCGGACTCGGCCTTGATCGCTCGCAGCCCCACGGTGCCGTCGCTGCCGGTCCCGGACAGGATGATGCCGACGGCTCGTTGCTTCTGATCCTCCGCCAACGAACGGAAGAAGTAATCGATGGGCAGCGGCACGCGATCCTGCGAGGGGGGCTCCATGAAGTGCAGGATGCCGTGCAAGATCGCCAGGTTGGTGCCGCCCGGCGCCATATAGACGCCGTTGGCCTCCACCTCCATCCCGTCCTTGGCCTCCACCACCGGCATCGCGGTGCATTTACTGAGCAGGCTCGGCAGGAGACTGACATGGCCCGCGTGCTGGTGCGAGACCACCACGAAGGCCATCCCGCTGATGGGAGGCATGTGGCGAAAGAACTCTTCCATGGCTTCCAACCCGCCGGCGGAGGCGCCGATCCCGACGATCAGAAAACCCGGCGGTTCTGAGAGCAGGTCTGTCAATGGAGCGGGCTTCGCTGGAGGGAGCGTGACTTTCACAGGCTGCCGCTTGGCACCCTTGTGCTTGGCGCGAGTCTTGGAGGGAACTGTTTTTCTCCTCGTCTTTCGTGCCGCGGCCACAGAATCTTCTCCTCGACATAACAGAGACCGCGGCACCGAAAAGTGGCACCCGCGGCTGAAGAGTTGATCAGGAGCCAGAGTCTAGGCCTTTTCTCAGTATCAAACAAGCAGGGCGATCGCCACTGGACAGGCTCTAGTAATGTTCCTCTCCAGGACTAGCAATCTCCCTAGTTCCCCTGAACGGGTCCTTGCTTTATACAATCAGAGACTCACTGTCCATTAGTATAAGCTACATATAGTATAGGCTACTAGTATAAGCTACAAAGTTGCGCGTGACAGGCGCACATCGCTCATCACTCCGTTTCTTGTCGTGGGGAGGACGATATGGCCCAGGCATATTCCATCGAATCGGCCATCCAACAACAGCTTGCTCGGGCGGGCACCTGCTCGCTGGATGAACTCGCCGCCCTGTTGCCCGTCTATTCCTGGGGCCAGGTCTTCGCCGCCGTGGATCGGCTGACGCGGGAAGGCACCGTCACCCTCAAACATGCAGCTCCGTTCCGCTACCTCCTCTCGCTCGCACCACGTCGATCCGCCGTGGCAGGCCACGTGACGCCGGTCTGAATCCGAATCGAGCACATCAGAGGTGGCATATGTCTCTTCAAAAACTGTTCGTTCAGACAACTCCCGAGGCGCCTTCCGCTCCGATGAGAGAGACGTTCATCGCACCGACGCTGCTTCCCGTCTGTTGCGTCTGCGGACTCATTCGAGACGAGACGGGATATCGTCCTCATCACGAGCGCTGGGTGGCGCAGCGGACGTATCGCAAGACCCATGGCATGAATCCGACCAAGCTCCCGCTCACGCACACCTACTGTCCGGCCTGTTTCACGAAGGTCCAGGGGACGATGCGGCAGTACTTCCGGGAGATCGGAACGTCACCATGATCCTGCTCGCCGGCTCTCCAAATATCGACTCCTCTCCCTCCGCCATGACCGACGCATCCCGTCCGGCACCGGACCGGGAGAGGGAGCCGCGCAACAATGCGCCGGCTCCGCCTGGTGAATCCTGACTGCGCTGCGGCGGATTGCTGGTCCCCAGCTACACGGCGTCCCTGGAACGGGACGTCACAGGCACACCGGTGACGCTGTGGCGTTGTGTCAACTGCGGCGACTGCGTGGATCACGACATCCTGGCCAACCGAGGGAAGGGCCCCGGGTCGGCACGGCTGCGCGCAAGGCCACCGACAGGACCTCAATGCACCGGACGGCCCCACGGAGTAGGGACAGGCATGACTCGGTGAGTGGTTCCTATGCAGGGAAACAGGCTGAAGGCTGAAGACCGAAGACTAAGAGCCTTCAGTCTATCTACCTGAGCCGCTACCTTGCGTGTGACAATCAGGGAGGTCGTGGATCGTGAGTCCGCACAGCACATCGGATCAGCTCTGGTCGATCATCCTGGCAGGCGGTGAAGGCACACCGCTGCGCGCGCTGGTGCATCGCTGGCTGGGCCGGCCCACACCGAAGCAGTACTGCGCCTTCGTCGGCACGCGCTCCATGTTCCAGCACACGCTGGACCGGGCGAGCCGCCTCACGCCGCCGGATCGCATGGTCACGGTGGTCGCGCACAGCCATCGCCGCGACGCGCTGGCGCAACTGGATGGGAGAAGCGGCAGCACGATTCTCTTTCAGCCGGCCAATCGTGACACGGCGGCCGGTGTCTTCTTGCCTCTGACCTATATCCGCGCCAGGGCCCCGCAGGCCACCGTGGTGCTCTACCCGTCGGATCATTTCGTCTATCCCGAAGACCGGTTCCTCGATACGGTCCGGCGTGCGGTCCGGATCACCGAGTCGCGACCTGATCGGGTGGTGATGCTGGGCGTCGCCCCTGATCGGCTGGAACTGGACTATGGCTGGATCCAGCCCGGTCAATCTCTCGCCGACCTGCCGGACGAACCGGTGCAGACGGTCCGCTCGTTCCTGGAAAAGCCCGACGCAGCTCAGGCCGATGCCGCCTTACGGGCAGGCGCGCTCTGGAACACGCTGGTGTTCGCAGCCAAGGTGGAGCGGCTCTGGGCGCTGGGCTGGCAATGCGTACCGGACATGATGCCGCTCTTTGAGCGGCTGAGCCAGGCCATCGGAGGGCCCGAGGAGGGGCGCGCCCTCAAGGCGATTTATCGGGACATGCCGGCGAAGAATTTCTCCTCCGACCTGCTGCAACGCGCCCCGGAACAACTGGCGGTCGTCGAACTGACCGGCGTACTCTGGAGCGACTGGGGCAAGCCGGAACGGATTACCGAAACCCTGCGGCGGATCGACCGGCGACCGGCATTTCCCTTGACCTGTCTTGATCGTCCATTCGCCCCCCTCCCGATGACGGCCGCGGAGGGCGGGCTGCCCCTGAGTGTGTAATCCGTATAATCCAAGGAAGGAGACAGACATGAAGTCAGCCAGCATTCGTTCGACAAAACCGGACCGGAAAGCACAGGCTCCCCAGCAGCAGCCCAACGGGCTTCCGGCCCAGCAACCTCACGCACTGCCGCTGTCGCCCTGCGATGACCTGCACATCCTGATCGCAAAGCGGGCCCATGAGCTCTACGGTGAGCGAGGGTACCGGGGTGGATCTGCGCTCGATGATTGGCTCGATGCGGAACGGGAGATTTTCAGCCAGATCCCGCTGGCCTCTCAAGCGCGCGACGGGCACGCCTAGCGCGACAGGAGAGACCCGAAGTTCGGGGTTCGACGTTTTGGTAACCTCGAACGTCGGACCTCGAACTCTCGCAGGTCTCGCCAGTCTCGCGAGACCTGCCCATCTGGAACATCGGGAGCGCATCTCGCAGGATGCTCAAAAAGGCCGTCCTCTTCGTCCGTCGTTCGTCTCTCGTATCTCGTCGTTCGCAAGCATTGATTTTCCTGCTTGCGAGATACGCTTCACGTTTCACGAACGACGGTCTTTTTGAGATACGCTTCACGGGATACGGTTTTTGCGCTGGCGGACTTTTTCAGCATCCTGCTAGAAGAATCTCGCTTTGACCAGGTCGCAAATCTGGCCTGCCGCGTCGCCTGAGGGAGTGGTGGTGCTGTCGATTCGGAGATCCGGGTTGCTCGGCGCTTCGTAGGGCGATTGGAGTCCTGGAACAGTCAGAGATTCGCCCCGCTGGCCCTTTCGATAAGTCCCTTTCCGGTCTCGCTCCATGCAGGTCGCGAGAGGACATTCCACGGAGACCTCGATGAACCGGGGGATCACGGACCTCGCAAAGTCCCGATAGACCCGGCGGCTCGCCGTGGCATCGAACAGCACGGTCACACCATGTGCCACGAGCTTCTGTCCGGTGAATGCCAACGCGCGGTAGAAGAGATCCCGCTCCGCTTCTGAGTAGCTCGGTGTCGGCGTGATGACCCGCCTGACCTCATCGGACTCCAACACCTCGACCGTCAATCCGAGCCCTTCGAGCTGCGGCTTCAGGGCAGAGACGATCGTACTCTTGCCCGAGGCCGGCAGGCCGGTGATCCAAATGGCGAAACTGGGAGAACGGTCAATGGTCATGGGTCAAAGGTCAACAGTACGTAAGGGAATTGTTTCGGCATCGCAACACCAATTCAATCTTCACCATTGACCAATGACTAGTGACCCTCTAAGCCGTGCAATATTCGTTCACGCGAGAAGGATCGAAGCGCGGCTCATCCAGCACATGTTCGATAAATCTGAAAATGGTCCGGCGCACCTCAATCGACAGTTTGGGGTACCACACAGGACTCGCTAAGACTAACCCTCGAAACGCAAAGAACGGGGCCGCTGCCCCCGTCACGTCGTTATCCCCGCTCGCCTCCACATAGGTGTCCCAAAAGAGCCGGAACATCACTTCCAACGGCCCCTGCAAGGTGCCCCAGCGACAGAGCGAAAAAAAGAGGTAGTTGATCGTCATCGAGGTCACATCGTCTGCCGGTTCCCCCCACTCCCCACGCGAGCGATCGAGCA
>Ga0315276_10006341_pt1 | contig 10910 bp, 12 predicted proteins | sample YL17G05_0_MG_FD_204542 | JGI IMG/M metagenome (GOLD analysis project Ga0315276, IMG submission 204542) | Sediment microbial communities from Yellowstone Lake, YNP, Wyoming, USA - YL17G05_0 | ecosystem: Environmental > Aquatic > Freshwater > Lake > Sediment | place: USA: Wyoming | collected... | reverse complement strand
GTCTAGACATGGATTTCATCTTTTTTAAATCATCCTGGATTCCGGCTTCCGCCGGAATGACGACAAAGAACCATGCCTTTCTAATGTTCGTCTCTCCGGCGAAAGCCGGAGTCCAGTTCGAGGCTTTTAAAAGGAAAGGTCCTCCAACCAATGATGTTTAGACTATTATGGACTCATTAGTAACTACCGTAACACCGGCACCCTGCTCTTCCTGCAAATTACTAATGAGGCCAAAATTGTCTAGACATGGATTTCATCTTTTTTAAATCATCCTGGATTCCGGCTTCCGCCGGAATGACGACAAAGAACCATGCCTTTCTAATGTTCGTCTCTCCGGCGAAAGCCGGAGTCCAGTTCGAGGCTTTTAAAAGGAAAGGTCCTCCAACCAATGATGTTTAGACTATTATGGACTCATTAGTAACCCTATACCTTTGGTGATTTTTGCCCCCCACCCTAACCCTCCCCCTCGGAGGGGGGAGGGAAGGGTGGGGGTGATGCTCTTGATGCTTTTTTTACAACGTTTAGGTTAACTCTCAACGGCAACTTCCGGCCTGCCGGTTTCCTATGCCTCTGCCGCTTCTGCGGCGGCTGCCGGCGTGGGTGCTTCCTGGCCGTTGGTGATTTCGTGCTTCTTCTTTATCCACCATTCCTTCAGGCGATTGACCTCGGCGAGCCGGTCCTTAACATCGTCACCGCTGCTCACCGCCAGCGTTTCTCCCGTAATCCTTTCCAGGGCGACCCGTACCTTATCGCGGATATCCTTCGAATCGTCATTCAAAAGCCGGATCAGCGGCAGCACGGCTCCCTCATCCCGGATGTTTTCCAGGGCCTGGATCGCGCTTTTTCGGACGCGCAGGTCGCTATCCGCAGCCGCTACCTGCAATAAAGCCGGGATGGCCGGTTTGGACTCAAGCCAGCCCAGAAACAACGCCGCGGAATTGCGCACTTCCACATTATCATCCTTCAGGGCCTCAATGAGCAGCGGCACGGCCTCGTCTTTTCTCACCTTGTAAAGCCCCCGGACGCAGGCGGCGCGAACGCCGGCATAAGGATGTTTGAGGAAGCGCTTGCATACCGGAAAGACTTCGGCATCCCCGACCTGGATCAGGGCATTGATAATCTCGGCCTGCAGCTCATGGTTGGCGATGCCCAAGGCCTCTTTAAGAACCGGGCCGGCATGTTTGTTGCCGAGCTTGCCGAGTTCGCTGACGGCAAGCCGCTTGACATCCATCTCGGCCTCCAGGAGGTCGCGCAGCGCTTTTTCAAAGAGGATGGCGTCGGACCGCAGGCTGAAGGTCGCCCTGCGGATATTGCTCTCGGCAATCGATTTCATCCGCTTGAGAAGCTGGCCATCGATGCCGCTCCGGGGCTTAACGGAAAACTTCGTAACGGACAATCCCTGTCGCTCGGCAGCTTCGACCTCTGCCAGATATTTATTCAAAGCGCTGCTTTCATCTTCAAGCTTCTTGATCTTTTCGATAATTTCCTCGGCCTCGGCGGTTGCCAGGACGCCGTCAATATCATCTCTGCCCGTGCCCATCTTGCCGATCTCAAGGTAGAGATCGCGGATTCGATTATCAATAATGGCAACCTTGGCCTGCACCTCGGCCTTGGTAAGACCGAATTTTTTCCTGAGACCTCCCGTAAAAATCCCCGCCGACTTTCTTGAACCATGGCCGACAAGCTGTTTGGTGGCCCGGCAAACGCCGCCGGCGACCCGCCCGGCATAACCGACGGATCGGCCCGATGTTTTCACCAGAAACAGCAAGCTGCCGAATAAAAAATTGGCGAGGCCGCTGGATACCCTGCCCATCACACCGCGTACATTTTCGCTATTTTCAGTCATCGCTGCCTCTCCCTATTCATCCGTTTTTTTAAAAAGATCCTTGTCGCTTACTTCTTCCTGCGGCACAGCTTCTGTGTCAACCCCGTGCTCCGGCGCAGGAGGGCTTGCCGGAGTAACCACCGCCTCTTTCGCCGCCTGCTCACCCCGGGCGGCCTTCATCTTTCTCGCCGCGGCGACCGCGGCAATATGCTCCTCCAGGTTCTGGATTTCTTCCTCGTTCTTGCGCAACTCATCGAGTAATGCTACGACCTTCTCCGTCTCAACCGGCCCTTCGGCCCAGGAGCTGGCCGCCTCGCGGCCGATCTCGATGTAGAGATTACGGATCTTTTTCTTACACCAGCGGATTTTTCGCTTCGCCCCACTGACCTCACCCGGCTTCCGGTTGGCGACGGCGCCGCGGACGATCTCCGCCGCCGAACCGACAGACTGCAACACTCTGTCCAGAATCACCCTGCCCTCCGATGGTGACCAATCTTTCTTTGCCGATGGCGGCCGCACCTCCCCCCGCTCTCTGCCTTCTCGCGGTTTCACCGATGCCGCGCCCTCCCGGAAGGCCTCCGCATATTTGTGCGTCATGGCCGGCGCCTTTTTTACCAGTTGGACGACAGAATCCAACGCGCTTGCCGCCTTATCGCCGACGCCCGCAGCGGCAGATCTTCCTTCCTGGATTACCCTGTCCCGTATCCCCACATCACTTGATTCTTGCCGGTTTTCCTTTGCCGGGGGTGGAATCCTGACCTCCGGGCGCTTGTCGTAATCCGGCTTTGTGGCGGCAACGCCCTCCCGGAAAGCCTCGGCCAACCGTTGCGCCAGAGCCGGCCTCTTTTCTTCCGACTCTACGGAGTTCCGTGGAGTGCTCCCGCTCTGGTCATCGACATCGCGGGTGGGAGAATCAGCGGATGAAGATGGAATCTCCGGATTGTCAATGCCGCCTGAGGGTTTTTGTTCTTCCACGTTCTATACCTCCTCCATGAGATGCAGTGAAAAGTTCTTGTAGGTAGGTAAAGCCCATATTCATTAGTCAGGCCATAATTGATGAAATCGTAAAAAGTCCGTAAATTCGTTTTTCTGTCATTCCCGTGGAAACGGGAATCCAGTCTTTTCAATAGATTTCGTGGGGCCTGGATTCCCGCCTACGGGGAGATTTTGGAAGCATAGGTCTGGTCAATTATGGGCCCATTAGTAAGTTGCACCCCGGGCTACCATTCGCCCGAAAAATATTATCATGAACGTTCCAATATCAATGCAATGATCTCGGGTTTCGTCATCTTCTTGTCGGCTTCAATTCCCTTTTCCAGGCATAATTTCAACAGATCACTCTTTAGCATCTTTTCGAACACTTCAGTAGCCGTATTCTCTTGCGTCACAGCGTCTGTCGCTACTTCACCGGCAACCGGCGCTTCCGGTTCAGCGGTGTCCTTTTGAAGCTCATGCTCTGGTGTTTCGGCCGCTGCCGCAACGATCTCTTTTGCTTCTTCCGCCACAGCGTCTGTCGAACCTTCAGCGGCAGCCGGCGCCGCAGATGCGGCAGGTTCTCCCGCGTCTGCCACCGGCTCCGCCTTCGTTTCTGCACTTTTTGTGGCTGCCTCTCTCGCTGCCTTTTCCTCTTCCTCAATGGCCAGAATACGCTGTTTAATTTTCTCCATCCTCTTTTCAGATTCGGCAAGCCGCGCTTGGAGGCTTCCCTTCTCTCCCGGCAAAACACTGGTCTTACTGGTCTTAATGGAAGTCGCCGCGTCGTAAATGTTTAGGAGCGCGCAACCGCCGGCATTTAAAACCCTGGCTATGCCTTTGAGCAATACACCTCGTTGTTCCATTACGTCCTCCTTTCTTTGCCCGGCAACCATACGGTAAGACTCCCGAGCCTACAGAACATCCATCAGCAACCTCAAGGCCAGAAGAAACAGGCACAGGGCGATAACTTTTTTTATGACATAGGGATGCGTCTTCAGGGAGAGCCGCGCGCCAAAACTGGCGCCGATGATCGTACCGATCCCCAGGAGAACCGCATAATCCAAATCTACATAGCCGAGCCCGACAAAAACGATAGAGCCGAGAAAACTCGTGATGGCCAGGATAAAATGCGATGTGGCCGTGGCGATATGAACCGGTATTCCCAGCACGGAATACATGAGGGGAACATGAATAATCCCCCCTCCGATCCCGAACAAACCCGAAAATATACCGATTAAAATACTGGCGGAAAAACCTACGGACATGTCCGGTGCATAGGAAAATTCCTCGCCCGTGGCATCCTTGAGATATCTCGTATTCGGCGCTTGCGCGACTTTCGTCCGGACGACGTAAAATTCCTTCCCGGAAAACAGGTAATAGGACAAGATCATGAGCAACAGGCTGAAAATAATGGAAAAGCTGCTGACCGTGAAAAACTGTGACAGCAATGCCCCGACAAGTACCCCGGGGCTTGCGGCGAAGGCGTACTTGATGCCCATTTCATAATCGATCCGTTTCTGGGCGATATAGGCAAAGGTGCCGGATATCGCATTCAGCATGACCACCGCCATGGATGTGCCGATGGCATGCTGGGGTGAAAACCCGTAGAAAATAATGAGCACCGGCACGTGGATGAAACCTCCGCCGGCACCGATCAGTGTGCCGACAACCCCGATCAGGACACCGGTATGAAAAACGATGATGGCCCCCAGGATGCCCAGCGTCGCATGTTCCGCGGGAAGGGGTGGCGCCGCCATGGCGCTTCCTGCCACAAGAAACATCATCCATCCCAGTAAGGCCGATAGAATAATTTTCAATGGGTTGTCCTGAACCGTTCCTTCAAGGTGTTGTAAGCCTGCACAGCCTCTTGATAATGAATTTTGGCCTCTTCCTTCAGCCGGTCGGAAGAGAATCGGTCCGGATGAAACGCCACTCTCAGGAATTTATAGACGCGCTCGGCGCGAGAAGGATCGTTTTCAGCGGCAAACCATGGGAAATCACGGGGCTGCCGATGGTCGTGACCGCTTTCCTCCTGCCCGCCGGATTGAAGCCGGATCAACGTCAGGTCATAGATATGCTCCCGGATCTCGCTGATCTTGAGGACCAGTTCATATAAGGACATCTCTCCCTTCTTGATCTCGTTTTCCAGCAGCTGGGTTTCCTTTTGCAACACCGCCGCCGCACGCGCGATATCTCCATCATCGACCGCATCCAGTTCCCGCAGGTGGTCTCTCAATTCATGGGCAAGCAAGGCCAGGGATGTCTTCCGCTCTTCTTCATCCGTACGTATTTTTTTTCGCAAAGAACTGAGCTGCGCTTCGGTCGCGCTGTTTTCAAAACTCTTCAGTCTATTCTTTAAAAGCGACTCCCGCTCCGAGACCCGATCCCTTTCTTCTTTGATCTCCAGCATCGCCGCTTCCAGCCTCTGGATAATAACGGCAAACGCCTCTTTCTCGGCCTTTATTTCCTGCATCAAGCACAGATAGCCTTCCCTAAGGACATATTTGGCAATCATCATCCCCGCCGCCAGCGAGGCCACAATCGTCGTATAAATATGCGCCGTTGCCTTTAACGGGCCGGGAAATATGGCCGGGTACCGGGCATGGACCAGCCAGCACAGGGCGCTGGCAACGGCGGAGGAGTAAGCCAGTTTGTCGGTAAAAGACGATCTTAAGATGCGAAATAACAGCTTCATAGGCTTTTTAAAAACACCTTATCGGGTCAGCTCGCAGGATTTTCACCCCGCGGCAAGTTTTTTGTGACGGTACCCATTTTATGCCACAGCTGCGTGAAAAAGCGCGTGGTGTAAAATTTAACATTTCTGAAGATATTTTCATTCCCCACATCAAATATTTCAATATTTCCCCCCCCGTATAATATAGAGGCGCCGGTGCCATCCGGATTGATAAAAACCCCATCAGGCCGGAGTTTAAACCCCACGGTCTTGACGGTAAGGCCGGTGGTGCAATCGATGAGGGACATCGTTCTGTTCTCTTTTAAGAATAACCCCCATTTCCCGTCAGGCGCCAGATCAAAGGCGTAGATCCCATGAGTGTTGAAGGGGATGAATTCTCTTTTTCCGTAGGGAGAACGCAAAGTATGGAGTCCATTCACGGACATCCAGGCGTAGAGGGTATCGTTTATCTTCTTTACATCAACCGCACCAATGTCATCCAGACCCGCGGCCCTTTTCTTGCTTTTCCAGTCATATAACGAAAGGGTGTCAGACTGAAGAACATAACGGTCCCCCAGGAAAAAGACGCCTCTCGCGCCGGCGCTGTTTCTGGGAAAGGTGGAAATGGCCTGGTTTTCCGCCAAATCCCACACCTGGATACTGCGCATCCCGGTAAAGACCAGATACCTGCCGCTCTGATCGAAATCCATGTGGATGACCGGTTCCTGATTGTCGATCTGGAAGGTCTGTTTTCCCGTCACAACATCGAATATCCGGATACTTCCTTTACCATCGGCCGTCAGTCCGCATCCGGCGATGGCCTCTTTTCCCGGCATAAAGCGCACCTGTAAAACCTGGAATCCCTCGCCGGCGTTAATCTCTAAAACCGGTCGCTCATCGGGCAACTGCCATAACTTGATGCGTCCCTCTTCTCCCGTGGCCGTAAGATTTGGGCCGGGGCTGTAATCGATCGCACCCGTACTGCGCAACCCGGCCAGCACATGGGAGGGCGAGAGCGCAATCGACGGGATTTCGGCGGCCGAATTCTTGCCCATCTTTGCATTCCCATTGAAGGGGTAGGCAAAGGGCAGATTCGGCTTTGCCGCTATATAGACCCCGGCAACCAGGAAGACGATAAATAATATATATTTGCCCAGTGCATTCATCCGATTTAGACGCTTAGCGCCTCATTAATACAAACATGTTTGTAAGAATGAAATGTCCAGATCGTGACGCCCGTGTAGGGGCGGTTCGCGAACCGCCCCTACGAATGTTGGCCGCAGGCCCCTTTTCCCGCGCCCAGTCGCGGAAAAAGCCTAGTCTCTTAGAAATGAAATTGTGCACAAAACGGCACCAAATTTTTTCCGTGTTCCCTGGCGTAGGGGCGACCGGCCGGTCGCCCTTACAACGAAACAAGGAATAAAACCTCCTCGGGTCTGGCTATGCCGGGTAGTATCAGTCAATTGAATGTCCCAGCACAATGAGCACGACCCAGACCGCGAACAGGACCTGCTGCGTATGGAGCATACGCAGCAGTTTTTGCGACTCAGGCACCATACGATAGTGCATCACGAGCCCTTCTATGGTCAAGAAAACCGTAACGATATAACACCCGATAAGAAAGATATTCCCCTCCTCTGAATAGCGGCAGTGTATAATCATCGCCAAAAAAGCAATCTCGTTCATCCAGATATGCGCCTTAAGGTACTTCTTAAAGAATAATACAACCGCCTTCGGCAAGGGTTTAAAATTCCTCGCAATTAACCGGGCTGGATAATAAGCATTTGCCACTATAAAAAGCATCGCCGCTGCAAACCCGAAAAAGGAGCTTACTTCTTCCATACTGCGGGTCTTGTCCCAAAGGAGCAGAACGACAAAAAGCCCCAGTAAATACGCCAGAATAAATTTTTTGCTAAAAATACTTCCCCCTTTTACTCTGCCGACTGCTTATCCCTTGGCAACCGTTTCCCCTTTATCAAATATGATGGAATCATAAAAAGTCGTCATTCCCGCGTAGGCGGGAATCCAGGCCCCACGAAACCTATTGAAAAGACTGGATTCCCGTTTCCACGGGAATGACAGAAAAATGAATTTACGGACTTTTTATCCCATTTTCGTCATTCCCGCGAAAGCGGGAATCCAGTTAATTCAAGCAGTTCTGTCCCGCCTTGGCGGGACTGCTTTCGCAGGAGTGACGGCTTTTCTGACTTTTTACGAGATCATCATACTTGCCCAGCTCATTCATCTGACGTCAGGGACCTTTTTTGCCGATTCCTCGGATTCAAACGTCTTTACCGGGTTGAACCCCATCACGAATCCGAAGATGATCCCCGGAAACATCCTTAACCGCGAATTGTAGAAATTCGCCGCCCCGTTATACCGTATCCTCGCACTGGCAATCCTCGTCTCCGTATCGGAGAGTTCCTTCATGAGGTTCTGATAGGTCGCCGAGGCTTTAAGGTCGGGATAGTTCTCGGCCACGGCCTGAAATTTGGAAAGAGAGTTCTGCAAACTCAATTGCGACGGCGATGCCTCCGGAATGCTTTTCAGCGAATTCAAGGCGCTCCTGGCATCGGCGGCATGCTTAAAAATCTTGTTTTCAAAAGCCATATAATCATTGACGGCCTTCACGAGGTTCGGAATCAGATCATTGCGGCGCTGCAACTCCGCTTCAATCTGCGTCTTTTCCAGACTCGTCTTGTAGTACTCCACGGTAAAATAGTTGTAATAATAAACTAAGGCCGACAGGAGGACCAGAAACAAGGCCGTCGCCGCTATCTTCATCGCTTTCGACTGGCTGTCCCAAACCCTGTTTCTAACGCGCGCTACATGGTCCCCCCATTTTACCTGGATCGCAGAAGGCGTGTCGGCAATGAGCCCTAATTCCTTGGCATACAATTTCTTGATAACTTCTTTCATTTTTTCACTTTTCCGTGACCCTCGCGCCATGGCGGCGCTGGAAAAAAGATGGCTTTACCCTATTGTTGCAAAAAAGCTTTTCCAAAAACATTCTTTTTGACCTTTCATTCAGGTGGCAGCAGGACCCCACCTTTGATGACTTTTGCCCCTCCCACCCTAACCCTCCCCCTCACCCTACCCTCTCCCGCTCGGGGAGAGGGTAAACATATTGAAAAAAGAAAGAAATTTCCTCCCCCTTGAGGGGGGAGGGAAGCCCTGCACCACGTAGGGTGCAGGACAATGCCCTGAACCTAACATGGTTTAGGGGGTGGGGGTGATGCTTGTAGAGATTTTTATGATACGTTTAGGTTTACCCTTTTACCGTAATATACAGGGGAGCTCCCGAACGAATAACATCGAGGAGAAATCCTTTTTTAATGTTCGCCTTCGTCGTCAGTCTAATGAATGAATTCATATCGGTTACCGGGGTATTATTCACCCCCTTGATAATGTCTCCCGCTTTGATGCCGGCGGCCGCCAGCACACCTTCCACCTCGACGATAGAAACGCCGGCCTTACCGGGGGGTAAGGCGTTTATATCCGCACCCAGCCAAGCGAATGTCGTCGGCTGTTTGATCGGAGTTCCTGCCACCGCCTGTGCGGCCCCACCCTGTGTCATCTTGACTTTGACCGTTTTTCTGACGCCGAAGCGCAAAATCACCAGGTCGATACTGGATCCCCTTTTTGTCCTCACAATCTGATCGAAGCTATTGCCGTCCAGAATTTTCCTGCCGTCCACCCTGATAATGACATCGCCCCTCTGCAGACCTGCCGCATCAGCAGGCGTGCCCGGAGTGACGCTGATGACAAAGACGCCGCCGGGGCGCATCATATTGCTCTGCCTCGCGATTACAGCATCGACATCTGAAACGGTAAGGCCCAGGGGAAGATTATTGGGACCGGCAACTGTGCACCACGGACCGGCAACCGGATAACACGGTCCAGTGTAACTTCGCGCTCCCCAAACCTGATTCGGCCCCTGCCCCGGAGCAGCGGGGAGGACAGACCCGCGCCCCATACCGAAATTGTTCGGATCAAATCCCGGCGAACGAAACTGCGCATGACAGTCGATACACGTCCCCCGGTAGTTGTGCGGCGGGGTAAGGGTCTGCCCGTCAGCGAACCGGTAGGCATTGCCTACCTGCCTGCCTTTTCTACTCCAGGCGGCAAGCTGACCATTGGGGACAGGGGGCGCTTGGTTTTGGAAATCGACAACGCCACCGACAAGTTCCAATGACCTGTTGATGGGAACCGCAAAACTGAGGCCGGAGTATACCCCGCTCGACGAATAAATCGCCGTATTAATCGCGATAACTTCGCCCTTCGCGCTGATCAGCGGACCGCCACTGCTTCCCTTGTTAATGGAAGAATCCGTCTGGATCAGGTTTTCATAAACCACCCCGCCGACATTGAGGGTCCTGTTCCGGCTGCTGATGATGCCCGATGTGACCGACTGCTCAAAGCCAAAGGGGCTGCCGATGGCAAGAACGACATCGCCCGTTCTTACCGCATTGGAATCCCCCAGGCTTGCATGGGGGAAAGGCCCATCCCCTTGTATCCGCAAAAGGACCAGATCGGAAGCTCGATCTCCCTTAACGATCTTGAGCGGGTATTCCAGCGCTCCCGCCGGGCTGTAAACAGTGGCCTTCAGGGAAGACGCCCCGTCTACGACATGCAGGCTGCTCAGCGTATACCCCCGGGGATCGATGATCACGCCGGAGCCTATTCTGGCGTAATTGGCGACAGGATCTCCGGTATTGGCCTTTTGATCTTGAATGACTGCGTCAATACTGATGACTGCCGGTCTTATATTTTCAATAATGCCGTGGTACGACGATTGAAGCGCTCTCACAGCCCCGGGCGCGGCGGCCGTGTTCAATGCCGACGGATCCGCACGTCCGCCCATATTATCCCAGGTGCGTCCCTTAAAAAACCGTCCGAAATACCCCCCCTGTTTCTGCGCCTCATAGACAGACCAGCCGAGGGTAAGTATGGCCATCACCACCAGCGCCAATATCCACGGCTTGAAGTTACTCGGACAACGCTCTAAAGGCGTTTGAGCGGTTTTTCCCATATCCTCAGATATTTTTTCCTGGCCCATAATCGCTCCTATTCGTCTTTTTTCTTTGTTGCCGGCTCCGTTGCCCCCGCCTTGTTGCTTTTCCCTGCGAGATTTGCTCTAAGTCCCGTGTTCTTTATGCCGGCCAGCAGGGCTACGATCCCGAATAACAGGAGCACCACAGGAAAGATCGCAATGATGACATCCACGGTGTACCACCAGTAGGTCACGAGCCCCCAGATGCCCAAACATATCGCCACAAGCGCGAAAACGATGCTGATCATAATTACCCCCCTTCTATTAGTTAGTGCGCATCCGGAAACCCGAGAATTCCCCTCCTCCTCTGAGGGGGGAGGGTCAGGGTGGGGGTGATAACGATTGGGATATCAAGGCTTTTCATTTCTATTCCCCCTCACCCT